>JGI12635J15846_10000464_pt1 | contig 34634 bp, 33 predicted proteins | sample BlaSpr_A8_OM2_M2_FD_15846 | JGI IMG/M metagenome (IMG submission 15846)
CCGCTCGGCGTACCGAGCGGCGGGCCTTTCCACCACGATTGCGTCCAAGCCGCAACGTAATTGAGCCGACGTGCGGATGCCATAACCGGTCGGCCACTGGTGCTGGGCGTCGGCCACAATGACCGTGCCGTCAGAGAATTCGATCTCATAGCAAGGCCGGCCCAACATAACCGCGGTCGCGGCCACCACCAGCGTTGGCAACCCGTCGGCATCGAGCAACTCATCACCAACGGCGACGTCACCCATCGTCGTCCAGCCGGCCGGCGTGGGAAGCGGGGTGTCCAGTGCGAGCGCCTTACCTACACCCGGGCGCGCCGCGACGATGATCATCTGTCCCGGATGCAATCCGTTGGTCACCTCGTCGAGTTCGGTGAAGCCCGTGGGCACGCCGCGCGAGATGCCGCCGCTGGAGGCGATGGCATCGATCTCGTCCATCGTCGGCTGCAGCAGATCCTCAAGCGGAACGAAGTCTTCGGAAAGCCGGCGATCGGTGACGTCGTAGATTTCCGCCTGCGCGCGGTCGACCACCTCGGCCACGTCGGCGCCCTCGGCACCGGCGTACCCGTACTGCACCACCCGCGTGCCAGCCTCCACCAACCGACGCAGCAGCGCCTTCTCGGCCACAATGCCCGCGTAGTAACCCGCGTTCGCAGCTGTCGGCACCGTCGAAATCAGGGTGTGCAGGTACGGCGCGCCACCGATCCGGCGCAGCATCCCCCGGCGGTCAAGTTCGGCGGCGACCGTCACCGCGTCGGCCGGCTCCCCCCGCCCGTATAGGTCCAGGATCGCGTCATACACGTTCTGGTGCGCGGGGCGGTAGAAGTCACCGGGCCGCAGCCGTTCCAACACATCAGCGATGGCGTCTTTGCTCAGCAGCATCCCGCCCAGCACCGACTGCTCTGCGGCCAGATCCTGCGGCGGCTGGCGGCCAAAGTCCTCACTAGGCGGCGAGGCGTCCACACCAGGCGCGCGATCATCAACGATCGCCACAGACTCTCACCTCCTCTGACGCAGACTCCCGAACATACATTCGATAGCCGATATTCAGAGCGTAAGCCACGGCACCGACACCCCCCACCACATCGCATCTGTATCGCCTTGCGCCGGGACGACGGTAAACGTTGCTGGCGAGTACTCCAAGGGGCGGTTGTTCATGAAGCTGTGCATCGCGTGTGCATATACGTCGACACCTGTGTTGAGTGGGCTGTGGAGAACCTGTGGATCAATTAGCAGCGTCGCGATATCAGCGCAGTTAAGCGCCATACAACGCCACACATTTGATGTGGACAAGAATCTCTTCGGCGTGTCGGGCCAGGTTACTGTCCCGGGCGTGTTGGCTTTCGGTCAGATTTTCGCTGCGTTACGGGTCGGTAAAGACGCCCGCACGGCCTCACCTTGAAAATAGTTCGCCAGGGCGACGACCCGTTTGCCCACACAGCAGCTTCAAAGGCACAACTGGACACGGAGACAGCCTGGGGCGGCCGCCGCCGGAGTTCAGCAAACGTTGCGCTTAGCTCTGCGCGACGACGTCGAGCGAAATCACGACGTCGATTTCGGGATGCAGGTGCACCGACACCGGGTGCGTGCCGACCGCCTTGATATGTGTTTTGGGCAACCGGACGATCCGCTTGTCCAGGTTTGGCCCACCGGCCTTCTTGATAGCGGCAACAACGTCACCGGCAGTCACCGAGCCGAACAGCTTGCCGGAATCAGCCGCCGTCTTCACCGGCAGCGAGACCGGGCCCAGCGCCTCGATCGCCGTCTTGATTTCGTTCGCGTGTCCGAGGTCGCGCACCGTCTTGGTTTCGCGGGCGCGGCGGATTTCGTCGGCCTGATTCGCCGCGCCACGTGAGGCGACGATCGCCAGGCCGCGTGGGAGCAGGAAATTGCGGCCGTACCCGTCCTTGACCTCGACTGTGTCGCCGACGGCACCGAGGTGGTCGACATCAGCCGTCAGAATCAGCTTCATCGTTTTCGTAGCTTTCCGTTGTACTTCAGTGGTCACCGTCGGTTATCGCGCCGAGGAAGTAAAGGGCAGCAGGGCCACCTCGCGGGCATTCTTCACCGCGATTGCGATGTCCCGTTGGTGCTGCACGCAATTGCCGGTGACACGGCGCGCGCGAATCTTGCCGCGCTCACTGATGTACGTGCGCAGCAGCGTGGTGTCCTTGTAGTCGATCGTTTGGCCTTTTTTGGCGCAGAAGACGCACTTGCGCGCTTTGATCGGCTTTTCCGGAGCCGGACGCCGCTTCGTGGAGGACTTGGCCATGTGTGTCTTTCTTTCTGTTTCTTACTGGTCTGAGTGGTCTAGAAATGTTCTGGGCGTATTCGAGTCAGAAAGGCGGTTCGTCGTCGCCGCCGGCAAAGGAGCCCGAAGCGGGAGCGCTGCCCCACGGATCGTCAGCCGATCCGCCTCCGCTGCTCGGCTGCGCCGGCTGCGCCGGCGGCGCCTGACGGGATCCACTGCCTGCACCGAATCCGCCACCGCCTCCGCCACCGCTGCGGCTGGCCTTGTTGACCTTCGCGGTGGCGTACCGAAGTGAGGGCCCGATCTCATCGACCTCAACCTCGAAAACGGTGCGCTTCTCGCCTTCGCGAGTCTCGAAAGAACGCTGCTTGAGCCGCCCACTCACTATCACCCGTGCCCCACGGGTCAGGCTTTCGGCCACGTTCTCGGCGGCCTCCCGCCAGATATTGCACCGTAGGAACAGCGCCTCGCCGTCTTTCCATTCCCCGGCCTGGCGGTCATAGATCCGGGGCGTCGAAGCCACGGTGAAATTCGCCACGGCCGCGCCCGACGGCGTGAACCGCAGTTCGGGGTCAGCGGTCAGGTTTCCGACAACGGTGATCGTGGTGTCACCAGCCACAATGTTCCTCCTGGTCCGCCCTGTTTCTCGCCTTGGGTAGGTGGATGGTCATAAGCATGTCCTCGCTGAGCCTACGCAACGCCGCCGACAGCGGGCAGCAGTCGTCTGCCCGCCTGTTAGTGCTTGTCGGTGCGCATCACTTTGGTGCGCAACACCGACTCGTTGAGGCTCAGCTGGCGGTCGAGCTCGGATACCGTAGCCGGCTCGGCCTTCAGGTCGATAACGACGTAGATGCCTTCGGCGTGCTTGGCGATCTCGTACGCCAGCCGGCGCCGGCCCCAGATGTCGACCTTGTCAACTTTTCCGCCGTCTTTTCGGACAACGTTCAGGAACGTCTCCAAGGACGGAGCAACGGTGCGCTCGTCGAGCGTGGGGTCAAGAATGACCATGATTTCGTATGGACGCATGGAAACCTCACCTCCTCTGGTCTGTGCGGCCACGGTCGATCCGTGGCAGGAGCGTTGCCTGCGTCGGCAACCGCCCTAGGTTACCGGACGCGGGCCAGCCTGAGAAATCCGCGAAAATCCAGACGATCAGGCCAGAGTTTTCATAGTCGGACTTGGACATATTCGGAAGCCCTGGCCTTCGTCGCCTCGTCTGCCTTCGCCAGCGCGCCCGAATCGAATGGCGGCTGCGGGTCGTATTCGATGAGCAGCTGACTGGCCTGCGCGGCCTGTCGATCGACAAGTAGCTCAACTAGTCGCAACGCCATGTCGATGCCGCTGGACACGCCCGCGGCGGTGATGATTCGCTGCGGTAGATGCTCGACGACACGTTCGGGTACATAGCGTGCACCCAACTCGTTGAGCAGGTCTGCGGCTCTCCAGTGCGTCGTCGCGGTGAGTCCGTCGAGCAGGCCCGCGGCGGCGAGCAATAGTGCGCCGGTGCACACCGACGTGGTGAACCTAGTCTTCGGGTGTACCGATTGCAGCCAGGCACGAATAACTTCGTCGTGGATCAGCCGGCGAGTGCCGATCCCGCCGGGGAACACCACCACATCGGGTGCGCCGATTTCGTCGAACGTGGCATCGCAGGTGACGCCGAGCATGCCGTTTTCCGTGCGGACTTCACCCCGCCGGTGCCCGACGAACACCACGTCGATCGACGGAATGCGTTGCAGCACTTCGTAGGGCCCGACGGCGTCAAGCGCGGTGAACCGCGGGAAGAGCGGGATTGCGACCAGCATCATGCCCGCCTCGGCGCGGTCGGTGATTCGGTTTCGGGCTCCGTTTCGGTCTCTGTTGCAGAGGGTGCCGGCGCGACCGATCGCCGCAGCGCAGCGGGACGCAGCCCGTCCGGCAGCCAACCGGGCGGGGCGTCGGGGGCACGGTCGAACGGTCCCCCCACCGGATCGTCCACCCGTTCGCCCCAGCGCACCAGATCCTCGTCGGGCCGGTAGATCTGCCGGATCACCAGCGCGCATAGTGTCACGACGGCAATGTCACGCAGCAAAACCGTGGTGGTGAAAAACTGCTGCGGAAGCGTGCGGTTCGGATTGCCGTAGAGGTCATACATCCGCGGCACCCATACCAACGCGTCAATCGTCATCCACGCCAGCAGTATCCGGCGGTGCGGCAAGGCAAGCACTGCCAGCGGTACCAGCCATAGCGAGAACTGCGGGCTCCACACCTTGTTGGTCAACAAGAAGGCGGCGACCACCAAAAACGCCAACTGCGCCACCCGCGGCCGCCGGCCAGCGGTGAACGCGATATACGCGATTGCCGCGCAACACACGACGAACAACACCGCCGCAACGGCGTTCAGCACCACCGGCGGCTCCCAGAAGCCCAGCCTGGGATCGAAGCCGCGCCAGCCGGTGAGCGATTTCACCACGTTGTACAGCGAATCGATGTCGTCGCCGCGGCGGGTGTTGAGCCGGAAGAACTCCGACCACCCCCGCGGAAAGAGCAACAGCACCGGCAGATTCACCAACAACCAGGTCACCACCGCTGCCGCGGCCGTGCGGGCCAAAGCACCCAGGCGCCCGGTCCGGATTCCCAGCACCAGCATCGGTCCGAGGAACAACAGCGGATACAGCTTGGCCGCAGCTCCCAAACCGATCAGCACACCGGCAACCACCGGTTTGCGCCGCGCCCACGCCAGCAATCCACCCGTCGCGAAGGCCGTTGCCAGCGCGTCGAAGTTAGTGAATATCTGAAAAATCACCAGCGGAGAGGCGGCCACCAGGGCCGCATCCCACACTCGGCGGCCCGCCAGGCCCGCAGTCGCCCAGACCGTAGCCAGCCACGCCAGCGCCAGCCCGAATGCGGCGACGTCGAAGAACATCACCACCTCGGCGATCACCGGAAGGGGGACAACCTTGCTCAGCGCGGTGTAGGTCTTGGCCAGCGCCATCGATACGTACTGATAGACCCCGGTCAACACCGGATACTCCATGTATCGCACCGCGGGCTGACCGTCGTAGCGGGTCTGCGCTGCGCCGGTGGCGTCGTTCTCGATCCAGCTCGACTTGTAGGGAAACTTGCCCTGGTTCAACAACTCCGCGCCGTAGAGCGGCACCGTGTCCGAGTAGCAGAGCTCGTAGTAGGCGCGTTGGTTATCCCAATTGGCGACCCGCTGATCGCCCGGCCCAGTACCGGTGCTCTGCAGGCAGGCCGCCTTGGTCGACCACCCCAGCGCCAGGAACACCAGCGCGATCGCAAACATCACCCGCACCGGGGTCATCAGCCGGGCGCGGCCAATCAAAGCGTGCCGGCCCACCGGTCCCCCGACGGCGTCTGCGAAAGCGGCGCCCAAAAAATCGGTGTGGCTGGGGCAATCGCGGTTGTCGACGCTACGCAGATCGGCGGCCAGCGGCCGCGGCGAGATGGTGGCGCTTGGCTGCTGAGCGCCGGTCACGGTGGCGGTTGGGGGGCTGGCGGACCGCCGGGCGGTGCTGGCGGCGGCGGCCCGGCAGTGACCGTAGTGGGTGGACCGACCGGGATGGTGATGCCCGGCGCGATTTCGACAGTGGGCTGAATGACCGTCTCCGAGGGCGGCGGCGGGGGCGGCGGGGGCGCCACCGGCACACCCGCGTAGCCGCCAATCTCGGTCGGCTTGGGGAAGGTCTCGTTGGAGGTGCCCTTCAGCGCGCCGTCCATGGTCGACTTCCAGATGTCTGAGGGCAGGCCGGAACCGTAAACCTCGGCACCTGAGGCGGTTACCAGCGGCACGTTGTCTTTCACGGTGCCAACCCACACAGCCGTCGACAGAGATGGTGTGTATCCGACCATCCAGGCGTCCTTGTTGGCTTCCTTAGTCGTGTCAGTGTCACCCAACTGCGCCGTGCCGGTCTTGGCCGCCGATTCCCTCCCGCCGGCCAAGTTATGGCCACGCGAGTAACCGGCTATCGGCTCCATCGCCGCGGCGACGTTGTCCGTGACGGCCTTGTCGATGCGCTGCTCGCCGTTGTTGTTTGAAGTGCCGGCGTCGAAAAGCACTTGGCCCTCAGCATTGACAACCTTTTGCACCAAATGCGGCCGGTGATAGACGCCGGACGCGGCCAGCGTGGCGTAGGCCGAGGCCATGTCGATAGGGCGGGTTTCGTACTGGCCCAGCACAATCCCGTTGTTGGGTGGCCCGCCCTTGCCGTCCTCGGACAGCGTGTGCTCAACACCGGGAAAACTGGTCGCGACGCCGGCTTGGTGCGCGGCGTCCGCCACGGCCTGCGGTCCGTTCTTGAGTTTGAGCATCAAGCGGTAGTAGGCGGTGTTCAGCGAAAGCTTGAGCGCCTCGGCGATATTGCAGGTGCCGCAACTCTCGCCGTCGACGTTGGTGATCTTGATGCCGTCCACCGTCAGCGGGGAACTGTCAACCTGGTAGCCCAGGCCGATCCCTTGCTCGAGCGCGGCAACCAGAGCGAATACCTTGAACGACGATCCGGTCTGCAGCCCGCCCTGAGCGAAGTCAAAACCGTTGGCGTCAGGCCCCCCGTAGTAGGAACGTATCGCGCCGGTACGCGGGTCGATCGACACCACGGCGGCCCGCATGTCGGGGTCCTGCCCGTCCAGGTATTTCGATACCGCCTTCTCCGCCGCCTGTTGGGCCTTTGGATCGATCGTGGTGGTGACCTGCAGCCCCTGGGTGTTCAGCGTCTGTTCGTCGATATTGAACAGCTCCATCAGCTCTTTGGTCACCTGGCGCTCGATGAGCCCATCGGGTCCGGTGGTCTGGTTCTGGGCGCGGGCTTGATCGGGTGGCACAGTCTGTGGAAAGACCTGTGCCGCACGATCACTCGGCGACAGGGCCTTGATTTCCACCATCCCGTCGAGCACCCAATTCCAGCGGGCTGTGGCGCCCTTGGGATCGACAGCCGGGTCTAACGAGGACGGCCGCCGAATCAGCGCCGCCAGTAGTGCACCTTCGGAGACCGTGAGCTGCTCCACCGGCTTATCGAAATAAGCCTTGGCGGCCGCCGAAATCCCGTAAGCGCCCCGGCCGAAATAGATGATGTTCAGGTAGGCCTGCAGCACATCGTCTTTGGACCACTCCCCCGACATCTTGGTGGCGATGACCAATTCCTTGGCCTTTCGCATCAGACCACTGACCCCGTGTTGTGCCGAACCGACCAGCGCGTTTTTCACATACTGCTGGGTGATCGTCGAGCCGCCCTGCAGATCGCCGTTGCCGAAGAGGTTGTTCTGCACCGCCCGCGCGAAGCCGCTGAACGAAAAACCCGGGTTCGAATAGAAGTTGCGGTCTTCTGCGGCGATTACCGCCTGACGCACGTGCACCGGCACTTGGCTGATGTTGACGTCGACCCGATTGCCCTCCGGTGGCACAATTTTGGCGATTTCCGAGCCGTCGCCGGCCAGGATTGTCGAGACCTGGTTGGTACGGATGTTGCCCGGCTTGGGAATGTCGACGATGAAGTAGGCCATGGCGAAGGTCACGATCGGCAACAGAAACACCACCACCGCGGCGAGATAGGCCGCACGTCGCGCCCATCTCCAATTCACTCGGTGGACCCAGGCCCGGTCCACCCGTGGTCCCCCGGCGCTCCCGCCAGGTCCACCGGGTCCACCAAGCCCGCCGGGCCCCCGGGGCGGAGGTGGAGGTCCGCCGCCGGATCGGCGGCGGCCAGCTATCGACGGGTCGCGCCGCGGGGACGTCGCCCGCCGGCCGTTTAGCGCGGCCTTGACCTCCTCGATCGACTCCCGTGGCAGTGACGTCGACGGGGGGCCGTCCAGCGCGGCCTTGACCTCTTCGATCGGGTCGGCGCGCCGAGGCGATCGGTCGTCGACGACGGCCGGGAGGATCGTGGTCAACCGATCGTCGGGGGGAACCTGACGGCGCTGGCCGGACGCCGAATGCGCACCCGGGCCCTGAGCATCTTGACGGTCGTCGGGAGTCGCGTGGTTGCCGTCACGCTCAGTCTCTGGCCCGCTCGCGTAACTGGACGACTGGTCGCGACGCCCTTCGTTATGCCCCTTGTTATTCAATGGCCGTTCGGGCGCCGTTGCGCGCCGTCCGCGTACGACGGGTGCCTTTCGGCGGGCGGGCCGCGCCGAGCACATACGACTTGACTAAGTGATTCCAGCTGCAGGTTCGGCACACCTCCACCACGTGGACAGCGAACTCATCGAAGCGGGTTGCCAACAAGACCAATTCTTCGGCGGTGCGCGCCGACCCAGATACCGCACCCAGGTGCTCGCCGAACACCCACGACACCAGCGTGAGCTGTTCCTTTCGGCAGATCGGGCACATCACCTGGCTCGGTTTCCCGTGAAACTTCGCGGCACGCAGCAAATAAGGGTTCGCGTCACAGACCTCGGAGACCCCGGTGCGGCCCGAGTACACCTCTGCCAGCAGTGAGCGCCGCCTAAGCGCATAGTCCACTACCTGTCGCTGCAGTCGCACGGTGACCAGAGTACGTGGCCGACCGCTGCACCGGTACGCAACCGACTCTGTCGACATACCTCAGCCGTGGCATTCGGTAACCACATTCGGCCCTGGACTCCTACGATCATCCGGTGGCGCAATGGCTGGGTGCACCTGTTACCGGCGGGGCGACAAGTGCGACCCGGGCAAGAGACATCGACCGGCAAGAAACCTGCAAGCTTCTCGACAACGCGCTCGGCGACGGCGAGCTTTCCAATGAGGAGCACCGGGAACGAGTCAGCACCGCAACCAACGCCGTGACGCTGGGCGACCTGCAGGTTCTGCTGGCCGATCTGCAGACCGACAGCAACCCGGTTCCACCGCCCACCGCCAAATCGCCACTGAAGTTCGGCGGCTGGGGCATCTTGGCCGCCGCCTTCGGCGTGTCGGTCCTACTGGGCCTCGGCATCGGTTGGGGCATCTACGGCAATACCAGCTCGCCGCTGGACTTCACCACCGATCCCGGAGCCAAGCCCGACGGGGTTGCGCCCGTCGTATTGACCCCGCCCACGCAACTGCTATCGCTTGGCGGGCTTACCGGCCTGATCGACCAGACCCGCAAAAGATTCGGGAATGCCGAGGGCTACCGGCTGGTGATCTACCCCACTTACGCCGTGCTCGACCGCCCGGATCCCAACGATGAGCGTCGGGTGCTGACCTACGACTATCGCGGCGGATGGGACGATCCGACCAACTCGGCCAAAGGCGCTGCCGACGGAGCGGTCCCGGTTGACATGAGCAAGTTCGACCCAACGGCGGCCGTGGGCATCCTGCGCGGTGCCCCGGAAACCCTTCACATGAAGCAGACCGATGTCAAAAGCACGTACCTGATCATCGAGCCGGCCACCGACCCCACCACGCCCGGGGCATTGTCGCTGGCGGTGTATGTCTCCAGCGACTACGGCGGTGGCTCCATCGTCTTCGCAGGTGACGGCACCATCAAACGGGTAAATCTGCCCTCTTAGCGCCCTGTCCCTGGCCGGTTTCACTGCGACTATGACGCACCAACACCAGGTTGTGTTGTGGCTAATATATCGAACCGATACAATGACACGACGCGTCGAACCGTCGTAACTAGCCAGGCGAAAGGGGTGAATCGATGCTGGAGCTCGCCATCCTGGGTCTCCTTATCGAATCGCCTATGCATGGTTATGAGTTGCGCAAACGCCTGACCGGCCTACTCGGCGCGTTCCGGGCACTTTCCTATGGTTCGCTCTACCCGGCGCTACGGCGCATGCAGTCCGAGGGATTGATTGCCGAGAATGCTGCCCCCGCGGGCACCCCGGTGCGGCGTGCCCGGCGGGTCTATCAACTGACCGACGCGGGCCGCGTGCGCTTCGGCGAGCTGGTGGCCGACACCGGCCCGCATAACTACACCGACGACGGCTTCGGGGTACACCTTGCGTTCTTCAACCGCACTCCGGCCGAGGCGCGGATGCGCATTCTGGAAGGCCGCCGCCGTCAGGTCGAGGAACGCCGTGAAGGTCTGCGCGAAGCGCTGGCGCGGGCCAGCAACTCGTTCGACCGCTACACGCGCCAACTGCATCAACTCGGACTCGAGTCCAGCGAGCGCGAAGTCAAGTGGCTCAACGAGCTCATCGCCGCCGAACGGGCGGCACCCGGCCGCGTCGAGCAAATGTGAACCCCGGCACCAACCCAGCACCAAACGAACACCCACGCACACAGACAGAAGTTATGAGGTTAGGAGAACGCCCTATGAGTGAGCACAGGCCGTTTGGGGCGCCGGAGGCGCAGACCGATGTACGAGTCGCCATCATCGGCGTCGGCAACTGCGCGTCCTCGCTGGTGCAGGGCGTCGAGTACTACCACAACGCCGACGAGACGGCATCGGTGCCCGGCCTCATGCACGTGAGGTTCGGCCCGTACCACGTCCGCGATGTCAAGTTCGTGGCGGCGTTCGACGTGGACGCCAAGAAGGTCGGCTTCGATCTGTCGGACGCGATCTTCGCCTCGGAGAACAACACGATCAAGATCGCCGACGTGGCGCCCACCAATGTGGTGGTGCAGCGTGGCCCCACCCTCGATGGCATCGGCAAGTACTACGCCGATACCATCGAGCTGTCGGATGCCGAGCCAGTCGACGTGGTCCAGGTGCTGAAAGACGCCAAGGTCGACGTGCTGGTCTCCTACCTGCCGGTGGGGTCGGAAGAGGCCGACAAGTTCTACGCTCAGTGCGCCATCGACGCCGGCGTGGCGTTCGTGAACGCGCTGCCGGTATTCATCGCCTCCGACCCGGTGTGGGCCAAGAAGTTCGCCGACGCCGGCGTGCCGATCGTCGGTGACGACATCAAGAGCCAGGTCGGTGCGACGATCACGCACCGGGTGATGGCCAAGCTGTTCGAGGACCGCGGCGTGCAGCTGGACCGCACCATGCAGCTCAACGTGGGCGGCAACATGGACTTCCTCAACATGCTCGAGCGTGAGCGACTGGAATCCAAGAAGATCTCCAAGACCCAGGCCGTCACATCCAACCTGCAGCGCGAGTTCAAGACCAAAGACGTCCACATCGGTCCGTCCGACCACGTCGGCTGGCTCGATGACCGCAAGTGGGCCTACGTGCGGCTGGAAGGCCGTGCCTTCGGCGATGTGCCGTTGAACCTGGAGTACAAGCTCGAGGTGTGGGACTCGCCGAACTCGGCAGGCGTGATCATCGACGCGGTGCGGGCGGCCAAGGTCGCCAAAGACCGCGGGATCGGCGGACCGGTGGTCGCGGCGTCGGCCTATCTGATGAAGAGCCCGCCCAAGCAGCTGGCCGACGATGTGGCCCGTACTCAGCTCGAAGAGTTCATCAGCGAGGGCTAGTCGTCGTTTAATTCTTCACCGAGTGTGTGGTGTGCACCACCGGGGTTGCTCACCACGCTGTGCAGTTGCTTAGCATTACTCGCAAAGCACAAGCGCGGGAGCACACATGCCATCAACCGAACTGCAGCCCGCTGCGTTCCTACGAACGACCCTTCCCCTTGACCTATCGCGGCTCAAAGAACTGGACAGCGGCCGGTACCACTCGATCTGGCTGCCCGATCACATGGTCAGTTTCTGGCCAGACTCGATCTGGACTCCCGAGTTCACTGATCTGGCCGACGCCTCCCCATCGCCGCACCGCCACCTCGACGGGCTGGCAGTCGCGGCCGCGGCCGCGGTGCTGACCGAGAACGTTCCGCTGGTCAGCGCCGTCGTCGACACCGTGCGCCGCCACCCCGCCCTGCTGGCCCAGACCGCGCTGACCATCGGTCATCTCGCCAAAGGACGTTTCATCCTCGGCCTCGGCAGCGGCGAGAGCGAGAACACCATGCCGTACGGCTTCGACTTCTCGCGGTCGGTCAGCCGCTTCGAAGAAGCGTTGACGGTGATCCGGCTGCTCTGGGAAAGCGACGGTCCAGTCGACTTCGACGGACAGTTCTACACACTCCGGCGCGCCCGCCTGGACACCGAACCATATGACGGTCGGTTACCACAGATCTGGATCGGCGCCAGTGGCCCGCGAATGCTCGATATCGCCGGCCGTCATGCTGATGGGTGGTGGCCGGCAGGCGCCTGGACTCCTGAGCATTACGCCGAGATGCTCTCCGCGGTGCGTGCGTCCGCGGAGCGCGGCGGCCGCGATCCAATGGCGATCACGCCGTCTTTCATTCAGGTGTGTCTGATCGGCGAGGACGAGAACGCGCTTGCCGACATCCTGCAGGCACCTCTGGTCAAGGCGTTTCTGCTGCAGGTCTCGGCAGAGACGTTGCGCGGCTTCGGGTTCGAGCACCCGATGGGCGACGGTTGGCGTGGCTTTCAGGACATCGACCCGGCGGTACTCACCCGCGAAAGAATCATTGCGTTCCTGCACAACGTACGACCTGAGATGATCCTCGCCGTCGTGCCGCATGGGACGCCGAAGGATGTCGCGAAGATCATCAAGACTTTTGTGGATGCGGGTTTGCGGGTGCCTAAGATCCTCGATTATGGCGCCATGGCCGGCCTGNAATACGCGGCGTCTTCGGCGGCGAACGTTCGCGCGGCCGAGGACGAACTGATGCAGCTTTGCGGTGATCTACGGTGACCGCGCATTTGGACGCCGCCGAAATGTTGGACGGCGCGCAGGCGGCAACCGGATTGCACGACTACGGCGACCCCACGTTGCCGGAGCGGTTCGCAATCGCCGTCGACCACCTGAACAGCCTCGGTATGGACGCCGACGGTAGATTCCACGCGGCGCAGGTGTGCCAGTGGTTGCTGACGTCGCGTCTAGAGTTCATCGAGGACCGCAATCGATACCCGATCGGTGACGAAGTGGTCGCGGCGCCGATGTTCGTCACCGGCGAACCACGTTCGGGCACAACGCTCATGCACGCGCTGATGTCCGTCGATCCGCACGCGCGGGCACTGCGCTTCTGGGAAGTGATGTATCCATCGCCACCGCCGGGCCTCGCCGGCCCGGACGACGACCGACGCGAGCGGGCCGCCGCGGACTGGCGCGAGATCAACGCCAAGATGCCCAAATGGCTGCACAGCCACCCCTACAACGACATGCTGGGCGACGGCCTGCCCGAAGACGAACGCACCTGGGCGTTCGATTTCCGGGTGATGACCCCCACTGCGTGGTGGCGGGTGCCGATGCCGTCGCTGGTTGGCGGGCTGGCCACCGATCCGGTAGCGCAGTACCGGCTACACAAGGCCATGCTGCAACAGTTGCAGTACAACCGGCCGCGAAAATACTGGGTGTTAAAGGGCTTTCACGGATTCCGGCTCCGAGAGATACTCGAGACGTATCCTGACGCCAACCTGGTCTGGCTGCACCGGGACCCGGTACAGGTCGCCGCGTCGCGCACCATGATGATGGCCGACATCATGGACGGCATCGTCGGTCCCGTCGACCTGCACGCCGAGGCAAAGAAGCATCTCGAGATGACACGCGCCAGCATCGCCAACACGATGAGCAATCCACTGATCGACGATCCGCGCATCCTGCACATTCGCTACACAGACTTCATCGCCGATCCGGTCGCCACAGTCCAGCGCTACTACAGTTTCTGCGGTCGGCAACTGACGTCGGAAGCCGCATCAGCGATGCGCGCTTATCTGGCCAACAATCGCGGTGACCGCTACGGCAAGTTCAGGTACTCCACCCAACTGCTGATCGACATCGGCGAGGACCTCGATGCCCTGCACGCCGAATTCCGGCCGTTCCGTGAGCGATTCGGTGTCGTAATCGAGAACCGGTCCTGACGTGACAGGCCCACGCAAACAAGCACACAAGCGAGCCCATAAACGTCTGTCGGTGCACAACGTCACTTTCTATGGCGAGCCGCTGGCCAGCCTCGAGGCGCATTGGGCAGCGCTCGGCGTGTCCCGTTTAAGCGTCCTGGATAGTCAACTGCTGGATCCGGAATTTCCAAGGCTGTTGCAGCGCAACGACTATACTGTGGAGGCCGTCTACCACCTTTTCGCCGGCGGCCGACTGACTACCGACCCGCATGCTGCGCGAGATGCACTATCGACGGTCATCGAGACCGCGGCCAGCGTAGGCGCGCGTACCGTCTACCTGCTCACCGGTGGTCGGGGTGCCCTGACTTGGGAGCAGGCCGCCGAACAGTTCTGCGCCATGGTCGCCCCCTGCGTCGAGCACGCTCAGCGCGTGGGCGTCTCGCTGGCGATCGAGAATGCCTCCAGCCTGTACGCCGACATTCATCTCGCTCATACCCTGCGGGACACCATCACGCTGGCCGAGATGGGCGGCCTGGGCATCTGCATCGACGTGTTTCACTGTTGGGCGGAGGGCGATTTCGAAGCGCTGGTGCAGCGCGCCCTGCCGCGAACCGACCTCATCCAATTAAGTGATTACGTGTTGGGTGACCGTGCGCTGCCGGCCAGGGCGGTACCCGGGGACGGAACGATTCCGCTCGAAGCCCTCGTCGCCGAGACTGTCGCCGGGGGCTACGCGCACGGCTTCGACCTGGAACTGATCGGTCCCCGAATCGACCAGGAGGGCCGGTTCGAATCCGCCCGGCGCGCATGCGATGTCGTCGGGGCAATGCTCGACAGATTGGCGATGTGACAATGGATTTCCATGGCCTTCGGTGACGCGCCCGACGACGCTGCGCTGCGATCAGCGTGGGCCGCATTCTGCGGGCAGCTGCAGCGCGCGGGCGAGCAGGCCTTCAAGGATGCCAACGCCGCCTCGGGACCGCAGCGTGTCGATGCATTCCGGTTTCTGACCCAGAACCTGGGCCAGGCCTTCGATCTGGCCCTCGAGACGCGCGACACCCACTACCCGGTGCTGCACGCTTTCTGTGGCCCGACCCGCAAGCTGGGCGGTGACTGCGCTGACTTCACCTATCAGCAGGCGTGGATCGACGGGCAGTCGACCTACCGACTTACCGGAAACCGCGGCACCTCGCGATTCTTCAACGTCACCGTGCAGGGCCCACGCACACCTGGGCCGGGCATCCTGCACGAGCCCTTCGGTGACACACCGGAAGCCAACATGTTCGGCCAGCAACTCAGGACCGCCGACGACGGAGAATTTGAGCTCTACATCGGTGGGCCCGAGCGCGGGCCGAACTGGTTGCCCACAACCCCGGGATCACGCAAACTGTTCATCCGCCAGGGATTCGACCGTTGGGACGAGCTGCCTGCGCAAATACGCCTCGAGCGAATCGACATGGCCTCCCCCAAGCCCGTGCCCACACCTGCGGTCATGATCGAAGCGATGGAGTGGGCCGGCGATTTCGTCACTGGCCTGATGTCTGATTGGCCCGAGTTTCCGTTCAGCCACGGAGGCGTCGACGCCGCCCGTCCGAACACGTTTCCCACCATTTTGAAGGCGGACGCGACCGGCGCAGACCGCAAGCGCGGACGGGCCGCCGCCAACATGTACTGGGAACTGGCCTCCGACGAGGCGCTGGTCATCGAGTTCCGCGCGCATGACGGGCTGTGGATGTTCACCAACATGGGTGTCTTCTTCAACAGCATGGACTACCTCTACCGCCCGGTGAGTTACACGCCGAGCCGCACCAAAACGGACGGCGACGGCCGGATTCGTCTCGTCATCGCACATCGTGATCCAGGTGTGCACAACTGGCTGGACACCCAGGGCTTCGAACGTGGCAACCTGACCTACCGTCACATGCTCGAGGGCGAACCCGCCGTGCTGAACACCCGGGTAGTCAAGTACGACGAGCTGCTCAGCGCGCTCCCCGCGGACACCACCATGGTGAGCACCGCCGAACGCAGCGCCGCGATGTGGGACCGGTTCCACAGCATTCGGCAACGCTATGTCTTCTAAAGATGTCCTCTAAAGTCAGGGTTTGTGACCGACATTTCCGAAGACGAACTGGCCGGACTAACCGAGTTCTCGCTGCTGTCCGAAAACGCTGAGCAGGCCGGAGCTACGGGTCCGCTGCCCGACGTAGAGCGGGTCGAGGTGGATACGCCAGACGGCAGAATCAGCGCACTGCGCTGGGGGCACACGCCGCGGGTTGTTTTTCTGCATGGCGGCGGCCAGAACGCGCACACGTGGGACACCGTCATCGTCGGCCTGGGCGAACCGGCGCTGGCAGTGGATCTGCCCGGCCACGGCCACTCCGGCTGGCGCGAGGACGGCGACTACTCTCCGCACCACAATGCCGACGCCTTGGCGCCGGCACTGCGCCAACACGCGTCGAGAGCCGAACTCGTGGTGGGCATGTCGCTGGGCGGACTGACTGCGATACGACTGGCCGCGGTGGCACCCGACCTGGTGCGCGAACTCGTCCTCATCGACGTCACCCCGTCGGCGTTGCAGAGGCACGCCGAACTCACCGCCGACCAGCGCGGCACGGTGGCCCTGATGGAAGGCGAGCGGGAGTTCCCCAGCTTCCAGGCCATGCTGGACCTGACGATCGCCGCGGCACCGCACCGCGAGGTGAAGGCGCTGCGCCGCGGCGTGTTCCACAACTCCCGTCGGCTCGATAGCGGCAACTGGACCTGGCGCTACGACGCCATCCGCGCCGTCCCCGACTTCGGCAGTTTGTGGGACGACGTGGACGCGTTGTCGGCGCCCGTCACCCTGGTGCGAGGTGGCTCATCGGGCTTCGTGACCGACCAGGACGCGGCCGAACTCAGCAGACGAGCAACACATTTCCGCAAGACACAGGTGGTTGAGAATTCGGGCCACTCCGTGCAAAGCGACCGGCCTCGCGTGCTGGTAGACCTCCTGCGCGGGGTGCTCGACGCACGCTGAGCGTCGCGAATGCGCCCGGCTACGGTGGTCATATGACTCCCGATCTCCCCGTTCGAATCGGCGTGCAACTGCAGCCGCAGCACGCCCCGCATTACAGCAATATCCGCGACGCCGTTCGCCGCTGCGAAGACATCGGTGTCGACATCGCGTTCACCTGGGATCATTTCTTTCCGCTCTACGGTGATCCTGACGGCCCACACTTCGAATGCTGGACCGTTCTCGCGGCCTGGGCCGAGCAGACATCGCGTATCGAGATCGGCGCCCTGGTGACGTGCAACTCCTACCGCAATCCTGAACTGCTCGCCGACATGGCCCGTACCGTCGACCACATTTCTGACGGCCGGCTCATCCTGGGGATCGGATCAGGCTGGAAGGAAAAGGACTACGACGAGTACGGCTACGAATTCGGCACCGCCGGTGGCCGTCTCGACGATCTGGCGGCCGCGCTGCCCCGCATCAAGTCACGGCTGGCCAAGCTCAACCCGGCACCCACCCGTGACATCCCGGTGCTGATCGGGGGTAAGGGACCGCGCAAGACCCTGCGATTGGTCGCCGAACACGGCAACATCTGGCACGGCTTCACCACCGTCGAGACCTACCCGGCCGCCGCGGCCATTCTGGACGACCACTGCGCCGCGGTCGGGAGGGATCCGGCCACTGTCGAGCGGTCGGCCGGGGTGGAGGACAACAGCGGTGTGCGCCGAGGTGAAGGCACCGATGGGCTGATCGCCAACGCAACGGGCTTGACGGCCCTCGGCGTGACGCTGCTGACCGTCGGGTGCAACGGTCCGGACTACGACCTGACCGCCGCGGAAGCGCTGTGCAAGTGGCGCGATAGTCTTTAGGCCGGTCGGCTCGCATTTGCCTCGGCTTCATCCGCCGAACACCTGGATGCAGGCGCTTGGTCATGAGAAACTTTTCCAGCGCCGATAGCCGGAGCGGTGCTGAAAGAGTGTGATGCCGAAGAGATACGGGCTCAAAGAGAAAGACCAGGTTGTATCGCACATCCTCAACCTGGTGCTGACCGGGAAGCTATGCAGCGGCGACCGTGTCGACCGCAACGAGATCGCGCAGGGCCTAGGGGTTAGTCGCGTCCCTATTCAAGAGGCGCTGGTCCAACTCGAACACGACGGCATCGTATCGACCCGCTACCACCGGGGCGCGTTCGTCGAGCGGTTCGACGAAGCCACCGTGCTCGAGCATTACGAACTCGACGGGCTGCTCAACGGCATTGCCTCTGCGCGCGCAGCCACCAACCCCACGCCGCGGATCTTGGGGCAACTCGACACACTCATGCGATCGCTGCGCGCCACGAAGGAATCGCGGGCTGCTGAGATCGCTGCAGAGTATCGGCGCACCGTCAACGACGAGTACGCGGGACCGCGGCTGCACGCCACAATCCGCGCCTCCCAAAACCTCATCCCCCGCGTCTTCTGGATGACCCACCAGAGCAGCCGGGACGAAATGCTGCCGTCCTACGAAGACGAGACCTCCGCCATCCACCGCCGTGACCCGGAAGCCGCACGGGCTGCTTGCGTCTCGCGCTCCTACCTGATGGCCCAAACCATGGTGGCCGAACTTGTTCGACGCAGAGTATTCGCCGCGCCCGGCTACGTTGGTCACGTTGATCCCGGCCGTCTTGGGGTACTTGCCGGGGCCGATGCGGTGCGCAGCGGGCCGCCGATCGCGCTCTGAGCGCGCCGAGCCGCCGATCGCTCGATACCGTGGCCGTGATGAGCTTGTACCAGAGCCCGCACGCTAACCGCGGCGCAAAGTTGTTCGGATTAGCCGCGACAATCCTGATTGTGTGTGGCCTGACGCTGGCGGCGCCCGCACTTGCCGACAGGAACCAATGCGCACCGGCCGGTTTGGACAGCGCGAGGGTGTTGCCAGAGAACCTGACCATCGGCGCCGCGACAGGCCACGACGACGCCACGACAGCCACGGTCGAGCCGCTGAGCTCGGTGAACGTCAGCGCATTGGGACTCGATACGCCCGGTGTGTTGACCGTCGGCACGCTGTCTGATGCGCCGCCGAACATCTGTGTCAATCCCACCGGACAATTCAGTGGCTTCGACAACCAGTTGCTGCTTGCCATCGCCGGCAAGCTGGGCCTGCAAGTCAGGTTCGCCGCGACGGACTTCTCCGGGCTACTCGCCCAGGTGGCGTCGCGGCGCTTCGACGTCGGCTCAGCCGCGGTGAAAGCCACCGAGAAACGGCGTCGCACCGTCGCGTTCACCAACGGCTACAACTTCGGCTACTACTCGCTCGTGGTGCCCCCCGGCTCGGCGATCAAGACATTCAGTGATCTCGCCGACGGCCAGCGGATTGGAGTGGTCCAGGGCACCGTCGAGGAGTCGTATGTCGTCGACACCTTGCACCTGCAACCGGTGAAGTATCCGGGCTTCGCCATGGTGTACGCCAGCCTCAAGACCCGTCAGATCGACGCGTGGGTGGCGCCGGCAACGCTGGCAGCGACCACGTTCCGTCCGGGCGACCCGGCGGTGATCGTCGCGAACTTCTTCAACCCGGGGATTTTCGTGGCGTACGCGGTCGCCAAGGACAACCAGCCGCTGGTCGATGCGCTGAACACCGGGCTGGACGCAGTTATCGCCGACGGCACCTGGGCGAACCTGTATTGCCAGTGGGTTCCGCGCAACCCGGCGCCGGGATGGAAACCCGGGTCGAAAGCAGCCGCCGCCCCGACACTGCCAGACTTCGCCGCGATCGCCGCGAGCCAGCCCCATATGCCGGTCGGCCCGGCCACCCCGAAGTCCACTCTGGCCCAGTTGCGCGAATCGTTCTTCGATTGGGACCTGTACCGACAAGCCATCCCCACCCTGCTCACCACGGGGCTGCCTAACACGTTGATCCTGACGGTCAGTGCCAGCGTGATCGGGCTGGCAGTGGGCATGGTGCTGACAATGGCCGGAATCTCGCATTCACGCTGGTTGCGCTGGCCGGCGCGGGTGTACACCGATATCTTCCGCGGCCTCCCCGAAGTAGTCGTCATCCTGATCATCGGGCTGGGCGTCGGGCCGATAGTGGGCAGGCTGACGAACAACAATCCCTTCCCGCTCGGGATTGCCGCATTGGGCCTCGTAGCCGCTGCCTACATCGGCGAAATTCTGCGCTCGGGAATCCAAAGCGTCGATCCCGGCCAGCTCGAGGCCGCCCGTGCGCTCGGGTTCAGCTACTCGGCGGCGATGCGGCTCGTGGTGGTGCCACAGGGCATCCGCCGGGTGCTGCCGGCGCTGGTCAATCAGTTCATTGCGCTGTTGAAAGCCTCCGCACTGGTGTACTTCCTGGGCCTGGTCGCCCACCAACGAGAGCTGTTTCAAGTGGGCAGGGATCTCAATGCGCAGACCGGCAACTTGTCACCGCTGGTGGCCGCCGGTGTCTTCTACCTGATCCTGACTGTCCCCTTAACGCATTTGGTGAACTACATCGACACCCGGCTTCGCCGCGGCCGAATCGCTGGTAAACCTGAAGAGCCCACCGACATCACCTCGCTGTTCGGCCAGGAGATGACATGACTGCCGACGCCGCACGCCTTGAGTCAGTAGCGTTGGCAGCCAACGGTATTCACCAGACCCTCGGCGGGACGACGGTGCTGCGCGGCGTCGATATCGAGGCCGCCGCGGGTACCACAGTGGCCGTTATCGGACCGTCGGGCTCCGGTAAGTCAACGCTGCTGCGCACCTTGAACCGCTTGTACGAGCCCGATAGCGGCGACATCCTGCTGGACGGCAGGTCGGTATTGCGCGATGATCCCGACGACCTTCGCCAGCGCATCGGCATGGTGTTTCAGCAATTCAATCTGTTCCCGCACTTTAACGTGCTGGACAACGTAGCGTTCGCACCGCGCAAGGTGCGACAGCTGTCCGCAGACGCGGCCCGGGATCTGGCACTGACTCAGCTAGACCGAGTTGGCCTGAAGCACAAGGCCGGTGCCCGCCCCAGCATGCTGTCAGGTGGCCAACAGCAGCGGGTCGCGATCGCCCGTGCTCTGGCGATGGCCCCGCAAGTGATGTTCTTCGACGAAGCGACCTCAGCGTTGGATCCCGAAATGGTCAAGGGAGTTCTGGAACTCATTGCCGATCTCGGCGCCGGCGGTATGACGATGGTTGTCGTCACCCACGAAATGGGATTCGCGCGGTCGGCATCCGACACCGTCGTTTTCATGGATCACGGCGCGGTGTTGGAATGCGGGACTCCCGAGCAGATATTCGAGGACCCAAAGACCGATCGGCTACAGCGTTTTCTGTCCCAGGTGCTTTGACGACCCGTAATTGTTATGCGATAGCCAACTTGAACGCCTAGCAATTGGCGTTAGACTGCCGACTTATGGCGGACAGCAAAACCACGGCTCCGGAGGTTGCGGAGTTGGCAGAAGGCTTGCACCGAGCGCTGTCCAAACTGTTTTCACTCCTGCGCCGCGGCGACCCCAGTGGGGCCGCCGCCGGTGACTTGACGCTGGCCCAGCTGTCGATCCTGGTCACGTTGCTCGACCAAGGCCCCATCCGGATGACGGATCTGGCCGCGCACGAACGGGTACGCACCCCCACCACCACGGTGGCGATCCGCCGACTGGAAAGGGTCGGGTTGGTGAAACGTTCCCGTGACCCCTCCGACCTGCGGGCCGTACTGGTGGACATCACCCCGCGCGGGCGGGCGGTTCACGGCGAGTCGCTGGCCAACCGGCGCGCCGCCTTGGCCGCGATGCTCAGTCAGCTTCCCGAGTCCGACTTGAACACTTTGATCAAGGCGCTGGCACCGCTGGAACGCCTTGCGTCCGGGGAGCAGACATCTGGACCTGCGGGAGAGCCGCCGGCGCGCAAGCAGGCGTGAAAATAGCTGATTTCCAGGGGCATTGGCGACTTAAGTAAGCTGTCACTCATGCCAACTGCACTTATCACCGGCGCCGGCGGCGGGATCGGTTCCGCCATCGCCACAGCGCTGGCGCCGACGCACACCCTGCTGTTGGGCGGTCGGCCCTCCGAGCGGCTGGACGACGTTGCCGAGCGGCTCGGCGCCACGACCTTTCCGCTGGACTTGACCGACACCGATGAGATCGAGTCCAGCTGTGAAATCGTCGACGAACTCGACGTGCTGGTGCACAACGCGGGACTGTCCGTCCCCGGCCGTGTCGCGGAGTCCAGCGTCGAGGAGTGGCGTGCCACCTTCGAAGTCAATGTCTTTGGAGCGGTTGCCCTTACGCTGACTCTGTTGCCGGCGCTGCGAAGCGCCCGCGGTCAGGTGGTGTTCATCAACTCCGGGACGGGGCGCAAAGCTTCGCCGATTATGGCCTCCTATTCGGCCAGCAAGTTCGCGTTACGCGCGTTCGCCGATTCGCTGCGTGAGGATGAGCCCGAACTGCGGGTTACCACGGTTTATCCGGGCCGCACCGACAGCACTATGCAGCGCGAGCTCGTGGCGTTCGAGGGCGGCGAGTACGACCCCGCCAAATTCCTGCACCCCGACACCGTCGCAGCCGCGGTCGCCCATGCGCTGGCCACCCCACCCGACGGTCATGTCCACGAAGTGGTGATCCGGCCCGCCGGGCGCTGATCGGCCTGGAACGACATTTAAACGACTAAGTTGACCAGCCGGCCCGCGACCACGATCACCTTGCGCGGGACCGCACCGGCCAAGAACGCCTGGACTTTTTCGTCGGCCAACGCGGCGGCTTTGAGTGTGTCGTCGTCGGCATCGGCAGCCACCACCACCCGGCCGCGGACCTTGCCGTTCACCTGCACCGGGTATTCGACGGTGTCGTCAACCAGGTAGGTAGGATCGGCCTCGGGGAACGCACCGTGCGCCAACGAGGCAGTGTGACCCAGGCGCAGCCATAGCTCCTCTGCCAGGTGCGGAGCCAGCGGCGCCAGCATCAGCACAAGCGGCTCCACGGCCGCCCGGGGCACGGAGTCGCGATGCTCTTTGGTGAGGTGGTTCGTGTACTCGATCAGCTTGGCCGCAGCGGTGTTATTGCGCAGTGCCGCATAGTCTTCAGATACTCCGGCGATCGTGCGATGTAGGGACCGCAGCGTATCGGTACCCAGCTTTTGTTGGTCTGCCTCGTCGACCACTCTGGATTCGCCAGTGCGCTCGTCGACCACCAGCCGCCACACCCGCTGCAGAAAGCGGTGCGCGCCGACCACATCCTTTGTGGCCCAAGGCCGGGAGGCCTCCAATGGGCCCATCGACATTTCGTAAACCCGCAGCGTGTCCGCGCCGTATTCGGTGCAGATCTCGTCGGGTGATATCGAATTCTTCAGGCTCTTACCGATTTTCCCGAATTCTTGAAAGACTTCGATCTCGCCGTCGGGCCCCGGATAGACAAACGCGCCGCCACGTTCAATCACCTTTTCTGCCGGCACATACGACCCACGAGCGTCGGTGTAGGCGAAAGCCTGAATGTAGCCCTGATTCACCAGTCTGCGGTAGGGCTCCCTAGAGCTGACGTGGCCCAGGTCGTACAGAACCTTGTGCCAGAACCTTGAATACAGCAGGTGCAGCACCGCGTGTTCAGCGCCGCCAACGTACAGGTCGACACCTCCCGGATCGTCGGGGCCGTGTTCAGCCAGCCGCGGACCCATCCAGTAGAGCTCATTCTCCCTGGCGCAGAACCGCTCTGAGTTATGTGGATCGGTGTAGCGCAGTTCATACCAAGAGCTGCCTGCCCATTGCGGCATCACGTTGGTGTCACGGCTGTAGGGCTTCAGGCCATCTCCGAGATCCAACTCGACATGCACCCACTCGGTCGCTTTGGCCAGTGGCGGCGAGGGCTCGCTGTCGGCGTCGTTGGGGTCGAACAGCACCGGCGCGTAGTCAGGCACATCAGGCAACTCGACGGGTAGCGCGGCCTCGTCGAGTGCGTGCGGGCGTCCATCGCTGTCGTAGACGATCGGGAAGGGCTCTCCCCAATAGCGCTGTCGCGCGAAAAGCCAGTCACGAAGCTTGAATTCGATGCGCGCCCGGCCCCGGCCTTCGGACTCCAAACGAGCGGTGATGGCTTTCTTGGCCGCTGCCACGTCCATGCCGTCGAGGTAACCCGAATTCACCAGCACACCGTCGCCCGTATGCGCGGCCTCTGAAATATCCCCGCCGGCAATGACTTCCACGATTGTCAGGTTGAACTCCCTGGCGAAGTCCCAGTCGCGCTGGTCGTGACCAGGAACCGCCATGATCGCCCCTGTGCCATAACCAGCCAGCACGTAGTCGGCGATGAAAATCGGGACGGGTTTACCGTTGGCCGGGTTGGTCGCGTAGCTGCCCAAGAAAACACCGGTCTTCTCCCTGCTCTCTTGGCGCTCGAGGTCAGACTTTGCGCCCATCGCGCGGCGGTAGGCGGCGACCGCCTCTGCCGGCGTGGCGGCACCGTATGTCCACTTTGGGTCGGTCCCGTCGGGCCAGGCGGCCGCGACCAGCTCGTCGACCCGGTCATGCTCGGGAGCCAGCACCAGGTACGTGGCGCCGAATAGGGTGTCGGGCCGGGTGGTGAACACCTCGATGTCGACTTCTGTTGCCGCGGAGGCGCCGCCGCCCAGGATCGCGGAGAACAGCGCCTTCGCTCCGGTGGAGCGGCCGATCCAGTTGCGTTGCATGCTTTTGATCTGGTCCGGCCAGTCCAGCAGGTCGAGATCGTCGAGCAGCCGGTCGGCATAGGCGGTAATACGCATCATCCACTGCCGCAACCGTTTCCGGAACACAGGGAAGTTGCCTCGCTCGCTGCGGCCGTCGGCGGTGACCTCTTCGTTGGCCAGCACAGTGCCCAACCCCGGGCACCAGTTGACCATCGAGTCCGCGCGGTACACCAGTCGGCAACTGTCGATCACGTCCGCCCGCTCCCCTGCCGACAGCTTGGCCCAGTCCCGATCGTCGTCGAGACGACGCGTACCGGAATCGAATTCGGCGATCAGCTCGGCGATCGGACGCGCCTTGTCGGTCGCGGTGTCGAACCAGGCGTTGTATATCTGCAGGAAAATCCACTGGGTCCACTTGTAGAACTCGACATCGGTGGTCGAGAAGCTTCGGCGACTGTCGTGGCCCAGACCCAGCCGGCCCAGCTGCCGCCGGAAATTGACGACGTTGGCCTCGGTCCTGATGCGCGGGTGGGTGCCGGTCTGCACAGCGTACTGTTCGGCAGGCAGCCCGAAGGCGTCGAACCCTAGCGCGTGCAGCACATTACGGCCGGTCATCCGGAAGTAGCGAGCGTAGACGTCGGTCGCGATGTAGCCCAGCGGGTGTCCGACGTGTAGTCCGTCACCCGACGGATAGGGAAACATATCCTGCACGAACAACTTGTCGTCGGGCACCGCGCTCCCGTCCGTCGGAGCCAGCGACCCGACCGGGTTGGGGACGTTGAACGTCCCGAGCCTCGCCCAGTTGTCCTGCCAGGTGCCTTCGATGCGGGCCGCCAGCTCCGCGGTGTAGCGGTATCGCGGCGCATCTGAGTCCGTCTGAACGGCACCGGGGTTGCTGCCAGGCGCGTCGGTCGGGAATTCGGTCACCTGAACAGGGTATAAGGGCCGCCTCGGCGGGGACGCCGGCCACAGGTTGGTCTCGGTTCCGTAGCGCGCGGATCAGGGCTTCATCCCAGGTCTATTTCGACCCTATTCACCAGGCTTGACCACTGGTTACAGTCGGCCTCTAACGACGGGCGGCGATGCCCGACCCTTGGGAAGGACCGACGGAGATGATTCAGATCGCACCGGCCTACCGGGTATTCGCGGGGGGTATGATCGCCGGCCTTGTCAGCGTCGCGTTTTTTGCGAGTGCCAAGGCATCGGCAGATCCTTTGCCTTCGCCGCCGTCCCCAGTCCCCGCGGTCCCCGCCCCGGCCACATCCGGGCAGAATGTCACCGCTCCGGGCGAAAGCAACAGGTTCATCGCCGCGCCGCCGGCGCCGAATGCTTTCCTGCCGTCAAATCCCGCTACGGCGCCCGGGGCGCCGGTACCGGCTGCCGCGGTGCCGATGCCCCCCACGCTGACTCCCGCGGTCTCGGGAACGCTTCGTGACTACCTGCAGGCGAAGGGAGTCAAGCTCGAGGCGCAAAAACCGCAGGGATTCAAGGCGCTCGACATCACGCTGCCAGTGCCCGGTCGCTGGACCCAGGTTCCCGACCCCAACGTGCCCGATGCATTCGCGGTAATCGCCGACCGGCTCGGCACCAGCCTGTACACGTCGAACGCGCAGGTGGTGGTGTACAAGCTGGTCGGTAAGTTCGATCCCAAAGAAGCCNTCACCCACGGCTTCGTCGACAGCCAGCAACTGCTGGCGTGGCGNACCACGAACGCCTCNCAGGCTGATTTCGGCGGCTTCCCGTCGTCAATCATCGAGGGCACGTACCGGCAAAACGACATGACGCTCAATACTTCGCGCCGCCACGTCATCGCCACGTCCGGGTCGGACAAATACCTGGTGTCNTTGTCGGTGACCACCGGCCTTTCACAGGCGGTTACCGATGGACCGGCCACCGACGCCATCATCACCGGGTTCCGGGTGGCTGTGCCGGGGGCTCCGGCCCCTGCGCCCGCTCAGGCGCCCGCTACGGCACCGGTCGGAGTTCCCGCTCAGGCGGCTGGCACGGCACCGGCCGGGCTCCCCGGGCAGGCGCCTGGCACGGCACCGGTCGGACTCCCCGGGCAGGCGGCCCCCGCCGGCCAGACATCCGCCCAGCAGCCGGTACCAAACCTGTTGGCCTTAGTGCCCGGGCTGCCGCCGCTGCCCAACTTCAACGTCGGGCGGTAGCGCTAACTCGGCAGTGGCGCAGCGCCGATAGGCGCAACCGCGGGCCCGGGAAGCGGATCCGCGGCCGGACTCGTATTGTGAGGCCATGTTGATCGCGGGCGTGCTCAGCGTGTGTGCGGCGGTGGCCTCCGCCGCGTTCGGAACCTGGTCGCTTTCCCAAAGCCAGACCGTCGATACCACCCAGGTTGCGGTGCGCGCCATGGCGCCGACGCAGTTGGCCGCTGCGGTAATGCTGACCGCTGGCGGTGTGGTGGCGCTGACCGCGGCCCCGCACACCGCTTTGGTCGTGCTGATCGTTTGTGTCGCCGGCGCTGTGGGCACGCTGGCTGCCGGGTCCTGGCAGAGCGCTCGCTTCGCGCTACGTCGCGAAGCTTCCAGCTTCAAGCCGGCCTCTTGCGTCGGCAATTGTGCGGTGTGCACCCAGTCTTGCCGCTGAGCACCCTGCCCACACGCGACGACGGTGGTGGGGGAGAAGCCCTAGTTTCGGCTGACGTCGATCGGGTGGGTAGCAAGCAGCGAAAGCGGCAGCGGCTGGCGCCGCAACACCTGCGCCCACAGGTCGGCCCTCGGCCCGACCAGAACATCAGACGGCAACGCCGACAACACAATCCAGTCGTCGCGTTCAATCTCGCCTTCGAGCTGACCGACGGTCCAGCCGGAGTACCCCGCGAAGATTCGCACGCCCTCTACCAACGGTGCGATCAGATCGGGCTCAGCGTCCAAATCGACCATTACCATCCGGCCGGCTACATGGCGTAGACCCAGCACGCCGTCCGGATCGGCGCCGACCCGTAGCGCCGCCAGACACAAGGCCGCGTCGCGTTTCACCGGCCCACCGATGAACATCGTCTTTGGCTTGGCCACCAGTTTGGCCCACTGCGGCAACACGTTGTAAACGGCGGTCTCGCTAGATCGGTTGAGGACCACGCCCAACGTGCCGCCATCGTTGTGCTCGACGATGTAGATCACGCTACGGCGAAACGTCGGTTCAAGAAGATCGGTGTTAGCCAACAACAAGGTCCCCGCACGCACCCGCTGCGCGGCAGGTGCGACAGAGTCTTCGGGATCTTCGGACTGCGGCACCAGACCATCATCGCACCCTCGCAGCATCACCCGGGGCAAACGAGCGCGGCTGACAAATATTTGTACTGTTGGTGGGGCGACGTCGGGCGCCGCGAGCCTCGCTACCCCCAAATCCTGAAAGTCGGTTCTGTGTTTGAAACCCGGATGCCGTCGCGCACACCCGGCGAGGTTTGGAGGTCGGTGCGCAGTTTGCCCGACTTCTGGCGACTGCTCCAGGTGCGCACGGCGAGTCAGTTCGGTGATGGGCTCTTCCAGGCGACACTGGCCGGAGCGCTGCTGTTCAACCCGGACCGGGCTGCGGATCCGATGGCGATCGCACGCGCGTTCGCGGTGCTGTTTTTGCCCTACTCGCTGCTGGGACCGTTCGCCGGGGCCCTGATGGACCGCTGGGATCGGCGGTGGGTGCTGGTCGGCGCCAACCTGAGCCGCCTGGCGCTGATTGCTGGGATCGGCACAATTCTGGCGGTGCGGGCAGGCGACATGCCGCTGCTGCTTGGGGCACTATTCGCCAACGGCTTTTCGCGATTCGTGGCTTCCGGCCTCTCGGCGTCCCTGCCCCATGTGGTGCCGCGGGAACAGGTCGTGACGATGAACTCAGTAGCCACGGCGTCCGGCGCGATCGCGGCCTTCTTGGGGGCCAACTTCATGCTCGTGCCTCGCTGGTTCGTCGGTGCCGGCGATAAGGGAGCCTCGGTAATCATTTTCATGACCGCGATCCCGGTGTCGATTGCCTTGCTGCTGTCGTTACGGTTCGGCCCCCGCGTACTCGGCCCGGACGACACCCGGGCGGCGATCCACGGATCGGCCGTCCACGCGGTGATCAGCGGCTGGCTGGACGGCGCGCGTACCGTCGTGCGTTACCCGACNGTCGCTGCCACCCTGTCCGCCTTAGCCGCGCACCGGATGGTGGTGGGTATCAACTCACTGCTGATCTTGGTGCTGGCGCATCACACGAAANACCCGGCGGTCGGTGGCTTGGGTATCGCGCTGCTGGTCNTAGCGGCCTCAGGGCTTGGATCCTTCGTGGCCACGGTGCTGACTCCGCCCTCGGTGCGCCGCTGGGGACGCTATGCCGCGGCAAACGGAGCGTTGGCGGCCGCTGCGATGATTCAGCTCGCCGGCGCCGGGCTACTGCTACCGGTCATGGTGGCGTGCAGCTTCTTCCTCGGCGTGACCGGCCAAATGGTCAAGCTATGCGTCGATTCGGCGATGCAGATCGACGTTGACGACGCTCTGCGCGGGCATGTGTTCGCGGTACAGGACGCAGTGTTCTGGGTCGCGTTCATCGTCTCGATCACCGTGAGCGCGACGTTGATTCCCGAAGACGGGCGCGCGCCCGCGTTTGTGCTGTTCGGGTCTGTGATTTACCTGATCGGCCTCGTCGTTCACAGTGTCATCGGCCGGCGCGGCCAGCCTGCGACGGCCGACAGTCAGAGGCCGTGATGGCGGGACCCGAGCCGATCGTGGCCGACCTGCGCGCCGAAAGCGACGAACTCGACGCGTTGGTCGCGCCGCTTCCAGCGGACGCCTGGGCCAATCCGACGCCCGCGCCGGGCTGGACCATCGCACACCAGATCGCACACCTGTTGTGGACAGACCGGGTGGCGCTGATCGCTGTCACCGACGAGGAGGGGTTCGCCGACGTACTGGCCGAAGCGGCATCCGGTCCTGTCGGCTTCGTCGACGCGGGTGCCGAGGAATTGGCGACCATGGCGCCGGCCGATATGCTGACCGACTGGCGGGTCACCCGCCGGCGGTTGCATGAGGCGCTGCTGACGGTTCCGGAGGGGCGGAAGTTGCCGTGGTTCGGGCCCCCGATGAGCGCGGCGTCGATGGCTACCGCGCGGTTGATGGAGACCTGGGCACACGGCCTTGACGTCGCCGACGCCCTTGGTGTCAAACGGCCAGCCTCCCAGCGACTGCGATCGATCGCCCATCTCGGGGTGCGCACCCGCGACTATGCGTTCTTCGTCAACAATCTGGCTCCACCAAGCGAGTCGTTCCTGGTCGAACTGCGGGGGCCCGACGACGACACTTGGTCCTGGGGACCGCAGGATGCCGGCCAGCGCGTCACCGGCTCCGCAGAGGACTTCTGCTTCCTGGTCACTCAGCGCCGCCCCCTGAGCACCCTCGACGTCAAAGCAGTCGGTGGCGATGCCCAGCGCTGGCTAGAGATCGCTCAAGCCTTCGCCGGCCCGCCCGGTCCCGGTCGATGATATCTGCGGCCCGCCGCTTATAGGTCCTTGTCGCGACCGTCGACGACGACGCGGGCGCGCGTCACGGCGTCCTTGTCAGATTCGCTGCCGTTTCCGCGCGCCAGCATGCCGGCCGAGGACATCGGCATCGGGGTACCACCCATTCCTATAGATGCTGTGGGACCGCGCACCTCGGCGGCGTTGAGCACGCCGGCCCGCAGGCTGGTTGGCCTGCCACCGGTCTCCGGCTCGAAACTGCTGGTGGGACGGGTGTAGCTGGTCAGTCCCGCCCCCGGGAAAGCACCCAGCCCACCCGCGCCACCTGCCGACGCGGAGCCGAGGCCCCCAGCGGCGCCGCCGGCCAGCACGGGTTCAGCAACGGCCCCAGCCTCAGCAGCAGCATTCGGAGTCCCCGCCGACTGAAATAAACTCCCCATCGACTGGGCAAGCCCTTGCGGCAGGCTCGTTATGCCCTGAACCGCCTCCATTGGGGTCTTGAGCACTTGTTGCAGCGGTTCGGTCAAGCCTGACACCATCGACATCGGCTGCTGTACGAGCGAACCGAGCTGGCCGCCCGCATCGGCCGGCGAAGATGCAGCCTGGCCCGCGGGACCCGACGCTTGCACCGCGTCGCTCATGCCGGTCTGTCCGGCCGCTTCCGCCACCGCCTCGCCCGCGGCTGCCGGCGCAGCTGGCGAGGCGCCCATTGGGGCGGCCGGCGGCGGAACGGCCAAAGCCGCGGTCAGCGCGCTTAGCGCGCCGGAGTACGCCCAGCCCACGCTCGAATTATGCGGCCAGTGTTCGCCGAAGTACTCCGTATCTCGTTCGACGATTGCCGGGGTGTTGATCCCGAGGAAGTTGGTGTCGTTTAATACTTGCTCCTCGGCCCGGTTGGTCACGGATACCAACGAGGGGATGACCGAAGATTGCGCGAGCATGAAGGCCTGCACGGCGGCCTGGGTGACGGCGATTTTGTGCGCTGTCCAACCCACCAGGGTCTGCAAACCGAGGTTGAGTCCATTATTGGCCACCATCGAGGCAACGGCACCAAACCCCTGCCACTGCGCGGCCGCGGCCAGGGCGTTGACCGCGGACAGGCCCATCGACAGTTCCTTGTTCGCGGTCTCGGTGACCCATACCACGTTATTGGCGAGCACCGACGCCGCATTGCCTGCCTCGAAGGTCAGGGCGATTTCCTCGGGGGGACCTGTCCACCTGGGGTCGGGCACGCTGTCGTCTTACGTCGGCAACTACAACTGGCTGAGGGCAGCGCTGATCCCCTCGACGACGCCAGTGGTGGTAGAAGCAAGGCTTTGCGCACCCGAGTAGGCCGAGCGTTGCCCCACATGCTCGGTCGCGGTGGCAATGTAGGCAGTTCCAACGGCGTTCAGCGCGGCAGCGAACTGAGCGGAGTCCTCGTCTAACGCCATCGGTATCACCCCGGTGAGCGCGGCCGCTCCGGCCCCGGTCGTGGCTGCCATCTCCTCGCTGATCCCGGCCTCGGCAGCCGCCGACAAGTCGACGGCGCCCGGCACCATGCTGAATAGCCCACCCATATTTGCCTCCCAGTTTTTGGCTACCCTACGCGGCAGGATGTACCCCCGGGCCGCTGTCAGGAAAAGTTGTGTCCGCGGAACTTCGCGGAGCCTCCGAGCTTAAAGTGGGCCGCGCCGGCTGTCGACTCACCTTCGTGGCGGCACCCGGCCCACCGTGGCGATCGCCCTTCATAGATCCGGTTGACCGTGGCGTTGCGCATCACCGGCTCGACTTGGAAGTCCTGGGTGTAGCCGTAGCCGCGAACGGTTGCACCGCGTCGGTGGTGACTTCCATCCCGACATCGGACGCGAAGCAGAAGGTGCACGCCAAGGGGCGAGCTGACCGGTCGCGCTAGATGGCAGCGGCATTAGACTTTTGACAGCTCAACCAAACCGCCCCATGTCACCCCGGTCCAGTGGACGTAATCGAACAGGTTCAGCGTTCGGCCGTCGCGGGCATGGATCGCTGCTGAATCCGGCGCAGTGATGGCGAGCACCGATGCTTACTGTCGTCCAAACTGTGTCAAAGTCCCAACAGCGCCGCCTCCACAATGCCGGAAAGGGCCTCTGACCTGTGCGCGCCCGAAGAGATTCGAACTCCCAACCTTCTGATCCGTAGTCAGATGCTCTATCCGTTGAGCTACGGGCGCCTGTCTTCAGTTGTGTCTTCCAAAGGACTCCGCGGAGGCGAGAGGATTTGAACCTCCGGTCCCCTTTGAGGGGGACAACTCATTAGCAGTGAGCCCCATTCGGCCGCTCTGGCACGCCTCCATTGGCCTTCCTGAGGTTACCCGACCAGTCGTCGGCATCCCCGAACCGCCGGAGGCATAGCGTACACAGCGGCGACATATGCTGTCGAAGTGACTGCCCGCCTACGGCCCGTGCTGGCCGGGCTGCCAGTTTACGTTCCTGGCAAGACAGTGCCGGGCGCCATCAAACTGGCCAGCAACGAGACGGTGTTCGGCCCGCTGCCACGCGTCCGCGCGGCCATCGAGCGGGCCACCGACGTCGTCAACCGCTACCCGGACAACGGCTGCGTAGAGCTCAAGGCAGCGTTGGCCAAGCACCTGGGTTCGGATTTCGCTCCCGAGCATGTCGCCGTCGGTTGCGGTTCGGTCAGCCTGTGCCAGCAGCTCGTACAGATCACCGCCTCGGTGGGCGACGAGGTGATCTTTGGGTGGCGCAGCTTCGAGCTCTATCCGCCCCAGGTCCAGGTCGCCGGGGCGAGCGCGATCAAGGTGCCGTTGACCGACCAAACCTTCGACCTCGATGCCATGCTCGCCGCGGTCACCGAACGCACCCGCCTGATTTTCGTCTGCAACCCCAACAATCCGACATCGACCGTGGTCGCACCAGATGCCCTGGCCCGCTTCATCCAGGCGGTTCCGTCGCACATCCTGATCGCCGTCGACGAGGCCTACGTCGAGTACATCCGCGATGGCATGGTGCCGGACAGCTTAGGGCTGGTCCGCGCCCACAGCAACGTCGTTGTGCTGCGTACCTTTTCGAAGGCCTACGGGTTGGCCGGCCTACGTATCGGCTATGCGATCGGCCACCCTGACCTGGTCGCCGCGCTGGACCAGGTCTACGTGCCGTTCACCGTGTCGAGCCTCGCGCAGGCCGCCGCCGTCGCTTCGCTGGACGCCGCCGACGAGTTATTGGCCCGTACCGACGCGCTGGTCGACGAACGCGATCGGGTCAGCGCCGGGTTGCGTGATGCCGGTTTCGTATTGCCACCGTCGCAGACCAATTTCGTCTGGCTCCCGCTGGGGCCGCGCACACTGAATTTCGTGAAGCAGGCCGCCGATGCGCGCCTTGTGGTCCGCCCGTACGGTACGGACGGGGTCCGGGTCAGCGTTGGCGCGCCGGAAGAAAACGACGCCTTGCTGCGGTTTGCCCGCGACTGGATTACGCACACTGAATCACAGGAGTAACCAATGAGCCTGGCCCGCAAGAAATTCAACGAGTACAAGGAACGCAGCGACCACATCGCCGACGCGGAGCTCGACGATTTCTGGGCAACCCTGCGGCCGGCGACCGTCGACGACATGATCGGCGAGTGGAAGGGCGGCGAGTTCCTCACCGGCCACAAGATGAACGGCCAGTTGGAGCAGGCCGGCTGGTTCGGCAAGACGTTCAAGTCGGCTACCGACGTGCAGCCGCTGGTGTGCATGGACGCCGACGGGAACAAGTTCTCTAACAAGGCGATGGGCAAGGGCGAGGCCAGCCTCTGGCTGGAGGACTTCCGCGGCGAAGTCACCGCCACGATGGTCTATGACGGCCAACCCGTGCACGATCACTTCAAAAAGATCGACGACGACGCAGTGATGGGCATCATGAACGGCAAAGGCGTCCTGGATAACGGCCGCTATTACTACTTCTATTTAGAGCGGGTGTAGCTACCCAGGTAGTGAATCTGGTCCGGGGTCGCAAGTTAGCGGCCATATTCCCCACGCTACGGTCTCGATATGGGTGAATCATACGAATCCGTCACCATCGAAACTAAAGACCAGGTCGCGCAGGTAACGCTGATCGGACCCGGCAAGGGCAACGCAATGGGGCCCGCCTTCTGGTCCGAGTTGCCGGAAGTGTTCGCAGCGCTAGACGCCGACCGCGACGTGCGGGCCATCGTCATCACCGGATCAGGCAAGAACTTCAGCTACGGCCTGGACGTGCCCGCGATGGGCGGCACGTTCGCGCCGTTGATGGCCGACGGCGCGCTGGCCCGGCCCCGGACCGACTTTCACGCCACTGTGCTGCGGATGCAGAAGGCGATCAACGCCGTCGCCGACTGCCGCACCCCCACCATCGCGTCGGTGCACGGCTGGTGCATCGGCGGCGCCGTCGACCTGATCTCCGCTGTCGACATCCGCTATGCCAGCGCCGACGCCAGGTTCTCAGTGCGGGAAGTCAAACTGGCCATCGTCGCCGACATGGGCAGCCTCGCCCGCCTGCCGCTGATTCTGAGCGACGGCCATCTGCGGGAGCTGGCGTTGACGGGCAAGGATATCGACGCGGCCCGCGCCGAGAAGATCGGCCTGGTCAACGACGTGTACGAGGACGCCGATAAAACACTGGCCGCCGCCCATGAGA
>JGI12635J15846_10000467_pt1 | contig 34618 bp, 30 predicted proteins | sample BlaSpr_A8_OM2_M2_FD_15846 | JGI IMG/M metagenome (IMG submission 15846)
CTGATGATAGTGATATCTTTGCCGCCAGATTTGTGCCGAACAACATCCCCAGTTTTAAAATCGGTGTTCATTGAGTCCCTCTGGGAAGGGTGGCGATCTACCTTGTCGATGCGGATCATATCACAGTGGAGTATCAGGACGAACGGCGGAGCCTGTTCAACAAGGCGGCCAGATGCGGACGATCTCCTTCCCTCCCCCTTAGGCCCTACAAAACTCTGTTCGGTGGGGCTTGTCGAAAATATCCAGATAGGTGACCTCGCCATATGCAATCATCTGCCTTTTGGGATTAGGTGGTTCACAATGATGAGTTGCTCTATGCCGTTCAAGCGCAAGCCGAGTTTGCTCTGAACGGCAGGTGGAGGAGGGCAAAATCAGCCGAGTGAATTGCTGCGGCGGCAAGGACCTGACGGGCTAGTGTGAGAATGCTGTGAGGGGAATGGATTCACCCATGGCTTTGTACCCGGCGGGCGAAGGGTGCAGGTGATCGCCGCAATCGAAGTCGGGCAACAGATGGTCGGGATGATTCGGATCGCGAACTACTGCGTCGAAATCGATTACACCGTCGAAATGGCCGGCGGCGCGAATCCATTGATTCACGGCTTGGCGATCGGCTTCGCTCAACGGACCTGGATGGTAATAATTTGAGCCTACGTAAGGTGTTATCGTAGCGCCGAACACTTGGAGGCCGTGCGCGTGCGCGCGTTCGACAAGCTGCCGATATGCCGAGAGAACACGTTCGACGAGTGCCGCATGGTCGGCTGGCGGCACCTCGTCATTTCTCGCCAATCCGCCGAGATCGTTCACACCTTCAAAGACGATGAGCCACCGAACGCCAGCCGGCGCCAACACGTCGCGATCGAAGCGTGACAACGCGTTGGGACCGAGCCCGTCGGTCAACAAGTGGTTTCCGCCGATGCCCTGATTGGAAACGCCGACAATTCGTGTCTGGGGCGAGCCTTGCAGTCTCGCCGCGAGCACATCCGTCCAACGGTCGTTGCCGTTGGTTGTGGCTCCGTGGCCATCGGTGATGGAGTCACCAAGCACGACCACCACCGCTGCTTCCGATGCAACCTGCACATCGATCTCTGAAATCTGAAACCAGTGATCAGCGCGCTTCGGCTCGATCAGAGTTGCCGCGCCGACCGAGTCGCCGTGCACGTAGTAACTTGTCGCGCGCGCTCCCGGATGACCCGTTTCACGCACCGGCGGAGTGTCGAGATGAAACGTCACGGCAAGGTCGGAAAGCGGTGCGACTTTCCAGTTGACGGGATCGGAGACGAATTCCGCACCCGGTGGAACAACTACGTCGGCTTTGCCCGCGAAGGTCAGCTGCCGATCACTTGCGGGGTCGATCGCCGGCGAGGATGTCGAGAGTGGGCGCGCTATGTGGACCGAGGTAAAGTACAGCGCCTCGGTTCCAAACGCGTTCGACATGTGAACACGCAATCCGGAGCCGCCCGCCGACAGGCGAAAGATCTGACGCACGGTCGCATCACGCAAGTCATCGATCGGCAATTCATTCTGAGTCTCTGGGATCTGTTGGGAAGAGCCCCAGGTCGCCACCCAGGTCTGCGGAGCGGACGAAGCCGCCAACCGCAGCTGGGGCGGCATGAAGCCTAAATAAATCAAGAATCCAATTGTGGCGAAGAAACCGCGTGCACGTTTCATAACCTAAGGTTTAGCATGGATACCCGAAGTAGACAGCTTTTCGAAAACGCCGCAAATGATATCACTCTGGAGCGTTCGCGTGCCCTTCTCGCCTAAATCTTCGATTGTGTACACCTTGCTGCTCCTAATTTTGGGCACTTCGCCATCTGCAATCGCGCAAACTTCCGCGTCGCCGCTACCGGTTTCCTTCTCCACCGACCAGGATCGACAGAACATCATGGATCAGCTCGGGATCAAGGCTCTTCGACCGGGCTACAGTGGAAACGAGAAGGCACCCAATCATGCAAACTACGATGAATCAAAGGCCGATCCATTTCCAAATATTCCCGATCCACTGGTACTGAACAACGGCCAGAAGGTGACCACGGCAGAGATGTGGTGGAAGCTGAGGCGCCCCGAATTGGTTGAGAAGTTTTCGAAGTACGTGTACGGTCGCATCCCACAAAATGTGCCGAAGGTATCGTGGACCGTGAAAACCGTGGATCACGAGACGATCGGCTTCACGCCTGTGATCGTCAAGGATCTGATCGGAGAGGTTGACAACTCAGCGTATCCGGCCATCAGCGTGAAGATTCACATGACTCTCGTGACGCCCGCGAATGCCAAGCGGCCGGTGCCAGTGCTCATGATGTTTGGGCGCGCAGGTTTTCCGAATCCAAACGAGCCTCGCGGCGAGGAGACGGAACGCATCAACAATGCGTGGAAGGCGCTGATGGTTCAGCAGGATCCTTCCCTCAAGGACGTGTTCGCGAAGCACCCGGCCTGGGACCCGGTGAGGGAGACGCCGTTCCAGTTTCCACAGTTGAATGAAGACGGCGATCTGCCAAACACGTGGCAATTGGTTGCCGCCGGTTGGGGCTTCGTGCTGCTCGACCCGGCAAGCGTACAAGCCGACGATGGTGCGGGAATCACGCGGGGAATTATCGGGCTGGTGAACAAAGGGCAGCCGCGTAAACCGGAAGACTGGGGCGCACTACGAGCGTGGGCGTGGGGAGCAGGTCGCGGGCTCGATTATCTGGAGACGGACCAGGCGGTCGACTCTAAACACGTCGGAATCGATGGCGTATCGCGCTACGGCAAAGCCACGCTGGTCACAATGGCTTTCGATCAGCGATTCGCCATGGCGTTGGTGGGATCATCTGGGAAAGGAGGGGCCACACTGTTGCGGCGTAACTGGGGCGAAGCAGTGGAGAACCTTACAGGCGGCGAATACTACTGGATGGCCGGCAATTTCATGAAATACGGCGCGTCAGAAGCGTCGTTCGGCAGCATGAACCCGGGCGATATTCCTGTCGATTCAAATGAGCTGATCGCGTTGTGCGCGCCGAGACTTACATTTATCAGTTACGGAATACCCGAAAAGGGCGATGCCAAATGGCTCGACCACCAAGGCAGCTTCATGGCTACCCTGGACGCCAGCCGTGTGTTTGCGCTGTTGGGCGCAAAAGGAATCGGAGTGGACCAAGATTATCGCACCGCGAAGATGCCGCCTGTAAATCGGGGACTGCTCGACGGGCAGCTCGCCTGGCGCCAACATGATGGCGGCCACACGGACGCACCCAATATGAAGTGGTTCATCGAGTGGGTCGATAAGTTCATCGGCCACACACCGTCGTAACGCCCGCTCAGGAATTCTGTCGCGATTTTGAAATGACGAAACACCCAGGGTTGGCAAAGATTCGGTAGTGGTTGGCCATGATTGTTGTTCCGGAAGCATCGAAGAGGAGCTTGAGATTGCAACGCTTGATTGCCATTTCGTTGATGTGTGCGTTCGTCTTCACTGCTGCTTACGGCCAGTCCGAAAGCGGTGCGAGAGTTCGAATCGATAAGGCGAGTGGACAGCTTCTGGTTCAGGACAAGCCATTTCTCATCCTGGGAGGCGAGCTGGGCAATTCGTCGGCCGGCACCTTCGCCCAGGCGGATGCAATTCTCCCCCAGCTGGCGCGGCTGCATCTGAACGCGGTTCTCGTGCCCGTTGCATGGGAACAGGTGGAACCGCATGAAGGCTTATTCGATTTCAGCATTCTGGACCACTGGATCGACGTAGCACGGCAACAGAATCTTCATCTGGTGCTGTTGTGGTTTGGAAGTTGGAAGAACGCCTTCTCGGAATACGCTCCCGATTGGGTCAAGTCGGATACGAAGCGATCTCCAAGAGCGATGGCAGCCGACAGCACGCCGCTGGAAATCCTCTCGACATTCGGAACGGATAGCGCCAAATGCGACAGCCGCGCCTTTGCTGCGCTTTTGGGACATGTGCGGGTCAAAGATGGCGAGCAGCAGACCGTCCTGATGGTGCAGGTGGAGAATGAAGTCGGATTTTTAGGACCGGGAAGGGACCGCTCTCCGGAAGCGAATCGGCAATTTGTGGAGCCCGTTCCGCGGGAATTGGTGCAGAAATTGGTAGTGAACCGAACAGAGATATCTCGTGAACTCGCTGCGCACTTCAACCCGCAAGGTGCCGCAATTCGCTTTCCGTCCTCGCTGATCACGTGCGTGTAAATCGTGTCCGTAACTGGCGAGCCGTCGGCGTGTCCGAGTCTCTGCTGACGCAATTTCTGCGATGCTCCGAAACTGTTCATCAGAGTTGCGTTCGCATGACGGAACGCATGGAAGCCATTGCCNCGTGGCACCTGGATACCAAGCGCCCGAAGCAGAGGCCTGAACTTTCGCTTGAGCAACAAGTTCTGATCCCACGGNGTTCCNTTGCGAGTGGCGAAGAGCAGCCGACGTTGGTTCGGATGCCAAGACTGCAAGATCGTCCTCAGGTGCCCACATCAAGCCTTACGGCTCGGGCGGTCCGCATGAACCCGAGAATGGTGTACTTTTGCGAAGTGATCTGCACACGTTGTTCGATCAGGGATACGTGAGTATTGATGCGGATCAACTGAAAGTGGTCGTCAGTAGTCGCATTCGAGAAGAGTTTGAGAACGGGCGAGACTACTATCATCTCCACGGAAGAGCCATACGCCTGCCGCGCGAGAGTGACAGCTTGCCCTCGCATGAATATTTGGCTTTTCACAACAGCGTGTTCCGTTAGTGGGAGTTGTTTACGGCCTCCGGTGTTTATACAAGTGCAGGGCCTGATCATCTCTTTCCGAGCAGATGTACTTCATTGTCGGTTGCGCGAGGGAGCGGGGGCGGCGATGCAGCTTGACCCGGTACGGGGGCCGTGCCCTGATTCATTACACCTTTCCAGTGTGTTCCATGCGACTTCGAAACAAGTTCTCTGTGTTCTTATCCATGAAGTGGACGTAGCAGCCTTTCATGCCGCGCGTCAGAAGAACGCGGTAAGTGTTTTTTACCATTTGCGTGAATCGGTCGCCGGACCTCTTCACGACAGTGTCAAAGGACTTGGCCTTGTCTCCCTTCCAATCCGCAGCCTCGGGTACGTAGACTAAATCAGGCCCGAAGATGACGCCCACATAATCGAATTCGAATCCCTGCGCCGTGTAAACACAACCAATTTGATTCACGCCACCTGAGTCGTACGCCCAGAGGCTCTCTTTCGGAATGCCAGGCGCGAGGCTGCCCGAGTCGGATTTGGCGTTCCATGGTCGGACGTAATCGCCGATGACTACGTCATCCACGAGTGTCCCGTTAGACCGGGGATTAGACCACGGCCAACAAAAGCCCGCTGCCAGCCGCGCTGTGGATTTTCCTTCCAGCCTTTTCCTGATTGCGTCCTCCAGGGCTTGGGGAGTGGGCATGATTCTAAAGTCGAACTCGTCGGCCTGATTCCACATCACATGTGGTGTGCGCTGAATTCCGAGGGTGTTGTTCACCCAACTGACGAACGCATCTGAGCCAGCGCAGCGGAACTGGGCTTCCAATTCAAATTCACAAACGTCGCAGTGGAGTTTCTCAGCTTCAGTCTTAATGTAGCCGGTAGAGCCGATCTCTCCTGGTCTTACGATCTGGTTGTCATCAATGAAAAACACAGATGTGCGACTTGCCTTTAACAACTCGTGGATTTGTGAGAGTTTGCTTTGCTTTACCTTTGGCGTGAATCGGTTGTTGCTAGTCTCTCGAATTCGGTGAGCCTCGTCGGCGATCATGACATCAATCACATTCGCGTCCGCGCCCATATAGCTGTTGAAGTAGCGCACTTGCGCAGCCCCACGNGTGCCTACGATTTCCCGAATAGTGGNNGTGAACGCNCGAGAACCCGTCNCGTAGTGCGCGTTTAGGCCCATCCCTGAGAGATCACCGAGCANGTTCATGGCAATGACCGATTTCCCTGTNCCAGGGCCGCCTCGCACGATAATGGCAACCTTTTTCCTACCTTTGACACCATCCTTCGCAGCTTCCACAACCTTGTCATAAACCACTAGCTGCTCGTCGAGNAGCACGTATTCCGGCTTGCCCTTGATAAGTTTGGCGACATGGTCGAGCAGTTTCTTGCTGGGGCGGTACTTGCTCTGCTCTACTTTCGCCGAAACCTCGCCGCTATCGGCACCATGGANTCGTTCNTCTAGAAACGCCGTGAGATGCGGCACGTGATCGGCAGTGAAGACCGGAGACCGNCTAATCTGCTCTGCAAACTGCGGNAAGAAAAGAGGATCGTCCTTTATCGGGCTGTAGTTGTGCAGATAAGAACAGGCATGTGCGCTGATTCCGCCCTCGCCCTGAAAGGCAGTATGGCAGTCGGTAAGGTACGTCATGTACTGACCTACTTGGACGGAAGGATGAAGCACATCCCGGATATTGCCGCCGACGAAAGTGGCAACTTCGTTCTTTCCAGATGCGCCTTTGCATNCGCTCCATTGCTTTAACTCGATAATGACTGCGTTAGGCGCTTTTTTGCGGTCGTACCCGGTCACAAGGCAGTCAAGCCGCTTGGAGGTGAGTGGGAGTTGAAGTTCCAGCAAAACGCCATGATCGAGCAAGCTTGCNGTTTGAAAAACCTGTGAGACGGCGCGGAGAGAATTGTTCCAGGAATTCACCTCAGCGACTGCTGGCTGGTACCGAAATTCAAGGAAGAAGGCATCTNTTAGTTTCGTGGCAATGCGGTTGTAAGTTGAGTCTTCGATAAGGGATTTTGTGGTGCCGGAATAGAGGCGCATGCGTTATCAGTTCTTAGGCGATGCCACGCCCGCTATCTGCCCTTCCGAAACAATTGCTCGACAGTCCCCATAGGCAGGAAGAGTCGTTTCTCAATTTTGGGCAATTCAACGAATCCGTATCTCCTGTAGAATTCAGCCGCGAACTCATTCTTTGCGTCTACGATAACACCCGCCGACGCGATCTGCTTGCTCGAATCAAGGCTGCGGTGGAGGGCATCCATGAGCAAGATCTCACCGAGGCCCCGCCCGCGAAATTCGGTACTCACTGCCAGACGGCCAAGAAGGGTCGCAGATACCATCGGATATTTCGGCAGCCTTTTCGCAACCTCNTCGGGAATTGCGTCTAGCCCTATGGCGAATTGGGAAAGCGTATAGTAGCCCGCAATGGTCTGGCCGTCGGTGGTCGCGACGAACGNTGCCGCCGCGCGCTTTCTCGCGTCTTGACCGGCTTGCTTGTGCAGGTAGGAATCAAGTGCTTCCACGCCACATGAAAAAGCCGCCCGGTTGTGTTTTTCTCCGAGCGGCTCAATGGCGAAGCGAGGTTCTTTTTGCTTCTCAGCCAATTAGAGCCCCATCTGCTTCTCGTAGCGTTCTGCAGCTGCACGAGCAGCATCGCTCGGTGCGGGTGGATTCAAAACCGCATTTACAAAGACGTCGCGGGCTTCATCCCGCAGATGCAAAACTTCGAAGTCCTTGATCGTATTCGTCGCCGCTTCCTGAGCGCTTCTAACTACGAACTCGGTTACGGTTGTGCCACGCAATGTAGCGGCGCGCTCGATAAGACGTTTCTGCTCAGGAGTGACTCTGGCTTCCAAGCGCTCCTCCTTTCGCGAGTGTTGCCGACGTTGTTGTATACGTGCCATGACTTTCCCCCAATCTCCGTCAAGTGTACGGCGGTTAGGCGGACAAATCAATAACAATGTACGTCCATCGGCCGTACACAACCGGTGATGCTGCTTTTGTAGTGTATGGGCCGACCTGCCTCAGGCACTGGCGCAAGGACTCCCAAAGAGAAATACCAAGAATGAATACTGCCATCGCAAAGGGTTAATGCCCTCAACCTGCGAGGATGCAAAGCGATCTTGCAGAATTCTTTATAAAGTTTTTGACAAGGGAAGGAAATGCCGTTTTCGACCCTTTCGCCGGTAGCAACACTACCGGCGCAGCGGCGGAGTCTCTGCGACGCACCTGGATTTCTATCGAAGCCAATCGAGAATACATACGAGGCTCTGGGGGAACGTTTCTCTGAGGACTGTGATTGATTGGCTAGTCAAGAATCAAACCCGTGTGCCGCAACTTGCCCAGCAATTCCGGATGCTTCTGGGCAAGAGACTTGAGTCTTCTGGTTTTGTGCGGCTTCACGCGGGCGACATCCAAAACGATTGCGGCGAGGCTGGCAACTTGCGGATTGTCCGACTTCGCCATCCGTTCAAGGTGGGCCACGTTCTTTTCGGAGATGTGCGATTGCTCAAGGAACGCAAAGATGTCGTCCTTGTCCTCAATGGCCTGGCGCTCGCTCTTCGGCCTGGCGTTGCAACGCTTGCACACATGGATTTTGTGACCTTTGCCGGAAAATTGCTCGTTCGGACGTTCACGCCCGCAAATCCTACAGTAATGTCCCATCCCGGTTCCTTCCAGCAACTGAGAATAGGACAATAAACCAAAAGAAACCAGACAGGCGGGAAACGTGGTCCATGGCAGGCCAACGTATCGGCCGAGATAAGCTCCGAGCTGCCATTCGCAGGATGGGCAGCGAGTACGTTTTCTACATGTTGGACGATGCCATCACCCTTCTGCCGCAAACTAAGTCGTGCTGACCGCCAATGCTTCCCCGATCCGAAGCCCCGTTCCGGCGATCAGCGCGAACAGAACTGCGTAGCGCTTTTTTACCCTTCCGAGAACTGCAGATATCTCCGCATGCGTGATGGTGGGACGATTCTGCTTTTCTTTGTCAACCAAGGGCAGTTGGATGAACTCGTGATTCCAAGTGCGGGGATAGATTTGATCACCTTCACTAGGCGGGTGGAGCACCCTTAAAGTGCTGAGGCGAATTTGGGTGCCGCATCCCTTTGGGGTTTGGTTCACCAAAGGGTGCGGGTTTTGACTTTGCTTCCGATTTTCTTCTATGGAGCCTGGGCGTCGGAGGCTGGCTTTAACCAGGTATTGTGGGCTCCCTTCTTCAGCGTCCAACCTTCCACGGGCATCCAGTCGCAGTAGAGCACCCTCCGCCACAGTCTCTCATTGGGTGGATCCCAGGAACAGTGCGAATCGGGAGCATCTTTCGTCCGACGGGCTGCCTGACCTTGGAGATCAGCTTCCAGTACAATCGGAATCCGTCCCTGTGCCAACGCACCACGGTTTCCGGCGTGACCGCAATGAGGGATTGTTGCCATCCGGACCAGAATCGGCGGACGGCGACCCAGAAGAGCTTGTCGACCAAATCTAGTCTTGGCCGCGGATGCCGACGTTTCAGGAAGGCGAGTTGTTGACGTAGCGCCAGATTCTCGAGTAAGAGGCTCCGACGCGCGCGCAAGAGGCGAACCAGCGTTCCGAGGCACAGGCCGATAAATCGAAACATGGCTAGGAGTTATAACAGCACGGTGGCAGGAGGGCGGCTATGTCATTGGTTTCAAAGTCGGCCAGAGTTTTGGCGAACCACAGGCGGCGTAAGCCGCAACTCCGAGCGCCCCACCAGCGATGAGATCCAAGACGACATGCCGCTTCGCAAGCAGCGTCGCGGCCAATATCAGGAATGCCCACAGCCAGACCCCGGCCTGCTGTTTGCGAGATTTCAAGAGCCGCGCGCAGCATAGGGCGCAATAAATTGCGAGCGAAGCATGCAGGGAGGGACAGGCGTTAAGGTTCGTATCAACAGTTCGGACCATTCGCAGTAAGGGATTGGTTACTTCCGGGCCGGAAATGAGCGCTGGAATCTGTGTCGGCCAGAGGATGAAGATAAGATGCGACACGAACGTGATCCAGGCAAATCCGAACGCCATTTGCCGTAGGCTCCGAGAATCGCGGACCAGCAAGAGCGGCAGCGTCAGCAGGAGATCGAACGACATATAGATGTAAATTGCGGGCTGGAAAAGAGGTACGAAGCGATCCAGCGGCGTGAGCGGCACAACTCTTGCCGGAAACAGCGGGTGGTGCAGGATCATGAAATAAGGGACGGTCAAAAAAAGGCCGAGCACGAGAAATATTCCCCATTTCTCCGCGCGACCTGCCGGCGAGAGCGTTGCTTTCTCTTCGAACAGCTTCGTAGCCATTAATCCGGAATTACCGACCTAACTTTATCGTTGCGCACCACCATATGTCTGCGACCATTTGTTCTCCACGGAGGAGGATCAGCCCATCGCGAAGTTCAGGCAATTTGTGCCGGAACGATTGTGTAAAACGGAAATCGGTCTTTCTCGCGCAACCGGCTGCCAAGTTCATCATCGACATGCACGGGACGGGGAAGCTGCGCCGGCAACTGCTGATTCACGTGCAAATACCTCCAGACCAGACGGCTTTGTGGCTGCAGTTTGCCTGCTAGTTCGCACAGTAGCTGCTCAAATTCCGCCGCGCCAAACCAATCGGGCAAATTGGAAAGATGGACCTTGTTGACCCCGGCCGGCAATTGGTCACGCACGTAAGCAAGCAGATCACACTTCACCCAGTGCAACTTGCCTATTCCCTGCTTCACCTTCGCGAACCCAGAAGCAGTCAGGTAGGAGGGGGCAGCATCGAGAGAGACCAGATGGCCGATGGTATGCAACTGCAACCATGGGTTGAGCGCGGCAGGCGTATCGACGCAGAAGGAACGGAACTTCGCCCAGTGCTGCTCCCCGAGGGGAATGGGATTCTGCCGGTGCCCCAAGCTTTGTGGATCGACCCCACGACGCGAAAAAATGCGGGGATGGAAGGCAAGGCGGAAAAATGCAGTCAGCCAGGGCTTGCCAATTCGATCGTCAAACAGCTCTCGCTGCTCGGAACAAGTAGTGCAATGGACCAGTTTGGCAAAGCTACGGCCAAGCAGAGGACGGAGTATCAGCTGTAATCGGCGAATGAACTGTTCATAACGGCCGCACCAGATAGCCCCTCGAGTGCAGAGCACGTCTTCATGAGCGCGCCAAAACTCCTCGGTCGTCGTGGGTAGAGCGCTTGTGCACTGGGTAAACCATCGCTGGCGATTGGATTTCGACCCAACTATGAATCCGAGGAAGGCCGCAGCGGCCTCACGTTCCAGGCATTTTATGGCAGCGGCTTTCAGTCGGCACAGGTGAAGCTGCGCCTCGCTAATGTCCACAGCGATCACCTGGCGAGCCCCTAGGGCCAGTAGCGAAAGGGCTGTGTCTCCGGCGCTGGCTACCGAAAGAACGTTGCCGTCCTCGACCCCTAAGGCGGCGGCTTCGGTGATTTCATCCTCTTGAGAAAAGCCGAAATCGAGTAGATGAGTCATTCCGCCGTCTTGGAGCACAACGCACCGGCACCAAGGCCCGAAAAAAAGCCGTGCTGATCGGCGAGTTTCGCCAGAACATTCACCGTTCGCGGATCGATAGCGCCGAGCAAGCTCAAGGTTTCCACCAACGAACGCGGAGCCAGGCCGAGCACCATTGCTTCGGCGGCGCAGCAAAATGCCGTTCCGGGATGAATATGCGAAGCCATTACAAAATCAGGCTCGCCTGGGAGCACCAGTGATCCGGCGAGAGGAATGATGTACACGTTTTCGAGTCGCTGCGCAATCGGCGATATTGCCCCGGGCACCGATATGTCGGCCACCACCGTGAGCCGGCTGGAATCGATGTGGTGTGGATAGACCAGCGGCTCATTCGTGCCGACCGCAACGACAATCACATCGGCTCCGCGGATAGCTGCTAGATCCTTCGAAATTTTCACCGACGTTGCGGGAGTCTGCGCAACGAGCGCATCCGCGAGGGTTCGCAGCCGTCGTAGATCCCGCGCAACCAGAATCACCTGCGAAAACGGATGTCCATGACCGAGCAAACGGCGGGTCAATGCCGAACCGATGTTTCCAGTTGCACCTATCACCGCAAGCGTTGGGGAGGAGCTAGAAGTGATTCCGCGATCGCTACAGGCCTGCGAAATACGCCTGGCCCCGACGGCTACGGTCAGAGAGTTGCCTGTTGTTACGCGAAGTCCCGGAGGAGCGTGGATGGCCAATCCGTCAGCTGTGATGGCGCTCGTGTACGCTCCCAAAGAAACTATTTCACACCCCTCCTGTGCTGCCAATTCTACACCCTCCTGAATTCGAGCGACGAGCTCGTTGCGTTTCCCGCTACGTTTCATCTCCTCGATCGTCGCAGCATCCGCGCCAATCAGGATGAAAGAAAACCAGATGCGCTCGTTGAAGAGGTTGCGCGCCATCAACGGGGTCGGCTTCATTTCCGTAAGAGCTATCATGTGTTGGATGAGCAGTCCCCGCGCCGCGCGCGGCAACTTTGCTAGAGCCGGATCCAGCATCGCGATTTCGCGTTCCGGCACAACAAAATGTCCGAGAAAGGCCACCCGACGCGCTTTTGGCGATGGCTCCTCGAGCGCGCACGAAAAGAGCGGCAGATCAGATTCTCCGCGCGCCGCCCCCGGTAAGCAGAGTTCCTCCTGCACCAGGCAACCGAGCAGTTCGGCAGAGTCGCAGCGTTCCAGAGCGTGGCAGTAAGCCTCAAGCCCGTGCTCCAGACTCTGGATGTCCTCATCGCTGATGTTGACGCTGGGCTCGATGCGAAGAGTATTGTGGGCGGAAAGAGTAGGCAGAAGGCGCAATTGATGGCGGTTGAGCAGATATGAAGCCGCGGCAAGGCCAAGCAGTTCATGTCGCTCAGCGAGCCTCAGGCTGAACATCCTATCGGCGGCCGCAGGTTCGAAGCTTATTCCCAGCATCAACCCTCGGCCGGTGACGCTGCGGATTGCCTGCGGGTGTGCCGCCGCAAGCCGGGTGAGCCTCTCTTTCAGCGTCGCACCCCGTGCAGCGGCTCGGGCAGGAACATCCTCTTGTTTAATCAACTCAAGGACGCGACAGGCAATCGCGCAGGAAAATGCATCGCCGCCAAAAGTCGTGGAGTAGTGTTCATCGAACCGCGGGACGTAACGGGGCTGTTCAATAAGCAGAGCGGAAATTTTAGCGATCCCGCCGCCAAGCGCCTTAGCAAACAAGTAGTAATTTGCGTTTATACCCGCGGAGGCGAGAAACGTACCAGCCCGTCCAAGGCCACACTGGATCTCGTCGGCAATCAGTGGAAATTCCCGGCTTTCGAGTTGCCGCACCAGAATATTGGGGGTCTCGGAAATTCCGCCTTCCCCTTGGATGGGTTCATAAATGGCAGCAATGATCGAGGAAAAGCGCTCTTCGCTCTCGATTACTACGCCTTGCTCCTCGGCCAGCGCCGGAAGAGTGAGATCGTAGGCGGCGAGGAATGACTCGACGTCAACATCATCGCGCGAAGGCAACTCAACGCGCTTCAAGTGAGTCATGGGCGAAAAAAGCCAATTCTTCCGGCTCCCCAGGAGTGAGCGCGCGCCCAGGCTGTAACCATGGAAGCTACCCCCGATAACGACCACTCGTGGAGGTGCATCGGCCATGATCCGCTCGGCGACCGCCAGAATTTGAGCCAATTTCTGCGACGCACGGTGGCCGAAACGGCGCTGCTGCGAACGCTTCCATCTGGTCCAGCGTTGCTGTCGCTCAAGAAAGGCGTGTGCAAGCGCCATTTCTACGGCTTCGGCGCCAGTAGATCCGAGCCGCACGATGTAAGCCTGCCCGGTGAGGTCGCCGACGGCGCTCGCCAGAAGTGTCGCGAGTTCGCCTTCATGGCGCCTGAGCGAGCCTTGGTCAGCAATCCAAGGGAGATGTCCTTGGGCAAATTCCTTTGCGGCGGCGACTAGCGCGGGATGCCGATGGCCAAGCAAGTTCATTCCAAAACCGCCGACCAAGTCGAGAACCCGTTTTAGCTCTCCCCATTGCTCGTAATAGAGGTAGTCGCCCTCGGCCCGAATGTAGTTCTTGTCGAGGCGAGCCAAATGCAGCAGTTCGCCGCGCCGCGGGCTGGTCAGACGCGTGAAAGCTGGTTGGAGCAATCGCTCGCGCTTGACCCGTACAACACCGTCAGTGCGAACTAGCCGGCCAGTGAGTCCTTTGAAGGCGTCTCGATACTTGCTTTCGATTTGTTGCCGGGTAACATTGCCCTTTAGAGTTACCGGCGGTGGCCCGGCAACACATGCGAATCGGGCGATCGTCAGATGGCGTAGCTCGAAGTCATCGAGAACCGCGAGCAGCTTCTCATGACGCGCCTCGATTTTTCCGCGGATGCGCTGGCAGATTCGACGATTTTTCAACCACGGCGTCCTGTCTGCTAACGGACTCTCGTCTGTGCCATCGCCCGGCCGCCTATCAATGAACACGAGTGCTGCCAGCCCGGGCTCTTCCACCAGCGGAAACACTTCCACATGGCGCACGTCGGCGTCCAGATCCCTGTAGCGTTCGTTCAATAGCGCAAGGGGCACTTTCACGCCGAATCCGTCTTTGATGAAGTCGGTCTGTTCGCGACCGACATATTTCAAACCTTCAGGGCTGCGCTCGACGAGATCGCCGGAATAAAACCAGCCTCCCATTTGGGCGAGGGGCTCGGCCTCATGTTCGCCATGCCCCTCGAGCAAATAGCGATCGAATCCAAATGGGTTGCGCAACCACAACTTGAAAACGCGTTCCCCGTTTTGAGAAGCGGCTTCTAAGCCAATTTCGACGCTGGGAAGTGGGTTGCCCATCAGCCCCGCGGTTCGACCCAGCGGACCCTCGACGAGTGTGGAAACCACCTGCATCGTTTCGGTCATGCCGAAGGCGTTCTCAAGCTCCAGGCCGAGAGCCGTCCGAATTTGCTGAGCAAGAATCGGATCGAACGGCGCGCCAATGGAAACCACAGTGCGCAGATGCTGAAAACAAGTGTCCTTCAGCTGAGGGTAAATGCGGCTCAGTTCCAGGATTGTGTGGAAGGTGGCCGGCCCGCCCGTCACGTGCTGCGGCTTCATTTCCACGAGCAATGCTCGCACCCGATTAGGATGCTCGAGAAACCATTCCGGTGGTATAAGGCAGAGCGCTTGCCGCGTCCAGATGGCATTCCAGAAGGCACGCAAGCCCATCGAGTGAGCCAGCAGAAGACAAAGGCAGCGGCCGCCCAATGTGTCTGGTGAAAAGAAACCCGCGGCAGACCAGGAAGCGCAACAATTCAGGAGCGCGCGTTGTCGATAACTCACTAACTTGGCTCGGCCACTCGTCCCTGACGTGGTGAGAAATAGAGTGACATCGTCGGCGGTGGATGAATTGCACAGAGCCTGCACGTAGGCAGAAAATGTGTCGTACGACTCGGTTGGCTGATCGAGAAGTGTGGACAGCCGAAAATCCTTTTCAAAACAGTACGCGGGAATGTTCATCTGGCGCGCTGTAGCTTCGAGCCTTCGCAATAGCGCGCGGTCTGCTTCATGGCTTTCTTCATGCTGCAATTCCATGGCGGCCCACACCACGGCTTTGACCTTTGCGATTGCCAGCCATTCTCCGAACGAATCTGAATCGAGATACATCGGAAACAGTACGCGCATTCCCGATGCGGCAAGAGCCCCGTAGAGCACCGCGGCGAGCGTTTCACTGGTGCGCGGCAGTCGCGCCAGGCACACACCCTCTCCTGCAGAGAGGCCGAGCGCTTTCAGCTGTTCGCTCACTCGCACTACAATGCAACGAAAAGACCGCAGGGAGATTGTGAGCGGGCGATGGTTGTTTGTTCCGAGGATTATCGGCTGTGTATCGTCTTCATCTGGGGAACGCCTAAAGATCAGTTCTGCCAGAGAAGAGGGGCGGCGCACACCAGCAAGTGTTAGCGGGGAAGAAATCACTTCTGCGAAAGCGACGGAGGGCAAAGGCACGGTGCATTCTAGCACCTCTTCATCGGCCTTCATCTGTGCCGGCGGATCTCCCGGGTCCGCTACCTAAAGCGGCACTCTCACCCGGAGAATCGAAGCAAAGCGTCAATGCCGGCGCGAACATGCGCTCGCTCCGCGACGAGCACTTGCATCCGTCCCTCCACGTCGGGGACAAATAAATCCAATTGCGAACCCATCCGAATCATCCCGAACACTTCACCCTGTGCGACGGGCACGCCGTCGCGCAGGGTAACGATCTTTCGCACCCACTGGTCGGCAATCTGCGTTACGTACACGGATAGTTTGTCATTGGTGATCACATACGAGGCGCGCTCGTTGTGAATCAAATAGTCGCAACCCTGCCAGTAAGGCCGCAGATCAAAAAACAGGTTGCTTTGGCCATGGAACATGTTTGAGTTGCGGCCACGAGATTTCACCGGAAAGTAGTGTGCGATTTTTCGAATGAAGCCACGGATCGGCGCACGATTGTAATGAACGTCAAATGGGGACATGAAAATGCCCACCAGCCATCCTTGGCGTGGTAACGCAGGATCGTTGAGCTGCATCAGGTCGTCGAGAAGGATCGGTTCTCCCTTCTTGATCGACATCAATTCTTCGCCCGGTATTACTCGACGCACATAAACGATAAAGCCGTCAGCAGGAGAGAGGATGAGCTGGTCGTCGGTATTTACTTGCCGGGATGGATTTCGCAAAAAACAAAGACGCCAGGCCACAAACAATCCTGAAAACGCGGCGGCAATCACGAGTATGGCTTTCACAGTTATAGGTCCGCGATGGCGCGCATGGTTTTGTCCAATACAGGAAAGATTTTAGTGCCGAACAGCCGGTCGAAACGCAGCGCCGGACGCATCACCAGGAAGGCAAATGGCCAGTACAGAACCATCTCGGTGAACACGAGAAAGTCCCACCCGAGATTTCGCGCACGTTCATGCATCGGGATCACAGCAATGCCAGATCTATGTACGGAAGACGTGTATCGATTGCGCCGTCTTGGTGCCATTTCTCTTCGAGAGGGAATAGCACCACATGGGAAACCGTACTCGTCGTTCGAAATCCGTGAGTTGCCTCGAGCATCGGATCCCCCTCACAAGAGCCAAAAATCAAGCTATGGTAATGACGGCCCTTGTACTCACTGTAGATATGCTCGAGCAAGGCCTGCATCACTTCCACGGAGCGGTCGCGAACAGCCCAGTCAGTGGCGAAGACATCCCTGAAAACATTTCCGGGCGCAGGCAGCTTGGGGAATCCGCCGATGGGCGCAGTCAAAATGTTGGCTGCCCGCACCACTTTCAATCCCAAACCGTATCGAATGACGCGGTTCTGTTTGAACGCGCAGGTATCCCATGCGGCGCAAACGCCGGCAAGNTTCCCGTCTCTCTCAACAACATAGTAGTCATCAATGGATAGGCCGGGCCGCTGTTTGAGTTGAGTGGCAAATTGGTCGCGGTCGACGACCAGGCCGAACAGCCGATGGGAATGTTCGGCGCGCAGCAAAGCGACAATGTCGTCGATATCTTCGACGCGTGCGGCGCGCACCGGCAAGAGCGGCCGTTTCTTACGAGCAAAAGTGATCAGGATGTTTTTGACTACCAGTGCACCGGCAATTCTGCTTCTCACAGACCAGGGCTCGGCGGCAAATCGATCACCCACCTGGGCCTCGGCGGCGCGATTCCCCCTCATGATTACTGCATAGCCCAAAGAAGCGCCCCGGCAGCCCTCGCTGAAGAAAAAGGGAATTGCTGCCTTCAAATAGCCGCGCCCGCGGGATTGAGGCTTAATGTAACAGTCGGTGATGTGCATCACGCGAGTGACCGAACCGTTCACGTAGGCGTTGTGATGCCCAACCATGGCAAAACCCTCGAGCTTGCCGTCGTCAAAAAAACCACCCCACACCGCTGGGTTGTACTTCAGATCAGCCATAGCGAAAATATTCGGCAGCCGGTCAAAGCAAATGGAAAGGCCGCCGGTCTCGATGGGAGATTGGTGCAGGATGTCCAGCATCGCCTCGTTGTGCCGACTGTCCAGGGGAAGAACCTGCACCTGAGCTTGGGCGGCTGATGCCGGAATCATTCGGGGATTATAGCTGAGATGTCTGCGCTTCCCGTCGAAAACCAGCCGACGCCGCATGGAGACACCCCCAGCCCAGAAATAGACTAAGGCCGGCACAGGCGCCTCGCCCGTCCTCATGGGCCCTGGCTATGGTGGGTTCCCGTGACGCCAATCACAAATTCTGTTGTATGTTACTCGTTCAACCGTAAACCACGGGGTGAGTTCTGGCTTCGCTGAGTTGCTGATTGGGGTGTTTCTCATCGTGACTGTATCTTCCGCGGAGGTTGCGCAACGCCGAACCGGATTGGAGACTTCATCCTTGGAGGCGCTCGTAATGAGTAGCCGTCGAATGAAACCACGCCGGCCCACAAGGTGTCGGATGCCTCTTTTATCGCTCTGCCTTGCCTGCACGGTGGCAGCCTGGGCGGCGCCGTCACAGCGAGCTGTCGAGATCATGCAGGAGGTTGAAAAACGGGGACTGGCGGACAGCCAAAGTTACAACGGTGCGATCGAGGTGGTTGAACCCAACGGAAAGCTGACGAAGAGAAGCTGGCAATTGTGGCGCGAAGGGAATGATGGCGCCAGCAAACTCCTGTTGCGGTTCGACACACCTCCAGATATGCGCGGCGTAGGGGTGCTCATCTTGAATGCTCCGAATGCCTCTGCGGAGCAGTGGCTTTACACGCCCTCGATTCAGCGTGAGCGGCACCTCGCAGTGCAGGATAGATCCCGACGGTTTATGGGTACAGACCTGACCCATGAGGATATCGAGGAACGTCCTGTCGAAGATTACGACTACGACCTCATCGGGGAGGAGAGCTTCGCAAGCCAACCAGTCTACAAGATCAAGGCAGTCTGCAAAAATCGTAACAGAACCCAGTACTCGCAGCGGATCCTTTACGTCCGCAAAGACATGCTGGCGATCACATTCATCGAGTTGTACGTTGATGGCAAATTGCGGAAGACCCTGCTTCGGGACGACTGGCAACAGATTCAGGGCATCTGGACTCCGCTTCTGCTGGAGATGAAAGACGTGACCCGCGGCTCAATGACACGCATTCGCGCATCGAACGTCAAATACAACGTCAAGTTCGCCCCGGAGTGGTTCACCGTTGGCAACTTGCGCAAGATCCCGTGAGCCCCGCATAGGAAATACGAGCAGGAGCTACGATTCTATTGCGCCGGTACTGCGCGATAACCTTCCTTTACTTTCGGGCAATGTTTTTTAATCAATCCCACTAAGCGAAAATGCGTCAGTACGTATAACCCGAGATACGCTTTGCCGCTATTCATTAGAGAGACCACAATATCCCGTGTGGGGTCCGCCCAACAAAATATGCCGACAAATCCCCAATGACCGAATGCCTCCTTATAGTAGGGTAAGTACAGACTGAAAGACTTACTCCCCAACATAAAACCCTCGCTATAGCGGACCGGCAAGTAAGTGGTTCCATCCAGCATTGTTTCAGAAGCCGAGATGATCGCCTGACGCACGGTTTCGGGCTTAAATATTCGCTTACCGTCTAACTCGCCCCCATTCAAAAGCATTTGGTAGAACCGAGACATTTCATCTGCAGTCGCAATCAAATTTCCAGAGGGGATTATGGCCCGCAGGAATTTCTCATCGTTGGTGATAGCAACGTAGGAATGCCAGTCTAGTCCAGTGGCTTGCTTGGTTAGCGAAGACAAAAACCGGGGAATCGGCACGCCTGTAACGTAATTGTCCGCAACATCCGGAATACATTCATCCCTAACGCCAAAATTGAAGTATTTGAAACCGAGAGGTTCTTGAATCGTCTCACGCAAGAATTCCCGAATATCTTTTCCGGCGACGCGTCTGACGATTTCCCCAAGTACATATCCCGATGTCAATGTATGGTACGCGATCCTTTTCCCCACCGGGTATTTTGGTTTGCTATCGAATATGAATCTCAGACAAGCGTCGAAGTTCAACAAAGTATCCCAATCAACTTCTTTCGGCATTGCCGGGAAACCAGCGCGGTGTGATAAAAGGTCGTGAATTGTAATCGTGTGTTTTCCGTGAACACCGAACTCCGGAATATGATCGCTAACATAATCGGCGAGACGAATCTTATGTCGCTCCACGAGCAGATGAATCAACATCGCCGTGATGGCTTTAGAAGCGGAATAAGTGCAGTAGGGCGTGCCCGGGGACGCTACGATTTTCTCAGCCAGCGGAGAATCGCTCGGTCCATTTCCCGTGGTATGACCGATAGATCGTTTCAAGACCACCTTTCCATGACGTCGAAGAACAAAAGATATCGCCGGATGGATCCCCGTTCGATACAGGTCTGTCACTTTGTTCCAGATTGCGTCGACGCCATCCTGAGTTAGCCCTACTTCATTCGGAGTTGTCTCTTGAGTCGGATCGTATCTTGTTACTTCAGACGGGTCCTTCGGCATTGAAATTGTCTTGTTCCATTGCGATCGGCGGTTCAACTATTGAGGCCTTCCGCAGCGCCGAATCAGTCCGAATTCTTGTTGCCGCCATCGTTTCGTTTGGCACTTATTCATAATTCAGTGCCTCCACGATTGCGGTTTTCAATGCCACCGAACAGGGATACCAGGCTGCCAACAAGGAGATAACTATGACCGCAGGGATGAGCGACAACGACCACATAGTTGGGAATCGGTAAGGAAACACCCATCCGTTAAAAATAGCGTTGAGCGAAGCAACGGAGTAGTAACCGAGAACCGATCCGCTGGCGATGCCGAGGGTCACTCCGACCAGCCCAATGCAAACCGCCTCGAGCATAATCGCTTTGCGCACCTGCCTGCGTTCGCCGCCCAGGGCGCGCAGAATGCCGATCTCATGGTTGCGCTCGGTGATCGAGACGATCAGTGAATTGACGATTCCTAAAGTAGCCACCAGCACCGCAGTGATCATTTCTACATACTGCAGCTTCAGGAATTGGTCCAACAGGCGTGCAAACTCCGCCCGCATTTCTTTGTTGGTCAGAACGAAAAGGTTGCGGGAGCTGGCGAAGCGCAACTGAATCTCGCGCTTCACCGTGTCCGGATCGTAGCCCTGGTCCACCATCAGCTGGAAATCGTCCACCCGGTCATCCTTCCAGAACCGCTTGTATGTCTCGCGGTCGATCAGTAGCGAACCACTCTCGGACATGTAGTCGACCTGCACACCGGCCACCTCGAAGTGCTGGGGCCCGCTCGGCGTGTCGAGGAGAATTCGGTTTCCTTTCTTGACGTTGAACAGGCGAGCGAAGTTGTTGGAGACCAGAACACCGTTTTTCCCAAGCATGGAAGGGATCAGGTCGTCGATGCGCCCTTCGTCCAAGAGCGGCGTACTGCGGCGTAGCCACTGATTCACCTCGATCGATACCAGCAGTGGCTTCCTTTCGTGATACTCGATTTCAAGCATGCGCAACGAATCCACCTGCCGCACCCCCGGCACCTCTTTCAGCTCTTCGCCCAGCGAGGCTGGAAACTGGAACGTGCGCGCGGTCAGGCTTTCGGAGGCAGAAACATTGAGGTCCGGATTGATCACAAAGTCTTCCCATCGCGTCAAGGAAGCCTTGATGCTGGCGCTGAAAGTGGCCATCACCAGCGTAAATGCGAGGCCGAATGTGAGCGCCGCCACGGTTGCACTTGTGCGGCGCGGAGCTTGAACCAGACTGTCGCTCGCCAGCCGCCCTTCCGTTCCAAACAGCAGTCCCATCGGCCCGCGCAGCAGCCTTGCGAGGAGGTGAGAGAAGGTGGGCACCAGCAGCGCCAGGCTCACGAACAGCACGGAAAAGATAGCGAGCTGGGCCTGGATTGACTTTGCCCAAGGCGAGAAACCGCAAGCCATACAGGCAATTGACAACCCCATTCCGATCCATCGCCGCAGCCGGTTCTCTCCCAGAAAGAGCGCCTGGTACTTTCCTTTCTGAAGAGCCTGCGCTGGATCAACGTGGCCCGCAGCACGCGCAGGCAGGAAAGCGCCGACAGCCGAAGCCGCAACTCCCAGGACGAAGGCGACGCCTGCCCAGAATGTATCCACGTGGAGCTCGTCGATATGTATGTGGATGCCGTAATTCTGCTCCACCACCCTCGACATGAAAAGCATCGTGCTATGGCCGATCCATAGGCCCACGGCAACGCCCGCGAATGATCCTATTGCCCCGAGAGCTAAACTTTCCCCGATAAACAGTCCCTGGATTTGTACTCGGGTCTGGCCCAGAGCTCGCAAAATTCCGATTTGAACCCGGCGTTGCGCGACACTCACTGAGAAAGCGTTGAAGATCAAGAACACCCCGATCAGCAGCGCGAGCAGACTCGACATCAACAACAGTCGGCTGTAGCCGCCTATCAGGCTTTCTGTCTGCCGGCCACGACGCAGCGGCGGCTCGATTTTGTAGCCAGAGCCGAGGTCCGACTGCAGCTGCGGCAGCACGTCGTCAATTTTAACCCCTTCGTCCAGCGCGATGTCCACCCGGTCGATGGTCCGCCCACGATTGAACACAAATTGCGCCGCGTATAGATCCATCACCCCGATGTTGCCGCCGAACGCCTTGGCGATTCCGTTCGCCTGCATGATCCCCTTCACGGTGAACTTTTTCTTGCCCAGCGCGGTGACCACCTCAATTGAGCTGTCTTCGCGGAGGTTGTTCCGTGTAGCAAACTCCTTCGAGACAAGGACGCTATCGGGCTGCGCCAGGAAACCGAGCGGGTCGGAAACGGGATCCTCCCCCTCCATCGAGTAATCGCGCATGGAGCCGTCGCCCGCCATATCCACGCCCAAGATCAGTATGTTTCCCTGCGCCGCATCGGATGTGTGCACCACGGCTTCGATCACCGGAACAGCGGCATTCACGCCGCGTACCCCGCGCACTTTGTCCACCACTTCCTCAGGCAGCCCACCTGGCCCCGCGGTCACTTGCAGCACCGCTTTCCCGGCGATCTGGCTGATCGTGTCGCTCAGAGATTTTCCCAAAGACGAGTCGGCTGACCGCATGGCTGAAAAGATGGCAACACCGAGAATGATGCCAAACGTGGTGAGGACATTGCGCAGCAAGTGCCTGCGGAATTCGGCAATGCTGATGTAGCGCAGCAGGGTGAACATCGGTTATTCCCTCCCGTCTACTAACTGACCGTCGCGCATGGATAGAATCCGGCCGCAAGAAGCCGCAGCCACCGAGTCATGAGTCACCATGATGACGGTGACGCCGAATTGCTCCTGCAACTTCTTGAACAGCAAGAGCACTTCTTGCCCTGTCTTTGAGTCGAGGTTGCCGGTCGGCTCGTCCGCAAGGATCACCGGCGGCTGCAGAGCAAGCGCGCGAGCCATCGCCACACGCTGTTGCTCGCCCCCCGAAAGTTCGTCGGGGAGATGATCGAACCGGTCCTCAAGACCGACAGTTTTCAGCAACTCCGCCGACCGCGCGGCAACTTCATTGCGGCGGATCCGTGCGAGGTGTAAGGGGAGCGCGACATTCTCTTGGGCCGTAAGCGTGGGGAGCAGATTGAAGAACTGGAATATAAATCCTATCTTCTCCCGCCTCAGGCGGCTCAGCGTGTTGTCATCGAGGACGCTTAGATCGGTGCCATCGATGATCACGGCGCCTTCGCTCGGCCGATCCAGCCCCCCGATGATATTGAGCAGCGTCGATTTGCCGCAACCCGACGGCCCCATCATGGCCACCATCTCGCCTCTGGCGACGTTGAGCGAAACTCCCCGCAAGGCATGAACAGTACGTTTCCCCTCGTACCGTTTGGCGACATTCTTTACCTGGATCATAGGGTTCTCTTCAAGCCTTCGACTTCGGTGCGAAGAATCTCTAAATGAAGCGGTCCAAACCTGATATTGCCCCTCTGTACGACTCCTGACGTTGGACAAAGGTGGAGAGCGAACCACATGAGCTTTTCTCGTCTCAAGAGAGCCAGAAGAAAACAGAGCACAGCGAAGTTGCTAACACTGCGTCTCTGCGATTTTACGGTCCACCTGCAAACGCAATCTAACACGAAATATCGTTCGTCCGACTTCGGGATCGGGATTGGAACCCCCGTGATCGCAGGCGGAATTTCTGGCTCGGCCACGGGGCCAGACGATCGGGGACGACTACTCGATGCTCAAGAAGAACGTGAAGTTCCGCAAGGGAATTCAACTAGCGAGGAGAAGGAAGGGGCCTAAGTTCTTTCACCGCCGAAAAGTCACGCTAAAAACCAAGAGCCAGTTCACCCTGGCTCTTTTCCATTCGGATGAAACCTTGCAATGATTGATTGTTGTCTTCATTTTTCTTCGAAACATCTTCTAGATGTTTTCATCCCAACCAGCCTTCCGGAACCTCTCTGCATCCGTCCTTCCCTTAAGCTTGTTCGCTTACCCAATCTCGCGGCTTAAGGAACTCAAGAAGTTCTGCCTCAAGCGAGCCGGGCGTCGGAACTTCGTTGTATCCCCACATGACCTGCAGCGGCAAGCTCATAAGGATCGACTCAACCCGCCCGAATGTCTTGAGGCCGAACATGGTGCCGCGGTCGTAGAGCAGGTTGAACTCGACATATCGTCCGCGACGGATCAGTTGCCACCGGCGCTCCTTCTCGCTGAAAGGCTCTTCCAACCGGCGTTGAACAACGGGGACGTAGGCGCTTAGGAAGTGATCCCCAGCGTCACGCACAAAGTCAAAGACCTCAGCAAGCGGGTTGGCGTCAAGGCGCAAATTGGGATAAGGATGAAGGATGCTAGGTTTGGGGAGCCAGCGCTCTGCGATCGCCACGAGTCGTGGCCACGTCATCCGACTCTTCTGGCTGCGTCGCCGTAGCGCGCGCATCCAGCGCCGGATCACCCAGCATTCATGCATGGCGTGCTGCAATCAGCTACTTTACTAAATGAGGTGCCGCAAGACTGACAAACTCCCTTGGGGTCACGACTTTTGTTTTCTTCCAGAATCTCGGGAAATGTTTTTGATTGCCGCTCACCAAATAGTCCGCACGCGCAGCGTCCGCACATTCCAGGAATATATTATCCGCGGGATCAGTTGTTGCTTCAAGCTGCCGCGTCGGGACCACGGTATGACCGTGGTTCTTGATGAGCTGCAGCAATTGCAGTCGAAGACCCTTTCGGATCTGGAACTCGGGACGGGCAAGCACCTCGCTGTATTCCTCAAGGATGGAGTGCGAGACATACAGGCGGGCCGGCTTAGAAATGGCAATCAGGAAAACAGTGCGTTGCAACCCGGCGGGCTTTATTGCAGCAGAAACCAGAATATTTGTATCGATCACCAGACGGAGGGGAAGCATTATTGCTTCGACTTCTGGGAGCGGGCCTTCCTAATAATCTTGTCAATCTCACGCGAGTTCAATGCACTCGTGCGGTTTCGCTCCGATTCTTCACCGAGGAGCCTTAAGACCTCGGGCTCCGGTGCGGCCAGTTTGACATAATCACGAATGCTGAGAAGCACAGCTCGGGGGATCCCACGTTTCTCGATAACAAGCGATCCCCTCTCGTCATCTATTCGACGCAGTAGCTTTCCGAAGTTAGCGCGGGCGCGCAGAGCAGATACCACAATCGTGCCAGTCTTGCCTGCTCTTGAAGTAGTTGCCATAAACTCTCCATTTCAACTATCTGAACTGTACAGTTCATTCGAGGTGCAGTCAAGGGGCTGGTTGGGGTGACGGAACTTCCTTCCGTGTTGGTTTGACGGACAGCACGATGATATGTATCATGTCGTATGTATCATATGTTATATATCCTGCGATGTGTGCCAAAGGAGGGTTGCATGGCACGTCAAGCGAAGAAGCGCGGCGCACCCTCCGCGGCGGTCGCGGAAGCCAAGGTATTTATGACCGGGCGGAGCCAAGCCGTAAGGCTTCCGAAGGAATATCGCGTGGCTGGCGACAGCGTTTACGTGAAGCGCCTGGGCAACGGCATTCTGGCGTGGGGCTGGTGACAGGCATTGTCACCGGCGTGGGAATTACGGTGAATCCTTACATCGAATATTACGCCGACAATCTCCCGGAGCGGCGGCTCGGCGTATTCGGCATTGGACTCATTCTTTGTGGTTTTACCCTGCAATCTCTTCAGTATTGGCTGTCACTATTTGATGTGCGTCTGACTTAGACAGTCATCTCATCACGCTCCTTCTTTGCCCTGGCGCATGGTCAGCAAACCGGAAGTAATGGCACTAATCGGCCCTTCTGGAGATTACTTCTATCATCAATGCTTGGCCCGGTCCTTAATCTCCTTGGCCAGCTTCTCGATTTGCTGTGCCTGCTTGACTATCGTGACTGACATCGTGGTTGTGCCGTCCGTCATTTTCATTTGTTCCCGAAGCACAAAAACTAACGCGTACAGTTTTTCGATGTCGTCCCTCAGTTCAGCCTGGTTTTGCCTATCGATGGCCTTGGGATCGGGCCCTTTCATCTCAGGCCCATTGAGTCCAGGGGGATAATTCGGGTTTGGAGTGTTTGGCGAGGGGCGCGGTTGGGGTGGCGGAGGCGCCGATTTTGGCGCTTGGGCGCTCGAAAAGAATGCTAAGGTCGCGAGCGCCGCAGTGAGCACTGCCGCAGCGATCGTGATTCTTGGTCGTGAATCTGACATGGATACCTCCAGCATTCCGGGGTACGGAATCGCGGTTGCCGCCGAGTCTATACCTACTTTTAGGAAAAGACCTGATCCTCTTTTGTGTGCGCACGCTCGTTCGCCGGACAATGTCCGATCCAATACGAACCGGTTACTTTTGAACAAGAAGTGAGTGTGAGCTTTTCGGGTTGACCTCGTTCCCGGATGGGATGATTCAGGGGTGGATGGCGGCAGGGCAAAACCATCGACGACAAAAAATGTGACATCGTCTGCTTCACAGCATGCCACAAGGAGATTTATATAAATTGCGCGCAAGCGAGATCCGAATCCAGGGATGGATCATTTCGAGGCTTCAACTCCCCCCAGGGACGCCCGAGGTGAATGAGGGCTCGATTCTATCCGGGAGCAGGCAGTGTGTTCAGTGGGGAGTTGGCGGTATAAGCTTGATCGTACCTTTGATGCCCTGGCCTTCGACAATCGTGTAGATGGCATCGCCGGGAATATTTCGCAGAGTGTCGACGCCGCCATTGGGCCAGCGGATTTCCACTTTGTCCATTACGGAATCGCCCGCCAATCCGAAATGCACGCGCGGATCATTCGTTGAAAGATAGCTGGAGCCGGATTTGACTTCTTCGATTTGCGAGCGTAAGGCGCAAGTAATGGTGATTCGAGCGCCCACGGCTCCGCGATTGCTTTTCGTTCCGACTAATTTGAAAAGCACGCGATGGTTGGAATTTTTCGTGTCGTTCAAGAAGAGAGAAGGTGGCGCTCCCACATTGAAAATCACCATATCGATGTTGCCGTCATTGTTGATGTCACCGAAGGCCACGCCACGGCGCGATTGTATGGCTCCGTCGTTCAACCCCGCGACCCCTGAAATCTCATCGAACGTGCGATCTCCGTTGTTACGGTAGAGCAGGAGCGGTTCTCGATACTTGGCGTTTTTGGGGACGCGGTCGACATCCGGATAGACGTGGCCGCTGGCGATGAGCAGGTCGGGCAGGCCGTCATTGTCAAAATCGGCGAAACCTGTTCCCCAGGAAACATACGGGAGCGAACTTTGCGCGATCTTGGCGGAATAGGTGAGGTCGGTGAATCCTTGGGCGCCTTGATTTAGATAGAGGCCTTTCGGCTGGTCCGCGTAATCGGTAATAGCGAAATCAAGTCTTCCATCGCGGTCGAAATCGCCCATATCCACGCCCATGTTTCCCACCTCCTGGCCTTCGGGACTCAAGGCCACACCTGAAAGCATGCCAACCTCTTCAAATGTGCCGTCGTGCTTGTTGTGGTAGAGATAATTAGGGCCGGTATCATTGGCCACCAGGAGGCTCGGCCATCCTTGATTATCGTAGTCGCCCCACACCACCCCTAAACCAAAGTGCCCGGCAGGGTCGTTCACGCCCGCCTTCTTCGAGACTTCTTCAAACGTACCGTCGCCGCGATTGTGAAATAAAAGATCGCTCTCGCCATCCATGGTCCACGGATTCTCGACGGGAAGCCCTTTATGGAAAAAATTTTTCGACGGATTTTCCGCCGTCGGCAAATGATTCAGGTCTGTGTGCACGTACCGCGAAACAAATAGATCCACGTGGCCGTCGCGATCATAGTCAGCCCACGCGGCCCCCGCGCTGAACCCTCCGCCTGCAACGCCGGCCTTCTCCGTGACGTCTTCAAACTTGCAGTTTCCCAAGTTGTGATACAGCACGTTTCCGGCGTATCCCGTAACATAAATATCGGGCAAGCCATCGTTGTCATAGTCCGCGACCGCGATTCCCATGCCCCATCCTTTGCGCGTTAGCCCGGCTTCTTTGGTGATATCCGTAAATCTTAGATTTTGTCCCTGGTGGTAGAGCGTAATCATGGGCGCGCCGCCACTTTTCGCTTGTTCGATCGTCGCGTCATTTACCACCAGGATGTCTAGCTTTCCGTCGTTGTCGCAATCAAACAGGGCGACTCCACCGGAAATCGTTTCCACGACGTAATGCTGCTTCAATGAACTAAAGGGCACTTTAGTGAGCCCCGCTTCCATGCCCACCTCGCGAAAATGAATGGGTGGAGTTTGCGGGCAGATGATTGCCGGCAAACAAAAGTGTGCGAGTACAGCGGTGGAGAACAATCGCATAATTGAAAATTTATGGGCCTTGAGGATTTTAAGGGGAAAGCGGTCCGCAGACAAAGGGCCAAGATTTCCTATTTTGTTTTGCTCCTCTCAGCTAGAATTTCCGGCAGAGGATTTCCTTGAACCCTTGCCGCAGCCATCCTGTTGCCGGAGGCAGATCGCGCGCCGGCGTGTGGACGAAGACTTTGGCCTGCGCCGGTCTGGCTATGGCGTTTTTCTGTCCGCCCAGAATCGCCAGCGCCCAGAGCGCCGACCTCGCGGGCATCTCTACGCTGATTCATCAGGGAAAGTTGCAGGAAGCCGAGCAGCGCCTGCGTCGGTATCTTTTAAAGTTGCCGCACTCGGCAAAAGCCAACAATCTTTTGGGAACAGTCTATCTCCGCCAGGGACACTTAGAACAAGCAGAGGACGCGCTGCAAAAAGCCACCGTTGCCGCGCCGGCTCTGCTAGAGCCTCGCCTTAATCTGGGAGACGCCTATTTTGCGGAAGGGAAACTCGATTCAGCCCTGACCGCCTACCAGGGCGCTGCCAAGATCGCTCCGCATGACGTTCGCGCCAATCTTGCGTTAGCGAAGCTGTATCTCGGCACGGGAGAATTTGCGAAATCCATCGAGGCTGCCGGAAATATTCCTCCGGAAAAGCGTACCGAGGAACTTTTGCCCACACTTGCGGCGGATTATTTTGGGCTCCGGCAACCGGAAAAAGCTGGTGTGGAAATTGATGCAATGCTGCAAGTGGCGCAAAACCAACCGGATCTTGTGCCGGAATTGGCCGAGTTTTTCCTGGCTCACCGGGATTTCAAGAGCTCCGAGCAGTTGCTTACTCTGGCGCAATCTAAGCAGCCGTCCACCGATCGTCTTCTGGTGGATCTCGCGCGTACCCAAGCTGGATTGGGGCAACTCGACGAAGCGCAGAAAACGCTGGAGGGAGTTCTGGAACGCACGCCGGATTCTCTCGATGCATTCGTTGCTGCCGGGCATGTGGCCAGCCAACAATCGGATTGGGCTGCGTCAGCGGAGGCCTACTCGCGCGCCGCCAAACTTGCCCCGGAGCGACCAGACATTTTATACGGGCTGGTGTCGGCGCAGTTGTATGGGAATCACACTAACGGCGCCCTGGCAAACGCTCAGAAATTGCACACGCTGGTTCCCGATGACCTGCGCGCAACGTACCTGCTTGCGCTGGCTGAGTTCGGTGTTAAGAAGTGGGAAGAGGCCAGGCCCTACGCCGAGCAGGTGCTGTCTGCGCGCCCGAACGATCGCGAGATGAACCTCGTCCTTGCCGACATTGCGTTCAACGACGAGCACAATTTGCCGGTTGCCCGTAAGCACGTGGACATTTGCCTGAAGCAAAACCCGGAAGATCCCGGAGCACTCTATTATTTGGGTATGATTCAAAAAATGGAGGGCGATGTGAGCGGCGCGATCCAGAGCCTCACAAAGAGTGTGACCGGTAACCCCAGGAATGCCGACGCGCAAGGTGCTCTTGGTGCCTTGTGCCTACAGGCGGGTGATGTGACGCGAGCGGAACTTGCGCTAGAGCAAGCTGTGCTTTTGGCCCCGGAACAGTCTCAGAACCACTATCAACTGGCGCTTGCCTATTCGCGCTCCAATGCGCCAGACAAAGCAAAAGCCCAATTGCAAATCTATCAACAGATGAAGGCCAAGGAAGCCAAAGAAGCTAAAAATTTTAAGGGTCCGTCCACCAGTGAAGTTCCGCCAATGGCAATTGCTTCCCGGCCCTAGCAGCGCGAGATGGACGCGTTGGGCACACGAAAACCAGCTTCGCGAAACGCCCAAATCGAGCCAATCGCCGAAATGTCATTGCCAGCAAAAAGAGCGGTGAAGGGTTTGTGCCGCCAGTGCAATTCCGTTCCACCGGGCAGTCAATGCCCAGCGACAAATCCGTGCCTTCAATTTGCGGCCTGAGTTCCGGCCGAATGCGTTCCGGACACTAAATTTGCCCATTCTCCCAAAAACCATATCTCGCGACGCCTCGGAGAATATCATTATTTTTCTCTAGAAAATCAATATTCTTGCTTGACACGGGGTGGCGCCACAGTGATATATAGCCCCTAGTAGAAAAGCATTACTTGGGGTTTCGGTCTTTACTCAATTTGATTTTCGAAGGGGTTGGCATCGCAATTGAGTTCCTTGCGGGCCGCGTCGGCGTGCGGAATTCAGGATGAGATGCGCGGTGAAAATACTTCCTCGAGGTGTACTGGAATGATACAAGACTCCAAAACAAACCACGCGAGCGGAACGCTGAGTGTCGTTGCGGAAATGCTTATCGCTTTGTTGCTCCTGCTCTCGCCACTTGCCGCTCATGCGCAGAACTATGCGGGATCGGTTCGCGGCACGGTAACGGATCCTTCCGGTGCGGCGGTTGTCGGCGCCACGGTCACACTCCGAGACGTCGGCACCAACGCGACTCTAACCTCCACGACGACCGAGCTGGGAGCGTATTCGTTTCCAGCTGTCAACGTTGGTGTTTACGAGGTGACCGTCAAGGCGGGCAGCTTCAAAGAGTTCCTGGCCAGGAACGTGGAAGTTCACGTTTCGACCGCCACCGAAGTGAACGCCAAACTGGAATTGGGCGCCTCCAATGAGGTAGTCACGGTCGAAGCGAGCGACATTCAGGTGCAAACCACCACGGCTGACGTCGGCGCGGTGATTGAAGGCACTCAGGTTCGCGAGCTTCCCTTGAACGGGCGCAACTTCATGGCTTTGACTCAGCTTCAGCCCGGTGTCTCCGCCAACAACCAGTTCGACTCGAAAGATAAGGGCTTACAGGGCGGCTCGGACTTCTCGGTAAACGGCAATCCCAGCACCAACAATTTGTTCTTGATCGACGGCGTGAACAACAACGACGTGGGCTCCAACCGCACCATTCTTATTTACCCGTCCGTCGACGCAGTCGCTGAATTTAAGATGCTCACCAACTCCTATGGGCCGGAATACGGCCAGGCATCCGGCGCCATCATCAGCATTACCACGCGATCCGGTGAAAACCAATGGCACGGTGGCGCATTCTATGAAGGCCGCAACGACAAACTCAATGCAAATAATTTTTTCAATAATCTGAATAACGCTCCCAAACCGGAGCTTCGCCGGAATGACTGGGGCTACTATGTAGCCGGTCCGATCAAGAAGGACAAGCTGTTCTTCTGGTGGAACCAGGAATGGAATCGCGATATTCGAGGCGCTCTCGTACAAACTTGCTCGCCCACGGCCGCTGAGGCTGGGGGAGACTTTAGCGCGGACGTGACAGCGGCCCTTAAGACTTTGAATCAAGAGGTTGGGGTGACTGATGACGCCGCACGCAACCACGTGGGCGACAACACGACGTGCAATGCGCCGCCTCCTGCCACGTTCACAAACAACGGAGCAAAGGACGCCAAAGGCAACTCAATAGTCCCTAATTGGAGTGCCAGCTCAAATATTCCCACCGCCTTTCAGGGAGCTAACCAGTACGCCATTGCCAATCCCGACGCCGTTGGGAAGCTGTTGGCTGCTTACTATCCCGCGCCTACCCGGATTGCGCCAAACGTGTTTTCCACGGTTCCGTGCCCGGCGACGGGTTGCCCCTCGAATATTAACTTCCTGCAAAACCAGGGCGGCAGAGTGCCTTGGCGCGAAGAAAACGTTCGCGTCGACTACGACCTCACGAGGAAACATCGCGTCAGCTTCCGTTTTACGCAGGATCATTGGAGCTTCCCGGCCCCCAACAATGGCTTTGGCTGGGGCGACGACAACTTCGCCACCTATCAGGGCAATTGGCAGCAACCCTCCAAGAGCATCATGGGCAAGCTCAGTTCTCAGCTCAGCAGTTCGCTGATTAACGATTTCGAATTCGGCTACGCCCACAACGCCATCATCACAACGCCGGGTGGCACCAACCCGACCCTGAGCGCGCAGTTTGACAAAGCATTGCCTCCGGAATGGCCGGCTTCCGGCAAGACGGCCGGAGGTATTCCGACAGTGTGGGGTGGTTTGAACAACTACGGTAATTTCGCTTCCATCTGGGCCATCGTGGGTTACGACAACCACATGAACCTCTATACGTATCAGGACAACATCACCAAAATCCACGGCAATCACGCGTGGAAATTCGGTGCTCTCTTTAGCGCTAACGCCAAGGTAGAAAATCAGTTCGGCGGCTCTGACCGTGCTACCTTCGGCGTCGGGAACACTGGCTGGGGCCAGACCATCGCTACTAACAATACCTTGGCCAATGTCTTGCTGCCCTCAACAGCGGTGGGTACCCAGCCTGGTCAGATGATCCGCAGCGTCGGAGAGACCAATGTCAATCCGGTTGACCAGGGTCGTTGGCACGACTTCGAATGGTACGTCGGCGACACTTGGAAGCTCACCCGGCGCGTCACTTTGACCTATGGTTTCCGCTGGTCGTTCCTGCGCGAACCGTACGATGACACCAATCAGATGGCCTCCTTTAGCCTGGCGGCATGGAGTTCCGCACGAGCCTTGGCACAGCCTAACGATGCTTGCAACGGCGTCATTCTGGTTCCCGGCACCAATTTCTGTTCCGCCACTGCCTCTTCCGTGGGCCTGCCGTTGAGCGCGGGAACCCCAGGCGTGAGCAGCGCTTTGGTCAATAACAACAACCATAACATCGCGCCGCGTCTCGGCATTGCCTGGGACATCTTTGGCACNGGCAAGACCGCCCTGCGCATTGGCGGCGGTCAGTTCTTCCAACGCGAGCGCGTCAGCCCGCAGGTCGGTCTCTCGGACACGGCTCCATTCGCCATCGGCGCCAGCGTCATCCGTCCCTTGGATTCACCCGTTTCGTTGGCTGGTGCGTCCACTTCCCCAAGCGGCGGTCGTTCGCCGCTTGGAATCGCTCCCAATACTTGGCAGTGGAACGTCTCCATTGAACAGCAAATCGCACATAATACTGCGATCTCTGTGGGATATGTAGGCAACACGGCAATCCACCAGACCAGCACGTACGACATCAACCAGGTGCCCGAGAGTGGCTTCGGGCTTGGTGCGTTCCTCGCTGGGGGGGCTACCACAGCCTATACCACGGGTCCCGCAGGTCCCGCCGCAGGCACCACTTGCCGGCCTGGCGGCGTATACGCAGGCGGCGCAACGCCGTCCTGTACCTACACCACGCCAAATATTAATACTTTGCGTCCTGCCAACAACTTTGGCGCTATCAACTACTTCAGCCGCGACGGTCATGCCAGCTATCACTCACTTCAGGTGCAGTTCCGTTCAAAGCTGAGCAACTTCTCGACGTTCCAGGCAGCCTATACCTGGTCGCATACCATTGCGAACATCGAAGAGGATCAGGCAAACGGCGGCGCGAGCCAAGCCAGCTTCACGGACATCCAGAACCTTCGCGTGGATCGCGGCAACGCCACCATCAACAGGCCGCACATCTTCGTGTTTAACGAAGTGTTCTTCCTGCCCAGGCTCGCGCACCAGGCAGCTTACGTCCGCGAAGCTGCAGGAGGATGGGAGTTCAACACCATCTTCACTGCGGAGAGCGGCAATTCAATCGGCGTGTATCAGAACAGCTTGGCACCGGCCACGGCTCTATTGGATCCAAATGCCAGCCCGTTGAACTGCTCGGACAGCAGCGGAAACCTCTTCCCGTGCGGCGTGAACTCGCTTTCCGGCACCGGCTACAACAACAACAACCGTCCAAACCTAAATCCGAGTGTTTCTTGCAATTCCGGTACGTCTGGATTGCAGGTTTTCAATCCCAATGCATTCACGCTCATTGGATTCCAGATCGGCAGCGTCGGCAACGCGCCGCGCGGCATTTGCCATGGTCCTCACTACGTGAACGCGGACCTGGAACTTTCCAAGAACTGGCAGTTCAAGGAGAAGTACCGGCTGCGTTTCAGCATGGACTTCTTCAACGCGTTCAATCACCCGCAGTTCGACGCAAATACCATTCAGGGTACCGGCAGCCAGGCCGGTTTCTTCTACAACGGCAGCGGCGTCTACTGCGGCGCGACGCACGCGGTTGTCGTGACCACCCCCACGGGCCCCGTCACGGAGCAGCTATATAATCCTTGCGGCCCGACAAATAACGTCGTCAGCGCCTACGGTACTACNACCAGCGGCATCGGCGGTGCTAACCCCGTCTGGGGAAAAGCTCAGAATACCAAGCCGTCCCGCGAACTGCAGTACGGCCTGAAGTTCACCTTCTAACGAACGCAGTTTTCTGGGCGTTCAGACAACCTTCCGGCGGGGCCAGCGTAATCTGGCCCCG
>JGI12635J15846_10000468_pt1 | contig 34603 bp, 27 predicted proteins | sample BlaSpr_A8_OM2_M2_FD_15846 | JGI IMG/M metagenome (IMG submission 15846)
GGTACTGCACGCGCCAAGTGTGTGGGAGCGTAGGTCGTTGCCGGCATAAATAAAGGCCAGTCTGAGAAATCAGATTGGCCTTTTCCTTTTGGCCATTTTTGTTTGAGCGTTCAGGGTTGCCACTGCCTTAGGTCGGGGGCAGTTTCGATCTCCGCTCGAATCACTGGCGCCTTCAAGAACCATTTGACCGTGACAGTCGGAATTTCTGCTGACGCCTGCTCGCGAGATAAAACGTAAATGAGAACTGCTTCCCTTTTTACGCGACAGGTGCAGCGAGGTGGCCAAAACTTCCAGCCTTGAATGTTTGCGATCGCAGCTTCCTGCAGCATCTTGTGGCTAGAGGTCGCCTCAACATCGGTTGTGTCTCCCAGTTCGTTGACTGTAAAGTGCAGCGTTACACTTCCCTCGATCCGAGCTTGGCGAGCAAGGGGTGGGTAAAACGGCGACGAAGCGGACTTCAGATAGGGCTCCGGTTCCGCAGCGAACGAACTGACACACAACAAGAGAAGCAGCAGTATAGATATTGCTATTGCCCTCATTGCAATTCCTCCTTGCTCTTCGCGGTGATTGTAGTTCAATGGGAGTGCAAGGCAGGAGATCCTTCGCCAAAAACGCTCAGGATTTCGGCAGAGGGCTCCCGCCTCAAGGCCGCTTGGCGCTGGCATTTCCGCATCCCGCCCCCTTCGCAAAAAACGCGAAGGAACGGGGCACCCACCGGTTCACTGATGCCAATGAGGTCAAAATGTCTCGACCACCCCGCCTGGCGGAGCAGCCTGAGGCACCGACCACCTGTTTTCGACACCGCAACTGTTCACCTAACCTTTACTAGCCTCCCCGCAATATCAAATACTAACTACGTACCCCCAAATGCGGCTTACTCCCCTAAACCATGACGCCTCAAGATTTTGCCCCTAACTCATTGCAACCAAGAGATCAAAATCGCAAAATCCCGCCAACCTCAGGATTCCATTAGATCAGGGGAAGGGGGTAGGAGATCACCATGTCAACTTCACAAATCGGTGGCGGATGGCCCATCTTTAACCATAATGATTTTGAAGGCACCACTCCCGCAAGGGCGCAGAGCCCGCCGATGCTTAGGCTGGGCCACCACGCCCCGACTATATTTCTTAGCGCGAAAAGACCACTCCGTGTGGTTGGCCGGTGCCCGTCCACCCCTGGGGCCACTCTCGATTGGCGAAGTCAAAACCGGGTTTTCCGTTCCCGTCGTGAAAGGCGTTATCGATGCTGAGAGCGCCANTGGACTGGTCCAGTTTCACCAGATACAGGCGGGACTGATTTCCCGTCACGACCAAACGTCCAGTCTTCGCGTCCCATCCCGTCCAATGGGAAAAGAAATCATCGTTAAGCTTCAGCCGGGAAACTTCCACGGGTTGGTTTCCGTTGGAAATGTCTACTGCAATCAGGCCGTGCATGACGGGCACGCTCTGGATCAGATAGTGCCCGACGATCGTCGGCACGCCACAGAATGAACCGGGAAATGTATATACCAGCTTCGATTTTGGCTGGTCCTTATCCACATCGGTGATGCGCTCAATGCCGCAGCCGAGGGTTTGAATGTAAACCGCCCCGTCAGGCCCAACCCGCGCTTCCTCCGGACTGACGTGGCCATAGAGATTCTTGTCCACATCGAGATAGGCCGTCTTCAGAAGCTTGAGGTCCGAGAGTCGCCAAACCTGATAAGTGACGCCGCTAAAAAAATTCACCTCGTCCATTGAGGAGTTGGTGGAGACAACCCTGTCCAGTTGCGGAAGCACCGCCAGGCTGTACGGTGTCAAGAGTGCGCCGGGGAAGGCTGCGTCTTCTGAACTCGCGGAGCGCACCACTTTGCCTTGATCATCGATTTCCACCAGGCCGCCGCTGCCGCCCATCTGCCCTTCGCTCTCGCCGTGGTGTACGTGTTGGAAACTCGCCAGCACATGCCCATTGGGGAGCCGCAAGTAGGAGTGCGGATGCATATAGCCTGCCATGCTGGTAAATGAGGTCACTGTCTTCGGGTGCAACGGGTCGCGCAGATCAAAGATGAAGGTGCGTCCGGCATCATGATCGTTGGCAAAAAGCATTCCGCTAGCCGGCATAACATATTCCGTGTGATGAATCCGTACCGACTGTTGGTCGGTTGCCAGGGTCGTCATCAGCTGACCGTATGATTTCGAAGCTGGGTCGGCGTCGATTACCGCCAGAAAGTCGTTGCCCTTATGTGCAGCATCTCCAGTCCAGGCAAACAGGTAGTGGCCGGTCGCATTGGTCTGTGGGTCTTGCGCCTGCACCGTGGCATGAATGATGCAGGACATCAAGGCAATGGTCATCAGAAGATGCCGCATGAGAACCTCCGATTTGAATTGAGATCTCAAACCACAAAGCCTATCAGATATGCCCTGTCTGACATGCGAGTAACCCATCGTTAACGATTTTGAAGGCACCATCCCGCAGAGGGCACCAGCAATCGTCGGTAACGTGGAATCGGCCTTTCCTTTGGCTTAGCTTTATTCAGCTGGGCCAACGATGATGCTCAAAGCGATTCTTATTGCGGCCGGGATTTATGCGTATGTGTGGAATATTCGCCGGGTGACTGGATTCGAGAGAGACTACAAATACGATGGTATTTTTCGGGCAAGCGGTATGAATGCAGGATGGGCGGCTTCAGCGAAGATCGAGCCACGCTTTGCTTTCTGGGGGCGGATGCGAACGGGCTTTATCTTTTGCCGCATCCCAAACCGGCGTTCTCACTGTGGCGCCGCCGCGATGTGGTTTTCAAAATTGCTCTTTTTATTCCATGGACCGATCTGGGTTACCGGTCCGGAAAGGTTTTGTTCAAGGAGTGCGTTTGGTTCGATCTGGAGGCCAGGAAAGTTTATTTTTATGTGCCGAAAGATGTGGGAGAGAAGTTGCTGAACGATGCCGGACGAGGAGTTCCAGTTTGATATAGGTTTGAAGCGCCCTCATCGGGCGACGATCGGTTGAAAGTTAGAAACAAAGGCCAGTCCGGAGATTCGGACTGGCTTCTTCTTTGTGTCTCATCATTCGTTGACCAAAGAGGGAATCTGCGGCGGCACTTTTTTCGGGGGAAGAGGTATCTGATCATGCAATGCGGATACTTGTTTGCTCCGGAGGTTGGCGTGGAGTTTGCGGCGGAACGGCGGAAATGTTTGCGGCAGATGATGCACGCTCCGGCGTTTGCCAGCTTTGATGGGGTTACGGGTGGGATGATTTTGGATTTGAGCGAGCAGGGATTGTCCATGCAGGTCGGAACCAAGCTGGAACGTGACCGGCGGGTACGGCTCAAGCTCGATCTTACAGAGCCCGCGGGAGAGCTTGAAACTACGGGATACATTGCCTGGGCGGATGCGCTGGGGCGGGCTGGGGTGCGATTTTCAGAGTTGCCCGCAGAGGCGCGGCGTCGACTGAACGAGTGGTTGGCCGCGAACGCGAGCGCGCCCAGCCATATGGCTCCGAAGTTGAAGGTGCGCAGCCTGCGGCGAGTGGAGTTTGGACAGGCCCCGGGAAGCAACGCGCATGACTCGATGACCTTCGGATTAGACGCGGTCATGGGCGCGGCGGAGAACGCGGCGGAGCGCATGGCGTCCGCCACGATGCAGTATGAGTTCAGTTCGCTGGGCACGGATTTAACGGCGGCGCTGCGCATGATCGGCGAGCGGGCGCGCACGTTGACGCGAGGCTCGAGCGCGGCAATTGCGCTGGTGCATCGGGACAAGGTGATTTGCCGCGCCAGCATTGGGGAAAACGCTCCGGCGCTGGGGACGCGGCTGGACGTGAATTCGGGCCTGGCCGGCGAATGTTTTCGCGAGGCAAGAACTTTGCGGTGTGACGATGCGGAACTCGACCCGCGAGTAGATGTGGAGAGTTGCCGCAGGCTCGGAATCCGCTCGATTGTGGCTGCGCCGGTGCGCTATGAGCGCGACACGGTGGGAGTGCTGATGGTGCTGGCGAACGCTCCGTTTAATTTTGATGAGGGCGATGTGGCCGTGGTGGAGAGCCTGGCGCACACCGTGATTGTCAGCATCCGCGAGGCGGAGATGCGGAAAAGCGTGTGAGGTAGCGCGGCTGTTGGCCAAGGAAAGTCAGGATCCCTGTACTGTCTATGCAAAAAACGCAGAGACTGCCCACCACCAAATATAGCTGGTGGTTTGACTCGCTGTGTCTTGGACCTTACCATGATCGCATCTTTAACTATAAAAATATCCAGGGCCACTACACAGTATCCGGTGGATTTCAGGCATGATTGGCCGCACCATCTCGCACTACCGCATCGTCGAAAAACTGGGCGGCGGCGGCATGGGGGTGGTATACAAAGCGGAAGACCTGAAGCTTGGGCGGTTTGTCGCCCTTAAATTCCTTCCCGATGACGTTGCCAAAGATTCGCAGGCGTTGAGCCGTTTTGAGCGCGAAGCAAAGGCTGCCTCTGCGTTGAATCACCCCAACATCTGCACGATTTATGAGATTGACGACCAGCATGGCGAGGCTTTCATCGCCATGGAATTTCTGGATGGACTGACGCTGAAGCATCGCATTGCGGGGCGTCCGCTGGAGATGGAAGATCTGCTCCCGATCGCCATTGACATCGCGGATGCGCTCGATGCCGCGCATGCCGAGGGCATTGTTCATCGCGACATCAAGCCCGGCAACATTTTTATAACCAAGCGCGGGCACGCCAAGATTTTGGATTTTGGTCTGGCGAAGGTAGTGCCGGCCATCAGTTCTTCTAGCAGGATTGCGGCGGCGATGACCGAGACCGGTACGGTCTATGACGAGCATCATCTTACCAGCCCCGGATCTACACTGGGCACCGTTGCCTACATGTCTCCGGAGCAGGCGCGGGCCAAGGATCTGGATTCGCGCACCGATCTGTTTTCCTTTGGAGCTGTGCTTTATGAAATGGCGACGGGGCAATTGCCCTTTCGCGGAGAAAGTTCGCCCGTCATCTTCAAAGCCATTCTCGACGGATTGCCCACCTCGGCAGTACGCCTGAATCCCGACGTTCCGGTCAAGCTGGAAGAGATTATTTGTAAGGCGCTGGAGAAAGACCGCAACCTGCGCTACCAGCATGCAGCCGATATGCGGGCGGATTTACAACGGCTGAAGCGGGATTACGAGAGCGGCTACATTTCCGGGGTGAGTTCCGGGATGATTGCCGCGCCGCCGGCTCGTGCGGCATGGGTGGGAAAAGTTTGGAAGATTGCGATTCCGGTACTGGTGGTCGTGATGCTGATAGCGGGCGGGGTTTATTACCGTTCGCATGTGCTGGGCAAGCGCGTGACTGATCAGGACACGATTGTGCTTACAGATTTCGCCAACAGCACGGGCGATCCGGTGTTTGACGACACGCTGAAGACCGCGCTCGGTGTTTCTTTGCGACAATCGCCGTTTCTGAATGTACTCTCCGATGGCCGGGTGACGAAGGCGATGCGGATGATGGCGCGGCCGGCGGGAACCAAGCTTACGCCTGAGGTGGCGCGGGAGTTGTGCCAGCGAGCCGGAAGCAAGGCCTATATTGCGGGATCGATCGGATTGCTGGGCAGCGAATACGTACTGGGATTGAAGGCGGTGAATTGCCAAAATGACGAGACTTTGGCGCAGGAGCAAGTCACCGCGCCGTCAAAAGAGAAAGTGCTGGATGCTCTGGGAGATGCGGCTTCCAGGTTGCGTGGGGAAATGGGAGAGTCGCTGTCGACGGTGCAGAAGTTCGATGTGCCTCTGGTGCAGGCTACGACCTTCTCGCTGGATGCGTTGAAGGCTTACACGCTGGGCAGAAACGCTTACCGGGAAAAAGGTACGGCCGCGGCGCTGCCTTACCACCAACGTGCCATTGAACTCGATCCCAACTTTGCCATGGGCTACAAAGCTGTGGGCGCCGATTATCAAAGCCTGGGCGAAGTGGGACGGGCGGGGGAGTATCTGACCAAGGCATTCGAGTTGCGAGAGCATGCCAGCGAGCGGGAAAAGCTTTCGATCACGGCGGGCTACTATACCAGCGTTACCGGCGAGGTGGACAAAGCGGCAGAGACTTACCAGGAAGAAATTGAGAGTTATCCGCGAGACAGCGCTGGATACAGCGGGCTGGGGCTGCAGTATGCCGCCGAAGGGCACTATGAGAAAGCGGTGCAAGTCACGCGCGAAGGGCTGAATTTGTCGCCGGATGACGTGGGGGTGTATGCGAATCTAGTGAATGATCTGCTTGGGCTGCAGCGCGTTGACGAAGCGGGGCAGGTGATTCAGGAAGCGCAGGGGAGAAAACTCGATAGTTTGTCGATGCACAATGCGCTCTATGCGATTGCGTTTATCAAAGACGATGCGAAGGGGATGGCTGAACAGCAACAGTGGTACGCGGGAAAGCCCGACTACGAGAATTGGGGATTCGAACTCGGGTCGGATACCGAGGCATATGCGGGTCACCTGAAAAAAGCAGAAGGATTGACTCAGGATGCGGAGCAGGCAGCCATCCGGTCTGACAGTAAGGAGAATGCGGCGCTCTGGCAGGCGATCGCCGCGCAGCGGGAAGCGGCAATCGGCGACGATACGCCGGCCCGTGAGAATGCTACGGCCGCGTTGAAGCTTGTACCGGGGAGCGAGGGCGTTCAAAGCGAAGCGGCGCTGGCGCTCGCCATGGCGGGCGATGTTGCGCAAGCGGAATCACTGGCGGAAGCTTTGGGGAAACGCTTGCCGCTGGATACGCAGGTGCAATCTCTCTGGCTGCCGGCGATTCAGGCGCAGGTGGCGCTGGACAGGAAGAATTCGGCGGAGGCGCTCAATGTGCTCGAACGCGCGCTGCCGTTTGAGTTGGCGCAGATTCCGTTCGACGTCAGTATGTCGTGCCTTTATCCGGCCTATGTGCGCGGCGAAGCTTATTTGGCGGGAGGACAAGGCCGAGCGGCCGCCGCCGAGTTCGAGAAAGTTATCGACCACAGCGGCGTGGTGTGGAACTGCTGGACCGGCGCATTGGCGCGTTTGGGATTGGCACGGGCGAATGCCATGGAGGCTCGAACGTCTCAGGGCGCGGATGCGGATGCGGCGCGAGTGCGAGCGCTCGCGGCGTATAAAGATTTTCTTACGTTGTGGAAAGATGCTGACCCAGGCATTCCTTTGTTGAAAGATGCGAAGGCGGAGTATGCGAACCTGCAGTGAGGATAGGGGTGGCATTTAATTCGGAATGGGGAATTTTTCCAATCCGGAATTGCTGCTCCCTTAGGTGTGTAAGATTCCTGGGCTATCGCTCATACCAGCGCGGAACCTGCCGATGCCTTAAATAATGAGGAAAGGAGCGTCGTATGGGCATTTCAGTTTCCGCTGCTCTCTCGACCGCATCGTTATCGTTGGCCGCTGCGAACTCTTCCTCCACTTCGGCGGCGGCGCATAATCCACAACCCACTACCACCCGCACGGCTGACACAGTAGAGCTGTCCGCGTCGCAGCAGGTGGATCAGCTCTACAACCAAGGGCAAAGCGTTACCCAGATCTCCACCAGCCTGAGCTTGCCGGTGGCGATTGTGAATACTTATCTGGGGATCACGAGCGGCGCGGGATAGAAGCAGGCTTAGCTTGGATTGGAAGGGCAAATGCAAAGGCCATCGAGATAGTCTCGGTGGCTTTTGTGTTGGATGGAGAACCGAATCTGATTTCCGATTCGCAAAGGCAGAACGTCGAGCGATCGGATAGCCACTTGTTGGCGCGTGGGCCTAGCAATAACGGAATGTTAGGATAAGGAGCAACATGAACCCCAGCAATACTAACCATCCAGTGGCCTCATCCCGCTGCCTTTCTCCTTCCTGCTTCCGGGCAGACTTTGCCTGTGGAGCGCCTTCCTCGGCGTTTAGCCCGCAGGCTATGCAGCGTTTGCTATAGAAGGGCAGTGCCAGAAGGGACGCTCCACCCGTGATGACTGCGCCAATTATGGTGCCTGCGCCAAGTGCACGCTTGTGCCCTGTACTCTTTCCGCAGTTTTGGCAATATGCGATCCGCATCGGCGACCTCTACTTTCCCAATCTTGCGCCTCTACTGGAAGCCACGCTCTGACGAGGCTGGTCGGAGTAGATCGGTGCTATTCCGTGCGTCGTTAGAGTTTTGGTTCGACGGCGAGGCTATTCCTGTAGTGCCCGAATAAGCGTCCGCGTGTTTTCCCTGTGTAGCGCCGTTGCCTTGTGGTCAACTTTCGTGTTGACCGGTAACGATCTTACGAAATTACCCAATTCAGACAGCTGCTTCTGGAGCTGTCTGGAGTACTCTTCCGCCGATGGCTTGGAGATCCCAGGCCGCAAAGCCCCTGAACTTGGCCTCCCCTTTCGAGGCGGGCATCCAATACTGTGATCTCCAGCCCAGTAGTTTCCGCCTTTGCATAAGCATCTGGGTTTCGTGCCGAGAACTGTCCGTCGGGATGTCGTTCTTATCGGGAACGGCCGGGGCTCGCGGGGCGGCATTGGCTCTGAGCTACCCGAGCCAACCCAGTCTGAGCCAGATCGAATGCTTAAATTTTCCTTCCTTCCTCGCTCCCAATTCATTCCCATCGTGCACTTCCCTTGTCACCGACGATTCCTATGGTGAGATTTATATGCCTACTCGATGCTCTCTATGCGACACAGCTTCTGCCGGAGACACTAGTGGTGATCGCCTTCCAGCTACAACCTGAAATTAAAACCAATTACACAGATCTTTCGGCCCGCAAAAAGCGTGGGTCTCAGGATGACAACGGGTATGGGCTATTTCTTTTTTGCCGCCGCGGCCACTCGGGCCGCACGTTCGTTGAGGGCGAGGGTTGCCACTTGAAGCATGTCGTCCTGGGGTGCGGGTTTGCCGGTCCAGATTTCGAACTGGCGGGCGGCCTGGTGGACGAACATTTCGATGCCGGGAATGATCTGCGCGCCGCGTTCTTTGGCCAGTTGCAGAAGGCGGGTTTCACGCGGGTCGTAGATCATGTCGAAGACGTAGCGGGTATTGATTTCTTTTTCCTGGAGCGGGGTTTCTTTGGTGTTGCCCATACCGACCGGGGTGGCGTTGATGATTACGTCGAAAGAATATTTCTTGAGATCGGCACGCTTGATGGCGCGCGCGTGGGCGCGGCGGGCGAGTTTTTGCGCGGTGGCCAGGTTGCGGTTGAGGATGAAGACTTCGGCGCCGCGTTCCTTGAGGCCGAAGACGGCGGCGCGGGCTGCGCCACCGGCGCCGAGGACGAGAATTTTTGCGTCCTGAATCGTGCTCAAGCGGCGTTCAAGCGGGCGGACGACTCCGGAAGTATCGGTGTTGAAGCCGTAGAGTTTGCCATCCTGAGCGCGGACGACGGTGTTGCAGGCGCCGATCTTGGTGGTGTGAGAATCGGTGTTGTCGAGGAACGGGAGGATGGCCTCTTTGTAGGGCATGGTGATGCTGAGGCCATGGATGGGTATTTCGCGCACGCAGGTAAGCAAGTCCTTGAGAGTTTTGGCGTGCAGGCCGAGGTAGACCGCATTGACGTTCTCGCGGCGGAAGGCTGCATTCATGATCGCCGGTGAGAGCGAGTGGGCAATGGGGTCGCCAGCGACGCCGTAAACGCGAGTGGCGGCGTCGAGGGATTCGATGCGGTAGATATTGCGCAATTCCTGGCCGGTAACCTGGCCGGGAGCGGTTTCTTCGCCTGGACTGACGGCGGCGAAGGTGAAGACGCTACCGGCACGCACTCCGAGGACCCGGCTGATGATGCCCTGCTCACCCATGCACACCCCGACCAGGGATTGGTTGTCGCTTTCGCGGGCCAGGAACTGGATCATGGCCACATTGTCGGCGAGGGTAGTGGCGGTGCCCACGACTTTGTAGAAGTCGGCAGGAAAGGTCCGCATTTTTTCCAGAGTTTCGTCGAGCTTTTTGGTGCCGCGAAAATCGTGGAAAGAAAGGATCAGGCCGGCACGGTCGCGAAGTTTCTGAATCTGAGCAGGTTTGGACTTTTGCGCGGTTTGGAGTTCGACATCGACCAGTTGGCATCCGGCAGCGGCGGCTTTGCCGAGAATTTCAAGCTGGGAGGCGATGGAACCCCGGAACTTGCCACCGGCGGCGGCGCGGCGGCACGTGGCGATCACCGTAATGCCGGCGTGACTCTCCATGAACTGCTTGACCTTGGGAAGCGCCAAGGCGGGCTTGGAGAGATAGTCTAACCTTAACTCGATAAAAGGGTTATCGCGAATAAGGGTCTCGGCTTTCTCTAGCAGCTCCGCGGAATCGGAGGCGGCGACGGCGACGCAAACCCGCGGCAGCCGCAGGGGCAGCAGGCGAGGCGTATAAGTTTTGGGCGCAGAAAGCATCCTGAATCAACAAGTTCGGACCACAAACAGCATGTTCCTTTGAATGAAAAGGTCCGGCTGCGAATCTTACAGGGGTCGAATTCGAGATGCAACAGGGATTCATCGAATTGTAAGAAAAAGTGGTTGCACCATCTGCCTGACACCCTCGTAACCTTGACCCCCTACCCGCTGGTTGTTACTTTCCACAGGGGCAGAGCTTCCCAGGCATTTGACCGGGGAGGGGTCCGAGAGCTGCGCTTTTTCGGAGGTAACATGAAGAAAATAGGGTTTTTACTGTTGTTGACCGCCACCATGGGTTGGGCGCAAGCGGCGGACATTGCTGCGGCTGCTGCGGCTGCCGGCAACGCTCCCGAGGGAACTATTGCTGAGACATCGAATTTCCCCATTCAGCGAGTGCAGATGCCGACTTATGCGGACGTCTACTGCTCCGGCTTCATCAACAAGCAGCTGCTGCCGGATGCGCATTTTGTAGCTGGCGGGCTGGAAACTCCGACCACGACCAAGTTCGTGAGGGGTGACATTGTTTATCTGGAAGGAACCGGCTACACGGCGGGAGCGGAGTACGAAATTATCCGCGCCCTGCGGGACATTAACGAGTACGAGATGTTCCCGGGACAGAAAAAGTTGTTGAAGTCCACAGGACAGCCCTATATGGAAGTGGGGCGGGTGAAGATTATCGATACCCGCAGCCGGGCCGCGGTAGCCAAGGTGGAATATTCGTGCGACCCGCTTAACCCCGGAGATACGGCGATACCCTTTGCTGAGAAGTCAATGATATCGTTCCATCCGCCGGTGCGGTTCGACGTTTACAAGCCGAGCGGCAGCAAGGTAAGCGGACGGATCGTGATGGCGAAGGACTTTGACTCGGTGCTGGGAACCGGGCAAAAGGTCTACCTCAATGTGGGAACGAACCAGGGCGTGAAGATTGGCGATTATTTCAGGGCAACGCGCAGCTATGAAGCGGATTTGCACGACCCGGTGGATTCACTTTCCTTTAAAGCTGCGATCAGTGAGGATACGCAGTTGAAGCAACCTTCGATCGATCCGAACATCTTGACCAGGACGAACGGGCCAGTGATTCACGTGCGGGACCTGCCCAGGCGTGCTGTGGGAGAGATTGTGGTGATTGGAACCACTCCGACCACCGCAACGGGCATGATCGTGTTTGCCATGGAAGACGTACACACCGGCGACGATGTGGAGATTGACGATCAAACCCAGGCCAAGGCACAGTAAGTTCTTAGGCTGAAAAATGATTGGACCGGGGACGGGAAACCGTCCCCGGTTTCTTTTAGGGGCGACGCCACCTGCGTTGTTCCGAACAAAACTCACGAATCATGTGTAATGTCTAAGAGGTCGGATTCGTGTGCCCTTTTGCCGGAGGATAACGATGCAGCGCGGGAATATCGACGGATTGCAGATCAGACGCGGGTTCGCGGTGCTAAGGATCGGCGCTTTTCTCTTTGTGGTGGCGCCGCCGCGCGCGCGGGCGGAGGAGCCCCGTGAACACTGATGACACGATCGTCGCGATTGCGACTCCGCCGGGACGGGGAGGGATTGGGGTGGTGCGTATCGCTGGACCGCAGGCAGTCGAGATCGCTGCCACGATGTTGCGGTTGAAGCGTGAGATGGAGCCGGGGAGAGCTGTGTTTGGGGAGTTGATCGAACCAGAATCCGTGACAGCGGGTGCCGAGCAACTCAAAATCCCCCCGACGCCACATGAAGCTGCTCGGCGAATCGATGAAGTGGTGGTGACTTATTTTGCTGGGCCGCATTCTTATACGACTGACGACATTGTCGAGATTGCGGCGCATGGGTCTCCGGTGGTGCTGCGGCACATTGTCGAGATGTGCGTGGCTGCGGGGGCGCGGCTGGCGGAGCCGGGCGAGTTCACCATGCGGGCGTTTCTGAATGGCCGCATCGACCTCACGCAGGCGGAAGCGGTACGCGATCTTATCGACTCTCAGACTCTTTATCAGGCGAAAGTTGCGGCACAGCAGCTTGAAGGTGCGCTCTCAAAACGATTGCAGCCGGTCAAACAGCAGCTGATCGAATTGATTGCGATACTCGAAGCCGGTATTGACTTCGCCGAAGATGACGTTTCGGTAATGCCGGATACCGGCATCCTGCGGCGCATCTCCGCAGTGCAGGAACCGCTGCTGGAGTTGGCGGCAACTTTCGCCTACGGAAAGATTGTGCATCAGGGACTTACCCTGGCAATCGTTGGACGGCCGAATGTGGGGAAATCAAGTTTGTTCAACCGGCTGGTGGAACGCGAACGGGCGATCGTTACATCCACGCCGGGTACTACGCGGGATCTGGTGAGCGAAACCATTGCAATCGGAGGCATTCCGATTCAGCTGGTCGACACCGCTGGCATCCGCCAGGCGCTCGACGAAGCGGAGTCTATCGGCATCCGCAAAGCAATGGAGACCTTGGCCGAGGCCGATCTCATATTAGTAGTGCTCGACGTGTCCCAGGGAAGAACGGAGGAAGATGACGAGTTGTTGCGGCTGACCAAGAGCCGAGCAGTGATCGTAGTGGGGAACAAGTGTGACTTGGAATCGAGCAGCCAGGGGTCGGTGGATAGGATTCAGCTTGCTCCGGTTCGCGTGTCGGCATTAACCGGAGAGGGGATTGAGAAACTACGGGAGCAGATTTTGCGGCACATTGGAGGCGAACGCGCAACACAAGGGGAAAGCGGATTTCTCACGAATGTCCGGCATGCCGGGCTGGTTCAGGATTCGGTGGCTGCGCTCGACGCGGCGAGGATAGCTGTCGCGAATAAAATTCCGCACGAGATGCTTTTACTCGATCTTTATAACGCGCTGCGTCCGCTGGACGCGATCACCGGGGTGACGACCACCGACGACATCCTGAACTTGATCTTCAGCACGTTCTGCATTGGAAAGTAGAACGCAACGCGACATCCTAACTTTAAAAGCGGCTCCGCAACTTATGAAACTTTGAGTTTCGCGATGACGGTTGTGCCTGACTCATCCGACTGAATATCCAGGCTGCCATCCAGTTGGCGCACGCGTTCCCGCATTCCGCCAAAACCAATTCCTGAACGACCCACGAGCAATTCCTGCTGCTTCTCTTTGGAGATTCCTTTCCCCTCGTCGCTCACTTTAATGATGAGATGATCGTTCTCCTTGCACAGGCCGATGGACGCCACGGCGCTGCCCGAATGGCGGTGAATGTTGGTCAAGCATTCCTGAACCAGGCGGAACACGGCGATTTCGACGTCATCGGGCAGCCTGCCAAAATCCGCCGGGATTTCCAAATTTACTTTGATCTTGCTGCGTTCGGAAAAGCCGTCTACATACCACCGCACCGCGGATGCCAGCCCGGCCATGTCAAGCAAGGGGGGATGCAGGAGGTGGGAGATAGTACGAATTTCTCGCGAAACTTCCTCGACCAACTGAGCATTTTCAGAAAGAGCGCGCTCGGCATCGGTATCGAGCTTATGAGATTGCGACTGGATCACCGCCAGGTTCATCCCGATGGCGGCCAGCAGTTGACCAACGCTATCGTGCAGNTCGCGAGCGATGCGCTTTCGTTCGTCATCNTGCATATGTTGAAAGCGCGATGCCAACTCGATCTGATCGTTGNGGGCGGTGAGGTCGGTGATCAGAACCCCGATGGTCGACTTATCCCGCGACAATAAGTTGAAAGCAAAATGAGTGGGGACCAGNGTTCCATCGGANCGCAACAGTCGTACTTCGCATTCGCCCGGGGCCACGTGAACCTCGCTCAGCAGCTTTTCGCAAATCGGTTTGTCGGCGGGAGCAATAAAGTTTGTCAGCGGAAAACCGGCCAGCGCCTCGCGGGATACGCCCAGCAGATTGGCCAGGCTGTTATTGGAGTACATGATGTGGCAGGTTGCGTCCAGCATGGCTGCTCCCTGCTGCATTCTTTCCACAAGAGTGCTGTAAGGAAGGTCCGAGCCGCTCAGCATATGGACGCGGTGGCCGTCGCGGTCGCGCAACACAAACGCATCGACAGCGCCGACGCTAATCGCCTGCAGCGTCTCTTCGGCTTCTTCCATCAAGTGTAAATCGGCATTTTTGCGAATGTCGTTCTCCATGTCAGTTACTCCGATCGAGAAAGTCTTGTCAAGCTGGCTTTTCGGAACCGTTTCGTAATTGCAAACCAACCAGGGCACGTTCGGTATCACGAAGATCCCCAACGATCTTTCGCAAGGGCTGAGGTAATTTCCGAACCAAGGTCGGAATCGCCAGAATCTGATCGCCCGCAGCCAACTGCGGATGCTTTACCAGATCGACCACCTCGATGTTGTAGCGGCCGGCGAGGTTGTCTTCGCAAATCCTTTTCAGGTTCGCAAATGCCGCGACGGATCGGGGGGTTTGACCGGCAACGTACAAACGAAGCTGCCATACTTCCCCCGGATCGGCGCCGGTCTCGGCAAACTCTTTCAGGCTGAGCGGCTTGTCAGGATTATCTTGGGCCGACTTTTTCATATTTACCTTTTCGCTTTCTGGAACCGTTTGAGTCTTGCACTTCGTCGGCCTGGCGGCTGCGAGCCATAGCCTCCATGCCTTCCGTGATGAGCTCTTCCTGCGAAGCTTCCTCCGAGATCAAGGTGCTGGCTTCGTCTTCCTCGGCCTCGAACTCTTTGCGGAGGGCTTCAATGCGCGCTTCTAAAGCCTGGCGTTTCCGCATACGTTCGCGGTGCCTTCGCTCAGTCTCCTGACGCCGCGCCAGCGCGGAAGCATTCTCACGCGACTCCTGTGAAATCCGCGAGGATCCAGTGAGCACGCCTTCCGGACCCACATATACGTCCAGCAAATCCACGCCGTGATCGGTAAGCAGGAACTCGCGAAGCTGATTGGAGTGCGCCATGCCACGCGATTTCAGAACATACAGGGCGCGATTCCGTTCACCGCCCAGTTCGATATCGCGAACAAATAACCAGGAATCGACGATCGAGGAAATCTCCACGTCAGTCTTTTCCACGGCATCTCCGCCGCCGGTCAAGTTAGTCAAGAAGGCGGTAATCGCCCGTGATTTCAGGAAGTCGATCAGGCGAATCAACATAACGTGCGCGTCGCGCCGGTTGCCCGCCTGAATCAAGCTGCCTACTGGATCGAGAACTACCACCTGCGGCTGAAACTCCTGAACAATTTTGTGGATGATCGCCAGGTGCATCTCCAGGCCGTAGAGGGTGGCGCGGCTGGAGTGAAAGCGCAGCAGGTCTTTCTTTACCCAGGGCTCAAGGTTCAAGCCGATCGACTTCATATTACGGATCAACTGGCCGGGAGATTCCTCGAAGGAGAAGTAAAGGCAACGCTCGCCGCGGCGGCAGGCCGCGTCCACAAAGTGCGCCGAAAGGCTGGTCTTGCCGGTTCCGGCGGTGCCTGAGATCAGCACGGTGCTGCCGCGGTAAAATCCGTCGCCGCCCAGCATGGTATCGAGGCGAGGAATGCCGCTGGAGATACGCTCCTCACTTACATGGTGCTGTAAGCCGAGGGAAGTGACGGGCAGAACGCTGAAGCCGTCTTCGTCGATCAGGAAGGGATATTCGTTGGTGCCGTGTGCGGTGCCACGATACTTCACAACGCGCAANCGGCGGGTGGAGATCTGGTCGACGACCCTGTGATCGAGCAGGATCACGCAGTCGGAGACGTACTCTTCCAGGCCATGGCGGGTGAGTGCGCCTTCGCCACGCTCGGCGGTGATGATGGCGCTGACGCCCCGGTCTTTGAGCCAGCGGAAAAGGCGGCGCAGCTCGCCGCGCAGAATTCCCTCATTCTGCAACCCAGCGAAAAGGTTCTCAATGGTGTCGAGCACGACGCGCTTCGCGCCGATGCCGTCGATGGCAGCGGCCAGGCGAATGAACAGGCCCTCAAGATCGTAGTCCCCGGTCTCATCGATCTCATTGCGGTCGATCTGCACAAAATCGATGGCCAGCTTCTTCTGCTGGATGAGCTCATCCAGATCAAAACCGAGGGAACGAACGTTTTTGGTGAGATCTTCAGCGCTCTCTTCGAACGCCATGAAAACGCCAGGCTCGTTGTATTGGGTAGATCCGCGAACCAGAAATTCCATGGCCAGCAGGGTCTTGCCGGCGCCGGCGCTGCCGCAGACAAGGGTAGGCCTGCCTTGCGGAAAACCGCCGCCGGTCACTTCGTCAAGACCTTGAATGCCGGTAGGCGCTTTGGGCAAAGCTCGACTGGATGCGCCGCGAGATTGACTGCCCTTGCTCTTTCCGTTCTTTCCTTGCATTGCGTCTGAGCCTGTTAAAAGCTTAGTTATTACGAATTCCTTAGGTCCTCACCCGTGCGGACGCGCAACAAACCAGCTATACCATAGCGTGCAAATTCCCTCGCCGTCTGTACGGTTTTCACACAATATTTATAAGAGGCAGCCANGCCAATCGAATCGTAAAGCCCCAAACGCCGCCAAAGGTAAGCAACTACGGTATCTAGCGTAGGGGATGCGGAGTATACAGTGAACTCTGTAGAAAAGCACTGGGCTTCAACAATCTGTGGATTCCTTACCGCGCCGACTGTAGGATTCGAGCCGAGCGATTACGGAGCGACCGAGGAAGCCTNGGCGGCGCTNTCGCGCTGGAAACCGATTTTATCGAGCATCGGCTGGATCTCCGGATTTGACATAAACATTTTCCAGACTAATCCAGTGCGGTAGTTTTCCACCATGACGACAATGGGAGCTTGATCGAGGCCCATGTAAACGGGAGAGAACCAGTTCTGACCTAAATTGAAAGCATCCCGCGGGCCGTAGACTCCCCAGAGCCGGTCGCCCAGTTGACGGTAGAAAAACTTGAGCGCAGCCAGGGAAGCTTCCGGGGTGTAGGGAAAAGACGAAAGAGCGCCCGTAGGAGTGATCGTCCCGTTGTCAGTGGCTCGATCAGGGGCGTGGGCGGAATAGCCTAACTGATCGTCGCTTGCCGTCAGACCCCAGTCGTCCGCGCCATAGCCCTGAAAGTGACCAGGATTTGATTCGCAATAGGCAAGATCGATAAGCGCCAGATTGCGATTGTTATCAAAGTAGTCTGTGTAATGGTCGTGAATGCCGCGGGGGTCGAAGCCGAGGTAAGAGTACTGCGTAAAGAACAGCGGGCCGCCGGTTCCGACGCCTACATCGAGCTTGATGCCGTAATAGCTGTGGCCGTTGCTATAGTGTTCTCCCTCGTTTGAACCGGACCAGCCGCTACGGTATTCGATGGCAGCTTGCGATTGTCCAGCCCAACCGGAGTAATAAAGAATAGCCGGAATACCGTGGGTAGGGGACGCGATGGCCAGTAGGTAGGTGATCATGGTTTCGTTGAAGCCGGTGAGGCGGTGGTCGATGAACCACGACCACTGCGGCGACCAGTGCCACAACAGCGCGTCGTTCGTGGGCGTGCGGCGGTACCAATCCCACTCCACGGTTTCCCAGAGGTGCGTGATTCTTTGATAGACGCCTTGCTCGACTTCGCTGGGTCCTTTGAAGTATTGCCGAGCAGCCAGAAGGCCTTGCATCAGGAATGAGGTTTCGACCAGATCGCCGCCGTTGTCATACATGCCGAAAACCAACATGTTGTCCGCAGTATCACCGTTCAGAAAGTGCGGCCAGGCGCCGTGATAGCGAGGAGCTTTCTCGAGAAAATCCAAAATTCTGGCCAGCCGCTCAAGTCCCTGCTGACGCGTGATGAAGCCCCGATCTACCCCAACGATGAGCGCCATTATGCCGAAGCCGCTGGCGCCGGTGGCAACAATGCGGTCATCTCCCGGAACATTTTCGAGGGTCGCACCCGCTACGGGATGCGCGCCTTCCCAGTAATAGCGGAAGCAGGCCTCCTGCAACATGGTGAGCAATTCATCGTCCGAGAGTTCATGAGTGGAAGCTTTGGCGGTTTCTGAAAATGCAGACTGGCGGTAGGAACGGTCGACCGCTTTCACACGGTATGTGGCAGTGACTCCAGAGCGTCCGATGAAATCGGTATAGCGATGAATGTCCGCGCTTTGAATTCCGATGGGCTGAAACTTGTGTCCGGCGATCGATCGGTAGATGGCATAGCTTTGCAGATCGTTATTTTCTTCAGCATTTTCCCCGGCCGCGGGGTCCCAACTAATATCCACGTGGCGGTCGTAGCCTTTGGCTTGAATGTTCTCCGGCGGGTGAGGAGGACTTCTCACTTCGGCCGCTACCGGAGAAGCAGTGCTCTTGTCATCGATCTTCACTTCATCGATGATCAACGTTCGCGGAGTGTCATCCGGATTGCCTTGACCGAAATGAAGACTGTGCAGTTCACGCGCCTGGAACGGGTGAACCGAGGCAGTAGCAAATTCGCTAAGCGGCATGCGGATCTGAAACCATTTTTTGGCGGGCACATCGCCGGATGCGGTTTCNAGCTTCACCGGCACGGTGAAGTCATGCTCTTCATCTTCGAGTTGCAACACCGGCAGGTCGGCGGCTGGAATGGCTTCCGGCGAGTAGCACCACATATAAAGNGTGTCGCCGCGAAAATCCGTGGGGCGGTTGCGCATGCTGACCACGCGCAGTTCCGTCTCCCAGCTTCCGCCCGGCAATGAGCGCCATTCCAGGCGCAATGCGTTCGGCGCGGTAAAGAAGTTTTTCTTCTCGACCGGAAGAGCACCGGACAAGAGTTCGATTGTGCTGGGAAAAACCGCGCGGCCGCTGCTGTAGTAGTAATAGTCCGGGGTGATGCTGTTATCGAAAATTACATGATTGTAATAATCCGTTGTGGTCGCAGCCCGGCAAGTGGACAGACATATACTGAAGTAGGCAAAAAGGCAAAAAAACAGACGCACTACACGCTCCCGCTCCTGGCAGATGAGAGAGTTTTTCGCAATCAAATTGGCAGTCTAACACAGGAAAAGGCTGCACCAAAGAATGCCGCCGGCACTTCGGCCCGAGTTTCGGCGCCGGTCGAAAACCTCCAGAATGGTGAATAGTGATAAATTCGGATTCAGCTGTCGTGGTTTCGAGGCTCCGTTGATGTGGCTTAGGTTAGCTTGAGGATTCCAGCCCTTTGACAACAACCAGCTTTACACCAAGCACTGCCCGTGCGGCGCGCACTCCGGCAATCTACAAAATGCAGATTGCCGGAGTGTTGCTTTTCTTTCTGGTTGTTTATTTCGGTTCGCTTTTCTCGCCGGGATTGCAGGACGATGCGGACTCGACTCACGCCGAGGCTGCGCGCGAGATGTACGTTACGCACGATTTTGTGACGTTGAAGATCAACGGGAACCGCTATCTGGAGAAGGCTCCGCTGATGTATTGGGCGGTCACGCTTTCCTACTTCTTCTTCGGCATTACCGAGTTCGCCGCCCACCTGCCGGAGGCGGTTTCTGTCTTGCTGCTTGTACTCTTGGCCATGCGGTGGGGACGCCGGGCTTTCGGCGAGCGCGCCGGCCTCTACGGGGGATTGTTTATCGTTACGGCGGCAGGTTGTTACTTATTCACGCGCATTCTGATCCCGGAATCTATTCTTAGCTTCTTCATAGCTCTGTCTTTCTATTTTTTTGCCACGGCCTTGCACCAGGGGCAGGCGTGGCGCTGGTATGGCGGCTACAGTTGTATGGCTTTGGCCGTCCTCACCAAGGGCCTGCTCGCGATTGTGGTGATTGGTTCGAGTCTGGTTCTCTACTCCCTGATCAGCGGAGAGTGGCGGCGCTGGCGGGAGTTCCGGCTCCTGACCGGCACTCTTTTATTTCTGGCGATTGCCGCTCCCTGGCATGTCCTGGCAGGGATTCGAAATCCGCATTTTTTCTGGTTCTACTTCGTCAACGAGCACTTCCATCGCTTTCTGGGCACGCGCATTCCGAAAGATTACAACAAACAGAAGGATTCTCTTTACTGGACGCTGCATCTGGTCTGGCTGTTTCCCTGGAGTTTGTATTTGCCGGTCGCACTGCGGGGGCCCGTTCAAAGCTGGGTGGTACGCCGAAAAAAAGGCGGTGCTCGTCTCCTACTCACATTCCGGTCTCGAACCGAATTGCTCTGCCTTCTGTGGGCCGGAGTTACCTTGATTTTCTTCTCGTTCTCTACCAATCAGGAGTACTACACCTTCCCTGCCTACTTCCCGATTTTGTTGCTGATCGCGGAAAGGGTCGCACACGAAGAAGAATCAGGCCTACAAAAATGGCTGACCAGTTGTGCCGGAGCTCTGGCAGCGATTTGTGTCGCCTGCTCCGCCGTCTTGGCATGGGGACTTTGGACTTCCCGGCACATTCCCTTTGTCTCCGATATCGGATCAGTGCTGGCCAAGCCAAATGTTCAGGATGAGACGCTCTCCATGGGTCATATGCTTGAGCTAACGGGAGAGTCGTTCGCGGCGCTGCGCCTTCCGGCAATTCTTGCTGCGATCATTTTACTGATTGGTCCGCTACTGGCTCTGTGGTTAAGGCGACGGCGCAAGCAGGTTGCCGCCACCTGGACGACTGCCGCTACCATGGCGGTGTTCCTGATTGCCGCACACATCGCACTCATTCGCTTCGACCCTTATCTCGGTTCGAGAAGTATGGCGCGTCAGATCGAGCCTGCGCTCAGGCCTACCGACCTGGTGATGATTTATGGGGATGAATCGTTTGGCTCCTCATTGCTGTTTTACCTGCGGCGCCCCATCGAACTGGTGAATGGGAACACCACTTCCATGTGGTGGGGTTCCACGTATCCCGATGCACCGCACATTTTCTGGAACGACAGCGAACTTCTTCAGGCATGGAATTCTTCGCAGCGGATTTTTCTTTTTGTTCCGCAATATAAACTTGAACGGGTTCGAGCTCTCTTGCCCGGACCGCTGCACATCGCCAGCGAAGCCTCGGGTAAGACAATTTTCATTAACCAGCCTTAGCTAATACTTCCGTGCGGACAGCGGGAGTTCGCCCTTCCATTTCATTCATTCTCGGCATGCGAATTGCTAACCACCCTTTGTGTCTAAGCGATCTCGTCGCTGGTCGGGATATGGAGTCCAGTGGTTAAGGGCGTCCTGAAGAGCAGATCATCGACGGGAGGGGAGAACCGTGCACATTCACCCGAATCAAATGCCAGTCACCGAAATGAACTCTCTTTATGCCGCCGGAAAGGCTGCGGCCAGGCGCGAGGTTGAGCGCACCAGAAATAAACTGCTGGCATTCGGCTACGACTCGGACTCCGAATCCGATGCGGGCGAGGCATGCCTGGTGGACCTGAACCCAGAACAGGAACTCGAACGAGAAAAGCATCAGCACGGCAATCTTGGCCGTGAGAGGAAGCAGAGCGAGGCCGGCACAGAAGGCACCCACGGATCGGTCTCTGACTGGGTTTAATGGAATCCATGTCCCGGAAGTACGTTTTCGTGGCAACTCCATGTTTTGGCGGAATGGTCACGCAGCCTTACATGCTTTCGATCATCCGGCTGATGAGCTATGCAAAATCGGCGGGATTCGAGGTGTCGCTATCGATGGTCGGCTACGACGCGCTGATCTCTCGGGCACGTAGCACCCTCGTTGCCGCATTCTTGGATGATGCGCGAGCTACGCATCTTTTGTTTGTGGATGCCGACATCAGCTTCGAACCACAGCAAGTCGAACGGTTGCTGAAGTTCGACAAGGAATTTAGTGGCGCGCTCTATCCTCTCAAGTCGATCGACTGGGAGCTTATTCCGGAACGGTGCGTGAAATATGGCGAGAGTGTGCGGGAGGCTGCACTTACCTATGTGGGAACTTTTTGCCCAGAAGCGGAGCGAAAGCAGGATGGAGACTTCGCGACTGGAATCTATGTTGGCGGCGGATTTCAGTTGCTCCAGCGAAGCGCAGTCGAGCGAATGATGGCGGCTTATCCGGAAACTCATTTCAAGCGTGTGCATAGCCTGCCGATGTCGGGATCCCGGAGCGATGTGGTGTACAGCTCGAATCTATTTGCACTCTTTGACTGCATCATTGACCCGGCGACCGACACCTATTTGAGTGAGGATTATTCTTTTTGCCGGCGCTGGCGAAACATTGGAGGCGAGATCTGGATTGATACTGCCAGCAAATTAACCCACACCGGCGCTTACCAATTCATCGGCGATCATGGCTCGCGGCATCATGGATAACCAGAGCTGCCTAAATCAATCACAGCACACCGAGCGCCCGCTGTTAAAACGGCCCAGTCCATCAATAACGGAGATCCACGAAGGATCTCTGCTCGTTCCGACTCTGCTGGCAAACGCTCTTCAGCATCATCGTGCAGGGCGCTTGAGCGAAGCCCAACAGATCTATCGCCGTATTCTGACCATCGATCCCAATCATGCGGATAGCTTGCATTTGCTCGGCATGATCGCCTGCGGCCGGGGAGACAATCCGAACGCAATTGAGATGATTCGCGCAGCAATAGTCATCCATCCGAAAGAGGCTGCATATCATTCCAATCTTGGCACCATACTGCACGCGCAGGAACGTTTGGAAGAGGCCGCCGCATGCTATCGGAATGCCATCGCGCTTCAGCCGGACCTTGCGCAAGCCCACTACAACCTGGGAAACGTGCTTTATACGCAGGAGAAATTTGAAGATGCGGTTGCCTGTTACGCGCAGGCCTTAGCTCTAAATCCGAAGCTGGCAGAAGCGCACTACAACCTGGGGAATGCTCTCCAGTCTCAAAACAAATTTGAGGATGCGATCGCATGCTATAAACGCGCGCTCACCCTTGATCGAGCGAAATACGAGGCGCTTCACAATTGGGGAAACGCCCTTCAGGCGCAGGGAAAATTGGAAGAGGCGATGGTGTGTTATGAGCGCGTACTTCGCGTTGATCCCAGTTATGCGAAAGCCCACTATAGCGTGGGTTGCGCGCTGCAGGCGTTTGGCAGGCCCGATGAGGCAGTCGCCAGTTATAGACGTGCTCGGGATCTAGAGCCCAACTTTGCCCAGGCGGCCTTCAGCGAATCTTTGGCTCAACTGCTTCAGGGCAACTACGCCGAGGGCTGGCAAAACTTTGAATGGCGTTGGCAAACTAAAGACCACAACACGCCCATGCGGAATTATCCGCAACCGCTTTGGCGAGGCGCCCAGTTATCGTCCGGCCCCGTGTTGATCTGGGGCGAACAGGGTATCGGGGATGAAATCATGTTTGCGGGATTGATGCCGGATGCGATTCGAACCGGCAACAAGTTCATCCTGGACTGCGATGCACGCCTGCACCCGCTTCTTGCCCGTTCGTTTCCAGAGATTAACGTTGTCTCCCGCCGTCCGCGGGCGAATGAAGTCGGGAATGAACGCCGAAATAAAAATGATCCCGAGTTCGCTTTCGCTGCACACCTGCCGGCCGGCAGCCTGCCCAGCTTGTTTCGCGCCACCGGTGCGGCGTTTGCCGCGACGATGTCGCCTTATCTGGTGGCCGATCCATCTGCGCGGGAACGGTTTCGTACTTGTTATCGTGAGATAACCGGAAAACGGCTGGCTGGAATCGCTTGGTATACGAATAGCCGGAACTCCGGCCGAAGCCGCTCTATCGATTTGTCAGTGCTGGCTCCTCTGTTTGCCATCCCCGACATTCGCTGGATAAGCCTTCAGTACGGGAATCACGATGCGATCGAGAAGCAGATATTGGAGAAGCAGACAGCTGAGGCCCAGGCGCCAATTCTGGTTGATCGGGATGTCGATCAATTTCGCGATATCGATCTGTTCGCGGCGCAGATTGCGGCCATGGATATTGTGGTGACCATCGATAACTCCACGGCGCATCTGGCTGCCGCTCTGGGCGTAAGAACTTTTGTTTTGCTTCCCTTTGCCGCGGATTGGAGATGGCTTCAAAGCCGCGAAGATAGTCCGTGGTATCCGACGGTGCGACTATTTCGGCAGCCGGAACGTGGCGACTGGGCATCCGTAGTGCAAAGAGTAATGAGATCTTTGTAACCATTTAACGGCATTCATTTCGATAGCGTGGTCAGCGCGTCGCGAAAGATGGCATCGAAGGATTTACTGGCTCCGCTTTTCGTGGCACTCGTCAACGCCTTTTCGGCGATGGGCCGTTGATAGCCCAGATTCAGCAATGCAGATAGAACATCTTCTTCTACCGCGCTCAATGTCGAAGCCGCGGGAGTCGTTATGTCGCCGACTTCGGGGAGCTTGTCGCGCAGCTCCAGCACCATGCGCTCGGCAGTTTTCTTGCCGATGCCGGGAATCTTTGTCAGGCGAGCCAGGTCGTTGCCGCGGATCGCTCGTGTCATTTCGCCTGCAGCCATTCCGCTCAAAATAGTAATCGCTAACTTGGGTCCAATTCCGCTGACCGTGATCAACTTTTCGAACAAGCGCTTTTCCGTGAGATGAAGAAAACCGTAGAGGGCGATCTGGTCTTCCCGCACATGCGTGTGAATGTGCAGGGCAACTTCCGCGCCACATTCCGGTAATTCGGAAAAAGTTGGAATGCTGATGGTCGCCTCGTAACCCACGCCCGTGGTCTCAACCACGACATGGTTGGGATGCTTGGCGAGCAATTTTCCGCGCAGATGAGCAATCATGATCAGAGCTATTGTAGCTGCGGCGTTGAAAATGAAGACTTGTTCAAACAATGAAAAACGGCAGGGCCGCCCCTGCCGTTTCGTGGATCGGATTTCTCCGTGGTTACTTTTTGTTTACGGCTTTTTTCAACTCGGCCCCAGGGGAAAACTTCGCGACCTTGCGAGCAGCGATCTTGATAGTGGCGCCAGTCTGCGGATTGCGCCCGTTCCGGGCCTTTCTCTGCGAAATTGAGAAAGTGCCGAACCCAATCAAAGCTACCCGATCCCCTTTTTTCAATGCACCCGTGATGCTGCTCACGGCAGTATCAATGGCGGTTGTAGCCTGCGCTTTGCTGATTTCGCAAGCGCCTGCGATCTTATCGACCAGATCGGCCTTATTCATAGTTTCTCCTCGCAGGTCTCTTTCATACCCAGCACAATACCGGGAGGAAAACAGCTCTTGTCTGGGCCGGGAAACCTGATGGGAGGTATTCTCCTCTCTCTGCGCAGAATGTCAACAGTGAAAATCCGCGCCGGAAGCCTGTTTCGCACCCCCACTTTCTGGCATGGGGCGGTGAGAGCGGATCTTGAGGATCAGTGGTGAGTACAGTGGCCACTGACCACGTTTTCCTCAGCTCTCCACAAGCGTCGTAATCAGTGCACAGCTTCTACACAGTGGTAGCGTCTTTAGCCCTTGCGAGTGAGCTGCTTCGGAGCGCAAGGTCTTAAAGATACAATGCAAGAAGAATTGAGAAGAGTTGCAATGTTGACCAAGAGCCAAGTAGAAGTCTGCCCTTTATGTGAAGGGACGGGGTGGAAAACACTGCCGGTTATGGCGGGCGCGACCAAGGACCGTCGCGTGACGCGGTGCGACTGCCAGTTGCGGGCTCGGAATCAGAATCTGTTGGCGGCAGCGCGTATTCCGAAGCGTTACGAGCATTGCGAGCTTGCTAGCTACACAATAGATTTTCCGGGAGCTCATCCGTCGCTGGCATTTGCTCATCTCTCGGCCGCCAAGTTCGCACAAGAATACGATCCCCGGGATGGAACCGGACTGCTGATTGTCGGAAAGATCGGAACGGGCAAGACTCACCTCGCAGTCGCCATCACAAAGGAGTTGATCCTCGCTAAAGGGATTGCATGCCTCTTCTATGACTATCGCGAACTCTTGAAGCAGATTCAGAATTCGTACAATTCGGCCGTCCAGACCACCGAACTGGACGTGCTGCGTCCGGTGTTTGAAACGGACGTGTTGGTGCTCGACGAATTGGGCGCTGTGAAACCAACGGAATGGGTCTGGGACACGGTGAGCTTGATTCTGAATACGCGGTATAACGATAACCGCACTACGATCATTACCACGAATTTTGAGGATCAGCCGGCCGCTGGGACGAACGGCGCGGGGTCGGCTGTGCGAGCGGCTGTGAGAGCCGAAAGTCTTGGTGACCGCATCGGCGAACGCATGCGTTCACGGCTACATGAGATGTGCCGGATTATCAAAATGGAAGGCGAAGATTTCCGGCAAAAGTTCCGCAGCGCCAGCTTCCGATAATCGCAAGCAAACTTGCTTACAATAACTTCGTGCTGACTGAGCGCCTGGAATTTTCGCCGGAATGCGATGCGGAAGTCTTTTCCGCGGTCCCAGCCGCGCCGGCGGTATTCCTGCTGCGTGGCGGCGATACGCAGGCCGAGCCTTACGTCAGCAAGACGGCGAATCTTCGGCGCCGCTTGCAACGCTTGCTGGGCCCGGTCGAGGCGCGCACCAAAAAACTTAACTTGCGCGACCGCATCCGCACCATCGAATACCAGCCCACCGGTTCCGACTTCGAATCCGGATTCATCCTCTACAAAGTTCTTCGCGACACCTTTCCCAGGACCTATTCCAACCGGCTGCGCTTCCGCTTCGCGCCGCTGGTCAAGCTGCATCTCGAAAATGAATATCCCCGCGCTTCGATTACCACGCGCCTGGGACGCCTCCAGGGACACGCCCTTTACTACGGCCCGTTTGCTTCCCGCACCGCCGCCGAGAAATTCATGAATGACTCGCTGGATTTTTTCAAGATGCGGCGCTGCGTCGACGATCTACATCCCGATCCCGCGTTTCCCGGCTGCATCTATTCCGAAATGAAGATGTGCCTCGCGCCGTGTTTCAAGGGATGTAGCGATGAGGAATATTCCGCGGAGGTTTCCCGGGTGCGGGCTTACTTCGATAGCGGTGGAGAATCTCTGGAGCGCGAATTCGCGGCGCAGCGCGAGCGTGCGTCCTCCGATCTTGCCTTCGAAGAGGCTGCGGCGGTCCATGTGCGGCTGGAGAAATTAAAACCCGTCATCAGCCAGCTTCCCGAGATCGTTCACCGCCTCGACCGGCTATCGGCGCTGATCGTACAGCCATGCCATGCAGCGAATGCGGTCATTTTTTTTCGTATTCACGCGGGAGCAATTTGCGGCCCTGCGTCGTTTTGCATCCAGACGGCTGAGCATACAAAGTCTCAGTCGATGGAATCACGCATCCAGGAAGCTCTCGACGCCTTGCCGATGGAAAAATTATCCGCGATCGAGACCATGGAACATCTTGCGCTGCTCAAGCGCTGGTATTACCGCAGCCGCCGAGCCGGCGAAATATTTCTGGCCGATGACAAAGGTATTCTTCCCATGCGCCGCGTCGTGCGCGGCATTGCACGGGTGTTTCGTGGCGAGGCGGCCGAAGAAAATGTTGCCGGGCCGCCGCCGACCACTGGACTCACCGAAATTCAGAACTGAATAATAGAATCGAAAGCGAACGGGGGAAACTCGCTATGGCTTCCAAGAATCCACCGACTGCCAATCGACAGGTCAAACAACTCCGCGAGCATCTATTCGAACTGCTCAAAGGCGGCAGCGCCCATGCCGGCTACGACGATGCGGTAAAAGATTTGCCGGAAAAACTACGCGGCGTAAAGCCCGACGGCCTGCCGCACTCGGCATGGATGCTGCTTGAGCACCTCCGTATTGCGCAACAGGATATTTTGCAGTTCAGCCGCAATCCCAAATACAAGACTCCCAAATGGCCTGACGATTACTGGCCGAAGACCGCCGCTCCGCCCAGCAATGCGGCATGGAATAAGAGCGTGCAGCAGTTCCGCAAAGATTTGAAAACCATGCAGGATCTAGTCGCAAACCCTAAGACCGATCTATATGCCCGAATTCCCTGGGGCGATGGCCAGACGATTCTGCGGGAAGCCCTGCTGGTNGCCGACCACAATGCTTATCACATCGCTCAGCTAATCGATGTGCGGCGTCTGCTTGACGCGTGGAAGGGCTGAAGGCAGAGTTNCCCCCAGCCAGGNTTTGTTTCGCATGAACAGAAANACGTCGAGCTGCGCTCAGGGCAGGCTCGGGGAGCTGTCCCNACATAAGCAAATGTGAAAAAGAGCCGGCCTTTTTGGGGCCGGCTCGATTGTTTTGCTGACTAATCCTTTACCGACTCGCCAGCGTTCAAGGCGCCACTGTGATGGTGACGGGTATTTCGTTGGTGAGCGATCCCGAAGTTCCGATCAGCTCAATGGTTGTGGTCCCGGTCGGCGCGCGCCTGCTTGCGCTCCATGTGAGAGTTACCTTTGAGCTGCCATTGGCCGGAGGCGTTACGGGGTTGGCCGAGGCCGTCGCCGAAACGTCGGTGGGGAATTCATTCACGCTCAAAGTAACAGCAGAATGGAATCCGCCCGTGCTGGTGATCGTAAGAGTAGTGGATACGCTGCCGTTGTCATCGATGGTGAACGAGGAAGGCGACAAGGACAGGGTGAAGTTCTTCGACGCCGAAGCAGCATTGATCGTGAGAGCAACGGTGGTGGTTGCCGTCAGACTGCCGGAGGTTCCAGTGATGGTCACCGTCGAGGTTCCAGTAGTAGCCGTGGAACTCGCCGTGAACGTCAGTACGCTGGTTCCAGTGGTGGGGTTGGTGCCGAACGCTGCGGTTACACCGCTGGGCAAGCCGGACGCGGCCAGGGTTACGCTGCCGGTGAATCCGCCTTTATCGGTCACTGAGATGGTACTGGTACCGGTGCTGCCTTGAGTCACTGAAACACTGCTGGGCGAAGCCGAGAGCGTAAAGCTTGGCGTCGCAGTAGCAGTTACAGTCAGGGCAAGAGTTGTAGTTGCGGTCAAGCTACCGGAGGTTCCAGTGATGGTCACCGTGGACGAACCGGTAGTGGCCGTGCTGCTGGCTGTCAGCGTGAGCACGCTGGTTCCAGTGGTTGGGTTGGTGCCGAACGCCGCCGTCACACCACTCGGCAGACCGGACGCAGCCAAGGTTACGCTGCCGCTGAATCCGCCTACATCAGTCACCGAGATGGTGCTGGTGCCGCTGCTTCCTTCTGCAATCGACAGGCTGCTCGGAGAATCCGAAAGCGTGAAGCTCGGAGTCGAAGACCCGGCCGCCAACAGGTTGATGATCCCGGTCGTATTTGGACTGCCCCAGCCGGTGCACAAATCGTAGCCGGTGATTCCTGAATAGGTGCCGCAACTACCGCTGGTTATGTCGTGGAAATAGGTGCCATAGCTTGAGGTCAGCGCCGCCGGGTAAAGGATGGGATCGATGAATCCGATCGTGTCCCCGTTAGCTGCTGCCTGTTGATTGGCCAGAGCCAGGTAAGCGGCCCACATGGGCGTGGCAAAGCTGGTTCCGCCGTAGTCGTTAGCCGTACAAGTGGTTTGGTCGGCGCAAACGTAGAAAGTAAAGTTCGCATTGGCCGCTACATCTGGCCCGTTGCGGTATTTTGTCGAACCCTTGTTGGTGGAAGTGATCACGCCCGAAAGCTGCTGCCAGGAGGGGATCGGGATGTCATCCGGGGAGATGCCGCCGCCGCTGTCTGCCCAGGCGGTTTCCGATTTCCACGGGCCTGCCGCGCTGGAGGTTGTCAGGTCCGTGCCGCCGACTGAAACGATATTCGCATCGTCCGCCGGCCACGCCTCATTCGATGCAGACCAGGCTGAACTGTCGCCGCTCGCGGCGAAGAAGTTCTGGCCCTGCGATGCCATCTGCTCAAAGTACGGATCCAGCGTGCTGGAGTCCGCCGGTGTCCAGCCCCACGAGCAACTGATCTGCTTGGAGAGTGGAGCGTCCGCATCCGAAACCATCGCGCTGATGCAGGAAGTATCGCTGATATTTCCTGATCCACTAGCGAGCACGTCGCCGCACACGTACATGTAAAGCATGGTTGAGCCGGGAGCCATGCCCATCGCCTGCGTCATGTCGAGCGTCTGCTCCGTGTCATCGCATGCGCTGCCGCCGCTATCGACGCAGCTCGTGCCGTACCCGCCCGTGGAAATAAGGGTGGGAGTGTAAGGTTCGGTTTGTCCAACGTTCTTGTAATACGTGCTCAGATCGGACAAATCGGTGCCCGCGAATTCGAACAGAGCAATGTTCTGGCCAGTGCCGGTGAGCGCGGTTCCGCCGTAATAGGCCGCGCGCATGTCGCTGCCCAAAAAGGAAGCAGAAGGACCGGAGCCGGTTGTGGCATGAGATACGACTTTATCGGGATCGAGTCCATTCGCCTTGGCGTAGTCACTCTTCTTCACATACATGGGATGCGGCCTGGAATCGTTGTCCAAACCGGTGATGTGCCAAAGCTGGAAGGGAAGGTCAACCGTGGGCTCGCGGTCCACGGCAAAGAATGTGCGGTCTTCCGCGAGGTCGCGATATTGACCCATGGTTACATGGAAAGCCTTCTCGATGTTGGCCACCGTGCCGGTCAGTTGCAGGTCTCTGCCTTCGAGATTTCCCTTGATGATCTCAAAGCCGCTGGCTTTCGCGAACGCAACCAGGGTATCCCAATCCTCCTGGCTCGGCCCGTACCGCGCGGTAAACTCCCGCGGCGTGAGGAACTGGTGGTAGGAGGGGTTTGTAGGATCCGCGACTTGTTGCAGGAAAGTTTCCAATCCGGTGCGATCGCGCAACGGCAGAACAATGTCAAAGTGCAAGGTCTGGGTCGGCGGGAGTTTTCCGATCAACTGCGCCTGGCCATTGGCCACCTCGGGGCGCACATGATGGGTGAGCAGGGTCTGCGACTGGGCTTGTGTGGGGATTCCGATCAACATGAACGCGGTCGCGCAGACAAGCGCAACCAGTCTGGGTAACAGGGGAGTGTTTTTCATGTTCTTATCCTCATTGTCCTTTCTTATCGAGCTTGCAAAGGTTCGTCGATTTGACGACCCTATGCAGACCATTAATCGCGGCATCTTAACGCACATCGAGTGTTTTGTTTAAGAGTTTTTGACAATCGTTACGAAAACGGAACTCGAAGATGGGAAAAGACTTACCGCCTCAGGTCTCGACAGTAGCCTGAATGGGGGAACACCTTAGGTCATCAGGACTAGACAGAGGATTTGCTCCGCGGGACCGTTTCCGGAACACGACTTTCACGCCTTCGCGCCAGCGCTCGTCAATCCCCACAAATTCCCATTCGATCTTCGGCGACACGTACTTGAGCAGCACATCGGTGGAGGGATGTATGCGCAGGGCCGGAGCCACCAGAAACAGGAGCGGCTTATCTGCCGCTAATTCCCGCCCTTCGAAGTATCCGAATCGCTGAAACTCGCCGCGCGAATGATGCCACTGCACTCGCGACCAGTAGTCGAGCCCTTGCAGCGGCAAGTGGATGTCTTCGTCCGCCTTCAGTTCCACGACGGCAAGGCGGCCCGAATGAGTGGTGGTGAGCACATCGATCATGGCGCGGTCCGCGGCGGAAAACGCCGGCACTTGCGAATACTGGCAGGACGCGTCCAGGCGGTCATCGAGCGTGGCTACATCGCCGGCCACAAGCGATTCCAGCCACCGCTCCGGTCGCAATCGCCACAATGGGTGATGGCGAGGCCCATACGGATGGCGGGTATTGCGCAAGCAATGTGCCAGCTCCACGAATGCATGCTCGTTCCGTTTTTCCAAAATCTGTTCTTCCGCACCCACGCCGAAGACGACCTCTTCCGTGCTGCAGAAAGATCCTGCAACGCTGCATAGGCGAGCTTTGGCAAATTCCAACCCACGCCAGCGAAAAACTACCTCCGACGCCGAGAGTACTTGAATTTCGCAGTTAGACAGAATTCCCTGCACCCTGGAAATCGATTCCCCGAAACGCGATCGAGCCGCCATCTCGTCAGCCGCGTGCACCAGCCGGGTGGCAACGTTACCGCGGTCGCTGCAGTCGATCTCAACTAATGAAGCATCCCTTTCATTGATCTCGAACAGCGACCACTTTGCCGCGTCGCGATTCAGATTCGCCATTCGCTCTCGCGACAACTCTGACGTGCCGTTGGGAATAAACAGCTTCAGCCCCTCCACCATCACGTTCGCGGATTGCGCCTTCCGGCAAACCTCGAGCCACAAAATTCCGAAGGTCAGTGCCGCGTCCACGGAAGATTGTGTTTCCTGCGCGTTGACGCCCAGCACCGCAAACCCCGAGTGCCCGCGCCGGATGAGCCCTCTGGCGTAGACCGGCCCAAATGATTTTTCCAGGTCGACTCCGCCCGTCAGCTTTATTACTTTGAAATCGGGAAAATTGCGGTCCAGGGTCCGGCGCAACTCTTGTTCATACGCCGCACGAACAACCCGGCGGGCGCTGGGCGAGCGACGATCCCGTTCCCGGCAGATCTCCAGCTTCAAAGGATGCGCGTGGCCCATGCGCTGCACGGCCAGCCGCAGGATGCCGTTTTTTACCTCGGCCTCCAGCACGCGCCGCACCGAGTTCCGCTCCGCGGACCATAAATGCAGAAGGCATCGGTTGTATTCCCCGGAAATGGAATACTTGGATTGCGCCAGATCGAACGCCACGGCGCCGTTTTCCAGAACCACTGCGCCGGCAGCCTCACTCAGGAAGTCCTGCACCGTGCGGGTTAAGGCTTGCGGCGTCGCCATGGGTATTTGCGGGTTCCGTGCGGATGGTGCATCCATTCTTTCGTTACCTGAGCGCCGGCGTCTGTGACATATGACCATCGTCATAGCGAGGCTGTGGATCGTTCCACCGATTACGGCTGGGTGCGTGTGGGATAATGTGGAAATCCCTAAGCTGAGTCCGGGCTTAAAGCGCGGACATCTAATGACTTGGTGAGCAAACCTTCATGAGCAACGGTCTGGATAAGCCTCTTCTCGATAAACAGCGATTTTTCTTCGATAACTACGGCGTCACGGAAAACGACCTGGAACGCTACCTGTCCGCGGCACTTTCGGCCGGCGGCGACTATGCGGATCTGTACTTTGAATATCTTTCTTCCACGTCGCTGATGGTGGATGAGTCGATGGTCAAATCGGCCTCGCAAGGCATTTCCGCGGGATGCGGGGTGCGTGTCGTCTCTGGCGAGCGCACCGGCTACGCCTACACCGACGATCTTTCCGCCAGCCGTATTTTGCATGCGGCACGTACCGCGGCGCTGATTGCCAGTGCGCCGGCGAAAACTTCAGTGGCCGGCTTCCAGAAAACCTCCGCCCGCAGCTTGTATCCGGTAACTTTGCCGTCTGTGGATGCGGAGATCACGGCCAAGGTGGAATTGGTGATGCGCGCCGACAAGGCCGCGCGTGCTTATGATCCGCGCATTCAGGAAGTTCGCGCCAGCTACGCCGATGAATTGCGGAATATTCTGGTAGTGGCTTCCGATGGAACATTCGCCGAAGACTCCCAGCCCCTCGCGCGCATGAACGTATCTTGCATCGCTAAAACTGAAAACAACTCGGCACGTGGCGGCTCCGGCGGCGGTGGCCGGGTGGCCCTCGACTTCTTCTTCAGCGATAAGAATCCTGAGTACTTTGCCAAGGAAGCGGCGCGCCAGGCGATCCTTCAACTCGACGCTCGCGAAGCCCCTGCCGGAGACATGGAAGTCGTGCTTGGCCCTGGGTGGCCGGGAGTATTGCTGCATGAAGCGGTGGGGCACGGCTTGGAAGCCGATTTCAATCGCAAGAAAACTTCGGCGTTTGCCGGACTGATCGGCAAGCGCGTAGCCAGCGAAGGCTGCACCGTCATCGACAACGGCACGATGCCGTGGCGCCGCGGGTCTTTGAACGTAGATGACGAAGGCAACTCTACGCAGGAAACTGTGCTGATCGAGAAGGGAATTCTGAAAGGTTATCTAAGCGACAAGCTTTCGGCCCGTCTAATGGGAATGGCGAACACCGGCAACGGACGCCGCGAGAGTTACGAACACATCCCCATGCCGCGGATGACCAACACCTACATGCTCGCAGGGCAGGATAATCCCGAAGACATTATTCGCTCGGTGAAGCGTGGCGTCTACGCCGTCAACTTCGGCGGAGGCCAGGTCGATATCACCAACGGAAAATTCGTCTTCGGAGCCTCGGAAGCCTACATGATCGAAGACGGCCACATCACCGCGCCCATCAAAGGCGCAACTTTGATCGGCAACGGCCCGGACGTGCTGACTCGCGTCTCGATGGTGGGCAACGATTTGAAACTCGACGAAGGCGTCGGCACTTGCGGCAAAGATGGACAGGCCGTTCCGGTGGGAGTGGGCATCCCTACTATTAAGATCGACCGCATGACCGTGGGCGGGACTGCGAAAAAGGATCCCGGCGGATTTATGCAGTGACATCTGTCGCCGAGATCGTTACACTCCGGCGCCATTAATTGATTTTCTTCGCATCCTATAGAACCCGCGCGGATACTCCAGCCGAGGAGAGCGTTCCCACCGCCTTCTTATCAAACGAAACAAATGTCTCCGCCCCCAGCCATCTGCCCTCGTAGGCAATCACGCCATCGGCAAAATCCCCGCCCGCATCCAGCATCGCCAACCCCGCCTCGACCGTGGGACGATCTACTGCTACATTGCCTGCCCCGATCAGAGCGCGAATCGCCGCGGCTGCTTCCGT
>JGI12635J15846_10000470_pt1 | contig 34598 bp, 31 predicted proteins | sample BlaSpr_A8_OM2_M2_FD_15846 | JGI IMG/M metagenome (IMG submission 15846)
TTGGAAACGTCCGGCCGTGTTCTCAGTATCCAATTCTCAGCATAGCCGCGTTCCCCCCAGAGCAGATCGGTAAGTCTCTTCAGGTATAAATACCATTCAACCGGAGATGTGCGGAGAACCTCAACTTCCGCCATTTCGCCTATTTAAAGGAAGTTGGTCTCTGGTTACCTCTCCGTCAACGCCCAGTACCGATCGGCCGCCAACTGCAACCACTCCAGAATCAGCACTTCCAAATCTCTATCAAAACAAACGCTTTCATCCTCATTAGGATCAGCCACTTTCAAAAAACAGGGGGGGATGTCACTCGTTCGCCAACATTCTAGTACCCTTGGAGTGCGGTGGCAGAGCCTCCGCTTTTACGGTCTAAACCGGTCCATCAAATTTCGCAATACAGCACCATCACCTCGGCCAAGCAATCAGGGGTTTCTTCTCCTTTAACTCGAAGCTTCGCGCTGCGACTGGGGAAATACCGCCTACTTCAACCTCTCCAACACATACCTCCGAATATCCAGACTCATATCTTCCATCGGCGCGTAATACCCAAACTCATGCGCTCGCGCCGGACCCGCCGCGGGCGTGGAGTCAGGCCTCTTTTCAATGTTAACTTTTCGCTGCAAATTGCAGTTGTTCCACCACAAAGGAAGGCGCAAAGGAAAAATCAGAAGAGTCCCGGCGAATCAAACGGCAGGCCAACATAATTCTCCGCGAGTGAAGTCGAAGCCGCGCGTGAACTCGTCACATACCCCAATTCCGCGAGATGGATCTGGTGGGAAAAACCATCCTCGTTTGGAAAACGATGCAACATGGAGGTCATCCACCACGAAAACCGTTGCCCTCTCCACACGCGGCGCAAACACCGCTCGGTGTAGCGCTCCAACTCTTCCCGGTTCCCATTTTTGTAAAACTCAACCAGCCCGCGCGTCATCACCCGCACATCGGCCACGGCCAGATTCAATCCCTTCGCCCCCGTCGGCGGCACAATATGCGCGGCATCCCCCAGCAAAAACAGTTTCCCGAATTGCATCGGCTCGGCCACAAAGCTTCGCATCGGCGTGATGCCCTTCTGGAAAATCGGCCCGTCCTTCAACACAAATCCGTCTCGGGTCGCCATGCGCGTGCGCAACTCTTCCCAGATTCGTTCGTCCGGCCATTTGGCAATCTCTTCATCCACCCCGCACTGCAAATACAGCCGGGAAACTTCCGGCGACCGCATGCTCATCAGCGAAAAGCCGCGCTCGTGATACGTATAAATCAGCTCGTCGGACGCCGGCGCCACGCGAGCCAGGATTCCCAGCCACGCAAACGGATACTGCCGCTCATAAAATCGAATCTGGCCCGCCGCGACCGACGGACGGCAAATCCCGTGAAACCCGTCGCACCCGGCAAGGAAATCGCACGCAATTTCGTGCTCGCTGTCATCCTGCTCATAATGAATTCTCGGCCGCGACTCGAAATCGGAAATGCGCACAGCCTCAGCCTCGAACAAAATCGGCGCGTCATATCCGATCCGCGCGGTAATCAGATCCTTGACCACTTCCTGTTGCGCATAAACGGTGATGGACTTTCCCACCAGGTCCTGAAAATCAATGCGGTGGCCTTCGCCGCCAAACCGCAACTCGACACCGTGATGTTGCAATCCTTCGCGCTGCATCCGCGCGCCAACGCCGGATTCCCGCAGCATATCCGCCGTACCCTGCTCAAGCACTCCGGCTCGCACGCGGCTCTCCACGTACTCGCGCGAGTGGCTTTCCAGCACCACGCTCTCAATGCCCTGCAAATGCAAAACGTGCGCCAGCATCAGGCCGGCAGGCCCGGCACCCACAATTCCAACTTGTGTTCGGATAATGGCCATGAAAAAGTCGCGCCGCGCCCCTCTTACGAAAACTTCTCAATCACATCCCTGGGAATCGGATGACTCTTCACTTTGGAAGGTTCGCCCGGTTCGCGCACCGTCCACACGCGCTTCTCAATTCCCTCAACCGCCAGCACATCGGCGCGAAACAGCTTGTGCTGCAACGAAAAGCTGCTGGTCCCCCATTTGGTCACGCACGATTCCACCGTCACAAGATCCCCAAACGATGACGGCACCTTGAAATTGCAGCTCGCCTCCACCAGCGGAATACCCGCAATCTTGAATCGCCGCAGCATCTCCGCCTTGGGATATCCCAGTGCGCGATGAAACAATGCGTTCGTGCATGCATCAAAGTATTCGAAGTACCGCGGGAAGAAGACGATGCCGAAAGGGTCGCAGTCTCCCCATTCAATCTGGATTTCGCGTCGGTTGGTCAGCATTTTCGAGGTTCAGAACGGCCCGTCAATCTGGCCACTGAGAGTCTACCTCACACCGCGCGACCCGCGTATACCGTTTGGTTTTCTGCGGTGTGTTTACGGTAGACTGTGAGTCAGGGAAAGAACTCCAAGACATGACTATCGCTTACATTTGTGACGCCATTCGCACGCCCATCGGACGCTACGGCGGCGCGCTTTCAGGCGTGCGCACCGACGATCTCGCCGCTCTTCCGATCAAGCAGTTGGTCGAACGCAATCCGACCGTGGATTGGAGCGCGCTCGACGACGTCGTCTACGGCTGCGCGAATCAATCCGGGGAAGACAATCGCAACGTCGCGCGCATGGCTGTGCTTCTGGCCGGCCTGCCGAAAGAAGTTTCCGGCACCACCGTCAATCGCCTCTGCGGCTCCAGCATGGATGCCATTGCCGTCGCCGCGCGCGGCATCAAGAGCGGCGAATTGGAGCTGCTGATTGCCGGCGGCGTTGAAAGCATGTCGCGCGCTCCGTTTGTCGTCGGCAAAGCCGATACCGCATTTGCGCGCAATCTGAAACTGGAAGACACCACCCTCGGGTGGCGCTTTGTGAATCCCGCCCTCAAGGCCAAGTACGGCACCGATTCCATGCCGGAGACGGGTGAAATCGTAGCCGAGGAATTTCACATTTCCCGCGCCGATCAGGACGCGTTCGCCCTCCGCAGCCAGCAGCGCGCCGCCGCCGCGATAAAAGCCGGGCGCCTGGCGGAAGAAATCTTCGCAGTGCCCATAGCGCAAAAAAAAGGTGATCCTTTGTTGGTTTCCGTGGACGAGCATCCACGCGCGGATACCACGCTCGAAGGTCTCGCCAAGCTGAAAGGTGTTGTTAAACCTGAAGGCACGGTGACTGCCGGCAACGCTTCGGGCATCAACGACGGCGCCTGCGCGCTTCTGCTGGCTTCCGAAGCCGCCGTGAAAAAACACGGCCTCACGCCGAAAGCGCGCGTCATCGCCGCTGCCACCGCCGGAGTCGCGCCGCGCATCATGGGCATGGGTCCGGTCCCGGCCAGCAAGAAAGTTCTCGCCAAGGCAGGCCTGAGTATCGAGCAAATGGACGTGATCGAATTGAACGAAGCCTTCGCGTCTCAAGCGTTGGCGGTTCTGCGCGAATTGAAAGTGCCCGACGACGCGCCACACGTAAATCCGAACGGCGGTGCAATCGCGATCGGCCACCCGCTGGGTGCCAGCGGCGCGCGCCTCGTCACCACGGCTCTCTACCAGTTGCTGCGCACGAAGGGCCGCTATGCGCTGTGCACGATGTGCATCGGCGTGGGCCAGGGGATTTCGGTCATCCTCGAACGCGTTTAATTAAGGAGAGCTGCCGCATGAAGCCCCTGCTGGGTTATCGCAAGCCGGCTCCCGGAACGCAACCGAATCACCTGTATCCGCCGTACGTGTCTTCCATCAGACGGGCGCCGAGACAACCGCTGATCACGATTCCTGTTACATTCTCCGAGATCACCGGTCCGGCGTTCCCGAAAGAAATTGTTTCGCCAAAGGCCTTCGATTTAACGCGACAACACAAGGGCGAACCGCTCGGCGAGCGCATCGCGGTGAGCGGCCGCGTCGTGGACGAAGATGGCCGCCCGATTCGCCACACACTCATTGAAATCTGGCAGGCCAACGCCGCCGGACGCTACCTGCACAAAAATGATCGACATGATGCGCCGCTCGATCCGAATTTCACCGGGGAAGGACGCACCTTCACCGACGAAGACGGCCGGTACCGCTTTGTCACCGTTCGCCCCGGCGCGTACCCGTGGAAAAATCACTTTAACGCCTGGCGCCCGCAACACATTCACTTCTCGCTTTTCGGCCCGGCGTTTGCCACGCGGCTGGTCACGCAGATGTATTTTCCGGGCGATCCCTTACTCGAATTCGACCCCATCTTTCACAGTGTTCCCGATGAAGCGGCGCGCCGACGCCTGATTTCTTCCTTCGACTGGCTGAGCACAGAACCCGATCTCTCGCTGGGTTTCCGGTTTGATATCGTGCTGCGGGGGCGCAACGCCACGCCCATGGAGCGCTGACATGCCCGGCAACTCCACACCTTCGCAAACCGTGGGACCTTTCTTCAGCATTGGTTTTGACTGGATGAACCGCGCGGATTTCGCAGAGGAAAGCGCGGGTGAACGCGTCGCCATTCAGGGCCGCGTGCTCGATGGGAGCGGCCAACCGGTCCCCGACGCCATTTTGGAAATATGGCAAGCAGATGCCAATGGCCGCTACTATCACCCGGAACACGCAGACACGCGAAACAATGTAACCCCCTTCGTTGGCTTCGGACGCGTTCCTACCGACGGGCAGGGACAATTCTCGTTCACTACCATCAAGCCGGGACCCGTCTACGGCCCGGATGGCAAGCCGCAAGCGCCGCATCTGCAGATTTCGGTTTTCATGCGCGGCCTTTTAAGGCAACTTGTGACGCGGATGTATTTCCCGGACGAACCGCTGAACGGTTCCGACCCGGGCTTGCAGTTCGTACCGGAATCGCGGCGCGAAACGCTAATCGCCCGTCGAACCGGGCCAGAAGGAAATAACCTGGAATGGAATGTGCTCTTGCAAGGGGCGGATGAAACAGTATTCTTTGACTGCTGAAAGCTGGAGACGATCGCGCGGATGAGACTCTTCGACAAGTTGTTTCGTTACGAAGCGATCGATCGGATCTTCTCCGATCACGAGTATCTCCAAGCCCTGCTCGATTTTGAAGCCGCACTCGCTCGCGCCGAAGCTAAAGCTGGTGTGATACCGGCGGGAGACGAGGAGATCATCGCCGCCGCCTGCCATGCGGAGCAATTCAACATAGAAGAACTTGCCGCACAAGCCGCGCTTTCCGGTAATGTGGCCATCCCGCTCATCAAAAAGCTCACCGAGCTGGTCGCAAAAGAAAATGAAGGTGCGGCGCGATTCGTTCACCGGGGCGCCACCAGCCAGGACGCGATGGATACGGGCGTGGTTCTGCAACTTCGCCGCGCACTGGAAGTGGTGGACCAGGATCTTGCGCACCTGACCTCCACGCTGGCGGGCCTCGCGGACAAACATCGTGCGACACCTGTCGCCGCGCGCACCTGGATGCAACAGGCATTGCCGACCACCTTCGGTTTTATTGTTGCCGGCTGGCTGGATGCCATTCTCCGCCACCGCTCGCGCCTTTCGGATTTGCGTGCCCACAATCTGACCCTGCAATTCGGCGGCGCGGTTGGCACGCTGGCCGCTCTTTCTGGCCGCGGGCCGGCGGTGGCCAAGGCGCTGGCTGAAGAGTTGCATTTGCCGCTGCCGCTGATTCCCTGGCACACGCACCGCGACCGCATCGTGGAAATTGCCGCGGCGCTTGGACTGTGCGTCGGAACACTCGGCAAGATCGCACGCGACATTTCGCTGCACGCGCAGACCGAAATTGCCGAGCTCGCGGAACCCGCCGGCGAAGGCCGCGGCGGCTCTTCCACCATGCCGCAAAAACGGAATCCCGTGACTTGTGCAACCGTTCTTGCAGCGGCTCAGCGCGTGCCCGGACTGGTTTCGACCTTGCTCTCTTCCATGGTGCAGGAGCAGGAACGCGCGCTTGGCGGTTGGCAAGCGGAATGGGAAACGCTTCCGGAAATTGTGTGCCTCTCTGGAGGCGCGTTGCATCATCTGTCCGAAATGCTTTCGGGCCTTCACGTTGACGAACGACGCATGCTGCAAAATCTCGATGCCACGCACGGACTGATTTTTGCCGAAGCTGTCACCGTGGCGCTGAGCGATCGCCTCGGAAAAATGCCCGCGCACATCCTGGTCGAGCGCGCCTGCACGAAAGCGCGCGCGGAGAATCGCCACCTGAAAGATGTTTTGCGCGAAGAGCAAGGCCTGCACGGCTACTTGACGCCCGCGGACCTTGAAAGACTCTTCGATGTTCGCAATTACCTGGGCAGCGCGGAAGAATTCGTACGGCGGGTATTGACGGAAGTAAGCAGCACAGCAGTCGCACGCTGAGTCAAAAGGAACATTGTCATGGCCTTTGTCAAACTGAATGACGCGCAACTGTTTTATCAATGGGATGGGCCGGAAAACGCGCCCGTGGTGCTGTTCTCCAATTCACTTGGCACCACGCATCGCATGTGGGATCCGCAACTCGACGCGTTCACCCGCCATTTCCGCGTGCTGCGTTATGACAGCCGCGGGCACGGGCAATCGAGCGCGACGCCCGGACCTTACAGCATCGAGCAACTCGCCGGAGACGTCGTGCAACTTCTCGACGCCCTGAAACTCGAGCGGGTTTATTTTTGTGGCCTTTCCATGGGCGGCATGATCGGAATGTTTCTTGGCGCCGCGCATGCATCGCGATTTCACAAAATTGTTCTCTGCAATACGGCGGCGAAGATCGGAACTCCGGACATCTGGAACGCGCGCATCACCGCCGTGCAGCAGGGCGGAATGAAAGCCGTTGCCGGCGCGGTGATCGATCGCTGGCTTACGGCGGCGTTTCGCGCGGCGCACCCCGGTGACACAGCACAGGTGCTCTCAATGTTGGAAAATTGCGATCCAGCGGGCTACACGGCATGCTGTTGCGCCGTGCGGGACGCGGACTTCCGGCAGAAACTCGGAGCGGTCCAGGTCGCCACGCAAATCATCGCCGGTGCACACGATCCGGCGACACCTCCAGCGGACGGCCGTTCGCTGAGCGAGCAGATCCGCGGCGCAAAATACGCGGAACTCTCCGCAGCGCATCTCTCCAACATCGAAGCGCGCGACGATTTCAATCGCGAAGTGTTGGCCTTTCTAAAGTCTCAGGGAGCACACGGATGAATGACCGCGAGCGGCACAAAAAGGGCATGAAGGTCCGCAAGCAGGTGCTGGGCAAGGCCCACGTGGAGCGCGCGGAAGCCAGGAAAAACAAATTCAACGCGCCATTCCAGGATTTGATCACCCGCTATGCGTGGGGAGAAATCTGGACGCGCCCCGGCCTGCCGCGAAAAACGCGCAGCATGATCACTATCGCCATGATGGTGGCGCTGAACCGCACGGATGAACTGCGGCTGCATCTCCGCGCCGCGGCAAACACCGGCGTATCCCGGGAAGAACTTCAGGAAGTGCTGCTGCAAACAGCGATCTATTGCGGCGTCCCCGCGGCAAATCACGCGTTTCAAATCGCGGAAGAAGTTTTCGCGGAATCCGGGACTTAGCGTCGCTCTCAGGCATTCACGGGGACTTCCGCCAGGATATCGCTGGCCCAGCGGACCGACTGCAAATACAAATCCGGCAGGAAATTCTCGTGTCGCGCGTCACCGCGCCGCTCGTTCACTTTTCTAGTTTCCGGTTTCCCATTCGGCTTCCGCCGGCGGCAACTTGTCGGTGTCTCGCGCAAAGGTTACGTACAAAGTCGGAAGCATGTAGATACTCAGAATCAGGGCCGCCAGCAACCCGCCCACAATCACGATGGCGAATGGGCGTTGTGAATCCGAACCGATACCGCGCGATAACGCGGCCGGAAGCAGACCCAACGTTGCCACCAGCATGGTCATCATAATGGGACGCAGACGCAGCACCGCGCCTTGCACGGCGGCATCCTCGATGGAGCTGCCCGCAGCGCGAAGGTGATTGATGTATTCCACCATGATCACACCCGTCTGGACAGACACGCCGAACAGCGCGAGAAAACCGACGCCCGACGAAACGCTGAGGTGCTCGCCCGTCAGAAGCAGCGCCAGCAGGCCGCCGATGGGCGCCAATGCAACGTTGCCCAGCACGAGCAGCGCCCACTTCGGTGAACCGAACATGCTGTAGAGAATCACATAGATAATCAGCAGCGTGATGGGCAGCACGAACAGCAAGCGCCGCTCGGAACGCTTCTGGCTCTCGTATTCCCCCGCCCAATCGAGGCGATAGCCCTCCGGCAATTTGACGTGGTCGTGTACCCTGGCGATGGCCTCTTCCACGGTGCTCCCCAGGTCGCGCCCACGCACGCTGTACTTGATGGCAACGTAGCGGGAGTTTGCCTCGCGATAAATTTCGGAGGCGCCGTCGAGAGTTTCGGAGCGCGTGAGCTGCGCCAGGGAAACTCGTTCGCCACTCGGCGCGACGATGCGGATATTCTCGATGGCTTCTTTCGTATTCCGGAAGGGCGCCTGGTAGCGGACCGCCAGATCGAAGCGCCTTTCTCCTTCGAGCACCTGGGTGACCGCCTTTCCACCCACCTCGGTTTCAATGGCATCCTGCACGTCGGCCACATTGATTCCGAACCTCGCGGCCTGTTTGCGATCCACGACCAGATTCAGATTCGGCTGGCCCAGCACCCGGAACAAGCCCAAGTCTTCGATGCCCCGCACCGCGCGCATCGCTTTCACGATTTCTTCCGCTTTGGCCTCCAGGGTGCGAAGGTCGGATCCGTACATTTTTACCGCCAACTCGCCTTTGACTCCGCTCACGGCTTCTTCCACGTTGTCCGATATCGGTTGTGAAAAATTCCACAGCACGCCGGGAATTTTTTCGAGTTCCTTATCCATGGCGTCAATCAATGCTTCTTTGTCTTGGCGGAAAACAGGCCGCCATTCTTCCTTGGGCTTCAGATCGACGAAATACTCCGTATTGAAAAAACCCGTCGTGTCCGTGCCGTCGTCGGGACGCCCGACCTGCGAAACGACCTGCTTCACCTCCGGAAAAGAGGCAAGAAGCAGACGTGCCTGATTCATGATCCGCGTGCCTTCGGTGGGCCCGGTGCTGGGCGCGAGGGTGCCACGCGTCCAGATTGCGCCTTCATCGAGATGCGGCAGGAATTCGGAACCGATCACGCCGCTATAGAGGACGGCAAACGCGAGGAGTGGAACACAGGCGCCGACCGACAACGTGATCGGCTTGTGCTCGATGGCCCAGCGCAGCGAATGGCGGTAGCGCTCGCGCAGAAATTCCATAAGCGGGTTGTGCCACTCCTTTACGCCCTTCCGGAAGAGCACTTCCGCGAGCACTGGCGCAATAGTCATCGAAAAGATGAGTGCGCCGAGCAGCGCGAACGCCACGGTCCACGCCATGGGCCGGAAGAGCTTCCCTTCCACGCTCTGCAAGGTGTAAATCGGCATGTAGGCGGTGATGATGATGGCAATCGCGTAAAAGACGGGACGCTGAATCTCGTGAGCGGCAGCGCGAATGCGCTCGAGCGGAGTCTTTTCGGCCGCACTGATTAATCCGAAATGCCGCACGATGTTTTCAATGACGACGACCGCGCCGTCCACGACCATGCCGAAGTCCAACGCGCCGAGCGAGAGCAGGTTCGCCGGGATTTTATTCAGGTCCAGGCAAATCGAAGCGAACAGGAGCGAGAACGGAATGGTCATCGCGACGATCAATGCTCCGCGCACGTTGCCGAGAAAGAAAAACAGGATAATCGACACGAGCAGCACGCCTTCCGAAAGATTGTGCAACACGGTATGCGTGGTGTAATGGACCAGGTCGCTGCGATCGAGGAATGGAACGATCTGCACGCCTTTGGGCAGGATGCGCTCGTTCAACTCCTTCACTTTGGCGTGAATTCCGTCCAGGGTGCTGTCTGATTCCGCGCCCTTCTGCAGCAGCACGATTCCCTCGACCACGTCGTCGTTGTCGATCACCGCGCCGTCTTCGCGCCGCACAGCTTTGCCAATCTGCCCGAGGCGAATTTTGGGCCCTTGCGTCACCGTGGCGATGTCTTTCACGCGAAGCGGCGTGCCGGATTGTGTTTTCAGGACGGTCTGTTCGATATCTTCCACGCTGGTGACCAGACCCACTGCGCGAACATTGATCTGTTGTAAGCCAGACTCGATGAAGCTTCCGCCGGCGTTTACGTTATTGTTGGCCAGTTGCTGCTCGACCTGGCCAATCGTCAACCCGAATGCGACCAATCTGGCGGGGTCCACGCGCACCTGATACTCGCGCGTGGTGCCGCCGAAACTCACCACGTCAACCACGTTCGGCACGGACTTGAACTCTTTTTCGAGCGTCCAATCCTCCAGCGCTTTCAATTCCATCAGGTCGTATTTCGGATTGGTGCTCTTCAGCGAATACCAGTAAATCTGCCCGACCGGGCTGTAGTCGGTGCCCATCTGGGGCTGCAGATTATTTGGCAGAGTTACCTGCGACAGCCGTTCGAGCACCTTCTGGCGGTTCCAGTCATTGTTGGAACTATCGTCAAAAATAAGCATCACGCTGGAAAGACCAAAGAGCGAAACGGAGCGTAAATGCGCCAGATGCGGCAGGCCGTTCATCTGGATTTCAATGGGAATGGTGACTTGCTGTTCGACTTCTTCGGCGGCGCGCCCGGGCCACTGGGTGATGATCTGGACATAATTATTGGCAACGTCTGGATACGCCTCGACGGGGAGATTGTGGAAAGAGACTGCTCCCCAAACGAGCAAGAGCACGGCGATCGCCATCACAATGAAGCGGTTGTCCAGTGCAAAGTCGACGATCGCGCGAATCATCGGAGGGTCCTGCGTGTCGCTGGGAATTTCATCGGGCCTCTATTGTTCCGCGGCATTCTGCATCACCAGGGCGTTGGATACGACCAGCTGCCCCGGTTCGATACCGGAGAGCACCAATTGCGTTTTGTCTGGAAGCGTGGCGCCGGCCTTCACTTCGACGCGGCGGAATTTTTTGTCGCCGGCAGGCACGTAGACCCAATCGCGATCGTGCAGGTGGAGAATCGCGGAAGAAGGCACGGCCGCGAGGCGCTCTTTTTTCTGGCCGTGGAACGTTGCGTTCACGAACATGCCCACGCGCATCAAGGCCCCGGGATTCGCAACTTCCACGCGGACTTTGGCGGTGCGGATGTTGGGATCGAGAATCGGGCCGATGTTGCTGATTCTTCCGGTCAGGATTTTGTCGGGATACGCCACCAGGCGAATGTCCGCGGTTTCTCCGGCATGTACGTTGGCGAGATCGTTTTCATAGACGTCGCAGAGAATCCACACGTGGGAGAGATCGGAAATGGTGAACGGATTGGCGCCCGCAAGGCCCTGCACGCCGGAGGCGCTGGTCACTTGCTGATCGGTGATGACGCCGGAGACGGGAGCTTTGATGTCCACGACGGCGGACGGATGATCTTTGTCCACGCCCAAAACATGTAAATGCTCTTGAGCGGTTTCGACGTCCACTTTAGCTTTGGACTCCGCATCCTCGGCGACCTGAAAATCGTTCAGGGAAATGGCGCCCTTGTCGTAGAGAATTTGCGCGCGATCGAATTGCTTGCGAACCAGGACTTCGTCGGCAGTGGCCTTGCGATAATCTGCGAACGCCGCGGCGATGTCCGAACTTTGCACGCGCAGGAGTACTTCCCCTTTTTGCACGGCGTCGCCGAGGCGCGCGCGAATTTCCACCACACGGCCGCTGGCGAGCGAGATCACGGGGACGGTGCGGCTGACGTCCGGGCTCACGACTCCCGTGACGGTGAGCGACGGGGCTTGCATGGACTCGGTGGCCTTTACGACTGGAAATTGTTCCGGATGCTCAACCTGCAAGAGACTTACATCGGTCTCCTGTTCCACTTTTGCCGGCGGCGGGGCGCCACTGGACGCAGCCTTTCCGCCGCAACCCGTAAGAAACAGTCCGCAAACAAAAAACACGGCGAGCAAGTAAGCAGGCTTGCGGCTCATTGGAGGACCTCGCGTCCGACGGCCAGATTCAACTGGGCCGCCGCCGTCAGATAAGAACCAATCAAGTTCAAGTAACTGAGCTCCACCGTGCGGTACTCACTCTGCGCATTCAAAAAATCGACCAACGACGCCCCGCCATGCTGATAAGAAAAGGCAACGGTGTCGCGCACCCGCACCGCCTGCTGCAAATACCTGGTTTTGTAGGGCTGCAGCAGGATCAGATTGCTGTTCACAACGGTATAGGCGGAATCGACATCGCTGAAGACCAGAGCTTGCGCCGCCCCGGTCAGCTTTTCGGTGCGGTCGATATCCAATTGCGTTCGCAACTTTTCCCCCTGGTTGCGGTCGAAGATGCGCAGCGGGATGCTGACACTGACACCAAGCGTATTTATGCCAAACGGGTTGTTATTGGATGAGTTGTGCGTATACCACGCGCTTAAGATCGGATCGGTTGAGCCGTTGGCGACCGCGAGCTTGTGGTCGGTTTGGGCTTTGTCCACGGCTTCGACCGCCGCCTTCAAGTCCGGCCGGGTGTCCAGTGCAATCTTCCTGAATTCGTCCTGGGGCATGAGCTGGTCGTTGAAATCGAACGGGCCGGCGACGTCGAATTGTGCAATCGGAGTTCGGTCGTTCAGCAATGTAAGCAACTGAATCTTGGCCGTGCGCAAATTCACTTCGGCAGACTGCACGTCCGATTCATACTGCACCCGCTGCAACTCCAGGCGGTCGAGGTCGATATGCGCGATGTCGCCGACATTGAAACGAGTTCTACTGATGTCGAGCAGGTTGTCGTAGTAAGCGAGGTTGTCTTTTGCAAGCTGGAGCACCGCTTTGGCCTGCAGCGTAGAAACAAACGCGCCGCGCAAGCTGAAGAGCAGGGTCCTCTCCAAATCGGCATGCTCTGACTCGGCAATAAGCGTCCCTTTTTGGGTGCTTTCGAGCCGCAACTCCCGCTTGCGCTGCCGTTCGTGGAGATAACTGATCGTGGGGGTTTCGTATGTGCCTCTGAAAGGTGCCCAAACTCCCTTGTAAGGAGCGATCTGAGTGCCATCCGCCGACAAAGTGAGTTGCGGATTGGGGCGGAGATACGCGGTGATCTGTTGGGCTTTCGATTCGTCGATGCTCACCTTGTCCGCAAGCAGCGTGGGATTGTTAACTTCAAAGCGCGCGCGCACTTCGTCCCACGTCAACGCCTTTTGGGCATTGGCGCTGCTTGCGAATCCCGCCGCAAGCAGGGCGGCCAGGCACACGCGCCGGATGATCTGCTGCATAAATCTACCCTCACCTTTTTTTCTTCCTGAAAACCGGAACACTTGTAGAAACGGCTGCTTCCCTGTTTACCTCCGGGAAGTTCCCCAATGTGCTACACGCGTGGTGCGCCAATTTAGAGGATACCCGGAGCCTCATTGGGAACTTATAACGATTGGATAAGAGAAAGATGTATGGCGATTAAACGAGCGGCGGGGCCCGGCCTGCACTCTCAAGCGCCAGCACTGAGCCGACTGTCAGCGGAGAAACGGGCAGACCGCCCGCAGATACTTCCCGCGGCTTCTGCCAGTCCGATGAACCGCCCTCCTCTACCAGTGTGCCGCGACCCGGTTGGAGCGTGAGTTGCCCCCCAATCGGGTCGCCAGGAGCCAGCAAAGTGGTGTCGGTTCGCTTTCCCGCGGCGGGATAGTCAGATGGCTCTGCCGGAGTGAAGTTTCCCTTGCCATCGTTCAGGAAAATCGCGACAAAGTGAGAATCCAGAAGTGAAGTGACCACGAGATCGGCGAACGTGTCTCCGTTCACATCTTGCGGCGTAATCTGAAGCCCTCCGGCGGGGCCGAAGATGCCGATCGCCGGCCTTGGGCCGGAGCTGAATTTCAACTCGACGGAGTATTCCGTGGTCGGAGTGCCGTCGTGTGCAACGCGGACAAAAGCCAGATCCGGCTGCATGTCGCCGTCAAAATCCGCGATGGCAAAATGCGTTGCTCTTTGCGCCACGGCTGTCCGGACGAGGCGAGAGATTGGCCGGTCCGAGCTCTTGATTTGGGAGTGTCCTGCCCAGAGGATTGCGGCCAGGCAGAGGAGTGCGATGCCAGGAAGATAGAGTCTGTTGGAGATGCTTCGCACGCTCATACTAAGGATTCAGTCTATCGCACTCTACCGGGGGTCTGGCAATTCCTGGGAGGCGAATGGTAAGCGGGCAAGGCGGACACCGCGGCCGCCCAACTCGACAAGTCGCTCACGTACGATCCGGACAAGGCCGATACCCTTTTTAATCCCGGCATCGTAAAGTGGCAGGGTAAGAAAGATGGACCCGGAGCCGCCGCCGCTTGGAAGAAGTTGCTAGAAACGAATCTCGTCTCACCCGACAAGGATGCGGTGTTGCAAGTGATGGCCCAGGCGCAGCAGCGTTGAAGCTGTTTCCAGTTTGCAAGAGAACCCCTCTCGCTTGTGGTTCGCTCGCAAGGAATGCAATTCGATGAGCGACCGTCCGAATAAAGCCGTGATCGTTGGCGCCGGACCCGCGGGACTCACGGCCGCTTATGAGCTGAGCAAGAAGGGCCAGCGCGTGGTGGTGCTGGAGAGCGATCCCCAATATGTTGGCGGGATTTCGCGAACCGTGGGGTATCACGGCTATCGTTTTGATATTGGCGGCCACCGTTTTTTTTCCAAATCGCGCGAGGTGGAGGATCTTTGGACGGAGATTCTGGGCGCGGACATGCTGGAGCGGCCGCGCTCGTCGAAAATTTATTATCGCGGGAAGTTCTACGCGTATCCGCTGAAGCCGTTTGAAGCGCTTTCGCAGCTTGGGGTGATGGAATCCGCGTTGTGTGTTTTGTCATTTTTGAAGGCGCGGTTGAAGCCGGTGCGCAATCCGAAATCGTTTGAGGATTGGGTGGTGAACGAGTTTGGGGAGCGGTTGTTCCAGATTTTCTTCAAGACTTACACGGAAAAAGTGTGGGGCATGAGCTGCAAGGATATTTCCGCGGACTGGGCGGCGCAGCGCATCAAGGGGCTCACGCTGGGCGCCGCGATCGGGAACGCGTTGTTGCCGAAGAGGAAACCCAAAGATCGAAAGCAGGTGGTGAAGACGCTGATTGATACGTTTCGCTACCCGCGTTTCGGGCCCGGCATGATGTGGGAAGCGTGCGCGGAGAAAGTTCGCGCGCTGGGCGGCGAAGTCCTGTTGGGCCGCAGCGTCGTGGCGTGCCGTTTCGATGCGGCAAGCTCATCGTGGAGCGTCGCCGCGCGCGCGGCGGATGGGGCGCTTGAGGAATTTAATGGCGAACACCTGATTTCTTCCATGCCGATGCGGCAACTGGCCTCGCAAATCGAACCGCGGCTTCCGGAAACTGCGTTGCGGTCGGCCAATTCCCTTCGCTACCGGGACTTTCTTACGATTGGGCTGATCCTGCGCGAGCGTAATCGGTTCAACGACAATTGGATTTACGTTCACGATCCGAACGTCAAGGTCGGGCGAGTGCAGAATTACAAGTCCTGGTCGCCGGAGATGGTGCCGGATCCGGACTACTGCTGTTACGGCCTGGAATATTTTTGCTTTGAAGGCGACGGGCTTTGGACAATGCAGGACGCGGATCTGATCGCATTGGGCGGTAAAGAACTGGAACAGGTTGGGCTCGGCGCCGCGACAGACGTGGTGGATGGGTGCGTGATTCGGCAGCCCAAGGCGTATCCGGTTTACGACGATGACTATCAGGAGCATGTGGGCGTCGTTCGCCGCGCGCTGGCCGCGCAATGCCGCAACCTGCATCTGGTTGGGCGCAACGGCATGCACAAATATAACAATCAGGATCACGCGATGATGACGGCGCTCCTGGCGGCGCGGAATATTCTTGCCGGCGAATACAAATTCGACGTCTGGTCGGTGAACGAAGACGGCGAATATCACGAATCCGGCCACGCGGGCGAGCAATCCGCCGGCGGCCCGAAACGAACCACGACCCCGGATAAGAATAGTGACGATTGCTCCTCGGTTCGAGCAGGGATACCGGGTTGAGATTCTGATGGACCCGCGCGGAGGGAAAAATAATGAGAGTTTAAACAGCTCTTGCACCTGCTGAGCAGGCTTGCCGCCGTGTCCTCCCTTCGACGCACGACTGATCAGGACTTTATGCGAAGCACCGCTGCCCCGCGAATCGCGTCATTCTTCAGCGCATTCAGCGCGCGATTCGCCTCTGCCAGAGGATAGACCTGCACGTGCGTCTTCACTGGAATCTTCGCGGCCAGGCGCAGAAACTCGTGGCCATCTTCGCGCGTGTTATTGGCCACGCTATGAATCAGCCGTTCCTCATACAGGAGAGAATACGGAAATGAAGGAATGTCGCTCATGTGAATTCCGCCGAGGATGAGGCGCCCACCTTTGCGCAAGGCCGCGAGCGCCGCTGGAATGATTTCCCCCGCTGGTGCGAAGACGATGGCCGCGTCGAGCTTTTTGGGCGGCGCTTCCAGGGTGCCGCCTGTCCACACCGCTCCCAATTCCCTCGCGAGCGCCTGGTGCCGAGCGTCACGAGAGGATGCGTACACTTCCACGCCCCAGTACCGCGCCACTTGAATCGCCACGTGGCCGGCGGCGCCGAAGCCGTACAGCCCCAGCCGAGCGCCAGTCTTCACGCCGCTCAAACGCAAACAGCGGTAGCCGATGATTCCGGCGCAGAGCAGGGGAGCGGCTTGTTCCGCGACGAGAGTTTCCGGAAGCGGATAGACAAAATCTTCCGGCGCGACAAGATATTCGGCGTAGCCACCGTTCACCGTATATCCCGTGAACTGCGGATCATCGCAAAGGTTCTCTTCTCCGCGGCGGCAATATTCGCAGGTGCCATCGGTTTTGTGCAGCCAGGCTACGCCGACGCGCGACCCGATGGGCAAGAGTTCCGCGCCGGTTCCTCTTCCTTCAATATGGCCTACCGCCTGATGCCCGGGAATGACGGGTGATTTTTTAGGAGGGAGTTCCGCTTCGACGACATGCAGGTCGGTGCGGCAGACGCCGCACACCTCGACGCGAATTAAAACCTCGCCGGCGCGTGGTTCGGGCTTCGGTACATCGCCAAATTCAAGAGGGTTTGTTTCAACTAGTGCGGGTGCGCGGAGGGAACAGGCCTTCATCGTGAACCCTCAATCCGAATTCCTCCGCCCACCCAAGAATAGCGGCCAACACACGTGTTGGGAGAAACATACACAAAACGATGTGGGAAGGAAAGACGGAATTTTTCTGAACCGGCTTGTGGGAATCCGCGGGCAACTTGCTTTCCCTGCGCGGAAACCCTACGCTGAACTTCTTATGAGCGAACTGACTCCCGAAATGCTACTGATGGGGTTCATCTGGTATATCGTTTTCCTATTTTCCACTACCTGCCATGAAGCATCGCATGCTTTGGCGGCAAAGATCGGGGGAGACTCCACGGCGGCACTGGGCGGGCAGTTGAGCCTGAACCCGATTCCGCATATTCAACGTTCGCTGTTTGGCATGGTGGTGTTCCCGATTCTGAGTTTTATTTTTTCCTCCGGCGGCAGCATGATGGGCTGGGCCAGCGCGCCGTACGATCCACTGTGGGAGCGGCGGCATCCGCGACGGTCCGCCTGGATGGCGCTGGCGGGGCCGGCGGCCAATTTCACGTTGATGCTGCTGGCTGTGGCCGCGCTGCACGTGGGAATGGCGCTGCAGCTCTTCCACCGCGATCCGGTCACGGGTGCGGCGAGCTTTGCGGGGACCATTCTGCGGGTGGTGTTTTTTCTGAATCTGCTGCTGGGGACATTTAATCTGTTGCCGGTTCCTCCGCTGGATGGCAGCACCGGCATCATGCTCTTCATGAGCGAAACGCAAGCGCAGAAATATCTCGACTGGATTCGCGGAAGCAGTTTCGCGATGGCGGGCTTGCTGGTGGGCATGGTGGTTTTTAGCAGAGTGTTTCCCTATATTGAGGCATTCGCCATGCGGGTCTTCTTCTAGGCGCTTACGAAAGCGTTGTCCTGCAGGCATTCCCTGAATATTTCCTAATACCAGTTCAGTTTGGAGCAGGAAAGGACGAGTTGTCTCTTCCCTGTACACATGGCCCAGTGTGCCGTATGTAAGTGCTTATGCACCGCGGGGTTGCCTTGTCGGCGATGGCCGATGAACTGCTCTTTTCACTGCGGAGGCGATCTATGGCCAATTCGGAGACGCAATCGCTGACGCAGACCGGGCAGGTGGAAGTATCCGGCTGGGATGAAGACCAAGTTTTCTTTGTGGAGCGGTCGGAACTCGGTTGGGACGAATACGCGGGAAAACACGTGACTCTATCGCGGATGTTGTCGGAAGGCTCCATCATTTTTGTGCGGTCGATCCAGCCGACGGCTCTGCACCGCGCCAATCCGATTCCTTACGAAGCGGAATTTGTGGGCTGCAACCCGGATGGAAACCACCAATTCCGGCTGAATGGAGTGCAGCCGCGGCGCAGCAGGGAAGACTACTCGGTGAATTAAGAAACGGTTCCCATCCACTTCGGGACAATGGCCCATTTTGGCAGTGATTTTCTGGGTTTCTTTGCTTCTTCTCACGCTTCCCTTCCTCGTCGGTTCATCAAGAAATCCCTGCTGCGCCGCTTCCACACCGCTGAAAGAGTTCCACTTAGTGAAGATTCCTCTCTGGTAAGTTTGAAGGCTCCGCTTATTCTTGAAGAGCGGATGGATGGAAAACCTCTTTGGCACAGCGGTTGCCTCTTTGTGGGACATGGCCTACGCAACTTACAAGTCTGTGGCGGTATCTCCCCTACAGAGTTCACTTACGCCTTGTATCTTGGACGACGACCCAACCGAGCGGGATTCGCTCTCCCACCTGATTACCGACATGGGATACGAACCGGTGTCGACCCCGGACGCGGAAGAGGCGCTGCGGCTGATTCGCATGGGCCGCTGCCGGGTGGTCTTCGCGAGCACGCATCTGGAAAATCCCGACCCGTTTGATTTTCTGGACCGCGCGCTGCGGTGCGATCCCGGCGTGCACGTGATGATTATGACCGCACAATACACGCTGGAGCGGGCGCTTGAGGCCATCCGTCGCGGGGCGGCGGATTTTCTGCCCAAGCCGCTGGACCATGTGCGGCTGAAGCGCACGCTGGACGATCTTGCGGCGCTGTATGACCAGCGGCGGAGGGTGCGTTCGCTGGAAGAACAACTGTTAAAGGATCTGGAATTTCACGGCATTGTCGGAAAAAGCCCGGCGATGCTGGAGGTTTTTGACTTCACGCGCAAGGTGGCGCGGCATTACACGAATGTGCTTCTGGTGGGCCCGACGGGCGCAGGAAAGGAGTTGGTGGCGCGGGCGATTCACCTGATCAGTCCGGTCGGCCAGCAGCGGCTGGCGGTGTGCAACTGCTCCGCGATGGTGGACACGCTGTTGGAGAGCCAGTTGTTCGGGCACGTGCGCGGCGCGTTTACTGGGGCCACGGACACGCGGCCGGGCCTGTTCGAGTATGCCAACGGCGGCACGGTTTTTCTCGATGAAGTGGGGGAGACTTCGCTGCCCATGCAGGCAAAATTGCTTCGAGTGATCCAGAACCGGGAGATCCAGCGCGTGGGATCGCCGGAGGTGAAGCAAGTGAATGTGCGGCTGATCGCCGCGACGAACAGGGATTTGCGCGCCGAAGTGCTCTCCGGGCGGTTTCGCGAGGATCTTTTCTACCGGCTGAGTTCGATTCAAATTCGCATTCCTTCGCTGGCTGAACGGCTGGAGGATATTCCGCTGCTGGTGCAGTTTTTCCTGAAGAAGTACAACGACTCGTACGGAAAGAATATTGCCGGGCTGACGCGGCGAGCGCAGACGGTGCTGCTGCAGCATCCGTGGCCGGGAAATGTGCGGGAACTCGAGAACGTAATTTCCACCGCATGCATTACCGCCATGGGCGACTTCATTGATATCAGTGATCTGCCGGAGCATTTGCAGCATCGGACTACGCGGCTGGCGGGAGATGAAGACTGGCGGCCGCTCTCACTCGAGGACGTGCGCAAGGTGCACATCCAGAAAGTGCTGCAGATGTGCAACGGTAACCGGCTGCGCGCGGCGCAGATACTGGGAATTGGCCGCACCAGCTTGTATCGCTATTTGAAGCGCGACGGTTACGAGGTTCGCCCGCATTCCAGCGGCGCCGCCGCCTGATATTTTCCTCTACTCGACATCGGGGGCGGGCCGCCCCGTCCCCGGTTTTCCCGCGCGCGTACCGCTCCACAATTCGGCTTTACTCCATGCAGTGCGCTTCCCGGACCACTGTCCTGCCCGGCTTCGCGCCTGATACACTTTGGGCGTCGCGTTACGCCGGCCTGGCATGCCGGGCGATTTCTCATTTTCTGTGGAGCGCACTGTTTGGACGTTTCCGTTATTCTCCTGACACGCAATACCTGCCAGCAGACGCGCGAAGCCATTGAGTCGGTGCTTTCTTCCGCGGGCGCGACTACGAAAGAGATTCTCGTTATTGATAACGGCTCGACCGACGAGACTTCTTCCGCATTGCCTGCCGCGTATTCAGCAATTCATTACATAAGGATGGAGCGGAATCTGGGTTTTGCGCGCGGCGTGAATTTTGCGGCGCGCGAGGCCCAGGGCGATTTCCTGTTGCTGCTCAATTCGGACGCGCGGCTGGATCCCGGCGCGCTGGGTCATGCCGTGGACTGGATGCGCGCGAACCCCGGATGCGGCGTTGCCGGCGCGCAATTGCTTCACAGCGACGGAAGGAAGCAGAACTCCATCGCGAACTTCCCTTCCCTGGCGACGGAGTTACTGAACAAATTTCTTTTGCGCACGTTGTGGCCGCGGCATTTCCCCGGGAAGGAACAGGAATATCACCAACCGGTCGAGGTGGAATCCGTCATCGGCGCTTTCTTTCTGGTTCGCCGGGTAGTGTGGGAAAAGCTGGGGGGAATGGACGAGCGGTTTTTCTTTTTCCTGGAGGAAACGGATTTCTGCCTGCGCGCGCGGCAAGCGGGATTCGCGACGATGCATCTGCCGCAGGTGCGCGTGTGGCACGGGCTGGGGCAAACCGCGAAACAAGATCTGGCGGCGGCGCGAATTGAATACTGGCGCTCGCGCTACGCGTATTTTGCGAAGCACCGGAGCCCGGCAGTTCGCATCGTGCTGCGTTGCGGCTTGCTGCTGCGGCTGATTGTCGATTCGGCGGTGAGCGGCATCTTGACTGCAATCACGCTTGGACAATCGCGGCGATGGAGAGAGAAGTTTGCGGTGCATCGCGCGCTGCTTTTCTGGCATTTGCAGGGATGCCCGCCTGAAACTGGTTTGCCGCGGTGAAGTTCCGCGGAAATGTTCCTGATTGAAACAGCGTTTCTGTTGGCAACAATTTGTGTTCGCTTCGCAACTGCCGCGCAAAATCCGCGCTATCGCTTCGTTTTTCCGGTATCCTGAACACGTTAATTTCTTGGCCCCTTCCCCAGGTTGCCAAGATGACGTCCAAACAAATGCGCCGCAGCGGGCGCGTGTTGAAATCCGTAGCGATCCTCCTGATTGGCAGCGACGAGGAAGGCCGCGTGTTTTCGGAAGATACGCGCACGGTGATCCTGAGCCTGCACGGAGCGGGTATTGTTTCCAACCATAAACTGATTGCCGAGCAGGAGTTGATCCTGCGGTCGATGGAATCCAACCGGGAAGCAGAGATCCGGGTTGTGGGGGAGATCGGATCGCAGGACGGGCGTTACACCTATGGAGTGGCGTTTCTCGACGATGAGCTGGATTTCTGGAAGATGGATTTCCCAGCGCCGCCTTCGCCGACGGAGCGGCCGCTGGAACTGGTGCTTGAATGCGGAAGTTGCGGCGAGACGGTGACACTCTTGAACGGCGATTATGAGTTTGATGTGTGCGCGATTCATGGCGGGCTGGTGCGCTACTGCACGGAGTGCGGATTTGCGACGGTATGGAAACGGCCGGAGACGGGCAGTGCTCCGCGAACGGCGGCGCCGAAGGTGGAGCGGAAAGTGGAATCGCCTCGGCGAACGGCTGTGGTGGTGGAACACGCCGGGCTGGAACTGGAGGAGCATGAGAGCGTGGCGCGGCCGCTGGCGGGGTATGCGGCGCCGCGAGTGGCTGCGAACCTGGAACCGCGGGCAGAGCGGACGGACGCGCGGGTGGAAGAGCGCGCGGAAGTGCGGGCGGAGAGCGAAACGCGGACGGCGACGACGGCGGTGGAGGACCGGCGGCAACGGGTACGGGCGAAGGTGAACTACTTTGCGTGCGTGAGGAGTGAGGCGTTTGGAAAAGATGTGGTGACGTGCATCGATATGTCGCGCGGTGGATTGGGATTCCGGACGAAGAATGGGTATGCGATTTCTACGGAGGTGACGGTCGCGGTGCCGTTTTCGCCGGAGTCGCCGGAAGCGCCGGCAATCTATGTGGCGGCGCGGGTGGTGAATATCGCGGAGTTGCCGGAATTGAAAATGTTCCGGTGCGGGGTGGCGTTTTTGCCCGTGGCGGGAGCGCGGACGAACGCCTGAAAGAAATCAGCCGGCTTGGGCGGCTTTTTTGGCTTCGGCGGAATCATAGCTTTCTCCATAGATGGCAGGGACTTTGCCGCCCATGGCGCGCAAATAGGTGGAGAGCTGTCCGCGGTGGTGGACGGTGTGCTTGATGCTGAAATCGAGATAGGCGACGGCGGGAAGTTGAAACATGCCGCGGAAATCCATGATCTTGGCGGCTTGCTCGCCGGTCAGGCGGGTGAGGTTTTCAAAATTTTTGGCGAAGGAATCGGCGTACCACTGGGAGAGGTTGGCGACGGTGAGCTCGGTGCCGGGGCGCGTGACGGGGTTGAAGTCGAACGCGCCGGCGACGATGCCCCCGTAGAAACGATGCTCGGCGGCGACGACGTGCCAAGCGAGCTCGACGGCGGTCTTGGCGTAGGGGTCGGGGCGATAGTCGGCGCGAGTGGAAGGGATCGCGGAGATGACGGCGCTGGTGGTGCGGTACTCGTTCTTGACGGACGGCATCTGGTATTGCAGGAGGAATGCGGCTTGCTCGGGAGTCATGGGGATCATTTGGGATTCACCTCGTGGGGGAGAGTATAGGGGAAGAAGAGGCGAGCGACCAGTGGCCGGCGACCGGTGAAGAGTGACTGGTGATCGGTGACTGGTGACTCGTGGAACAGCTCCCGGGTAGCGGCCGCCTTCCGAGGCGGGCGAGTTTTGCATGTCCGATCCGCTCGGGAGCAATTGGTATGGATAGAAAGAAGTGCCCGGGCGAACCCTTCGAGTAGACTCGGGGCAAGCATGAAGAATTTTCGCACAGTATAGCTACTTTATCAACAGTATTGTGTAGTACTGAGACGATTTTGCGGCGAAAGGGTAACGGGAGCAAGAGGTCTAACGTTGAACATTCGAAGAGTGAAGAACTCGTTGCGTCTGTTCCTGGGTTCCCTGGGTTCCCGGGTTCCGAATCTGTTGCACCCGGTCGCCCTGGAGTGTCACTTAATCAGCCAAATCTTCTCCAAAATTGCAGAGAATGTACATTTCAATGAAGGCGTTGAAGGAGGCAAAAAGACGAATAAAGTCTGACGGAATTGCGAAGCCATTTTGTTCCTGAGAGAGCGTGAACCCAATATAGATTTTCATTTGTGCGGTTCGAGAGAGCTCCCCCAGGTAATTGACGTGGGGTTCCAATTGCGTCCGAAGCCAGTGCAAATGTTCCTCAAGTGGTCGCAGGGGTTCAATAGGAGAACCGATACTCCAGATGTCGTTTGGAAGTGGCCCCACAACGGTTTGGCTTCCAGCCCGCCCGGTTCGGGCGGACTTCTGGTTGAGTGCCGCAGAGATCCCGTCGAAGTCTAGCGCGGAACCAACGACGGAAAACCCGACATGACATCTGGGGGCCATGTCCTCCTCATCGTTTCCTCTCGAAACGGGCTTCATTGCAGTTTATCTCCTGTGGCGGGTGGCCCGGGTTGAATGGTTTGGAATTTGTTGAAATGGAACCGGTGAGAGGATATCACTTCAACAATTCCCGTGAAAGTAGAGAGACACGGAGGGTGCCCCAGGTACCAAAAGGCGGAACCTGGGGCACCCTCCGTGTGATTTTGAGTTGTGGGTAACGGAAACGATTCCTCGTCCGGTCGAAGAAGAGTGATTAAGAAACGGCGGATTATTACCCGGGCCACCCGCCCGAGGATGTCACTTCAGCGATTCCCGTGAGAGTAGAGAGAGACGGAGGGTGCCCCTCGTGTGATTTTGATTTGTGAGAGAGGGAAAGTTTACTTATTCGATCGACCGTGAGTTTGTAAGAAGGAGGAGTCTGGCATCCGGGGACCCGGCCGCCCTTTTTTTGCGTGTGAGGAGGCGAAATTCACCAATGAGGAGGAGACTGATAAGTTTGGGTGAGCTCCCCGCCGTGCGCCGGCAATGGAGGAACGGGGGATGCAATACTCACCCGGTCAATCAAGGATTTCCAGGCGAAACAGGCGAGGACGGCGGCGAGAATGCCGAGCGCCAGCACGACAAGGAGAACCGTGAAGAAAAACCAGCAGACGAGAAGTTCCCTTGCGCGGTAGGAATAAAGGCTAAGGCCCAGGAGCAGCAAGCAGAGTTGCGCCAGAATGAGTCTTTTACGGGAGAGCCGCCAAATACCGTTGTGCGAGATGGGCATGAACTGGAGGAGCGCTCCCCCTAGGAGAAAGAATTAAAAAGAAAGACGGCGAGATGACGGATACCGACCGACCCGCCCAGACCGGCCAATATCGCTCTGTCCCGCCGTCGAGAGTGAATCCTAGCGAATACAGAAGAGGCGGACTGTACACAATTGAACAGTCGCGCAAATTCCCTCAGGCACCCGGGAGGAGGAAAAATGCGTGGGGGGAGTGTGCAAAAGTGGGCGGTACGAAGATTGGAAAGCCTCTAACCTAGAAAGAGCAATCGTGAGGGAGCAGCATGCCGAATGAGTTGCATCAACGAGCCGCCGAGTTCCATGAACTTGCCGCACACGCGCACCGAGCGGCTGCCACAGAGCATGGGAAGGGCGATCACCAGACGGGACACGAGCATTCGAAGCAGGCGATGGAACACAGCAAGAAGGCGTACGAATGGGCAGAAGCTGCGCACCGGAAATCAGTAGAGTCGGCGAGAGAGTCATAGGCGTGTGGGCTGCCGCCGGAAAGTTGAGTAAATGATAAAAAACGGCAAAAAGAACCATTCACCGCTAGGTGGTTTCACCTCAGGAGCGAGCCTGGGAGGCAAGGTGTCGGAGTATGCCGACAATCAAGAAATCTATGCACAGGGAGAACCTGCTACCACCCTATTCTTCATCCAACAGGGCGGGGTGCGGCTGAGCACCCAAACGAAAGGTCAACCATCAGCGACCACCGGGATCCTGGGAGTACATGATTTCTTCGGCGAATTATGCCTGGCGGATTATCCGTATCGCATGTCCAAGGCCGTGGCGTTGAGTGCGAGTTCCATACGGATCATCAAAAAAGGCGACATGCTCGAGCTGCTCCGCAGGACGACCAGGGCTTCCAATGCCCTGGTAAGCTATCTGCTGTCGAGCGTCAAGAGGTACCAGGATCATGTGGCGGACCTGTTGACGTCGCCCGCGGAACAACGACTTGCGAGGGTGCTTCTGCGGCTGGCACACCTGGATAAGGGAGGGCCGGCGGTTGTGGAGATACCGGTTGTGAGCCACCAGGTTCTGGCGGAAATGGTGGGAACCACGCGTCCGCGAATCAACCTGTTCATGAATCGATTCCGTGAAGAGGGTTACATCAACTACGATGGAGGATTGGAAGTGCGCCAGTCTTTGCGGAAAGTTCTGCGGGTAGAGAAGAAATCAACGGCGGCTTAATGCTCTGAAATAGCGGGCGTTGCACTGGAAATCAAGGACACCTTTTCCGGGAGAGGGAAATGTATAATATTAGACACTCCTGGCCGGATTAATGGTATGCTACTCGTGTCCTCACAATCCAGGTTGAACATGCGCCTCACTCCGCAGGCCGGCAGGACCACCCCAAAAAAGCGCGCAAAGAGCCCTGTGTTTAATGTGGAGAGGTTTCTGGACTCCGCGGGGGTGGGGAGAAAAATAAACAAGTTTCAAGCGAATGAAACTCTGTTCACGCAGGGGAGTCCTGCGAATAGTGTGATGTATCTGCAGGAAGGCGGCGTGAAGCTGACCGTGGTGAATGAATCCGGCAAGGAAGCGGTGGTGGCGATCCTTGGGCCGGGGGATTTTCTTGGGGAAGGATGCCTTGCCGGGGAACTGCTGTGCATGGCAACGGCGATGGCGATTGGGCCCACGACGGTGCTCACGATTGAGAAAGATGAGATGACGCGGGCGCTGCACGGAGAGCATGAGTTCTCCGACCGGTTCATCGCCTATATGCTGGCACGGAACTTGCGGGTGCAACAGGACCTGATCGATCAGCTATTCAACTCCAGCGAGAAGCGCCTGGCACGTACATTGCTGCTGCTGGCACGCTATGGAGCGCCGGGACAACCGGAAAAGACGCTGCCCAAGATATCGCAAGAGACGCTGGCGGAAATGATCGGGACGACGAGGTCACGAGTGAATTTTTTCATGAACAAGTTCCGGAAGCTGGGTTTCATCGAATACAACGGAGTGATTCGGGTTAACAATTCGCTGTTGAATATCGTGCTGAGCGATTGAAGGTAGCCGGGCTGGGGAAAATGTCTCGCCGAGGTTGATTCAACTGAAGGCGCAATTCACGTTCTAAGTCTGTCAGAAAAAGAAAATGAAGAGGGGCGGCTTTCGGGCCGCCCTTTTTTATTTGTGTGAAGAGGAGGAGAGGATTGAGGTGGGGCCGGGCTGCGAGGGTTGGGGATTGGGTCGTGTCGGTTGAGTGCGTAAAAGCGGAGGCTGCGCCTCCCCTCGGCAGCCCAGGGCAGGCCGCACTCCATAAAGGAGCGGATGAGAGGCGGGGAGTCGCAGGTGGAGCGGGGGAATCTCAGGGATGAGACGGGCGGGGCGAGAAAGCGGACGGAGGGCGAGCGGGTGTCCGTGCAGGAGGGCAGAGGAGGATTCGGGATGGTTGTAATAGGCGCTTTTTCTTAGTGTTAGGTGTAGTTAGCTTCAGGGGCGAGTGGGGAAACTAGAGTGGGCTGTGGAGCAGGGCTTGCACGTTTTCCAAGGCATCTCGACGTATGCCGGGGCCAGGGGCGACCTGTCCGGCAAAGCAAGGAAGGTCGGAAGTATATGAAGAACAATTCCAAAAAGATCCGGGGGATCCTTGCGGGGGCGGTGCTGGTGGCGGCGAGCGCCGGGTTGAGCGTGGCGCAGGAGGTGACCTCCAGCCGGAAAGTGTTGAAGGCGGTGGCGGCGCAATACCCGTCGGTGCTGAAGCGCAGAGGGATTGGCGGGACGGTGAAACTGCGGGTGCTGGTGAATCCCAACGGAACGGTGAAAGACGCGCAGGTGCTGGGAGGAAATCCGATCCTTTCGGACTGCGCAGTGAAGGCGGTGAAGCAGTGGGTGTTTGTGGCGTCGGAGAAAGAGGAGAGCATCGAGATTTCGGTGGGGTTTGATCCGAATTCGTCGGGGGAGTGAAACGGGAGAAGGAAGAGAAGAGAAAGAATTAACGCAGAGGTCGCTGAGGCGCAGAGTACGCAGAGAAGAATTAGAAGAACCGCTGTGGCGGGGTTGTCGAGTGCGCGGTGTTCCGCTTACCTTTTCGGAAATTAGAAAACAAAAAAACAATGGCCGATCTGAAGATCGGCCACTACGGCGGAGTCGGCTATGGATTTTGGTTGGGCGGCTTCAATTACACCCTAAAAGCGCGAGCCTGCCTGCGGCGGGCAGGCTTTGCTCCCCTTCGGCTGGCTCAGGGCAGACCGCACTCAAAAATGGGCTAGAAGAGGTTCCAGAGGAACTGGTTGTAAACCTCGTGGTGGTATTGGACTTCGGGGGCTTTGACGAAGGTGCCGAGGGCGCGGGGGCAGCGGTCGGCAGAGGCGTGCTTGAGATCGGCGTAGCGGCCTTTGACGTCGGCGCCGAGGAGTTTGGTGGTCCAATCGGCTTTTTGGAAATGATCGATGGCTGTGTAGATGTTGTCGGGGAGATAGCGCTCGGCCTGGCGAAGATTTTTGATTTTGGAGGTGTCGCCGTCGATGCCGGTTTTGAAGATGGAATAGAGGACGAGGTAAGGATTGGCGTCGGGGGAGACGGAGCGGACTTCGACGCGCATGGATTTTTCGTTGCCGATGGGAATGCGGATCATGGAGCCGCGATCGACGGGCGAGGCCTTGATCTGGTTGGGCGCTTCGAAGTGCGGGTCGAGGCGGCGGTAGGCGTTGACGCTGGCGTTGAGCAGCAGGCAGATGTCGTTGCCGTGAGTGAGGATGCGGTCAATAAAGGACCAGCCGGATTTGCTGAGTTTTTCCTCTCCCTTGGGATCCCAGAAAAGATTCTTGCCTTTTTCGCTGATGGAGACGTTGGTGTGCATGCCGCTGCCGTTGACGCCGACGACGGGCTTCGGGAGGAAAGACGCGGTGAGGCCCATTTTGTTGGCGACCTGACGGCAGATCAGCTTGTAGAGCTGGATCTGGTCGGCGGCGTTTACGACTTCGGAATAGCTGTAATTGATTTCGAATTGTGAGGGCGCGACTTCGGGGTGGTCCTTTTCGTTCTGGAAACCCATGGCGCGCTGAACTTCGGCGGTGGTGTCGATGAAGGTGCGGAGCGGGTCGCCGGGGAGCGAGTGGTAGTAGCCGCCAGTATTGACGTACTCGAATTTGCCGTTTTCGTTGTAGTGGCGCTCGGCGTCCGGGCCTTTGAAGAGGAAGCCTTCGATTTCGTTGGCGGCGTTGAGCGTGTAGCCTTCTTTTTTGTTGAGCGATTCGGCGTAGCCCTTGAGGACACCGCGAATGTCGGCGGAATAGGGCGAGCCGTCTTTGTCGATCACTTCCCCGAAGACGAGGACTTTGCCGCTGCCGAAATAATCGGCGGGGGCCCAATAGAAGGAACCCCAATCGATGCCGAGGCGCAGGTCGCTTTCGCGCTGCGCGGTAAAGCCGCGAATGGAAGAGCCATCGAAGGTGAGGTTGTCCCAGGATTTGAGGAGGAATTTTTTATCGTAATCGAGCATGTGGAGACGGCCTTCGAGGTCGCTGAAGAGGACGGTGATGGCCTTGATGCGTTTCTCGTTGGCGAGGTATTTGAGGCGATCTTCCTGAATTTTATGAACGGGGGTGCGATTTTGGCGCTGCTCTTTGGCTTTGAGATTGAGGTCTTCGAGTTCGTCGTAGGGGAGAGAGAGAAAATTGCGCAGTTCAGTGGACATGAATCTCCTTGGTTGGGAGCGCTAAACGCCAGATTGGCATTTTGGGAATGGACATCACTAACAATGTAAAGGTAGCGCGAGGGGAAATGCAGCGTCAAATGGAAAAAGGAATATCCACAAGAGGAAAAATGAATGGGATGGATAAGAAAAGTGGATAGATGAGGTGGGGCTGAAATGGCGGGAAAACGGACGGAGGTGCTGGGCCGATCGAACCGCGCATGGGTTGATTGGTTGCCGGGGTCCCTCCGCTCCGTGGCCGGCGCGCCAAACTACGGCGCGGAAGAAAAGGCCGGCCATTCCGGTCGGGATGACAGGCAAAGACGGGCGGTCGGGAGAAGAGAATCCATGAAGCGTGTTTCGGAAGGGGACACGGGTGTGAAGTTGATGCAGGAATGGAAATTGGGGGTGGAGCATAAGACCAGCGTTTACAACGAGGATTGGGGGAAAAGGATTGGCAGGCATCCTGCAATCAGTAGAGGCAGTAAGTAAGTTGCAGGCTCTGAGGAGCGATGGGTAGTAAAAGATTGCTCTGAGGAGTCTTGAATTGACCTCCAAAGAAAGTACCCCATATCAGCCCGCCAGAAACCTCACCGGCGCCGCGAGTTCACCTTGAGCGACTTGCGGCGCCCTTCCTCCCTTAAAGAAGTAATCAGTTAACAGGAATCAATCGGTGAAGAGAAAGAATTAACGCAGAGAGCGCTGAGACGCGGAGGGCGCAGAGAAGAGAAGAGCCGATCCATACTCCCAAAGACCCTGAGAACCGTTAGGTGAGACGGCCCGTCCGCCGCGGCGGACGGGCGCGACAACTCAAGAGCACAGCGAGGAATCACTGTGCCACAAGAGAAAAGTACGCCCGCCGGGTAAGTGGCGGGCGTGGGCAATTTTGGGAGCGTGTGGTTGATGGATTAGCGGGATGTGGTTGCGCCGCTGGGGGAATCGTTGGTGTTGGAGGCGGCGAGTAAGGGAACGGTGAGAGCGCCGTCGAGGCGGGCGAGGAGGCCGGTCTGGGCGGGGAGTTCGACTTCCTTGCCCTTGCGGGCGACGACGTAGACGGCTCCGGCGGCGAAACCGATGCCGATGCCGCGAGCGACATTGCTGAAGAGAACGCCCATCAGTGTGCCGCCACCGCCACCGATGGCCATTCCGTAGGCGTCACCTTTATAGTCGTGCCTTTCCTGGACGACTTCGCCTTCGATGATTTTGACGTCGCGGCGCGCGGTGCTGTAGGAATCGATGCGCGGATGGCCGATGGCGACGATGCTCATCTGGACTGGGATGAGGCGGCTGTCGAGTTCGATGGTTTTGAAGGCGAGGTTCATGTAAGCCTGACCGCGGAAGAGCGAGAAATTCTTGGCTTTCTGGATGGTGCCGACGACGCCATGAATGCGGGTGCCGGCGGGAAGAAGGATGCGGCTGTCGAAGGAGACGGGTTGAGCGAGAACGGCGATGAAGGGATCGCCTTCGCGGCTGACGGAACTGCTGATAGGTGTGAGGAGCGTGAGATGAACTTCGGTGCCCTGGATGACCTGGCGGGGTTCGGCGTACGTGGGCGGGGGCAGAACGGCAGAAACGGCTAGCGCAAAAACCAAAATAACAGACAAAGCGGCTTTCATGAAAATCCTCCTGCTGCACGTGCGTGCAGGTGCGTTGTCCCCGTGACGTGGGGAGCGGCCCCGGTTGAGGTGGCCTGGCGCTGGCGCGCGGACCCGGCTTCCGCTGCGAACGGAAGCGAGGTGGTTGGGGAGGAACTCCAACCTGAGAGCAAGAGTAGTGGAGAAGAAAATGTGTTGCAAGCTTGTTGGGAGGTGGATTGCGGAGGAAGGTACTGGGGACCGCAGTGGCGAAGTCCCTGAAGCCGGTAGTTTCATTTGCATTAGGCTTGAGTGGGAGTACACTTTCCGGCAATACAAATGAAGCACAACCAGAGCAAACCCGGGGGTAGTGCATGAAATCGCTTCGCCGTATTCCACGCGCGATGGTTCCCTTCTTGATGCTCGTGCTTGGGGGCGCGGCGCAGAGCTTCGGGCAAGGCAATCCCAGCAAAGAAACGCCGCCGGCTGCAACGATTAAGGTGCGAACGGGACTGGTGCTGATACCGGCCGAAGTGACGGATGCCAAGGGAAACCGCGTCACGGACATGAAGAAGGAAGATTTTGTGGTGTTGGAGAACGGGAAGAGGCAAGAGATCGCCCTGTTTGACCACATAACCACCAAGGCAGAGGTGATGAAGCCGACGGCCATGCCGGCGGGTGTATTTACAAATACCGTGCAGCAAGGCGGGAACCGGGTCACCATCTTCGTGCTGGACCTGGTGAATTCAAAGATCGAGGAGCAAAAAGAAGCACGCAAACAATTGCTGGATTTTTTGTCGAAGTCCCTGGACGAACAGGAACCGGTGTGCCTGATCGCGGTCAACGAAAAAGGCGCATGGCTGCTTCATGGATTCACGACCGACCCAAAGGTGTTGCTGGAAGCGCTGAACAAGGTGAAGCAATCGCGGACGGAGATGGACGCCCCGGCGAGGAATCCTGAAGAAGCGCTTTACCGGATGGTTCAAGGCACGAATACCAAGAATGCGGGAGCGGACGCGGCGATGGCAGCGTCGCGGCTGAATATGCTGGAGATGGAAAGCACGTTTCAAGACGTTAGCGCGGGAGAACGGATCCGCTTGACGCTGTTGTCGATGCTGGAGATCGCGGACGCATTTGCAGGCATTCCAGGAAGAAAGTCGCTGATCTGGGCAACGGCCGGATTTCCCTTTGACATGGGAGACCCGTCGGCGTTTGAAAGGAGTGGGCCGCTGCACAGCCTGGGACAACAGGGCCTGATCCCGCTGTACGAGCAGACCTGGCGAACGCTGGAAGCGGCGAACATCGCGGTGTATCCGCTGGACGTGAGCGAGCTGGTGAATCCGGGTTATGTGAGTGCGGGTATTGGAGTACCTATGCCCCGACACGTGATGCTGGGCACGCATATCGCCAATCTGGAGAATTTTGCGAATATGACCGGAGGAAAATTGTGTACCCGGAACATGGATGCGGCGAAATGCTTCAAAGAGGCGGCGAGCGATTCCTCGGATTACTACCTGCTGGGAATTTACGACAAGAGCGGCACGGAGAAACCGGGGTGGAGGAAGTTGAGCGTGCGGTCGATGCGCGGCGACGTGCAGATCCAGGCACGGAGCGGCTATTACCTTAACGCGACGGTTCACGACGCGCCGACGGACACCAAACTGATGGAAATGGCGCTGTTTTCGCCGTTTCAGTATACGGGGCTGCCGATGAGCGTGCGTTTGATGGACCCGGCGGCGAGCAGTAAACCCGGAGTGAAAAAGGTGGGCTTTGTGTATTCCATTCCGGCGGCCGCGGTGCGGATTGACGAAGAGATCGGAAACCAACTGAAACTGGAGTTCGGCGCGGTGGCCCGGGACTCGACGGGAAAGATGGTGGGAAGCTTCACCAAGGTGGTCGAGGGAAAGATGAGCGAAACGCAAGCCAGACAGGTGCGCGAGAAAGGGATTTTGTTTACGGGTACGATCGAGCTGGGGCCGGGAGACTATTCGCTGAGTTTTGCGGTGATGGACAAAGTGAACGAAAACACGGGGAGCGTGATGGCGCCGTTGAAGGTGGAGTGAGGCGGGCGCGTTTTGACGATGAGATGTGTGTGCTAGACTGGAAAGGCATTCGCGAGATGCGTGAGTGTCGAATCGTGGAACTTCGGGCTTCGTGCAACGAGGTCCCGCGAACCCCGCCAGGCCCGGAAGGGAGCAACGGTACCGGGTAAGCCGAGTGTGCCGCGGAGACCCCGAAGTTCCTCGATTTGAAATAAAGTAATCAGTTATCGGTAATCCGTCAGAGGCGAGCAGAGAACAGATAGCAGCGAGCAGGATACGGTTGGGCAGTTGGTTTGTCGGTTGTAAATCCCACAATAAATTGTTTTGAAATGATTTGAGGCGCGAGAGTCTTTTTCTTCGCGGGCGGATGGGTGCGTCGAGTGGAGAGAGGCTAAAGTTGTGGCGGGGATTTAGGTTTGGGTGGCGAGGGTTGCGGCGTAAAAGCGGAAGCTGAGATCTCGCACTCCAATGGTTGTCCACCTGAAGGTGGACGCTACGCGCGGATTTCGGTTTTGACTTTTGCGGGGCGGGCGCTGAAAATGAACGCACCCATTGCAAAAACCGCAGAGAGCGGGGCACCCGAACAAATATGACTTACCAAGTGATTGCACGGAAGTGGCGGCCGCAGACGTTTGCGGATCTTGTGGGGCAGGAGCACGTGACGGAGACGCTGGCGAACGCGATTAAGAAGGATCGCGTGGCGCATGCGTATATTTTTTCCGGGGCGCGCGGCGTGGGGAAGACTACGGCGGCGCGGATTCTGGCGAAGGCGCTGAACTGCGTGAACGGTCCGACGCCGGAACCCTGCGGGGTGTGCGATTCGTGCAAGGAGATTGCGGCGGGAAATTCGCTGGACGTGATTGAGATTGACGCGGCGTCGAACCGCGGCATTGACCAGATTCGCGAGTTGCGGGAGATGGTGCGGTACGCGCCGGCGGCTTCGCGCAGCAAAGTGGTGATTCTGGACGAAGCGCACATGCTAACGGGCGAGGCATCGAACGCCCTGCTGAAGACTTTGGAAGAGCCACCGGAGCGGGTGATCTTCGTGATGGCGACGACGCAGCCGGAGGATCTGGAGGATACGATCCGCTCGAGGTCGCAGCATTTTCATTTCCGGGCATTGACGTTCAATGAGATTACCGACCGGCTGAAATATATTGCGTCGAAAGAAAATCTGAAAATTGAAGATGGCGCGCTGGCGGTGATTGCGCGGATGGCGGAAGGCAGCATGCGCGACGCGCTTTCGCTGCTGGAGCAGGCGCGGGCGTATTGCGGCGACGATATACAAGACCAAGCGGTGCGGGATCTGCTGGGCGTGGTGCCGGAAGATGCGCTGAATGAGCTGGTGCAGGCGATTGCGGAGCAGTCGGCGGAGCGGGCGCTGGGGTTGGTGCACCGGTTCCAGAAGGAGGGGCGGAACCTGCAGCATTTCTGCCGGGAGGCGATCCGGCACATGCGGAATCTTTTGATCGCGCGAGTTTGCGGGGCGGATTCGGACTTGCTGGCAGCGACTCCGGACCAGCGGCCGGGATTGGCGAAGGCGGCGGCGCTCTTCAGCGAAGAGGATCTGACAAGATATTTTCAGATTTTGCTGCAGACAGATGATTCGCTGCGGCGGGCGATGGATCCGCGGGTGCATCTGGAGATGGGATTGTTGCGGCTGGTGAATGCGGCGCGGTTGGCTCCGCTGGAGGAGTTGTTGGCGGAGGCGAAGGTCGCGGGCGGAGGGAATTCGGGGGGAGGAGCGGCGGGGAGAAATTCGGGAACAGGTGCGACGCCGGCGTTGCCTTCGCGATCGGCATCGGCGGGA
>JGI12635J15846_10000473_pt1 | contig 34530 bp, 31 predicted proteins | sample BlaSpr_A8_OM2_M2_FD_15846 | JGI IMG/M metagenome (IMG submission 15846)
CATCAGATGCCGAACCTCTGGTATGAAGCACATCTGAAGTCCGGCGCTCTGGATGTGGCGGGCGTGACCTTGCCGGGAATGCCATACGTAATCGTTGGCCACAATCAGCGCGTCGCCTGGGGGTTCACCAACGTTGGCCCCACGGTGGCGGACGCGTTCATCGAGAACATCAATGCGCAGGGTGCGTATCAGACACCGCAAGGCTGGCAGCAGCCGGAGCATCGCAGCGAGGTAATTCATATCAAAGAGAAACCGGATGTCACGGTCGATGTGAAGCTTACCCGGCATGGGCCTATCATCAGCGAATTGATTCCCGGTGACTCGCGGCAGGTAGCATTGTGTTGGACACTCTACGACGGGCTGCACATGCCATTTTTCGATGTCGACACGGCGCAGAACTGGGAAGAATTTCGCAAGGCGTTTTCCCAGCTCGACGCGCCCGGACAGAATGTTGTCTATGCCGATGTCGATGGCAACATCGGCTATCAGACGACCGGGCACATCCCCATTCGAGCCACCGGCGACGGCAGCCTCCCGGTCAGTGGCGCGGATGATGCTCACGAGTGGACGGGCTACATTCCCTTCGACAAGCTGCCCAGTATTTACAACCCTGCGTCGGGAGTCATTGCCACGGCCAACGGGCGAATCACGCCGGACGACTACCCTTATTCCATCAGCACTTCGTGGGAGGCGCCATGGCGGACGGCACGCATTTACCGCGTATTGGAGTCGGGACGAAAATTCGCCGCCTCGGACATGCTGACGCTGGAGAACGATGTGCAGTCGGAAAACGATCTGTTCGCAGCGGAACGCTTCGTCTCCGCCGTCGACCATGCAGCAAAAGCCTCAGAGCGGGCAAAGCAAGCTGCTGATATCATACGCAACTGGGACGGCCGTATGCTGGCCGCCGGCACTGCTCCCACAATCGCCGTGCGCTCTGCTCGCGAATTGACGCGCCTGCTTCTCGAACCCCGTTTGGGCTCCGCCCCGGCAGACCCGAAACAGGAAGATGCAACGCTAAGTTGGAAGACCTACAGCTGGCAGATGCGAACCGTGTGGCTGCAGAATGTAATGCTGCACCAGCCCAAGCGCTGGTTGCCGGAGAAATATCCCAACTACGATGAACTTCTGACCGCTGCGGTGGAAGCCGCGGTGAACAGCGCGGATGCCCCAAAGGATCTGACGGCGTGGCATTGGGGCGCGGTGAACGCAGTTGAAATCGAACACCCGGTTCTGGGGAAGATTCCGTTGCTGAACCGTTGGACCGCACCCGGCGTAAATGAGCAATCGGGCAGCGGCTACACGGTAAAGGCGGTTACGCGTCATCACGGGCCGTCGGAAAGATTTACCGCGAACCTCGCGGACCTCGATCAATCCACATTGAACACCGTGACCGGCCAAGGCGGAAATTTTCTAAGCCCCTACTACATGGATCAGTGGAAGGCCTGGTCTGAGGGCTCGACGTTCAAGTTGCCCTTCACCGCGCAAGCGGTCGCGAGCAGCGGCGCGCATCGGCTCGTGCTGCAGCCTACAAGATAAAAAGAAAAGACGAATCGCCGCGCGATCAGAAAAAGTCGACCGCCTTGACGTCCGTGATGAATCCCGTAATGATGATGGTGCCGTTTTCAATATATTGGTTGTTCGGCAGCAATTGATCGGTGAATAAGTCGTAGACGCGCAAGTTCCCGCCTTCCGCAACATACTCCACATAGCGGGTCGTAAAGCTCTGCAAACCGGTCACATCGCCGTTGTCCGGTGGGATCACCACACTCGAGTTCGTCGTGTTGAAGATGGAGAGGCAGCCCCGAACTTCTCCCTGAACATTGTTAACATTGCCGATATTGGTGCAATCCATCGAGCCAATAAAAAGCTGCCCGCCATTGCCCATGTCGATGCGGTTGTGGTAGCCGTCGGTAATAACGGCACTCCCCGTAACGGTCATCGAAGTGAGGTCCACAATGTCGACACGTCCGCAGGTCTTGGCCATCGTGTTCTCGCCCGTACAGGCGCTGTTAGTCGGGGAATTGCCCGCCACATAGAGGGTTGTGCCGCTCAGAAAGGCGATGGTCGCGCCATCGACTGGGACCGGCGCGCCGGAGAGCGAAGGCGGCGAAGTGAGTAGATTCACCCCCTGCACACTGGCCTGCGTGCCCCCGCACTCAGCGCCGCAATTCAGAACGTAAGCAGTGCTGCCGTCGCTGCTGACGATCGCGTTTACCGGGCGGTCGAAGCCCGGCACTGCGACTGTAACCGGAATGCCGGTGTTCACCAAAGCCGGCGAGAGAACCGTCACCGAATCCGAATCGTTGCTGAAAGCCAGAAGCTGCGTTCCGTTCGGATTCGAGACCACGGTTTGGGCATTGGGTACGCTGACGTCGGCTATGATGCCGCCGGAAGTTAGGTTCAAAAATACCACTGCCCCGGGCGACGTGGCGTTGAGCGGCGTTGCAGGCACAGCTGTGTAGCCAACGTTGGGCTGCGGTACCACCATGCTTGTCGTGGGACCGGCGAGCTGGATGCTGCCAATCAACGATGGTTTAGAAGTATTGACCACATCGATTTTGTTCGTCGCGATATCAAAAGCCAGCAGGGTTGTCCGGTCTGCAGATGTCACCATCATCCCGGGAGACGTACCAGCGCTTACTTCGCCGCCTCTGACTAGGGTGTCATATTGGCCGTCGATGATGAACAAGCCCCCGCTTGCCGTGGGACTTGAGGCGCTCTGCGAAGCGAAAACGCGTTCGGTCACTTGGCTCGCCGCCACTGCAGTGCCCGCACCCGAGCCATAACGAGCGCCGCAGGAAACAAGACTTAACCCGGCCACAACCACGAGCACAGCATGCAAAAGAGCGGATTTCTTCAAACGTCAGGCTCCTAACTACAGGAAAACCAGAGATTTATGTGCGAAATAGCGGATTATAACAGAGCCTCGCAAAGAACAGTTGCACGGCCCCGCTGCGAACTCGCCTTCGTTCGTGCCTTACTGTCAGATGCAAGAATCCGGCTCCATCTTGTATGCTCTTTTCTATGGCGGACGACATTCTTGCACGGATCAAGCGCTCCCCCGTTCTCTGCGATGGCGCGATGGGAACGCTGCTGTACGCCAAAGGCGTCTTCATCAACCGCTGCTATGACGAGTTAAACCTCTCCCAACCCGATCTCATTCGTGGGATCCATCACGAATACTTGCACGCTGGCGCCGAAATTGTTGAAACCAATACCTTCGGAGCGAACGCCTTCCGCTTGGGGCGCCACAGCCTGGCCGACAAAGTACAAGATGTAAATAAAATGGGTGCGCGGCTTGCACGGGAAGCCGCCAAAAGTTTCGATGTGTGGGTTGCGGGATCGGTTGGCCCGCTGGGAACAAGAATCGAACCCTTGGGAAGAACTTCTTTCGAAGAAGCTCGTCAAGCTTTCCGCGACCAAATTACCGCATTGGCCGAGGGCGGCGTCGACCTGCTGATGATGGAAACCTTCGGCTATCTCGAGGAACTTCACCAGGCGATGTTGGCCGCGAAGGATGTTGGGGCGAAACTGCCTTTGGTCGTGCAGGTCACGATCGATGAAGACGGCAACTGTCTGGATGGGTCCGATCCCGAGAACTTTACACCCCGGCTCGAAGATTGGGGTGCGGATGTTATCGGCTGCAACTGCAGCGTAGGTCCGGTGGCAATGCTGGACGCCATCGAACGCGTGCGAGCCGTCACTTCCCTGCCGCTGACCGCTCAGCCGAACGCGGGCATTCCGCGCTCGGTCGAAGGCAGAAACATCTATCTTTGCTCACCGGAGTATATGGCGAGCTATGCGCGTAAGTTTGTCGCCGCCGGGGCAAGGATTGTCGGGGGATGCTGCGGCACTACGCCCGACCACATCCGGGTAATGAAGTCCGCTCTTCGAGTCGGGGAAGCCAGAGGCAAGGTAGCCTCTGCCCACGTAGTGGGAGGCGCAGCGCCGCCTAGGCCAGCCCCGGCGCAATCTCTGGAGGAACGATCTCCTCTGGGCGCAAAGTTGGCGCACGGAGAATTCGTCACCATGGTTGAGGTGGTTCCTCCTAAAGGAACCGATATCCGCAAAGAGTTGGAGGGCTCGCGATTCCTAAAATCGGTTGGAGTGGATGCGGTCAACATTCCCGATAGCCCCAGGGCATCGGCGCGCATGAGCAATCAGGCTCTATCCCTGCTGGTGCAGCGCGAAACGGGAGTGGATGCTGTGCTGCACTATACCTGCCGCGACCGCAATGTCCTGGGCATCCAGAGCGACCTTCTGGGCGCGGCGGCCGTCGGCATCAAAAATCTGATCTGCATTACGGGCGATCCGCCGAAGATGGGCAACTACCCCGACGCAACGGCCGTTTTCGATGTGGATGCCATCGGCTTGGTGAATATCGTTCACAACTTGAACCGCGGGCTGGATCTCGGCGGCAATCCGATTGGAGCGGGAACCGGCTTTGTCATCGGCGTGGGCGCAAATCCCGGCCTCACCGACCTGGACGAAGAAATACGGCGCTTTGAATACAAAGTGGCTGCCGGAGCCGAGTATGTGGTAACCCAGCCGGTGTTCGATATCCGGCTACTGGAAAATTTTCTGCGGCGCATCGAGCACTGTCGAATTCCGGTGGTAGCCGGAATCTGGCCATTGACCAGCGTGCGCAACGCTGAATTCATGAAGAACGAACTCCGGGTTTCAGTGCCGGACTCCATCCTGGAGCGCATGGCCCGTGCCCAGACGCCGGAAACTGCCAGAGGCGAAGGCGTCGCGATCGCGCGAGAAATGCTGGTCGCGGTGCGGCACACCGTTCAAGGCGCCCAAATCAGCGCGCCGCAAGGGCGTTACAGTTCAGCAGTAGATGTACTGGAGGCGTTGGGGAGCACGAGCGATTCCGCTAGAGCCTGACGTTCCCTTAACGGTTACACGGAAACTACATTCACCAACTATTTACAATAAAAGACTGGACACCGCACTCGGTTTAGTAGCATTACAATAGAGACGGAGCGAAACCCCGTTGGCCAAATTTGAAGAATGCCTCCAGCGACTGGAAAAAATTGTTCAGGAGCTGGAAAAGGGAGACGTGCCCTTGGAAACGTCTCTAACCCTCTTTGAAGAGGGCATGAATCTTTCCTCCGCATGCCGCAAGGAGTTGGAGCAAGCGGAAGGCAAAGTGGAGATCTTGTTGAAGAAAAACGGGAAGCTTCAGGCCGAACCGTTTGAACCCGCCGCGGAGAAAGCCCCTGCCCGCAGGTAGGCCGCTTCGTTGCAGGTAATTCAGTCGAAAAACGTCTGTGGAGTAAAGGATTCGAACCCTTCCCCGCAGCCCTAGTCCACCGTTGTTGACGGTTTTAGGTCAGGAGGATCTATGGGCGTTAATGTCGTAGTTCTGGAAAACGATGCCAGAGTCGCAAAATCTCTGGCCGGTAAACTCTCCTCTCATTTTCATGCGGTTCATTTGACTCGCTCATGCGATGAATTTCGCCACCGGGTCGCCGAGAAGCGTCCCGAAGTGGTGGTTGTCGATGTGGAATACTCTCGCCTGACCGATGTGCGCAGCCTGCGCAAGGATTTTCCATCGCTGCCGATCGTCTGTACACATCGCATCGCCGACGAGAATTTGTGGATCGAAGCCATGGAAGCCGGCGCCAGCGACGTCTGCCGCTCCGATGATGTGCAGAATGTTTTAACGTCAGTGCTGCGCAGCGTGAAGATCGCAAAGGCTGCCGTGGCGTAAAACAACTAAACTCTCGAAACGAGGACGCCGAAAGGCGTCCTCGTTTGTTCCGATTGCACAACCCTGCTCTATTTTGGCATCACGACCACTTCTTCCTTCGGCAGGGCGTCAAGCGTCGCCTTATCGATTCCCAGGTGAGCCATCACCAGCTCCGGCGGGGTGTGAGTGAGCCACTGCGAGAGCGCAAGATCCTGGTAGAAGCTGCTCTTGAACATCTCCAGAAATTTGAGATCGGTGTTGCCCGTGTTCTCCACGTAGTGCGGCAATGTCTTGAGCACATAGCCAACATCGCCGGCTTGAAAGTCCATGGTACGCGCCCGGCCTCCGGTATTAAACACCGTCATTCGCCCCGTACCGCTGATGTAGTACTGCCATTCGTCAGCATTGGGGTGCCAGTGCAGTTCGCGAATTCCTCCCGGATGAACCGTGACAATCGCCGCCGCAATCGTGGTGGACACCTTGAACTTGCTCGAATCGATGATCCGCACTTCGCCGCCCTTCGTGCGCATGGGCGCCGATTGCTGGGCCACGCGAAAAGCGAAATCCTGCGTTGACATGCCCCGCGAGCCGGCGGCTGCTTTCTGATCCGCTGAGAGCAGGCCTGGAATCTCAGCCTGGAAAATAAATTTCTCCCGCCTCGGCATCTTCTCCAGGGCCTGCTCGCCCACGCCGAAATTTTTCGCGAGCACGTCGTGNGGAGTGTGTGCCATCCAGTCGGTGAGCAATACGGTCTCGTATTCCGAAAAATTACCGTCATCGAATACCAGAAGAAACTCGCAACCATCAGGTTTTAGGCCCTGAATGGAATGCGGAATGCCAGTAGGAAAGTACCAGAGATCGCCTTCCGTCACATCGCTGACGAAGCTCTTACCCTCCGCATCAAGACCTGTGATCCGCGCGTTTCCATAAAGCATGAACGCCCATTCCGCAGCCGTGTGCCAGTGGAGCTCTCGTATGCCTCCCGCGGTCAACCTCATATCCACACCGGCCATTGATTTGGAAACCGCAAGCTCGCGGACAGTTACCTCGCGCGACCATCCACCTTCCTGCATCCGCTTATGAGAGATTGCGAAGGGATATTTGAAAGTCTGCACTCCGCCTGCATCGGTGGGCGGCGGCAGGAAAGAATCTGGATTCTGCTCATCCAGCGGCGGATTGCCGGGGCCGGGAGCGCTGGCGCTGCGATCATTCTTAGCCGGATACGGCTTCTGATCCTGCGCTTCGGCATCGGCGGCCGACATCATTCCGGCGGCCACCAGCGCCGCCGATCCCACGCCTAAGAATCCGCGCCTCGAATAACTATCCTTCTTCGTATCGTCGCTCATGAATCCATCCTTTCGTCCTTTCGACACACCAGAGAAGAATGCTGCCGTCTCCGCTCCCTGGGTCGATGCTAACGCACTCACAAGATCACTTGCTACTATCGGGTCCGTTGCAAATGGTTGCCCGCCATCATGCCGCTTCAACCTACGCCTTGTTATACTCACTGCTCAATGCTGCAAGAAACTCTCGAGCAAGGCCAGGCTCTCACGGACGGGGCACTCGATCGCCTGATTCCGCTGGAGACCCAGCCTCCCACATCTATTCACAAGGCCATGCGCCACAGCGTGTTCGCCGGAGGAAAACGGCTGCGGCCGGTGCTGTGCATCGAGGCCGGCCGCATGATCGCAGGTAGATTACCGCAGAAAATTGAAGAACTTGGTGCCGCCCTGGAGATGCTGCACACCTATTCACTGATCCACGACGACCTTCCCGCGCTCGACAACGACGACCTGCGCCGCGGACGCCCCACCTGCCACAAAGTTTTCGGCGATGCCATCGCTATCCTTGCCGGAGACGCATTGCAGACGCAAGCCTATGAAGTACTGGCGCGGCTGCGATGTCCGGCCGAAGCGCGCGTGCGAATCATCGAAGACATTGCGCGCGGCACCGGCACGCTGGACGGCATGATTGGCGGGCAGGTGGTGGATCTCGAGGCTGAGCACACCAAGCCCACAGCGGAGATGCTCGAATATATCCATCGCGCCAAGACCGCCGCTCTGATCACGGCCAGCCTGGTGAGCGGTGGAATCTACGCCGGAGCCAAAGACGGCGAAGTCAAAAGGCTGCGCGCATTTGGGCAGTCGATCGGTTTGGCGTTTCAAATTGTGGACGACGTCCTCGATGTAACCCAAACCTCCGAGCAGCTCGGCAAAACCGCCGGCAAAGATACGGCCTCGCAGAAGGCGACCTACCCGGCGTTGTTCGGGATTGAAGAATCCGAACGCAAAGCAGATGCCCTGGTCAGCGCCGCATTTGCCGAACTAGAGAGCTTCGGCGAACGCGCCGAAGCGCTGAAAGAGTTGGCGCGGTATCTGGTTGAACGGAAAAAGTAGAACTCATAAGTGACATCTAAAGAGTCGTGCCCGTAGAATTCCTCTGTCAACCTCTGTGCCATCTGTGTTTAAATGATTGCAGGCGATGGAGTTCGCCATAACCGCCTGCAAGCGGCCGTAAGCTCGAGGCTGATAACTCCTACAAAATCCATAAACGATTTGTAGGGAGAAACTCCATCGTGAAAGATTTCTTCGCCATATCTGGCGCCGCCATCGTCGGCGCCAACCTGCGTTACCTCCTGAGCCGGCTCGCCGCCAAAGAATTGGGCCCGGTTTTTCCTTACGGAACGCTCTTCATCAATGTTGTGGGCAGCTTCATCGTGGGCTGGTTTATTATCTGGACCACGGAGCACGTGCTGCTCGATCCGCGCTGGCGGCTGCTGGTCGTGATTGGATTCTGCGGTTCGTTTACTACATTCTCCAGCTATGCATTTGAAACCATGGCCTACTTTGAGCATGGACAGTGGGGTTTAATGCTCGCCAACATCTTCAGCAACAATCTTCTATGCCTTGGTGGTGCGCTTGCGGGCATGGCGCTGGCACGGATGCTGTAAAATGGCGAACGCGATGGCAGTGCAGGTCACGATCTACTTGAACGAAGCTGACCAGTGGCATCACCGGCCGCTGCATTTGGAGATTCTAAATTACCTGCGCAAGGAAAATGTTTATTCGGCCACTGCTTTTCATGCAGTAGCAGGGTTTCTGGGGCGGCACCGAGTGGAAACCTCGCACTTGATCGAGGCTGGCGGCAAGCTGCCAGTGGTCATCGTCTTCGTTGATACCGACGAACACGTGAGCCGCGTGTTGCCCACACTGAAGGAAATGGCAGCCCACCGCTTGATCGTGCGCGAGAATGTCGTCCTGGAGCAAGGCAATCTCGACTGACATGGCATCGACTCCCCTCGACATTCTGGCCATCGCCGCTCATCGCGACGACGTAGAGCAAACCTGCGGCGGCACGCTGCTGAAGATGGCGCAGCGTGGCCAGCGTACGGCCATTCTCGATCTCACCCAGGGCGAAATGGGCACGCGCGGTACCCCCCAAGATCGCGCCCGCGAAGCGACAGACGCCGCAAAGATTCTCGGTGTCGGTTGGCGTCGCGCGCTCGATTTACCCGATGGTCGCGTGGAAAACACCTGGGAGAATCGTCTGAAAGTCGCGAACGTTATCCGCGAGACTCGCCCGCGCGTGGTGATTCTGCCTTACTGGAAGGGACGGCATCCGGATCACTACACCTGTTCCATGCTGGGATATGAAGCCTGCTTTCTCGCAGGATTGTCGAAACTGGACAGTAGCGCCGCCGTCCCGACGGCTGTGGACGGCTCCACGAAATTGGCTCCTCACCGTCCGTTCAAAATAATCTACGCAACCCTTTACTACGACGTGCGGCCAACGTTTGTGGTCGATATCAGCTCGCAATTCGAGCAGAAGTTCGCCTCCATCCTGGCCTACAAGTCACAGTTCAGCGACCAGGAAGCCGGAAAAGATCTCTTCCCTGCCCACAATGAGATTCACGCCCGTGTGGAATCGATGGCGCGGTATTACGGCGCGCTCGGCGGCGTAACCTATGCCGAACCGTTCCTGCAGAAGGAAATTGGGCTAGTAGAAGATCTGCTGGCCATTCCCGTAAAATCTATCTAGAATTTGCAGCGTCCGGAATCCAGCGTTCCCATGTGCGTCCACCGCATAAGGAATCCATGGGCACGCGCGTGACAACATCGGGAGACAACGACCATGTGATCTAGCCACATGTCAGCGGCGATACTCCGATATTCGTCAAGATTTTCAGCATCCGTTAGGGGGCCTGCATCACTTCTTCAACCCAACCGCCAATCCATCACGAAGGGGGAGGATGGTAGTAAAGAAGTCTTCCGACTCGTAGAGCCGGCGATTAAACTCGATGATCGCCTTCGTCGGTCCTTCCTTGGGATTTTTCTCCGCCACCCGTCCGCTCCACAAAACGTTGTCTGTAATAAATAGGCCGCCCTTGCGCAGGCGCGGCGCTACCAGGCGCAGCACGCGCGGATAATCTTCCTTATCGACATCGTTGAAGATGATGTCAAACTCCTGCTTCTGCTCGGAGAGGAATTCCAGCGCATCGCCGGTGTGGAGTGTGACGCGATCTTTCACCCCGGCACGATCGAAGTAGCCGCGAGCGCGCTCGGTATTCTTAGGATCTCCATCGGTATAGATAACGCGTCCTTTTTCGCCGACCGCCCGCGCCCACCAGATGGTTGAGTATCCAATGGCCGAGCCCAACTCGAACACCGTCTTGGCGTTTATGGTCAGAGCAAGTTGCTGGAGCACGCGTGCCACCGCCGGACCTACGATGGGCACGTCGTGCTTCCCGGCGTAATCTTCCATCTCCGCCAGCACTTCGTCGCGTTTGGGAAGCATGGAGTAGAGATAGTCATCGACTGGGCCGGCGGTAGTGAAGTTGTAATGCCGCCAATTCGGTTGGTTTGGTTTCTCTGTTTTGTTTGCGGGCACTCGGCCACCTCAGCATTTGTGAATGTTCTGTTAGTCGAAGGTTCTCAGTCGCGGACGGTGACGCCGGGCTTCATCGTCATAATTTCCATCCCGGTTACCAGCTTCTTCAATTCAGCCGGACTACCCGTCAACACCGGGAACGTGCCGAAATGCATGGGTATTACGATTTTGGGCTTGAGCAGATTGCAAGCGTAGGCGGCTTCGCGCGGTCCCATAGTGTAGTGATCGCCGATCGGCAACATGACGATTTCCGGCGCGTAAAGCTCACTAATGATCGCCATGTCGCCGAACACGTTGGTATCGCCCGCGTGATAAATCTTGACTCCATTTTCGAATTCGACCACGTATCCACAGGCTTCCCCGCCATAAATGAGCTGGTCGCCATCCTGAATGCCGCAGGAGTGATCGGCATGCACCATGGTAATTTTAATGTCGCCAATTTTCTGCGTGCCGCCCTTATTCATCGCGGAGATTTTCTTGGCTCCTTTTTTCTCCAGCCATGTGCACATTTCAGGTATGCCAATGACCTGCGGATTGTGCTCCTTGATGATCTCCACGGCGTCGCCAATGTGGTCGCCATGACCGTGCGTAACCAGAAGAGTATCGAGCTTTTTTACTTTCTTATCTGAGGAAGGGCAAGCAGGATTGTTCATGATCCACGGATCGATGATGACGGTTTGGCCACCCGGCGTTTCGATGCGAAACGTCGCATGGCCCAGCCACGTAAGTTGAATGCCTTTCAAATTCATAAATAATAGCTCCGGTTCGTTGCCCTGGCGCGATCGACTTACTCGTCAAACAACGCACAGCGTGGGCAGCGGCTGAACTTTAGTTTAATATGAAACGCCATGACCGAACTGAAGGTGCTAATTTCCCGCGATCAAATTACAAAGCGAGTCGCTGAACTGGGCGCGGACATCACGCGAGACTTTGCGGGCCAGCCGGTAATTTTGGTCGGTGTGTTGAAAGGCTCGGCAATTTTTCTCGCCGATCTGGCGCGGCAGATAAACCTGGATGCAACCTTTGACTTCGTCGGCGTCTCCAGCTATGGGAATCGCCCCAGCCCGACCCAGGAACTCAAGAGCGGCTGGGACTCCACCGGCGAAGTGAAGTTGACGAAGGATGTCGACCAAACCATGAAAGGCAAAAACGTGATTGTTGTGGAAGACATTCTGGATACCGGATTGACGCTCACCGTCCTGAAGAAGCTGTTGCTGGCGCACCAACCTAAATCACTCAAGATCGCCGCGCTCCTGGACAAGCCCTCCCGCCGCAAGCTGCCTCTGATCGGGGATTACGTCGGCTTCACGATTCCCGATGAATTCGTTGTCGGTTACGGCCTCGACTACGCCGAACGCTATCGAAACCTGGCCGATATCTGCATCGTGCCGCGAGAATAAAAGCCAGTACCGAGTTGCGAGTACCGAGCACCAGGCGCATCTCCACCCATTTCAATCTCTGGTGCCTGATCAGTACTCGCAACGCGGTGCTCAAAGCCCGGCTGCTATCATAGAAAAAATCATGGAGACTGCTCTGAGCCAGCCTGAAAGTCATTTACCGGTTGAGCCGTTGTTGCTGGAAGTTGCCGATGTGCTGGCAACATCGCTCGACTTGGATACCACTCTGCGCCGAGTCGCGGAGGTGGTGCGCAAAGTTATCGATTATGAGATCTTCGCCATACTTCTTCTGAACGAGACCACACAAGAATTACGCTTTCGCTTCCAGGTTGGATACCCGCCGGACTTCACCGATCGTGCTCGCGTCAAGGTGGGCGAGGGAGTAACCGGACAGGCGGCACAGTTGAGGACAGCGATCCTGGTGGATGATGTCACGAAGAATCCAACCTATATTGCAGCTGTGCCCAACGTGCGCTCGGAACTGGCAGTGCCGCTCATCCGGAAGAATCGGGTGATTGGCGTGATCGATCTGGAGGCCAAGAACCCTGGCTATTTCACCGAGGAACACAGCCGCCTCCTGACCCTGGTGGGTTCACGAATCGCCGGCGGCATCGAGAATGCCCAGCTCTACACTCGTACCACGCGGCAGGCGCGCATTCTGTTATTGCTCAATGAAATTGCGCGCGAGCTGTCATCCATTTTGAATCTGGATGAACTGCTGAACCGGGTCGCGGAACTCCTGCGGAAGTTGATCGATTACCAGATGTTCAGCATTCTGTTGCTGGATTCTTCCGGGGAAAAACTGCAACACCGCTTCTCGTTGCGCTTCCATGAAAATATTCACCTGAAACGCGAAGTTCCATGGGGATACGGCGTTGTCGGTTACGCCGCACAAAATAAAGAGGCGGTCCTGGTGCCCGATGTCCGCAATGATCCTCGCTACATCGAAGCCAATCCGGAAACGCGCTCGGAACTGGCGGTACCGCTGATCTACAAAGACAACGTAATCGGAGTGCTCGATTTAGAGCACACGCGGCGAGGGTTTTTTACCGACGACCATCGCCGCACCATGATGACCCTTGCTGCTCAGGTCGCCATAGCGATTGAAAACGCGCGCCTGTATGAGGAGATCGCCCGGCAGGAGCGCCGTTTGGAGCGGGATTTGGCGCTCGCCCGGGAGTTACAGATGCGGCTGCTGCCGCAAACTCTTCCGAAGCTGGCGAATCTGGAGTTGGCGGCAAAATTCATTCCCGCGCGCGCCATCGGCGGAGATTTGTACGACTTTATTCCTTATTCTCTCTCGCGCCTTGGAATCGTGATTGGCGACGTGAGCGGCAAAGGGGCACCCGCGGCAATCTACGCCGCCCTGGTCAGCGGTATCCTCCGTTCGCATGCACCGATTGAGCCGGGTCCGGCTGAGATGCTCAGAGCGGTGAACCTTTCTCTCGCCGAGCGTCGCATTGAGGCGCAATTCGTCTCACTCATCTATGCGGTGTGGGACGATGAACATCGAACGCTCGTAGTCGCCAACTCCGGCTTGCCGCGCCCAATTCACGTCCATGCGGGGAAAAACCATGTGATTGAGGCTACGGGCCTGCCCCTCGGCCTTTTCGATGATGCCGATTACGATGAGTTTCGTTTCAAAATGAAGCCCGGAGACATATTTGTTTTCTTTAGCGACGGTATCCTGGACGCTCGCAACCGGCGCGGTGAATTATTTGGCCGGGGGCGGGTGGAACAACTGATTGCGGGGTGCGCCCAACAATCGGCGGACTGCGTAGTCGACCGTTTGTTTAAGGCAGTGGCTGAGCATTCCGCCGGCGCAGAACCGTTCGATGACCAAACCGTGGTGGCCATCAAGGTCAAGGATAGTGTGACTTCAAGCTCCGCAAAGCGAAAATGAAACGGCCCCGCGAAATAATCAATTCCGAGAGGCCGCCGGGGTTTGTTTTTCGAGAAGGCCGAACTGGTTTTTTTCACCGCGCGCCCGCGTTTGCGCTGCATTGCGAGGGAGTTCCCCTGGCCAAGCTTGCGGAGCGCTACGGAACGCCTCTCTATGTCTATTCGGCGACCGCACTTCTGGAGCGGCTGGCCGGGTTTGAGGGCGCCTTCCATTATTTCCCTCACACCATCTGCTACTCGGTAAAATCCAATTCCAACCTGAGCATCTTGCGCCTGCTGGGGCGCCAGGACTGCGGCTTCGATGTGGTTTCCGGCGGCGAACTGGAGCGCGTGTTGGTCGCCGATCGCAAGGCGGCGAAAAAAGTTGTCTTCTCAGGGGTAGGAAAGTCCCGGAACGAGATCTGCGCCGCGCTGAAGGCCGGCATCCTGCTGTTCAATGTCGAGAGCGAATCGGAACTGTGGACCTTGGCTGAATGCGCGGCGCAGTGCCGCACGGTGGCGCGAGTGGCTCTCCGCGTGAATCCTGATGTCGCTGCCGATACGCATCCCTATATTGCCACGGGCTCGCGCAAGCACAAGTTCGGAGTGCCCATCCGAAGCGCGCGCGAACTTTATGCCAAGGCCTCGGGGGCGAGATACCTGAAGGTTGCGGGCGTCAGCGTCCATATCGGCTCGCAGATCACCGAAGTGGCGCCTTTTGCGGAAGCTGTCGATCGAGTCGCCGCTATCGTGCGCCAGCTCCGCGCGGACGGCCACACCATCGACTTCGTCGACATCGGCGGGGGACTTGGCATTGATTATCAGCGTAGCGACTATCCGCAACCGAACCTGGAATTTTCCGATCAGGTTGCGCGTTACGCGGGGGCGGTAACCACTCCGTTGCGCGGACTGAACGTGCGTTTACTCCTCGAACCGGGACGTTCGATCATCGGTCCCGCGGGCGCTCTGCTCACCACCGTCATCTACAGAAAAGAAAACGACGGCAAACGCTTCCTGGTTGTGGATGCGGCGATGAACGATCTGATTCGGCCCGTACTCTATGGGGCGTATCACGAAATTGTTCCCGTCAATCAAACAGGAAAGTCTTCCACTAAGAAAGAGACGATAGATGTCGTCGGCCCGGTTTGCGAGTCTGGCGATTTCTTTGCTCGCGATCGGGAACTGCCGCGCGCGGAAGAGGGCGATTTGCTTGCGATTCTTGACGCTGGTGCTTATGGTATGGCGTTGGCGTCGAACTATAACTCGCGTCCGCGCCCTGCAGAGATACTGGTTCGCGGGAAGTCCGCAAAAGTGATTCGGCGCCGGGAAGAGATGCAGGAACTTTACGCTGCGGAGTTGTAACACGACCAAGCGCCGTGAGTAGACGCTATCTTTCTCCCCACTTCAACTTCGTGCGCAGCACGTGGAAAAAATCATGCTCCGTCCGGAATAAGCTGACGCTATGTGGGGAGCGGCGGCATCGAACCCTGTCCCCATCGCGCAGATCAAGGCCGGGCTGCCCGTCCAGGCTGAGGTAGGCCACTTCCTCGTCGCTGCGCAGGAGAAGTTCCACAACTGCTGAATCCGGCACCACCAGCGGACGATGAGTCAACGAGTGCGGCGCCACAGGAGTAATCACGAAGGCATTGACCGTCGGCATCAGCACCGGGCCGCCTGCGGAGAGCGAGTAGGCAGTAGAACCCGTAGGCGTGGCCACAATCATTCCGTCCGCCCGGTACCTGGAGACGAAGTTTGTATCGACGAAAAGCTCGTAGTTGTTGAGCCGGGCCAGCGCCGTTTTATTGACTACGGCGTCGTTGAAAACCAGATAACTGCCCAGGGTCTGTTCGCCGCGCAACAAGTCGCACTGCATCAGTGAACGCTGTTCCACGGCGGCGCGCCCTTGCACAATCTGATCGAGCATGGGGAACAGTGAGGAGAGAGGCACATCCGTAAGAAAGCCAAGCGAACCTAGATTCACGCCCAGCAGCGGCACATCAATGGGAGCCGTGGCTCGCGCCGCCGAGAGCAGAGTTCCATCGCCGCCCAGCACCACAACCAGGTCCAGCGATCGCGACGACATTTCCGCGCGGGGCACGGCTTCTTCGCCGTTGGAATATTTAGCAGTTTCCGGATCAACGATGACGTTGTAGCCGTGGGCGTGCAGCCATACCAGCAGTTCGGGAACGGTGCGAGCTACCTCGGAACGCGCCGGACGCGAGATAACGGCTGCAAGTTTCGAGGGGACAGATGAGCGCGAAATTCCCATGGCGAAAGCGAGAAAGAAAGATTGTACAGAATTCGGCGAAAAATCTTTAGGAGACGCGCCGACAGAACTAGAAAACACCCCGCAGCAGGAATTCGCGGTTTCCTTCCGCCCCGCGGATGGGCGAATCGACTACGTCCAGGCAGGTACAACCAACATCCAACAAATTTCGTTTTACCTTTTCGACGCAAGCCAGTTGAGCGGCCTCGTCGCGCACAATGCCTCCCTTGCCAACGAATTCCCTTCCCGCTTCGAACTGAGGTTTGACGAGCACGATCACCTGCCGGTCGCTGCGCCTTTCTAAAACCGGCGGGAAAGCGGCGCTCACCACCGGAGGAATAACCAAGGTCGCGGATATAAACGCTACATCAACCGCGATAAGATCTACCGTTTCACCGATGATCTTTCTCGTCACAAAGCGTGCGTTGGTCTTTTCCAGAAGTCGAACGCGAGGATCATGGCGAAGCTTGAAATCCATCTGCCCATGACCAGCGTCGATTGCAATTACACGAGGGGCGCCATGCTGCAACAGGCAATCGGTAAAGCCACCGGTAGAGGCGCCAACATCCAGGCAAATTCTGCCGTTGACGTCAATATTCCAATGTTCGAGAGCGCGTTCAAGCTTCAGGCCTCCGCGGCCAACATACTTGAGATCCTCGCCGAGCACCCGCACCGCAGCGTCCAGTACAACTTGCGCTCCAGGTTTGTCGAGCTTCTGTTCGTTGACCAAGACTTTTCCGGCAATGATCAGAGCCTGTGCGCGCTCCCGCGACGCGGCGAATCCGCGATCGAGCAGAAGTTTGTCCAATCTCAGTTTCAATCTCAGTTTCAACCTCGCTCCGCACTGGAAGCTCTGATCGGCGAGGTGCTGCGTTGCAGACACAGCACGAAAGTGCCAGCCCTCGCTCCGGTGCAAAGTGCTGAACCACCTCCCGCTGAATCACTTACAAAGATAGAGCCGAGCTTTTCCACAGTATTTTCCACGGTTGTGTTGAAAACTCTTGTTCGAACGGAATCATGAATAGAAAATCGTGAACAGAAAATATGACATGAGAAATCGGCATAGCGGAGAGGGTCGCCCCGCCTCCGCCGAGTCGGCCCGGGGAATCTCGCCCGGAGCCGCTCACAGAGCCGGACGTGGTCGGGATAGATCCGAGACGCGCGCACCGTGCCCTGAAGGACAAGGTCACGTTTCCTCGGGCCTCCCTACGATCCCGGAAGGTCGGTTTTCCCGATTCCGGTTTTCGCCTTGGCTTTCTCCGAGAGGTCTTTCCGAGATGCCTGAAGCTTAAGCGCACGCTCGCATACACCCCACCCATTCCGGTTTACCTCACAGCTCGTCCTTGAAATCACGGCTCCTCCGACTTTCATCGTTGACCATACTCGGACCACCCAGTTCCGGTTCTGATGTCGTCCGAGTGCCTCGTATCCGGTTCTTGTTCATCGGCTCGCGTCTTTGACCTTCATTCAGGCCCCGCCCCACGGCGAGTGTCGTTTCACCCTTGCGTTTTGCTAACCCTTCACCTCTATCAGGTTGGGTAAAGGACTGACACCTTCAAGCTATCGAACATGCTCGGCACACCAAACAAGAGCCGCCCCGAAGGGCGGCTCCAAAGTCCTGCGCGGAACAATCAGCCAGCCACTTCTTCCAGCAATTTCTGATCGATGTCGAAGTTGGAGTGTACGTTCTGGACGTCATCCTGATCTTCAAGCGCTTCCATCAGACGGATCATGGTATTGGCTGCCTGCCCTTCCAGCTTGATGTAGTTCTGAGGAATCATGGCCACACTCGACGACGCGGGCTCAATCCCAGCCTTCTTTACGGCCTCGAGCACTCCTTCGAAAGCTGAAGGCTCAGTCAGGATTTCCCAGTTCTCGCCGTCGTCATTCAAATCTTCGCCGCCCGCTTCGAGAACGATATTCATCAGATCGTCCTCCTTCGCCACGTTTTTCGGAATAATAATGTCACCCTTTTTATGGAACATCCAGGAGACGGCGCCGGCCTCGGCCATGTTGCCGCCGTTCTTGCCAAAGCAGTGGCGTATTTCACTCACTGTGCGGTTGCGATTGTCGGTATTGATATCCAAAAGGACCGCGACTCCGCCCGGACCGTAGCCCTCGAGAGAAAATTCCTCGTAGGTAGCGCCGGGCAGTTCTCCCGTACCGCGCTGAATCGCCCGCTTGATGTTATCGGCCGGCATATTCTCCGCCTTGGCCGCAACGATAGCCCCGCGCAGGCGGGGATTGGAATCAGGATCGCCGCCGCCATTCTTCGCGGCGATGCTGATTTCCTTGATGAGACGGGTAAAAATTTTGCCGCGCTTGGCGTCGAGCGCGCCCTTTTTATGCTTGATTGTGGCCCATTTTGAATGGCCAGACATGGCTAGACCTCGTATCTATTATTTCGTTTTAACGCGGGATTCGCCCGTAGAAAGCGCACAGGTTGCCTCGAAAGTATGCAGGCGAACCGAAATTATAGCACGACACGATTCGGAGGTGACGGGAAATCCGCCCCAAAAAGCAGGCTGCGAATCAGAGGCAGGATTCTTGCGATCAAGCCCGGAGAAAAACACCACCTTAATTGTGTCATTGACGACAATGCACGCGCACCCCTAACATACTGCGGAGCAATTATTCCGCATGAAAGACCGGGTCATAGGTCACTACCGGGTCCTCGAAAAAATCGGGGCCGGGGCGATGGGCGAAGTCTATCGGGCCCGGGACGAGAGGTTGGGCCGCGACGTTGCCCTGAAACTCATCCGGCCCAGCTCCAGCGGCAATGCCGATCACATCCGCCGCTTCGAACTGGAAGCACGCGCAGCCGCTGCGCTCAATCATCCCAACATCGTCGCCATTTATGATGTCGGTCTGGACGACGGAGCTCCGTACATTGTTTGCGAACTGTTGCACGGGAAAACCCTTCGCACCTGGCTGTCGGAAGGCGCTTTGCCGGCTCGGCAAGCTGTCGATTACTCCCTCCAAATCGTACAAGGTCTGACAGCGGCTCATGACCATCACATCATCCATCGGGACCTGAAGCCCGAAAACTTATTTGTGACCACCGATGGCCGGGTCAAGATTCTCGACTTTGGCGTGGCCAAGCTGCAATCCGCGCCTCAGGGATCCGACCGAACCGCGGAAGATCTCACCACGGTGACCAAGAGCGGCTCGGTAATCGGCACTGTCGCTTATATGTCGCCCGAGCAGTTGCGGGGTAAGGCGGTCGATCATCGTAGCGACATCTTCAGCGTAGGCGCGATTCTTTACGAAATGCTGGCTGGCCGGCGAGCTTTCCGCGGCGAAACGGAAGTCGACACCATCACTGCCGTTCTACGCGAGGATCCCCCCGAGATTGGTCTGGAGCAGGCGCAAATCCCTTTGCCCTTCCGCCAAATCGTTCGCCATTGCCTGGAGAAAGAACCGCAAAAGCGCTTCCAATCGGTTCGCGATCTTGCGTTTGCTTTGGAGACTCTGGCAAACACTTCTGGCAAGCGGGCGAACCTCAAGGGTCCCCCAAAGTTGCAAGCCAAGCTGCTTCCTTGGGCAGTCGCAGGAGTGCTTCTCATCGCAACGCTCCTGCTGGCGACGCGCCAGACGCAACAGGCCAATCTGCCGCCCGAATTTCAGCGCATCACCTTTGACGAGGGCACGCTCTACTCGGCGCGTTTTACGCCCGACTTTCGTTCGGTGGTCTACGGCGCCGCCTGGAACGGCAGACCGCTGCAACTTTTCTCCACCATCGGCGATTCGCTTTTAACTCAGCCGCTGAATCTTACGGACGCAAACTTACTGGCAATTTCCAGGTCCGGTGAACTGGCGCTGGTGCTGCACGGCGATCACGGGGCGCATCTTGAGATTCAGCAAGGCATGTTGGCTCGTGCGCCCCTCGCCGGAGGTTCCCCGCGCGAACTACTGGAGGACGTCCGCTGGGCGGATTGGGGACCAACTGGTGAACTAGCTGTCGTCCACTATGCCGATAGGCGGTACCGGATTGAGTATCCGCTTGGTCACATTTTGTATCAAGGCGATGCATGGATCAGTCACATCCGTGTCTCTCCGCAGGGCGACAAGATCGCTTTCATAAATCATCCGTCAATGTGGGACGATAGAGGCTATGTCTGCCTCATGGATCTGGCCGGACATGTTAAAACGCTGTCGAAGCGATGGGACTCCGCAGACGGGCTGGCCTGGAAAACCGACGGAAAAGAAATCTGGTTTACAGCCGCCGAAAACGGCTACACGCGCAGCTTGTTCGCCATAGATATCTCGGGACAAATTCGAACCGTCCTAAAAATTCCGGCGGGGTTGACATTGCAGGACACGGCGCCGGATGGCCGCGTGCTGATGAGCCGGGACACCGAACGCCTTGCCATGGCAACTTCGGCGCGCACAGGCGAAGCGGAGAATATTTCCTGGCATGATTGGGATGTTGCCAAAGACATTTCGAATGATGGCCAGTCCGTATTGTTCGAGGATGCAAGCGAAGCCGCACCTCCCGATTACTCCGTGGCCATTCGTAGAATCGACGGTACGCCGCCCATACAATTGGGCGCGGGCAGCGCGGGTGGTCTTTCACCGGACGGCAAATGGGCGATCGCCATTATCGCCGGTACGCCCGGACGCATCATGTTATACCCCATCGGTCCCGGCCAGCCCCGAACGATTCCCGTCGACGGCCTTGAACGGCTACACAACGGGTCCTCTCGTTTTCTGGCGGATGGGAAGCGGATCACCATCAATGGCAATCAGACCGGTCAGGGGGTGCGCTGCTATCTCGTTGACTTGGATGGAGGGAAACCCACCCCGATCACGCCTGAAGGAATTACCTGTGGCTTAGTTTCGCCCAGCGGTCAATACATTCTAGCGATGAACGGCCTTACGGATGCACTCTATCCCATTGCTGGAGGCGCTCCGCGCGCCATTCCCGGCCTCGAGCCCGGCTTCACTCCTCTCCAATGGTCGGCGGACAACTCGGCTGTCTATGGATATCGTCCCGGCCAGGTTCCGGCCAAAGTTTACAAAGTTAACTTGGTCACCGGCGAGAAGACTTTAATTCAGGATCTGCAGCCAAAAAGTTCCGTCGGAGTAGTATCGATGGCTCCAGTGGTTGTCACTCGCGACGCTTCGCGTTTCGCTTATAGTTACTATCAAGTTAATTCCGTGCTGTATGTAATTTCTGGATTGCACTGAGGCGGCGGGCTCGAACTAATCGAGTGATCCCAAAAAATCTGCCGCAACGTAGTGAAAAAAAATGGATGTCGATGTAAACCCCTGGGCAAGCGCATCCCGGTAGTGTGGAACCCTGGTTCCCCGGTAAACCAAGCCATCCCCCAGCGCCTGATACACAGTTACTGTTCCGTCAGCAGTATCAAGACGAAGCGGCCACGAAGTTTCCTGCTCCGGTTCGGGAGAAAAATCCAAGCATAACGTAACGCTGAATTCGCATTGCTGCCGGTCGGTGTGCCTCTTCAATTCAGAACCGCTCAAATAGGACGCAAGATAAACGTAGGAAGGCCTAACTGGCTCTCCTACAATGGCGCTCACCGCAGGCGCGATCTGGTGGTGGAAATAGCGGGCGACGGATTCGTTGTGCGCCACATAGCGACGCGGACTCTGCGCATCTCCCAGCCGGATTGCTCCCCGCCGAATGGCATGGCGGTAGTACCGCCGCAATGCTGCAAGATGGAAAGGATGAAGCAAATCGGCGATCGGCACATAGTTTCGCTCTTGAAACGATTGCACCTTGATTCTGGCGATCTCGGACCATTCTGCAACACGAAGGTCGGAGTAATCCTCTGGGGTCAAAATGCCAGCCCGCGCCAGCACCAGTCGCACTCCATTGGGCTGAGAGGACGTGGTTTCGCCCGCTCTTACTCGCGCGACCACCTCTTCCAGACGCGGCCCCAGCCAGAACGGATGCAGCATGCCCAAGGCAGGGTCACGCACCCAAGCCACGGTACCCCGCAGGCTGAACCCCTCGAGGAAATCCCGGTGCGATTGCAATTCCTCCGGTACCTCACCTGCCGGCAGGAAAGAACATAGTGGGTTGAGAAATAACTTCTGCCCAGAGTTATATTGCCAGTCTCGTCGATTGAGAAGCTGTCGTGGAACCAAATGCAGCGGCAACTCGTCCAGCAGGCAATGGAATTCGTGCGGAGGCAGCGTCGCCGTATGTCGTTGCCGCGACGCCGCCCCCATCAGGCCGGCAACCCACTCAAGCCATGCGTTGTCCTTTACCGATGTAGCCATCTACTGGTGCAGCCATCCGTTTACCGTGAAGCGACTTTCACCGAAAGCCCGCGACCGACAGCGCACGGGAGTAATTTCGTGCAGCGTCGAGCACGGGAAAAAGACAATCTGGTTCTGCCGCGGCACGATTGTCTCGTAACTGCCTGCGTTGACTTGCTGGTCGCCGCTCTTCCGCCTATCGTGCAGCCGCAGCTCTCCGCCCTCGAACTGGCACGGTTCGCGGTGGAAGAAATACACGAACGTCATTCGCCGCGATGCGATCAGTTCCTGTGCATCATCGCAGTGGGCATGAAAAAAATCTCCATCATTGCTCGCCGTGACCTGCACTTCCGTCCGGCTGACCGGGAACTCCTCGACCCCAAGCTCTTCAAGCACAGCTGGAAGCACACCGCGGATCCGATCCAGAATTACTTGCTCATGTTCGCCCAACTCGGTCAGGACCCGCGACCGGCGATGGCTGTGGTCGGTGACTCCGGTTTCCCCACTAGGCGAAATTACTTCGCTGTTCTTGAATTCCGCCTCATGCTCCAGCGTGTAGCGAATCAGTTCCTCGACTTCTTGCGGAGCCAGGAATTCATCCAGAACCACGCATCGGGCTCGAGCAATCTGAGGTGCGTCCAGGATAGCGGCGCTCCTGGAGCCTTGCTGAACTTCCCGGCCCGTAGCCACGTTCTGATTCCGCAGGCTGATACTGGGTGGCTGCGGGCCGCTCGGCACCTTCTGTGGTTGGGGTGCGGGCACGCTATGCGGTCCCGGTGATGAGGGCGGTTGAGGTCCGCCCGGTCCTGAAGCTATGGTTGCGGGATCGGCTTCTTCGATGTCCGACGCCATACCGCGCGCCACAATTTGCTCCACAATGCTACTACCCAGCAGCGTAAATGCGCGTTGTGATACCGTCTCTCCCACTGACCGGGCTATCGCTGCGGTGACTGCCGCCTGAGTCTCCGGGTTGCTGGATGCTTCTTTCGCATTTTGCAGGAGGCTCATCAGCAACTCCCGCTCCTGCGAACTCAGGATGCGTTCATCCTGCATTAAAGTCTCAGAAAAAGCGTCAAGAACCTGCTTTGACTTCATTTACGCACACTCCTCCCTGAACTTATCGAGCGTTTTTAGTTCCTGTGTGCGAGGGGAGAAGCTCTTTCGCGGGAGACAGTAACAGGAAATCGGCTGATTATCAAACGGAATCTCATGAGCGACCGACGGATGCGGCCAACAGCTCGGCTACGCTCTATGGGCTGGCCATCGCGCCAACCATTGACAGGAAGATTTTCACCCCGTCGATGCAGCCCAGTTCCGGTTCCGCAGACCGCTCGGGATGCGGCATCATGCCCACCACGTTGCCACCAGCACTGCATATCCCCGCGATATTGTCCAAAGAACCGTTGGGATTCGCTGACTCTGAGATTTCCCCGGCGGGAGTGGAATAGCGAAATACAATGCGATTGTCGCGGCGCAACTGAGAGTGCGTCTCCGCGTCGCAGAAGTAATTTCCTTCCATGTGGCCGATCGGAATAGTCAACACCTCGCCCTGCGAACAGGCATTGGTGAAAGGAGTAGCCGCATTTTCAACCCGTACCTGCACCGGTTTGCAAACGTATTTCAGCCCGGTGTTGCGCATGAGAGCGCCCGGTAAAAGTCCCGTTTCGCACAGGATCTGAAAACCGTTGCAGATTCCCAGCACCAAACCGCCGCCATCCGCGAAATGGCGAACAGATTCCATCACCGGCGAGAACTTCGCAATCGCACCCGTCCGCAGGTAATCTCCAAAGGCGAATCCTCCCGGCACAATAATTGCATCGCAATTCTCCAGATCATGCGATTCGTGCCAGAGAAAACAGGCCGGCTGCTTGAGGACCTGCTCGATGGTCCAATACGCATCGTGATCACAATTCGACCCGGGAAAGATGAGCACTCCAAATTTCATCTTCACTTCCTTGATGTGGAATTTGAGCTCAGTTTAACACGCGGGTTCTCACTCACTTCGCGGGCCGGTTGGCTTTTCGCTTCGCACTTCGATTAGACACATCTAGTGCGCCGCAACATCCACAGGTGATGAAGAAGGAGCCAAGGGCAAGCTCTGCGGACTACCCCCGGGTAGCGTCGGCGGCCATTCGACCGCAGGGGCGGATTGCATCGCCGTCGTGGCTTCAGGTGGCGCCGGCGGCGGAACTCCTTTGGCCCTCACAATCGCCCAATGCCATTCCTGATCAGGAAAGAGAGCAAAATTCAGTTGAGTGCGAAATAGCGCCGTCCCGGAAGGAGCAGCCGACCCTTTCACCCGCAACAGAATTGTGACATCCGGTAACTTTTTCGACGAGTCCTGCACCGGATGAGAAGAAACACTCGCAACCGCTGGCACAATTCGCGCCTTCCCGGTGTAGGAAGCCGCATCGTCCGGATCTGGACTTCTGACAATCGTCAAGCCGATCACCACTTCGCGCAGCTCCCACAACGTTCCGTTATGCACTGAAACTTCCAACGAATCTCCCTCGATCGTGGCGGGCCCATCTAGTTTGGCCAGTTCGCTCCGTGGCAGTTCGTCCAGCATAATGGGATCGGCGAGCAGCGAGCTGGTCTTCGCGCTGAAGGTGAGGCTGCAACTCACGTCGGATGAAGAAAGGTGAAGGCTCTTTCCACTCGGATCGAGGGAGAACACCATCGTAGAGCCGGTCGCGCGACGGGTTTCGGCGTCCTGCACTACCTTGGAAAAATTGTCATTATCAATCACCACTTCCGAAGAAGGAGGCGTCTTCTTGCGAAAACTGCGCGCCACATCTCCAAGCGGTGTATCGTTCGCATCATCTTGTGCGCTAACCCGCAGTGGCAAAGCAAGAGCTAGCATCCCCGCGGCCAGCAGGACCATCGTCACGCGAATTGATATAGCGACTCTCACCGTGGATTCCGAGGGACAGAAAACCGTGACGCCACGCGCCATTCCGCGCGATGCCGTTCTGATCTGCGAGAAAGCGGCGAATCACCGCGAACCGCAGTACTCCTGGCAAGATTGTAGCGAGACTGAAGAGAGAAGGAGAGATAACCCGGGCAAACCGTGGTGCTAGACCTTCCGAGTCGGGTCAGATAGACCCAGAGAGAGTTAGACCAGGAAGACCGCGGGCCATAAAAATGGTCTGAGCGCGCGCTGACGAAATGGTTAGCGCAACGGGGCGCGCGCCCAAACCGAATGCCCAACTCCAACCAGCAATTTCTACAGCAGGCCTGAAGAACGCAACCGGGTAACAGGGTCCGCTACCGGTTGTCTACGAAATATCCAACGTGCCACCGCAAATCCCACCGCTACGTAACAAAGATGCATGAGCCTCATAGCACCCCCAAAAACCTACAAATCAATCATCACCTCAGGGGAGGATCAGCATCACTATCGGCAAAATAGCAGTAGGCGGAATACCGTACAAGGCCCGTCCGTGCTAGTGGCGTGGCACTGAAGTAATACGGAGTAACCCATTCGCAGACAACTGCAATCGACGTTTGGAAGCTATCCCATGGATAGCGCTAGGGCAAAGTTTTTGGCTAGGGCACCGCTTCAAGCCCAGCCATTCAGATCCCAGAAATGACGAGGGCTTCAGTCTGAGGGAGACTAAGTTCCTGGCCCGCCACCATGCTTTTCGCGTCTTTGACTCTACCGGCGCGCTCATGGCCACGCAGAATAACTTCATTTTTTCCCAAGCAACTTGCGCGCCGCCTGGATTTCCTTCCGCTTCTTTGCGTCAACTTCCGGATAGCAGACGTTAAGTTCTTCTAGCGTTTCTACAATCGCGGCGGCAACAACCAGATGTGTAAACCACTTATTATCCGCCGGAACCACATACCACGGAGCATGCTTGCTGGTCGTATGCCGGATCATCTCTTCGTAGGCTTTCTGATAATCGTCCCAGTAATCGCGCTCATGAATATCGGCTTCGGAGAACTTCCAGTTTTTCTCCGGTTCATCCAGGCGCGCCAGAAACCTGCGTTTCTGTTCTTTCTTCGAAAGATGAAGGAAGAATTTGCGGATGACCGTCCCATTCCGTGCCATGTGCCGCTCGAAGCAAGAAATGTCTTCGAAGCGTTCCTTCCAGATGTCTTTCCCCACCAGAGAAGGCGGAACTTTTTGTCCTTCGAGCACCTGGGGATGAACCCGCACCACCAGCACCTCTTCATAATAAGAGCGATTAAAAATCCCGATGTGCCCCCGCTCCGGTAGTTGAGTGGTCGTGCGCCACAAGAAATCATGCTGCAATTCGGTGTCCGAAGGCGCCTTGAACGAGTGCACCTGGCATCCTTCAGGATTCACCCCGGACATGACATGCTTGATGGTGCCGTCTTTCCCTGCCGCGTCCATCGCCTGAAAAATCAGCAGCAGCGCCCAACGATCCTGGGCATACAGCTTGGCCTGCAATTCTTCCATGCGTGCAATGTCGTTTTGTAGATGTTCCTCGGCGTGTTCGACCGAGTGCAGGTCGGCGGTCTCGGCCGGGTCAATATCCTTCAACCGAAAATGTTCGCCATCAGCAATGCGATAAGACTTTGCCAGTTTGGAGGTTTTCATTCTTGTGAAAGTCTACACCGCACTGGAGGCGGGTTACAGCAGACAAGGTACGAAGCCCCGGCCACGATTCCAGAGACACGGATGAGCCGCTTATTGGATCTGCAGATATTTTCTTGGCGTGAAGCCGTGCGCCGACTGCGCGGGAAGATCGACTTCCCTTTCATCCCCGCCGCTCGTTTTGCCAGTCCCCCTCGACTTTTATCCGCGGACCAAAGCTGCGCGCCGCAGTCATGATCGGCTGATCGACGTTATTCACATTCACCGAGGTCAAGCGCAAAACCAAAATAGCCTCGCCCGCCAGCCGGCCGTGCGGCCTTGCGTTACCACTGTGCCCGTTACATTCGAACCAGCTGGAATTGCCGTCTGGCCGTCCACTATCACATCCTTGTCCGTCGTGGCGGAAAAAGTCTGCCCGGCCTGGTTCGTCTGCAAGCGGAGCTCATCCGTAAGCCTGACGGTCACAGCCGTTCCCGCAGCCACAACAATAGGTTGCGGCTGCGCTGGCGCTCCGGGCTGGGGAGTTGGCAGGCGTGTGCGCTGCATTGTTATCCGCAGCGGGAGTGCCCGGATTGTTTGCGGGAGGCGCGGGAGGAGTCGCCGGTACCGCCGCCGTGTTTTCATTGGAGGGAGATTTTTTGTTCCTGTTGCACGCGGGCAGCTCCAGCATCAGGAAAATCGAAAACACTGCAAATGCGGCGCCCAAAGTCCCACACGCAGCGCCGAAATAACCGGCGATCTGTCCAAAAATCCCCTTGTTTCGAGGATGTTCGCTGTCCAATCCATTCCGAACCCCTGGATATGTCAAACGAAAGCAAACCGCAAGTCAACTACATCGGCCACGCCGATCCGATAAGGCTCCCCGCCAAAATCAGAAGCACAAGGCACGCCACAATCACATACAGGCGGTCGTGCTCCTCCGCAAATCCAAAGATCGAAAACGCAACACGCGCCACCGGAGTCGCAATCAGCAACAGCAGGCCGAGCTGAATGATACCCCTGCCCCGCAGCGCCAACGCTTCCCGGAAGATACCCCCAACGCTGCGTAGGTCGGCAGGCTCGCTACGAAATGCGCGGTAATCAGCAGGAGCGTCCCCGTGACGCGCCAAGTACACAACGGCCCCAATCACGACGAGGAACGCCGAGGCCATCACACCGCCCCGAAGCAGGTTTCCGATAAATCTCTCCATCCGCTTGTCAGTCCAACTTCGGTCGCGGCTCGCATCAAATCCGCCCATGTCAGATCCTTCCGGAAATTCCCTTGTAGAGCATCTCGATTCCTAGAGCTACAATCACCAGGCTGAACACGCGCCGTAACCACCCGGGGTCGGCTTTCACCAGAATCCGCGTACCCAGCAGCGATCCCGCAAGAACCCCTAGCATCACTGGCATGGATAGACCGGGATCGATATATCCGCGCGACAAATAAATGCCCGCGCTGGCCGCGGCCGTTACGCCGATCATAAAGTTGCTGGTCGTAGTCGAGACCTTGAATGGAATCTTCATGGCTTGATCCATTGCCAGGACTTTCATCGCGCCCGAACCAATGCCCAGCAATCCGGACAACGTTCCGGCGCCAAACATCAGCCCCCAACCCAGAGGCACATGCCGCACGTTGTAGCTTCGAATCCCATCCCCCTCGCGAAAGCTCCCGTTCAGTCGTAATTTCGTAGCCAGGGGATCGGGTTCCGTATCGCGCTGATTTCGTGACGGCCGTTTCCAGGACAAAAACGCGGACACGATCAGCACCGCTCCAAAAACAATGGAAATCGCACTGGAGGAAATGTGTGTCGCCAAAGTCGCACCAGCGAGCGCGCCCAGCGTGGTCGCGATCTCGAGGAACATTCCGATCCTGATGTTCGTAATGCCCTCTTTCACATAAGCCGCCGCCGCGCCCGAGGAGGTGGCGATCACCGATACCAGGGACGCTCCAATGGCATAGCGCACGTCCACTCCAAGCACCAACGTGAGCATGGGGACTAGAACCACCCCGCCACCCAACCCAGTCAACGCTCCTAGAAAACCGGCGACCACAGAGCCGGCTGCGACAATCAAACTGAACTCAAGCATGTTCATGAGCTTTTTTCATTCTTCCAGACGCAGCAGATCGCACGTCTTGAATCCGCAATCTTAACAGCCACCTGCGCCAATGCCTCCCGTAAACCTCAAGTTATTGCCTCAGCAGATATACCAATTCAAGCCTGGTGGCCGGTAAGCGAATCACCAGGAGAAACGCTTGCCGGCGAATCCGATTCTTGTTGCACTGCACCGGAGTTGATGATCGATGGCGCGTCTGCACTTCGTATTGATTCTCGCGTTTTCGGTCTCTGCGCTAGGCCAGAATAATGTCCAGAACAACGCAGATGCCATCGTGCAGCGCTCCGTCGAGGCGAACAAACACGATTGGGAGGCTGCGAGCGAGACATTGGCCGAAGCGAAACTAAAACCTATGAAGCCATAATGGTTCTCGGCTCTCCGTACGAACGCCTCGTTGCGGCGAACGATAAACCGTTGGCATCTGCGCAAGTAGGCGAGGAAAAACGCAAGCTGGAGATTGCCCGCTCCAAACGGCAACGGGAGTCACCCCATAAAAGATCCGAAAGCATCGCCAAATACGAAAACGACCGAAAACACGACCATGCTCTCATGGATGAGATGGTGAAGGCCTTCGATTTGAAACTGCTGAATGAAACCACTCTGGATGATCACCGTGTCTACCTCCTCGAGGCAGCACCCCATCTGAGATACCATCCGCCGAACATGGAGGCGCAAGCATTAACCGGAATGCAAGGCAAGTTGTGGATCGACAAAGATCGTTTCCGGTGGGTGAACGTGGAAGCCGAAGTCACGTGTCCCGTCTCCATCGAGGGCTTTCTTGCGAGATTGGAACCGGGCACGCGCTTCGAATTAGAAAAGGCGGCCGCGGCTCCAGACATCTGGTTGCCAAAGCATTGTTCGGTGCACTCGCAGGCTGAAGTTTTGTTCCTCTTCAATCACCACGATCACGATCAAGACGACGAGACCTACTTCAACTATCAAAAAGATCACGCCTCCGCCAATTGCCAGGCTCCGAAAAAGCGGAGAATGATTCGGTTATTCGCCCTTTGCTCGGCAAGAAAGAGATCTAGTGGGCACAAAAAAGAGCAGGTAACGAAATATGGCTTCAGGCCGCCACCCTCGTTTCCCTGCTCTCCCTAGACAACTACCCAGGTTTATTCAATAAGCGGAGTCTAATCCGCGAGCCGCCTCTCAGGTGATTCCCTGGGAAAATATTTGTATCTTCATTCCCAGAACTGGGAACCACTCTCTGCGCGTTGGGGGGAGACAATTCAGTGGCGCAGTGTTGAACCGCCCGGCCAACATTCCAGTTCACTCATCGAGAATGTTGTTCCCCGTTGCCGTTACTTGCAACTCGCAACTGGAATTGCTCTCCCAGCGTGCTCGCGAGCGAATTGAGAGCCCCGGCGAGCGCAAACCGCCATCGTTCCACGGATTGTTGCGCCATCTCCTCCGTGTTCCGGTCAAAGGATCGCAGCGTCTCAGCAATCTGCATGCGCAACGACTCGGAGACCGACGCTTCAATCTTCTGCTGGATCGTCTGCAAATCAACCTTTGCCTCATCCAGTTGATTTCCCAGCTCCTGAGCATTGCGCGTGCTCAACTCAGCCAAAGCCGCTTCCAGCGCGCTCTCCAGTTGGCTGCGCGCTCCGCGCACGGTGTCACTCGAGAGTTGCGACAGGCGTTTGTCCAGGCCCGATTCGAGCCGGCGCGCAGATTCGTCCAGACTCGCAATACGGCGGTCGAGATCACCCACTTGCTCTTGCAGCCGCGCCGATTCCGCCGTGACCGTCGCTTGTACCTGTTCCAACTCCCGGCTGCGCGTCTCATGCAACTCGCCCAGATTGTGCTCCATTACCTTTAGAAGCTCCTCACTAAGCCACTTGAGTCGCTTGCCCGCGTCGACGACTTGCTGGTTAAGCTCTCCCTGTCCACGATTCAGGTGCTCCCGCATATTCTGCACGACGTCCGCTGCGAGACCCTGGGCTTTTTCCTCAACCGATTGCAGATCGGTTGTGATCCGCCGCAGAAATTCGCCGTGGCTCTCCGTCGTCTTCTGCTCAATTGCCGCCTTCGCCGCATTCAGCACTTGTTCTGACTGCTCCCGCGTCTGCTTCAGTACCTGCGGCCCCAGTTCCTTCTTCAAGCGAAGCTCCAACTGCTGTTCGAGCTCGGGAGGAATCTGGGAAAGCGACACCTCAAATTTGCTCCGCTTGGCCCCTTGCGCCAGCTTTTCCTTAAGCTCCGCAATTTCGGTCTCAAGCGGGTGAACCAGCTCGGCGAGTATCGCCTTCAGGCGCTCGTCCGAAAGTTGCTTCTTGATTCTGTCGAGCACAATTTTAGCCGAAGCTATCGCGGGACTCGGGGGAAGGATGCTGGTCGACGAAAGCGCCGGAGACGAAACAACGCCGCCTTCCACCGGCGCCGCCGGCAATCGCACCCAATCTTCCGGACAACTCTGCAACGCCCAGAAATTTTCCGGCCGGTCAAACCTCGCGCCCAGCCTCCAACTCCGGCGATCGGACTTGATAGGCTGGCAATAGACGACTTGCGCCGTGGTTTCGCGCCCCTCCTGACTGTGGAAGTGCAATGGAACTCCGGCGTTCAACTTCACGGGAGAGAGCATTGCGCAACCGTGAGCGCTAACCGCCAGTGTTTCGCATACCTCGGAAAAAGTAGCTCCGGGATCCAGGCTGGTAACAAGTATCGGAACGGCGATCGGCACCCGCGAGCTGCGCCGCAACGTGGGGACATTTGAATTGTGCATAGCCTCTGCCTTGTCGGAGGAGTTAGTACCGCTCGGCCGTCAACCGCCGAGTGCCTTGTACCACGTTATCGCCAACTTGATTAAAGAGGTTTAACCCGTAGTCTCGTTCGCGGGATGATCGACAGAGCAATAGCAGCGCGGTCTTTCGTAACTCGCGTATTCGTCAGGCTATGAGGGAATTGGAAATCAATCGGTGCCGGGAGGGGGAATCGAACCCCCACAGAGCTTTCGTGGCAACGGGTACGCGAATGCGCCTGGCGATCAGATTGCCGACGTGGTCGGGGCGACAGATGTAGCCATGCAGCACGACGCCATCAACGGCTCTGGCAAAATCTGCATTCTCATGACCACAGCCGCCTTTTCTGGGCCAGCCATCCATGTCGATTCCGAACATCACCCGCAGGTTTGGCGAAATATTGATGTGCGTGCACGGCTCTTGCGACACGGAATGCGAATCTCGTCTCCCTCGTTATTCGTCTGCCCATGTCGACTTGGTTCCTAGTCATTGGATGGCCGCGCGAATGGGCCGGCCGGGATTCACGCCTTCAATAAAGCGTTCTTCCTTGACCACGAAAACTCTGTTAACCAGCACGTACGGAATTCCTGAACGGGCGCCCCCGGATGTTCGTATGTGGAGTTGTCGATTACAGTGCGTGGGTTGAAGACGGTAATATCAGCGTCGGACCCTACTTCCAGGCGTCCTTTATTCTTCATTTCCGGAACTCTTGATTGCAGCACACGCTCTGCAGCACAACCGCACGCTTCAAGGCGGTTGACGGGATGCGCCGGCGGGCGCGCTTCGACGGAGCACAGAGAGATTTTGCGCTGCATATTGAAGCTCGCATCAACGAAGCGCCTCAGGAAGTCCTTGCCATGTTGAGTATGCGACAGTTGCAGGCACAGGGCGTCACAGCACAATATCCGCGCATGGCGCCGACCGAACAATACCTAATGGGAAGGAATGCCGAGATAGCATTGGCGCGGAGTGCGGCGCCAGAGGTATATCCCGCGATGCGACAGTCCTGGTCCTTGGGCGGCATGGGTACGAGACGGCGGTTCGGGGCAAGCATGGGTTCGTTTGCATGGTGGCACGAGGGTTGGTGGGAACCCCTGATATGCCGGAGTTTTGGAACCCTAAGATTCGTGGCGCAGATTGCCTTAATCCAGGGATAGATTTACAACTTCAAACTCCAGCCGGGCCTGAAAAGGAGAATGAATCAAAATTGCAGCGTTGATCGCACGGCGGCTGGCCCACCCTTTCCGCTACTTCTTCTTTGGGGTCAGCTGCTGCCACAATTCGATCTTGTTGCCGTCGGGATCGTAGATCCACGCGAACCGGCCATAGTCTGCGTCCTGGCGCTTGGGATCGATCTTGACGCCTTCTTTCTGCAACCGTTCAAGCAGCGCATCCAGGTCGTCCACAATGTAGTTCACCATGAACGCTTGGCTAGGCTCGAAGTACTTGGTGTTTCCAGGGAACACGGTCCAGACGGTCACATGCTCGTTCTCGGGGTTGTCTTTCTCTCGCCACGGCATCATGACGCCCCCGCCTTTATCCGCGAGTCCGAGATGCTTGCCGTACCACTCACGCATCTGTTGTTGATTCGTGGACTTGAAGAATATTCCACCGATCCCCAGGATTCGCCCTCGCTCGCTCGGCATTGCCGCTCCTACCTTCGCGCTTGCCGCATTTGCCGGGGTGCTCGCCGGTTGCTGCGCGGGGCGAACCGGCAGCAGAAATACAGCCAGAGCGGACAGAACGGAAAGAACGGGCATTGGCGTGCGCAACATGCGCGGATTCTAGCACCAATTCTCGTGTCCGTGCCAGAAGCACCCATTCACGAAAATCGCCCAGCTCTACGGAGCTTCCGCAGCTTCCAAGGATCCGCTCTCTCGCCTACTTCACGCCAGTGGGGAGCTATCGCCGGGGCGGGCCGCCGTTGATGGGACAGTACGAGCGAACGAGTTCCATCAGACCTGCCGGGGTAATGGCGACGGCAAGCAGGCAAAGTTGACCAGTAGCAACACGGGAAACCCCAGCAGTGATCGCGGATGCGATCAACCGGCATCTCGTGAGAGACAGGCCGGGCCGTATCGGGTGACGGAGAGGCCCGTAGTACCGACTCTGCTCGTTTACCAGAGCCTGAGACTTTACATTAGTTTCTTGTAAATGGGCCGTAGCTCAAACCGGGGCTGGCTCCTGCCTTTCGGAGTCTACGATGACGCCTACGCAAAATAAAAGTCCCCACCCGCCTCCTGTCGCTTGCCAAAAGCCTATAGCGCGCTATTACGGTCGTCGCTCTTTCACCACCTGTGCCGTTTCGTCTCTTTGTCGTCAGGTGGATTAGCGTCGGCGAGTGAGTCCCTTTGCCGAGGCCTCGGATCCAGGTGGTTCACGGAACGGTTCCACCGAAATGCGCTCGTAACACACTTCCAGCACGGTCAGGTATGCTGTACCGCCCGGCACTTGGAGAACTATGCGATCGCCCGCTGCCGACTTCATCAACGCGCGCCCCAGAGGCGACACCCAACTGATGTGGTTGCGGTTGAGATCGACCTCGTCTGTGCCCACGATGCTCACCACTCGCTCCGTTGCCGCGGCATCGGCATAGCGCACAGTCGCTCCGAAGAATGCCCTCCCCGCCGCCTTCCCCGCTCTCGGAGTTCCCGGGTCAACCACTTCCGCAGACTCGATTCGCTTCGTGAGAAAGCGAATCCGTCCATCGATTTGGCGCAGCCGCCGCTTGCCGTACTGATAGTCGGCGTTTTCACTGCGATCGC
>JGI12635J15846_10000475_pt1 | contig 34442 bp, 24 predicted proteins | sample BlaSpr_A8_OM2_M2_FD_15846 | JGI IMG/M metagenome (IMG submission 15846)
AATATGTATCGCCATTTGGGCGCTCGTCTTCTCTCAAACGGTATTCAGGCCGCTGACCACGGCGACGGTCCCCGTCGCCGTGGCGGTAGAGGCGTACAACCAAATCGACCAGGCCCGAACCGAACTCGCTCAATGAGCTCTAATGAGCCGCGGGGCACGTGCCCGTGTAGTCGACCTGCCAGTGCTTAATGCCGTTGATGAAGGCTGACCGCAGCCGCTCGGGAGTGCCCGCCGGGGTCANGCCGGGCATNTGGGCGGCGATCGCATTGAACATCAGGTCGATCGTCATCCGCGCCAGATTGGCGCCGATGCAGTAATGCGCGCCGGTGCCGCCGAATCCGACGTGCGGGTTAGGGCTGCGCAGAATGTTGAACGTGTGCGGGTCGTCGAAGACCTCTTCGCCGTTAGTTGCCGTGCGGGTCGGCGGCGTTCAGGGTCGCCACTACCTTGTCGTATTCGCCACGGGCCTCGCCGTAGCGCAGGAACTTGACGCGCTCTACCTGGATCTCGTTGGCGTCGGGTTCGGTTTCCAGCAGCTGGACGACCTCGTCGATCGAATTCGTCGAGCGGCATCGCGAAGTCGCTTTCCCGTTGTCCGGGAAGCAAATCGGTGGCCACCGACGGCGGCACAAGCTCTTTGAGTTTGACCGTGGAGTCGGCCAGCTGCAGCCGCAGCGACTCGGTGAGCATGTGGATGGCGGCCTTGGACGCGTTGTAGCTGGGGGTGGCCTTGAGCGGCGCAAAAGCCAGGCCCGAGGAGACGGTGATGACGGTGGCGTCCGGCTGCTTTTGCAGGTGTTCGATGAACGCCGCGATGAGGCGGATGGGGCCCAGCACGTTGGTGGTGATGACCGATTCGGCGGAGTCCAGAAAGGTGTCGGGGCGATGCCAGTCCTCGATCGTCATGATGCCGGCCATCGCGATGACGACGTTGAGGTCGGGGTGACGCGCCAGCACCTGGCCGGCAGCCGACCGCACACTCGCGGCGTCGGCGGTGTCGATCTGGACCGTATCGATATCCGGATGCTCGGCGGCGATCTGCTCGAGCAGTTCGGTCCTTCGGCCCCCGACAACCACGGTGTTGCCCGTGGTGTGCAGGCGCAGCGCCAGAGCCAAACCGATTCCACTGGTCGAACCGGGAATGAAGACGGTGTTTCCAGTGACGTGCATGCGTGCGTGCCTTTCGTGGTGTGCCAGAGCCTGGCGATCCAACGGCAGCTTGTCACACGAATAAAGGGGCGACACGAACGTAGCATTGCGGCCGATTGACGCCAGCCCTGGCCAGGACCGGAGGCGTAAGGTCAAGGGATTGGGACCAACCAGGCCCCCATATGAAGGGGCAACAATGTCAGATAAGTCTCCGCGCCAGACTATGAAGAAGAAATCTGGTAAGTCCCTCAAGGAAAAGCGCGCAGACAAGCGCACCAAAGCTGAGCACTCATCTACGACCGAGGCTGCGCTGCATTTCAAAAAGCACTGAGACGCGATTGGGCGGCGCCGCGCCCCGCCGTTGATGACCGTCGGAGACAACTTAGGTCCGTGCGACGAGATGTTGCGGGACGCGCTTCGTCCAACCCCAGCGCTCGTCGATCAGTCCAACTGGTGAAGGCTGTAGTGATGACGCCGCCTCCCCACACCGACCAACTTCCACTCGGTTAGATATGACAATCCTGGAGCGGCTCCTCGGTGCCGTCGACGGCTACCACGGGGTAGAGGCCGCGGACCGTCTGTGCGCGGCCTGCGCGGTCCTCCTCGATGTGGACGGGGCGGCCATTTCGCTCATCTTCGATGGCGGCCGCACCGGAACGCTCGGATCCAGCAGCCCGCGCGCTCGCATGTACGACGAACTTCAGTTCACCCTCGGCGAGGGCCCATGCGTCGACTCCATCAGCCAACGGGCGCCCGTCCTCGTCGTCGACCTGGCCGATCGCGACGACGGCCGCTGGCCCGCCTTCGGTCCCGCACTGCTCGCCCACCACATCCGCGGCGTCTACGCCATGCCCGTCATCGTCGCCGGCGAATACGTCGGCGCCCTCGACCTCTTCCGACATAAACCCGGCCGCCTCGACGACGAACAGCTCTCCGGCGCCATTATCGCCGCTGAACTTGCCGCTGTCCCCCTCCTCGACCTCCTCGACGCCGACCTAAAGGCCGCCGTCGGCGACCCCAAGAGCAACGCCTGGGCCGAGTTCAACGCCCTCTCTCGCGCCGAGGTCAGCCAGGCCACCGGCATGCTGGTCGCACAGCTCGAGGTCGAGCCCGCCGAGGCCCTGGTCCGACTCAGGGCCCACGCCTACGCTACGGGACGCAACGCCACCGACGTCGCCTGCGACATCCTGGCCCGCCGGCTGAAGCTGGACGCCGACTGATACGCGAATCGAAACACCAAGGACGGAGGTCAAGGTGACCGATACCCCTCGCGAAACCCGGGTACTCGACGCTGTCGTCTCGCTCGTCGACAGCCTGCTGGACGACTTCGACGTCGTCGACCTGCTGACCGAGCTCACTAAGCGATGCACCGACCTGCTCGACGTCGCTGCCGCCGGCTTCTTGCTCGCCGACCCCCTCAACCAGCTCCGCCTGCTGGCCGCAACCTCCGAGCAAGCCCGCGAATTGGAACTCTTCCAACTGCAGGCCGACGAAGGGCCCTGCGTCGCGTCCTACGTCACCGGCCAACCAGTGTCGATCGCCGACGTACGGGCCGAAACACACCGATGGCCGCAGTTCGCGTCGGCGGCACACGACGCCGGCTTTGCCTCCGTGCACGCCTTGCCGATGCGCGCCGCAGGCCTGGTGTTGGGCGCGCTCGGCCTGTTCGGGAGCCGCCCCGGCGCGCTCACCGACGCCGACCTGGTTGTTGGTCAGACCCTGACGCACATCGCTTGTGTCGCGATCCTGCAGGAACTTCCCCCGACACCCGCGACAGTGTTGCCGCAACTCCGCGCTGCCCTGGCCAGCCGCGTCACCGTCGAGCAGGCTAAGGGCTTCCTGCGCGAGCGTCTCGACGTTCCCGTGGAGGAGGCCTTCACACTGATGCGGGCCTACGCGCACCACAACGGCGAACACCTGACCGACGTGGCCCGGCGTTTGCTTACCGAGCGGCACGGCCGCCCGACACTGCTGGCGGCCCTGGCCGAACTCGCGGCGCCACCGGAGTGACGGTCAGCGTTGCCGCGCCCGCGCGCGTCGCACCGCCTCCTCCACCAGGTGCTCGGCAACGATGTGCAGCTTGACGTTCTCGCTTTGACTGAGCTGGGTCAGCCGATCGAAGGCCTCGACCGCGCTGAGGCCGGTGCGGCTGCGAATGATGCCGATCGCCTGATCGATAACCGCTCGGCTTTTCAGCGCACGCTGCAGTCGATCAGTGCGCTCAGCGGCGCTGGCCAAAAGCTGCGCGTGGTAGACCGACACCGCCGCGGGGCCGGCGAATTGCGAACCCAGTTGCACGGCGTACTCGCCGAACGCGTCGCGGCTTCGCGCGTAGGAATTGATCGCGCCGATCACCCGTTCGCCGACCGTCAGCGGCAGGGCCAACGCGGAATGCACGCCCATCCGGGCCACCCGACCACCGAAGCGCGGCCACCGACCGTCACTTCCCAGCGATCCACTGACAGCCGGCCGCCGGGAGTCCATGCAGGTGAGGCAGGGCCCCTCGCCGAGCTCCTCGTATTGGACGGTATCGATCTCTGCGACGAACGCCGCGGTCACCGCCCATGTCTGGATCCGCGGTTCTTCATCACCAGATCTGATCAAGGTCACTCCGGCGGCGTCCACGCCCGGAATGGCTTGCACCGCGAATTCGGCNACATCCCTGAGGATGTCGCTCACCTGGTGCGCATCGGCCACGATCCCGGCCACCCCGATCAACCCTGCACGCAGATCGAATTTGTCGGCTTCGATCTGTGCCGGCGAGAGTTCCGGTTGCACAGGCGGCCTGCGGTCGGACTGGGCGTCGTAGTCGGCCATGATCACAAAAATTTTACGCCGCTCGGCCCGAAAAGCCGATTAGGTCACCAGCGCCAGTGCGTGCGCGCGCCGCAACTTTCCCGATGGGGTTTTTGGAATAGTCCCGGGCTCCAGGACCACGACATTGCGCGGCCGGATATCCACCTCGGCGAACACCTCGTGGGCCACCTGCCGCTCGATGCGGCGCACTTCGGCGGCTTCCTGCCAGGCCTTCGACTCGACCGCCACCGCGAAGGTCTCACGGTGCAGACCGGCGTTCAAACGCACCGCCGCAGCGCAACCCGGGCGGACCCCTGACACCCGGGCGGCGGCACGTTCGATGTCGGTCGGGTAGATCTTGCGGCCGGCCATGATGATGACGTCTTTGACTCGGCCGCATACCACGATGCTGCCGGCCTCAGTGAGATAGCCGAGGTCGCCGGTGTCGTACCATCCTTGCTCGTCTTGTGCCGCAATGAAACCGGCCTGCGTGGTGTAGCCATGGGACACCGGCTCGCCGCGCACCTGGATGACACCGACACCGCGGGCGGACAGCACGCTTCCATCTTCGCCGACGATGCGCACCTCCATGCCTTCCAGCGGCCGGCCGAGACTGACCAGCTTCCGGGTGTGCCCCTTGGTCGCCGGGACGGCCCGGTGCAGCGCAGCCAGCAGATCGGCGTCCACCTCGTCGACGACCATGCCGCCGCCGCATTCGGTAAACGACACCGCCACCGTGGTCTCGGCCATGCCGTAGGCGGGCACAATTGCCTCCGGCTTCAACCCGAACGGCGCGCCTGCGTCGCAGAGGTCGGCTACGTCGGAGGCCTCGACTGCCTCGGCACCCGACAACGCCCACCGCAGCGANGAGAGATCGAACTCGCCGGGCGTAGCCTGNCTGCGCAGCCGATTGGCGAACAGCTTGTAAGCGAAGTTGGGCGCAGCGGTCATGGTGCCCTTGTACTTGTCGATCAGCCTGGCCCACAACAACGTATCGCGGAGGAAGTCCATCGGGGTGATTTTGACGAGTTCTGCGCAGTAGTACATCGGCACGGTCAGGTAGCCGGTCATGCCCATATCGTGGAAACAGGGCAGCCAGCTCACGATCACGTCGGAGTCGATATCGACATCCGCGGCTGCAAACATCGCCTCGGCATTGGCGACGAGGTTTGCGTGGGTGATTCGAACAGCCTTGGGAGAACCCGTGGATCCGGACGTCAACTGCATGAACGCCAAGTCGTCTTCGTGTGTCTCGATGGGGTCGATCGGGCGGCCCTCCAGGAGCTGCTCGATGGTCAGCACGTGCATGCCCCATTGGGANAGCAACGGCGCCGCGGTCATGAATGGCTCGGAGACGACGACAGCNNTAGCGCCGATCATCTTCACGACAGCCGTGGTCTGCTCGGCCCANCGCTGCAGGTCGGTGCGTGGAGTGGGGTGATGCAGCATGGTCAGGCTGGCGCCNCGCATCCAGATGCCCTGCGCTGTCGGAGCGATTTCGACCGGGGCGCCGGCCAGCACAGCGACGGCGTCCCCGTGGCCGACGCCCGCGNAAGAGAGGCCACCCGCAACTTGCCTGGCTCGCTGGTGGACCTCAAACCAGGTGTGTCGGACGGGTGCGTCGGGCTCCCCGGTGTTGATGCCCTTGAAACTCCACTGGGCGTTGGCGAACATCGTCTCGGTAAATCTGCTCATGGAAATCCTTCTGGCTCAGCGCAGATGGCACAACGTGTTCGGACTCCGGGCGCGAGAATGCGCACTCCAGTACGGGTGGAGGCCCCTTGTGGACGACCGATACGACCGATACGACCGGAGTCCCCCCGACTAGGGCCGACCATGACTAAGGGAGAGCGTGACCCCCTCTTATGGACCCAAGATAGTCCGACAATTCGCGCTGAGCGCGGTGCCGCGTATCTCATACGCACAGACTGTACGGAGTCGACCGCAGACGAGCACGACAGCGTGCCGGTCAGCGCGACCCGCACTGCATAAAAAACCGAACCCGCAGGCACACGACTCCGTCAGTCCGGAAAACACAACCCTGAATCTGTCCGCTTACGTCGGAGCGAGAAGGCCTGTTCAGCGGGGAGTTCAGATCGCCGCCGCGACGTTTCCGGAAGGCTGGGGAGTCAACCGGTCAACACAGTACCGCGTGGGTCAGATACGCAGCATTTGACCGCGATATTCGGACCGGCGAACCCGTGCCGAGGCGAAATCGAGCGGGCGGCCTGAGAATGCCTGGGCACGCCTTATGAATACCTGAGCGTGAACGCGATCAACCGAGGGCAGTTGAACCATGCCGAGCGGAGCCGAAAAGCTTTGGCACGCTTTTCAGCTCACGGTTGGACTAGGTAGCTTCACGCTGTCGCGTGCGCCGAGGTTGGTCGCGCCGGTGACGACGGCCCGTTCAATCTGGCGAAGCGCGTGCACGGCGGTGAGGAATGGCCGGGTATCGGGCTGCGGCTCGCCGTCGCAGTCCTGATGCCGGGCCAGGGTCTCCGCGGCGTCGAGGTCGTCGGTCGCGGAGTTGACGATCGCCGCGCAGTCGCCGTCGATGATTGCGACCAGCGCGTCGATGTTGCGCCGAGTCTGCGCTGCGGCAGACATGAACGCGTCGGCCCGCGGTTGCGACTCGACCGGGTCTTCGTACTGTTCGCTGCTGCGTGCCAGGCTTCGCCCGTAACGATCGCACGCCGTGAATAGCCGCAGGCCGCGCCGAATGCTTCGGCGGCCGGCAAGGCCGCCGACCCCCGCGAGCAGCGGTTTGGCGGTGACCCGGAACTGCTGCAGGCTGTGGTCGAGTTGACGTGCTTGCTCGGTCGGGCTCACAGCCTCGGCGTCACAGAACATGGTCGAGACGGAGATCTCGATCAGGCTGGACAGGGCCGTCAAGAACGCACGGGTGTCGTCGGCGATGGCGGTTCGGGTATTGGTCGGCAGCACCAGGATGGCCACGGTTATGCCGATGACGGCGCCGAGGGCGGTCTCTTCGATCCGCTGCATGAGCACGCCGAAGGAGAATTCACCGAGCAGGCCGTACAGCAACGCCAACATCGTGGTGATCCAGAAAGTCATCAGGCTGTAGGTGACGCCCTTGAAATAGAAGGCGCAGAACAGGCAGACGAAGATCATCGCGAGTGAGCCGAGGTGATTGCCGGCGAACAGCGTGGCCACCAGCACTCCACAAGGGACGCCGAGCATGGTGCCGATCAGCCGCTGCCAGCCTTTGGTAAGAGTTTCGCCCCAGGAGTTGGTGCCGGCGAAGATGACGAACGCCGCGATCACGGCCCAATACCAGCGAGACGGCGAAAGCGGCTGGCCGATGACGATAGCCAACGACGCGGCGACGGAAACCTGGATGGCTTGCCGTGTGCTCGGCAGCAGACCGCTACTCTGCTGGCCGGCCTGCTGGCCGTCGCTGTCGGATGCCGGCGGCGGTGCGACGTCGGTGCTTTCGAGGACGCCGGTGCTAGCGGTGGCGGCGCCCTCGACTATTGCCCGGACATCGGCAGTCGCTTTTGCGGCGTTGATTATCGCCAGGGCGAGGCTGCGGTCGGCGCCCTTACTGGGGTCGTCGGCGGGTACGGGGCCCCGCTGCTGGTCAAGGATCTGCTGGGCCTGGTTGGCGGCTTGTTCAAGCCCGCCAGGTTGCGGTACGCGGATTGCCCGCGCGAGCTGTGCGAGCGCCGCGACCAGTTCACCGCGAGTGGCGGCAGGTATAGCTGTGGGATCTTCCGAGGTGACGACCGTTGCTCGTCGACCTGCGGTGCCGACCCACTCGATGGCGAGTTCGGCGTCGAACAGCCAGGGGGTCAGATGTTCACTGGTTACCCCAGGCCACAACAAGGCAGGGTCGGCTTTGTCTTCGATCTGATCTTGCACCATCAGTGCGGTCTCGTTGAGCCGGATGGTGCGGGCCCGCATGCGGCGGAGGCGCCGTTCGTCGAGGCGGCCCGTACGAACGGCTTCGGCAGTCGTGTCGATCACGATGGCCATCCGGGCCCGCAGCGCCCGAATCGTGGCACCCAGTACGCGTTCGGGTCGGTCGGGCAGCACGTAGGTGCTCATGACAAAGGTGCACACCGTTCCGACCACGACTGCCCCGATCAACCAGGGCAACTCCGAAATGCTGGCCCGCAGATACAAAGTGGAGAAATACGCGTTGAATGCGACCTGGCCCAGCGCTCTGCCGCGGGCGCCGAAGCGGCGGGCGTAGACCGCGGCAAACACGTCCACTACGAAGACGATGTCGCTGGCCACCCGGTGCGGTGCGAGTAGCACGCCGGCGGTGATGGCGAGTGCGGCGGGCGCGGGCAGTAGCGCCATCGTGATCCGCTGCTGGCGTGGGTTCGGCTCGTTGACAGACTGCGCCGCGATCATGGTGATGACGACGCCAAGCAGCGCGACTGTAAGAGGTTGTCCCGTGGCCTTCGTGATGAAGTAGAGGATCGCCAGGGAGCAGGCCAGCGCGGCCGTCGTCCGGGTCGCCATCCGCAGCCGTAGCAGTCCGGGATCGGAGCCGATCCACCAGATCCGCGCTCGCTCGTAGAGCGCGTTCATCGATGCGCTGAGCCCGCCGGAGCCCCGAAAATCCGAATTGTCTTGCCGGGTGTCCCCAACGTCGCGCTCGTGCACGCCGTACTGACTGGACACCCGTGACCCCCTCTCCTGTGCCTCGCCCCCCTCACATGGTGCCTGTTTGTTCACGCCGTGTCGCGGGGGCGGTCTGGAGGCAAGCGGCGGCCAGCTACTCGGCCGGAGTCATCCGCATACGCATTCCGTTCTGGCGCCCTGTCTGCGTCAAGGGGTGATGGTCGTTCGCTCATCGACGACGTTCGTGGCGTCCATCAACGGCCCTTGGTCGCTATCGAGTGAATCGGCATTGAGCTGAAGCACGAAGATTGCGCCCTGGCTGGGAATCACCACCGTCTTCTGCGCGACGGCGCGCTTCTTACCCTCCCGCGAGTAGTAGCCACTAATTAGCCACGCCTGGAAGCCACTGAGAGTCGACGCCCTTCCGTCACCGGAGCCCTCGTATCCGGGCAGGTTCTGCAGCTCGCCGGGGGCGTACTGGATGATCTTCGCCGGGTCAACGTCGCCAGTCAGCCTGGAGACGAGCGCCGAGATGTTAGGTGGATCGGAGGGATTCGCGGGCTGAGCCAAGACTAAGGTGCCATATGAGGCCCCGCTGTCGTCGGCCACCTGCCATCCCGGGGGTATTGCCAGACCGATCGTAGGAGCGCCGGGATCGCCTTTATGAATGGGGGTCTCCGTAATGTGGTTCTCAGTAATGTAATTGGCGATGGTGTACTTGGCGCCCGGGACCGGTGCCGTGCTGGTTTCCGACGCTGTCGTCGAAGGCGTTGCGGGCGGCGCGGTTTGGGTTTGGGGTGCTGGCGGATGTGGTTGTAGTAGGCGGAAGGTGACGAAGGCCGCTGCGGACAGCACGACGATTACGACCATCGTGGCGATCAGGACCGTCCTGCGTTGGGGGTGCATTGTCGGGACCCGTCGAGGGACCGGCCGGTCAGCGGGTCGGGATTGGGGGGCAGGCGGCCGGCCGGGCGCGGGTTGCGGGGTTGCGGCGAAGTTGTGGTCGGCGGCCCGTTGCCGCACCGGCTCGGACGCGGACGCGTGCCGGGGTGGGACCTGATCATCTAGCGGTGTGGGCGCGGGTTCGGTCGCGTCGAGTGTGGATGCGGCGTGGGGGTTGTGGGATGGCGCGGTGGCGAGGGCGTGCTGTGCGGCAATGGCCAGCTCATGAGCACTTTGGTAGCGCTTCTCGGGGTCTTTGGCCATGCCGGTCGCGATGACCTCATCAAATCCGAGGGGGAGCTCAGGTCGACGCGCACTGGGCTTCGGCGGGTCCAGCGTGAGGTGCCCGGCGATCTGTTGCTCCATGCTTTCACCCGGATACGGGGGCCGGCCGGTCAGGCATTCATGCAACACACACGCCAAGGCATAGACATCGGAGCGGGCATCAGCGATTCCGGCGGTGAAGCGTTCCGGAGCCATGTAGCTCAGGGTGCCCACGATCATGCCGGTGCTGGTCAGCTTGGTGGCCGCGGCATCGTGGGCGATGCCGAAGTCGATCAGGTACACGAAGTCGCGCCCGGTGATCAGCGCGTTGGAGGGTTTCACGTCGCGGTGGACCAGCCCGACGGCGTGGGCGGCGTCTAGTGCGCCTGACAGCTGCTCAATGACGCGCACTGCGCGCTGCGGGCTCATCGGACCGTCCCGCCGCAGCAGCCCACCGATGTCGATGCCCTCGATGATCGGCATCACCAAATACAGGCGGCCGTCGAGTTCACCGGACTCATAGATCGGGATGATGTGTGGCGCGGTCAATCGGGCCGCGGTGTGGGCTTCGCGCCGGAACCGTTGCTCATAACCGGGTTCGGTGGCCAGTTCGGGCGGCAACACCTTGATCGCCACATCGCGATCCATCATGGTGTCGTGGGCCTTATAGACCTTGCCCATGCCGCCCTCGCCTATCACCGACAGAAGCCGGTACCGCCCAAATACCACCTCATCCACCGGCCAGCCTTCCTCACCCCACCCGGCCTGCGATGCTACCTAAGCCCCTCCTCGAGTTGCCGGCTAGGACCTTCGCTCTTGTGGCTGGCGAATTTGTTCGTCGTTGCTCTGGCGGCCCGGACGGACTGCGGCGGCGAGGCTCAGCGCAAGCTTTAGACCATGTCTTTCTTGGTTAGCCACCGCATCACCGGCCAGCCGACGAAGACGGGTAGCCAGCAGGTGAGCACCCGATACAGTAGAACCGACGACACAGCCACCGCCGCCGGTACCCCGAAGGCTGCGAGACCACCGATCAGCGCCGCTTCGACGGCACCGACGCCGCCGGGTGTCGGTGCGGCTGAGGCGAGTGTTCCCCCGACCATCGTCACCACGGTGCAGGTGACGAACGTCGCGCCGCCGCCGAAGGCTTCGACGCTGGTCCAGAGTGCCAACGCGGCGCCGAGAGTTGTTCCGGCACAACCGAGTACGATCAACGAGAATCGTTTTGGTTCGCGGACCAGCTCGATGAGATCTTTGGTGACCTCGTTGAGCCTCGGGCGCACCGCCGTCCCCAGCCAGTGGCGCAGCTTGGGCACGAACAGAAAGGTGCCGACGATACCCAGTGCGACACCTGCGATTAGATAAAGCACCGCCGCACTCGGGACGAAATGCGCGAGGTCCGTCGACGCGCCCGCAACAGTACTGAACAAGATCAGCAACAAGATGTGCATGATCACCTGCACTGATTGCTGTATCGCCACCGCAGCGGTGGCTCGCACCGCGGTCAGGCCCCCCTTCTGCAGGATCCGGGTGCTGAGTGCGAGCCCGCCGACTCCGGCCGGAGTGGTGGTTGCGGCAAAGGTATTGGCCACCTGCGCGATTGAAAGCTTCCAGAAGTTCACCTGGCCGTCGGTACAGGCCCACAGAGCGGCCGCCGCGCCCACATACGTCATCGCCGATATCCCCAACCCCAGCAGCGCCCACCAATAGTTCGCGTTCCTTAGCTCGGAGAAGAACGTGGGCACGGTACTGATGAACGGATATGCGACATAGACCAGCGCACCGAGTAGCACCAGTTGAATGACCTGATTGCGGGTGAACCGGGTGATGGTTTGGGTTTTGATCTGGTCCGCGCCGGTTTGGCGTTTGACCTCGGCGCGGCTGCTGGAAATGACGACGCCCGCGTTTGCCACCGATTCCCGGATCCGTTTTGGCACAGCCGCTCTGGTGAGTCTGCGCGAGGCGGTCAGGATGGTGTCTTTACCGAACGCTTCGATCGCTGCACCCACTGCGGACTCCGCGCCGTACAGTGCCGACGTCGTCACCAGCAGTTGGGCAAGGTCGGATTGAAGTTGGGCGTCGGTGGCGCCGTACTCGGCGCTGCCGAATCCGCCGAAAATCACGGCGCCGTCGTCGACCGTGATCTCATTGCCGCGTAGGTCGCCGTGCGAGATCTGGCAGTCGTGCAGCGTCCGCAACGATTCCCACACGTGTTCGACCGGTGTGGTCTTTGCGCATTCTTCGAGCGGGATCCCCCGAATGGGATGGTGCGCGTACATCGTCCATCCCCGGTCGAGGGTGGCGACGCCGATCGTCGAGGTGTTGGCGGCACCCGCGTCACCGATGGCAATGGCCATCAGTGCGCGATGCTCGACGGCGCGTCGCATGGACGGCTGCAAGGGGGCGGTCTCGGTGCCACGCAGCCTCAGCTTGCGCCAGAGCTGTCGCAGTGCGCCGCCGCTGCGTTGATGTGGGCCCCACAACTCGATCGCCGCTTGGATCGCTGCATCATTCGGATCGCGGCAATCGGCCGAAAGAACAAGCGCTCCGGGTCCGGCCGGCCGGACGACCAATAGCCGCGACACAACGAATCCGCGTTTAGCCATCGCACGAACGGCACCGTCCAGCGGCACCTCTAGTGCAGGGGTGCCGACGATCAGGACAACCAAGGCTCCGACGAACCATCCGACCGCCAGCCCCACCAATGAGCGAGCCGGCACGATGGCGCTGATCAACAGATGGATCGGCACGAAGGCGAGCAGCAACGTCCACCACCAGCGTCGCCAGCGCGCCGGCTGCCAAGGGCCCGACACGGTCAGTACGGCAGCGAGCATCGCGATCCACCGCGGGTCGTCGAGCAACTGGGCCGGCAGCGTGCTGAGCCGGTCCGAGACATCGAAGTGCCACCGGGGTGCCGCAATGCGATTGGTGCTGATCGACAACGAGAGGACGGCGATGAGCGCGGCGGCGGCATATGCGCCCATCAGATTCCATTGCCGCGCAACGATCAGGCCGATCAAGATCATGAACGGCAATGCCAGTATCGCGAAGCCGTATGCCAGATAAACCACATCGGATTGCGTCGGGGTCAGGACCCCGACGATTTCGGAGATGGATTTCTCCAGCGCGATCCACCTGGGCCGGGTGATCAGCGAACCCGTGATTACCGTGGCAAGAAAGGTCGCGGCCAGGATGAGCCGCAGGATGTCGTTGGTCCGTCGGGTCAGTGGTTGCAGCAAGCTGCCGGACACAGCGATCTCGCGCCCGTCAACCCGCATGTTCCAACGATCCTTCAGATGAGTGCCGCACGGTTAACGGCCCGCCGACAACTTAACCGGATTAACCGGATACTTTCGGGCCAGCATGCATGAACCTGACGGTCAGCTTGTTCACACGCAGCGCGCGTAGGGTCGATACGTAGGCGTGCTAGCGAAATTGGAGGACACGAGAGTGGTAAGAACCGAGAACGACACCTGGGAGATCACCGAGAGTGTGGGCGCTACGGCCCTGGGCGTCGCGGCGGCCCGCGCGGCCGAAACCGAGAGCGAGAACCCGCTGATCAGCGATCCGTTTGCCCGGGTGTTCCTCGACGCCGCCGGACAAGGGATGTGGAACTGGTTTGCCGCTCCCGACCTACCTGCCGAGATCACCGAGGCCGAACCCGACCTGGTAGCGCGGATGCGGGGCATGGTCGACTACATGGCTGCGCGGACGGCGTTCTTCGACAAGTTCTTCCTCGATGCAACCCGAGCCGGGGTGCGGCAGGTGGTGATCCTGGCGGCAGGTTTGGACTCTCGGTCCTGGCGGTTGCCGTGGCCGGATGGCGTCACGGTCTACGAACTCGACCAGCCCCGGGTGCTGGAATTCAAAGCGTCGGCATTGCGGGAAAACGGCGCGGAGCCGACCTGCAACCTGGTCAATGTCCCGGTCGACCTGCGCCACGACTGGCCGGCCGCGTTAGAGCAGGCCGGTTTCGACGCCTCGGCGCCGAGTGCCTGGTCGGCTGAGGGACTACTGCCGTTTTTGCCTGCGGATGCCCAGGAGCTGCTTTTCGAGCGTGTCCAGATGCTCGGTGCCCCCGGCAGTCGGATCGCCGTGGAGGCGCCCGGTCCCGAGTTCCTCGACGAGGCCGCTCACGCCAAGCAGCGTGAGAACATGCAGCGGGTGCGCGATTTGATGGCCAAGCTGGAGCCAGAGCATGACATCCCCGACGTCCAAGACCTGTGGTACTTCGAGGAGCGCGAAGACGTCGGTGTGTGGTTAGGTCGCCACGGCTGGGACGTGGCGGTGATGCCGGCAGAAGAGGTGATGGCCGGTTACGACCGCAGGCCTGCGCAGGACATCGAAGACGCCGCCCCGAAGAGCTTGTTCGTGGCAGCGCTGCGGGAAGGGGAGTGAGCGTGGCCAGAACCGATAACGACAGCTGGGAGATCACCGAGAGCGTGGGGGCGACGGCGCTGGGCGTCGCGTCGGCCCGCGCGGCGGAAACCGAGAGCGAGAATCCGCTGATCAGCGATCCGTTCGCGCGGGTGTTCCTGGACGCCGCCGGCGACGGAGTGTGGAATTGGTACTCCGCTCCGCAGCTGTCCGCCGAGCTGCTCGAATCCGAACCGGAGTTGCCGCTGCAGATGCAGGCGATGGTCGGCTACATGGCTTCGCGGACCGCGTTTTTTGACTCGTTTTTCCTCGACGCGACTGCTGCGGGCATCAGCCAGGTGGTCATCCTGGCGGCCGGCCTGGACTCGCGATCCTGGCGGCTGCCGTGGCCGGACGGGACGACGGTTTACGAGCTCGACCAGCCCAGGGTGTTGGAGTTCAAATCGTCGACGTTGGCCGAGCACGGGGCGCGGCCTGCCTGCAACCGGATCGCGGTTCCGGTGGATCTGCGTCAGGACTGGCCAACGGCGTTACAGCAGGCGGGTTTTGACTCCTCGGCGCCCAGCGTCTGGTCGGCTGAGGGGCTGATGCCGTATTTGCCGGCCGCGGCTCAAGAGCTGCTCTTCGAGCGTGTTCAGGGGCTCACCGTCACCGGCAGCCGGGTCGCCGTGGAGGCGCTGGGACCGAAGTTTCTCGATCCCGAGTTCCGGGCGAAGCGACGTGCGCGGATGGATCGGGCCCGGGAGTTGATGGCCAAAGCAAACCCCGCGCGTGAGGTGCCCAGCACCGACGAGCTGTGGTACTTCGAGGAGCGCGAAGACGTCGGCGACTGGTTCAGTCGACACGGCTGGGCCGTGACGGTGACCCCGTCCCTCGAACTCATGGCCGGCTATGGCCGCGTAGCTCCCAAAGAGGCCGAAGACCACGTCCCGGGGAATCTGTTCGTGGCGGCGCAGCGAGCGGGAGCCTAGCGCCGCATAGCTAACGGAATAGTCGACAGGCCGGTTGAGGAATCGGGCGATTGGCGCATCTGTCACAGGTAAGTGGTCTGGCCACTTGACGTCTGACCAATTGCCAGCCACACTGAGCGCATGGCGCTGCAGCCGGTGACTCGTCGATCGGTGCCCGAAGAGGTTTTCGAGCAGGTCGCTGCCGATGTGCTCAGCGGTGAGATGCAGCCCGGGGAGGCGTTGCCCAGCGAGCGCCGGTTGGCTGACGTCCTCGGGGTATCCCGGCCCGCTGTCCGCGAGGGGCTTAAGCGGCTTTCGGCGGCCGGTCTGGTCGAGGTGCGCCAAGGCGGCGTTACCACTGTGCGTGACTTCCGACGTCATGCTGGCCTGGACCTGCTGCCCCGGTTGCTGTTTCGCGATGGCGAGCTCGACACTTCCGTTGTCCGCAGCATCCTCGAGGCACGGCTGCGAAACGGTCCGAAGGTCGCGGAGCTGGCGGCCGAACGGCGCGGACCTGAGTTGCCTGAATTGCTCGGGGATTCGCTGCGCGCGCTCGAGACCGAGCAAGATCTGCTCGAGTGGCAACGCCAAGCGCTCAAGTTCTGGGATCATGTGGTCGACAGCGCTAGTTCGATCGTATATCGGTTGATGTACAACGCATTTCGCGCCGCATATGAGCCGGCGCTAGCCGCCCTGGCCACTGCGATGCCCGCCAAGGTCAAGCGTCCCGATGACTACCGGAAGCTGGCCGATGCGATCTGCTCAGGTGATCCCGCCAGAGCGAAGAAAGCCGCCGAAGACGTACTCGAACTTGCGAACACAACGTTGATGGCCGCACTCGATAGTGCAGGAAATCGGAGATGACCGGACCACGCCTATGACAACCCACACCGTGGCCACCTATCTTCGCGGCCAGGTCCAGCCCGGGATTGACGCGGTCGGCGGGTTCTACCGAACGTGCGTATTGACCGGCAAGGCGCTGTTTCGACGGCCCTTCCACTGGCGTGAGGCGATCGAGCAGGGCTGGTTCATTACGAGTGTTTCGTTACTGCCGACCCTGGCCGTCTCGATTCCGTTGACCGTGCTCATCATCTTCACGCTCAACATCCTGCTGGCCGAGTTCGGCGCCGCCGACATCTCCGGCGCGGGCGCGGCGCTGGGCGCGGTCACACAGCTGGGTCCGTTGACCACCGTGCTGGTGATCGCCGGTGCCGGGTCGACAGCCATCTGCGCCGACCTCGGCGCTCGCACCATCCGTGAGGAGATCGATGCGATGGAGGTGCTCGGCATCGACCCCATCCATCGGCTGGTGGTGCCCCGCGTCGTCGCCTCGACCATCGTCGCCTCGCTGCTCAACGGCGCGGTGATAACCATCGGCCTGGTCGGCGGCTTCGTCTTCGGTGTCTACATCCAACATGTTTCGGCCGGCGCCTACGTCGGCACACTGACGCTGGTTACCGGCCTGCCCGAGGTGGTCATCTCAGTGGTCAAATCGGCCGCGTTCGGCCTGATCGCCGGGTTGGTCGGCTGTTACCGCGGGTTGACGACCAAGGGCGGCCCCAAGGGCGTCGGCACCGCCGTCAACGAGACGCTGGTGTTATGCGTGATCGCGCTGTTCGCGGTCAACGTGGTGCTGACCACGATCGGCGTGCGGTTCGGGACGGGGCGCTAGCATGACCGGGTCCTCAGCCGTACTGCGCGCCCGCTACCCGCGGACAGCCGCCAACCTCAACCGCTATGGCGGCGGCGCGGCCCGAAGACTTGAGCAGATCGGGATTTTCGCCAGGTTCACCCGGATCAGCGTCGCGCAGATCTGGTGGGCGTTGCGCCACTACCGCAGGGAGACGCTGCGGCTCACCGCCGAGATCGGCATGGGGACCGGCGCGATGGCCGTCATCGGCGGCACGGTCGCGATCATCGGTTTTGTGACGCTGTCCGGCAGCTCGCTGATCGCCATCCAGGGCTTCGCGTCGCTGGGCAACATCGGAGTCGAGGCGTTCACGGGATTCTTTGCTGCACTGGCCAATACACGCATCGCTGCGCCCATCGTCGCCGGTGTCGCGCTGGCCGCCACGGTAGGCGCGGGCGCCACCGCCCAGTTGGGCGCCATGCGGATCAGCGAGGAGATCGACGCGCTGGAAGTCATGGGCATCAAGTCGATCTCGTTTCTGGTCTCCACTCGGATTCTGGGAGGGCTGGCGGTGATCGTGCCGCTGTACGCCCTGGCTCTCGACATGGCGTTCACATCTGGCCAGGTCGTCACAACGGTGTTTTATGGACAGTCGAACGGCACTTACGAGCACTACTTCCGCACCTTCCTGCGCCCCGAGGATGTGGGTTGGTCGGTCCTGGAGGTCGTCATCATCGCGGTGGTGGTGATGATCACCCATTGCTACTACGGCTACACCGCCAGCGGTGGCCCGGTCGGCGTCGGCCAGGCCGTCGGTCGATCGATGCGCTTCTCGTTGGTCTCGGTAGTGGTTGTTGTCCTGCTGGCCGAGTTGGCGCTCTACGGGGTCGACCCCAACTTCAATCTCACGGTGTAACTACGATGGCGACGCTGCTGACGCGCAAGCACCGACGGGCCCTCCTCTACGTGGAGGGTGTGGTGCTGTTGTTAGTCGGCGCATTGGTTCTCGTATTGGTGTACCTGCAGTTTCGGGGCGATTTCACGCCCAAGACCGAACTGACAATGGTGGCTTCGCGGGCGGGGCTGGTAATGGAACCGGGATCGAAAGTCACTTTCAACGGAGTGGAGATCGGCCGGGTGGCCAGCATCTCGGAGATCGAGTCTGATGGCAAGCCGGCGGCGAAGCTGGTGCTGAATGTGGATCCGAAGTATATCCCGCTGATTCCGGCCAACGTGGTCGCCAATATCGAGGCGGCCACCCTGTTCGGCAACAAATATGTGTCACTCACCTCCCCGGAAAGCCCGCAGCAGCAACGGATAACACCGCATGACGTGATTGATGTGCGGTCGGTGACCACCGAGTTCAACACATTGTTCGAGACGATCACCTCGATCGCCGAGAAGGTGGACCCGATCGAGCTGAACGCCACGTTGTCCGCGGTGGCGCAGGCGCTGGATGGGCTCGGCAGCGACTTCGGAGAATCGATCGTCAATGCCAATCAGATTCTTGCGCAGTTGAACCCGCGGATGCCGCAGCTCAACTACGATGTGCGGCGGTTGGCGGATCTCGGTGATATCTATGCCCGTTCATCGCCGGATCTGTGGGGCTTTCTGCAGAACGCGGTCACCACGGCGCGCACACTGACCAAACAACAGAGCGATTTGGATGCCGCGTTGTTAGCGGCGGTGGGCGCGGGCAAGACCGGCGAAGACATCTTCACTCGGGGTGGGCCGTATCTGGCGCGTGGGGCCGCCGACCTGGTACCCACTGCTGCGCTGCTCGATACCTACAGCCCCGAACTGTTCTGCATGGTCCGCAACTTTCACGACGCTGCGCCCTACGTCGCGAACGCGGTTGGCGGCAACGGCTATTCGCTGGCTGCCGCCGGAACCATCTTGGGGGCGCCCAACCCCTATGTCTATCCGGACAATCTGCCGCGGGTGAACGCTCACGGTGGACCCGGTGGACGGCCGGGCTGCTGGCAGACCGTCACTCGGGATTTGTGGCCGGCGCCGTATCTGGTGATGGACACCGGTGCCAGCCTCGCGCCGTACAACCACTTCGAGCTCGGCCAGCCGATGTTCACCGAATACGTCTGGGGACGCCAATACGGGGAGAACACGATCAACCCATGAAAACCACCGGCACAGCAATCAAACTCGGGATCTTGTGGTTGGTGCTGTTGGTGTTCACCGTGACGATCATCATCGTGTTCGGCCAGATGCGCTTCAACCGCACCACCGGATATTCCGCGTTGTTCACCCATGTCAGCGGGCTACGGGCCGGGCAGTTTGTCCGCGCTGCGGGGGTTGAGGTCGGCAAGGTCTCCAAGGTGACGCTGATCGACGGGGACAGGCGGGTGCTGGTGGACTTCACCGTGGACAGCTCGCTGCCGCTGGATCAGGCGACGACTGCGTCGATCCGGTACCTCAACCTGATCGGCGACCGTTACCTCGAGCTCAAGCATGGCGGCAGCGGTCAACGGCTGGCCCCAGGCGCCACAATCCCGCTTGAGCACACCCAACCGGCCTTGGATCTCGACGCTCTGATCGGCGGTTTCCGGCCGCTATTAAAGGCATTGGACCCGGACAAGGTCAACAGCATCGCCCAGTCGATCATCACTGTGTTCCAGGGGCAGGGCGCCACCATCAACGACATCCTCGACCAGACCGCTTCACTCACCTCAACGCTGGCCGACCGGGACCAGGCGATAGGCGAGATCATCACCAACTTGAACACGGTGCTGGCCACCACAGTCAAGCACCAGCAGGAGTTCGACCAGACCGTCGACAAGTTGGAGGTGCTGATCACCGGACTGAAGAACAGGGCCGATCCGTTGGCCGCGGCGGCGGCACACATCAGCAACGCGGCAGGAACCCTTGCCGATCTGCTGGGTGAGGACCGGTCGTTGCTGCACAGCACCTTCGGATACCTCGAGGGCATCCAGCAGCCGATAATAGGCGAGCTGCCGACTCTCGACGACGTGTTGCGCAAGCTGCCGGACGCATACCGGATCATCGGCCGTGCCGGCGGCACATACGGCGACTTCTTCAACTTCTATTTGTGCGATATCTCGCTGAAAGTCAACGGATTACAGCCAGGCGGTCCGGTACGCACCATCAAGCTCTTCGGACAGCCTACCGGAAGGTGCACGCCGCAATGAGAACCCTGACGGAATTCAACCGGGGCCGGGTGGGGCTGATGGGAATGGTGGTCACCCTGCTCGTAGTTGTTGTGGGGCAAAGCTTTACCAGCGTGCCGATGCTTTTCGCGACCCCCACCTACTACGCGCAATTCCTCGACACGGGCGGCATCAGTGCGGGCGACAAGGTGGAAATCGCCGGGGTGGAAGTCGGTCTGGTGCGCTCGCTGGCGATCCGTCGCGACCGGGTCCTGATTGGATTCTCATTGGCCGGCAGGACAATCGGGATGCAAAGCCGTGCGGCGATTCGCACCGATACCATACTCGGCCGCAAAAATATGGAGATCGAACCACGCGGCTCAGAGCCGTTGCAGCCCAACGGGTTTCTTCCGTCATCGCAGACCACTACGCCATACCAAGTCTACGATGCGTTCGTCGATGCCACCAAGGCGGCGGCGGGCTGGGACATCGACGCCACCAAACGTTCGCTCAAGGTGTTGTCGCAGACCTTCGATCAGACTGCTCCGCATCTGAGTGCCGCCCTCGCCGGTGTCAAGACGTTCTCCGACACCATCGGCCAGCGTGGCGAACAGATCAAGCAACTGCTGGCGAACGCCAACAAGGTCGCCCGCGTGCTCGGCGACCGCAGCGAACAGATCAACGGGCTACTGGTCAATGCCAACACTCTCCTGGTCGCGTTCAAGCAACGCAGCCAGGCGCTGAGCATTCTGCTGAGCAACGTGTCGGACGTGTCGGCGCAGGTGTCCGCCCTGCTCAAGGAAAACCCCAACCTCAACCATGTGCTGCAGCAGTTGAGCACCGTCAGCGACGAGCTGGTCAAGCGCAAGAAGGATCTGGCCGATGTGCTGGTACTGCTCAGCAGGTACACCGCATCGCTGACGGAGGCCGTCGGCTCCGGTCCGTTTTTCAAGACGATCGTGGAAAATCTGTTGCCCTACCAGATCATTCAGCCGTGGGTCGACGCGGCGTTCAAGAAGCGGGGTATCGACCCCGAGGAGTTTTGGCGCAGTGCCGGGCTGCCGGCATACCGGTTCCCCGACCCCAACGGCACCCGGTTCCCCAACGGCGCGCCGCCGCCGTCGCCGCCGGTGCGGGAGGGCACGCCGGAACATCCGCGACCGGCCGTCCCGCCAGGATCGCCGTGTTCGTACACGCCACCCGCTGACGGCCTGCCGCGGCCGGAAAATCCGTTGCCCTGCGCCCTTTCCGGTCAAGGGTCCAATCAAGGCCCGTTCGGCCCTGCCCCAGGAGGTTTTCCCGCGCCGCTCGACGTCCAGCCGTTGCCGCCAAACCCCAATGGGCTACCGCCGGCACCCGGCGTGCCGATCGCGGGCCGGCCGGGCGAGACGTCGCCGGCCGCTCCCGGCACTCCGGTGCCGCTGCCGGCAAACGCGCCTCCCGGTGCACGCACGGAACCGCTGCGGCCGGTCGCCGGCCCCAATCCGCTGCTGCCGGGCGCGCCCCCGGGTCAGGCACCACCAGGGCCCGGGCCGCAGTTGCCGGCCCCGTTCATCACGCTCGGAGGGATGGGAGGTAGCAGTCAATGAGCACCATCTTCGACATCCGCAACCTGCGTCTGCCCAATGTGTCTCGCAGGACAATATTCGTCGGAGCGTTGGTGGTGGTGTTGGCCATCGTCGGGGCGCTCGCCGGAGTACAGCTCTACAGGAAACTGACCACCACGTCTGTGGTCGCGTATTTTGCTGAGGCGATTGCGCTGTACCCAGGCGACAAAGTTCAGATCATGGGTGTGCGGGTCGGCTCGATCGACAAGATCGAGCCGGCCGGCGACAAGATGCGAGTCACCTTGCACTACAGCAGCAAGTACGAGGTGCCCGCCAATGCCACTGCGTCGATCCTCAACCCCAGCCTGGTGGCCTCGCGCACCATCCAGCTGTCACCGGCCTACACCGATGGGCCGGTGCTGAAGGACGGCGCGGTGATCCCGATTGAGCGCACCCAGGTGCCCGTCGAGTGGGATCACCTGCGCGATTCCATCAACGGGATCCTCCGGCAGCTCGGACCGACACCGGAGCAGCCGAAGGGACCGTTCGGCGAAGTCATCGAATCCGTTGCAGACAATCTGGCCGGCAAGGGCAAACAGGTCAACGAAACCCTGAACAGTCTGTCGGAGGCGTTGACCGCGCTGAACGAAGGCCGAGGGGACTTTGTCACAATCACGCGAAGCCTGGCGCAGTTCATCAGCGCGCTATACAAGAACGATCAACAGTTTGTCGCACTCAATGACAACCTGGCCCAGTTCACAGACTGGTTCACCAAATCCGACCATGACGTGGCCGACACGGTCAAGCGGCTTGACGACGTACTCACCAATGTCCGAAAGTTTGTGAACGACAACAGATCCGCACTGGCTCGTGATGTCAACAACCTCGCCGATGTGACCACCACGATCCTGCAACCCGAGCCGCGGGACGGCCTGGAAACCGCGTTACACGTGCTGCCCACTTTTGCGGGCAATTTCAACAACCTCTACTATCCGCTGCACAGCTCGCTGGTGGGCTTGCTCGTGTTCCCCAACTTCGCAAACCCAATCCAGTTCATCTGCAGTGCCGTCCAGGCCGGCAGCCGGCTGGGCTATCAGGACTCCGCCGAGCTGTGCGCGCAGTATCTGGCACCCGTTCTGGACGCCATCAAGTTCAATTACCTGCCGTTCAGCGCGAACTTGTTCACTTCCGCAGTCACCTTGCCCAAGGAGGTGGCCTACTCCGAGGAGCGGCTGCACCCGCCTCCCGGGTACAAGGACACCACCGTGCCAGGGATCTTCTCCAGAGATACACCCTTCTCGCACCGCAACTCTGAACCGGGATGGGTCGTCGCGCCGGGAATGCAGGGTACGCAGGTTCAGCCGTTTACCGCGAACATGCTGACCCCGGAATCGCTGGCCGAGCTCATGGGCGGTCCGGACGCCGAGCCCCCGCCGCCGGGAACCAACCTGCCCGGACCGCCGAACGCCTATGACGAAACCAATCCGTTGCCGCCGCCGTGGTACCCGCAGCCCGGACCGCCACCACTGCCCGCTGGAAGCACACCCGCACAGACAGCGCCGGGCCAGTGAGCGCGGTGATGCGACTGATCGTCGGCGGCGGCCGCCGCGGACTGGTGCTGTTGGCGGCTGCGGCGGTAATGACTTCGTGCACCTGGCGTGGCATCGCCAACGTGCCGCTGCCGATCGGCCGTGCCACGGGTCCCAATCACATGACGATCTACGTGCAGGTGCCCGACACGCTGGCGCTGAACACCAACAGCCGGGTAAGGGCCGCCGACGTATGGGTCGGCACAGTGCGTGACATCAGGGTGAAGAACTGGATCGCGACGCTGACGCTGGACGTTGATGCGACCGTGAAGCTCCCGGCGAACGCGACCGCGAAGGTCGGCCAGACCAGCCTGCTGGGCGCGCAGCACGTCGAGCTGGCCGCGCCGCCAAACCCGTCACCGCAGCCGTTGAAGAACGGCGACACCATCCCGCTGATGAACTCCTCGGCCTACCCCACCGTCGAACGGACGTTGGCCAGCGTCGCGGTAGTCCTCAGTGGTGGCGGCATCGCGAACCTCGACCTGATTCAAACCGAGATCCTCAATATCCTTGACGGCCACGCCGATCAGGTCCGCGAATTTCTCACGCGGCTGGACACATTCACCGCCGAACTGAACCACCAACGCGGCAACCTCACCCGCGCAATCGATTCAACCAACCAACTCCTGACCATCATCGCGAACCGCAGGGACACGCTGGATCGGGTGCTCACCGACATCCCGCCGCTGATCCAGCATTTCGCCGACACGCGCGAACTGTTCGCCGACGCCACCGAATCGCTGGGGCGGTTGAGCGACGTCGCCAGTCGGACGCTGTTGGATACCCGGCCCAACCTGTACCAGAGTCTGCAGTCGTTGCAGCGACCGTTGAACCAACTCGGCCGGTCCTCGCCGTATGTGGTCGGCGCGTTGAGGTTGGGCCTCACAGCGCCATTCAACATTGACGACGTATCGAAGGTGATCCGCGGCGACTATGTGAACGTGTCGGGCGCGTTCGACCTGACGCTTAGCACCATCGACAACACGATGCTCAGCGGAACGGGACTCTCGGGGGCGTTGCGAGCGCTCGAGCAGGCGTGGGGACGGGACCCCGCCACCATGATCCCGGATGTCCGCTACACGCCGAACCCGAATGACGCCCCCGGAGGACCGCTGGTCGAAAGGGGGGAGTGAAAGATGCTGACTCGCCTTATCAAAACCCAGTTGGTGTTGTTGGTGGCGTTGGCGGTTGCCGCGGTGGTGGTCCTGGGCTGGCACTTCCTGCGAATACCCAGCCTTGTCGGCGTCGGTCGATACACGCTCTATGTTGTATTGCCGCAGTCTGGGGGACTTTATCGAACCGCCAACGTCACCTTTCGCGGCATCACCATAGGGACCGTCACCGCCGTCGAACCAACCGAGCGTGGTGCGCGGGCAACGATGAGCATCGACAACGGCTACCAGATCCCGACCGATACGTCGGCCAATGTGCACTCGGTGTCGGCGATCGGGGAGCAGTACCTTGACCTGGTGTCGACCCGCANCGGCGGTCCGTACCTGACGAATCAGCAGACGATCACCAAGAGTACGGTCCCCAGCCAGATCGGCCCGGCGCTGGACGCCGCCAACNGCGGACTGGCAGTGCTGCCCAAAGACAAGGTGGCAATACTGCTGCACGAGACCTCACAAGCGGTGGGAGGGCTGGGACTATCCCTTAGGCGCCTGGTCGACGCCACCCAGGGGATCGCCCACGACTTCAGGGGCAGCATCGACGACATTGACGACATCATCGATCATTCGGCGCCCATCATCGACAGCCAGGTCAATTCCGGTGACGACATAGGGCGCTGGGCCGCCAATCTCAACACTCTGGCCGCGCAGACCGCGCAGCAGGATCAAGCCGTGCGCAGCATTCTGGCCAACGCGGCGCCGACTGCCGATCAGGTCAACGCCACGTTCAGCGACGTGCGGGAGTCGTTGCCGCAGACCCTGGCCAATCTCGAGGTCGTGCTCGACATGCTCAAGCGCTACCACAATGGGGTCGAGCAGGCGTTGGTGTTCTTGCCGCAGTCAGGCGCGATCGCCCAGTCAGTTACCTCGGAATTTCCTGGCCAGGCGGCACTCGGCGTCGGCGCCTTGTCCCTCAACCAACCACCACCGTGCCTGACCGGCTTCCTGCCCGCATCGGAGTGGCGGGCACCGGCCGACACAAGCACTGCGCCGCTACCCAAAGGCACCTACTGCAAGATCCCAATGGACGCGACGAATGTGGTTCGTGGAGCGCGCAACTACCCGTGCGTAGACGTGCCCGGCAAGCGGGCGGCGAGCCCTCGGGAATGCCGCAGCAACGAGCCGTATGTGCCGCTGGGTACCAACCCCTGGTACGGAGACCCGAATCAGATCCTCACCTGCCCCGCGCCGAGCGCACGTTGTGATCAGCCGGTGAAGCCGGGACAGGTGATCCCGGCACCGTCGGTCAACGATGGCCGCAACCCGCTGCCCGCCGATCGACTGCCGGGCACACCGCCGCCGGTCAGCGATCCGCTGCAGCGACCCAGGTCGGGCACCGTCCAATGCAACGGGCAGCAACCCAACCCGTGCATCTACACCCCCAGCGGAGTTCCCGCGTCAATTTACGACGTGCAGAGCGGCTTGGTCGTAGGCCCCGACGGTGTGGTGTATTCCGTTGAGAACTCTAGGAACACCGGAGAAGACGGGTGGAAGGCGATGCTGGCGCCGGCCCGCTGAATCCCGGCGATCCTCGGTCTACTTCTTCGTCAGCACGCGCCGGCTTCCCGATCCGAATCTGGGATACCGCTGTCCTCGCCACGGCCAGCGTGTTCACGCCATTTTCGGTATCCACGCCGCCCAGCGAACGCGCCGATGATGGCGGTCACGCACCACACCACTATCGCCGAGTGTGCCAACGGCGACGACAGATGCCCGATCGAGGCGCCCAGCGCGGTGTACACGAATGCCCGCGGCGCCGAACCGATGAACGAACCGACGGCCATCTGCCACAACGGAACTCCGAGCGCCCCGAACGCATAGGAGGCGAGCGCATCCGAAATGCCGGGGACGAATCGCTGGCCGACGACCCCCCATAGTCCGCGTCGCTCGATCCGCGCGTCGATGCGGTCGGCGCGTTTCGTCCCCAGCAGTGCCCGAGCGCTGTCTCGGCCGGCCCGACGGCCGAGGCGGCTCGCGACGATCGCGGTGCCCACTGTCGCACCCAGCGTCACGAAGATGCCGAGTACAGGACCGAACAGAATCCCGCTGCCTGCGGCCAGGATCGCGCCCGGGACGAACAACGCGCCGAGGACAGCCGACACAACGATGTAGGTCAGCGGCGCCGCGGGACCTGTCGCCAAGATCACGCGCCGCACCTGCGCGACGTCGATCACCCGCGCGACGGCTACCAGGTAGAACATCCCGAGTAGGAAGCCGGCGAACACGGCGAGCCGCACGACGTGGCGTCGTCGGGATGTCGGTGCGGAACCGTCGTTGTCGACCATGCTGACCGCGATTCTTCCGCATCGGCAATCACAACGGCTGCTCGATGCCAACCTGCTTATCACTCAGTGCAGTCCCGGGCTAGGTGGTCGTCGGTATCAAGACCGCTGATGTGGACGCCGCTGCACAGGCTGTTGAGGCCAGTGGTGGTGGCATCGTGAACGGGCCGTACGACGACGCGCACGAACGCCGCGCCGTGGTCTACGACAGCATTCAGCCAGTAGCTGCCGTGGCCTGCAGCCGCAGCCGCAGCCCACTCGCCCGCAGCGCGCGATGGGCAAGCGCAGCGCGCACTTCGGCCTCGGAGCCGACCACCCGGACCTTGACCTTGGCCCGGGTCACCGCGGTATAGAACAGCTCTCGGGTAAGCAATCGCGAATCCTCCGGTGGCATAAGCACAGTCACTTCGTCAGCCTGGCTGCCCTGGCTTTTGTGGATCGTCATGGCATGCATGGTCTCGATGTCGCTCAGACGACTGGTCGCGAACTCAAGCGGTCCGCCTGCGCTTGCGATGACGGCCCGCAGCCCGCCTTGTTGACCCGCGCCGTGCAGCACCGTCACCCCGGTGTCGCCGTTGTAGAGTCCCAGGCCATAATCGTTGGCCATCACCAGCACTGGGCGCCCGGTGTACCAGTCCGACCAAATCGGCTCGCCTGTCGCTTCGGTCAGCCACCGCTCGACCTGGCGGTTCCAATGCCGGACCCCATAGGGTCCGCGGCGGTGCGCGCACAGCAGTCGGTGCTCATCGAGTGTCGCCAGCGCGGCCGGCGCATCACCCAGGACGGCGGCCTGCCGTAGTCGAAGGGCTCGGGGCACAACAACCTTGCGTAGATGCTCGGTCGGGTCGTCGGCGTTGATCCACTCAATGTGATCGTCTGCCGCTCGCAGCGCCTCGATGACTTGGTCGGCGTCGCCGACCCGGATCGCCGACGCCAACTCGCCGATCGATGCGCCGAATCGATGTGAGGTCTTCAGCGCCGCCACCCGCGCCTCGTCACGCGCGCCGAGTCCGTCGACCAGGTCGGCCAACACCGCGCCTGCCTCCACCGATGCCAACTGGTCGGGGTCGCCAACGAGCAGTAGGCGCGACTCCGGGCGCACCGCCTCCAACAGCCGGGCCATCATCGTCAGCGACACCATCGACGTCTCGTCGACGACGATCACATCGTGCGGCAACCGGTTGCCGCGGTGATGACGAAACCGCGACGAGGTGTCCGGGCGGCTCCCCAACAGCCGATGCAATGTGGTCGCCTGCAGCCCCGAGAGCCGTTGACGGTCAGCAGCGTCCAGCTTGTCAATCTCTAGTTGCACCGCCTCTTGTAGCCTGACCGCGGCCTTCCCGGTCGGCGCCGCCAGCGCGATGCGCAGCCGCGCCTTGCCGGCCAGTTCCGCCTGTTCGGCGTACAGTGCCAACAGCCGCGCGACCGTCGTCGTCTTGCCGGTCCCCGGCCCGCCGGTGAGCACCGTCAAACCCTGCGACAGTGCGACTCCCGCGGCTGCACGTTGTTCCTCGTACCCGGGCGGAAACAACCGGCCTATGTCGGGAGCCGCCGTCGGCGCTCGTGGCGTTAGCAGGGCCAAGAGATCGTCTGCGACCTGCTGCTCCTCGCGCCAATATCGGTCCAGATACAGCAGATTGTCGTCATAGACCCGCAGCACCGGCGGCGACCCGAGCAGTGGGCTGGCCCGCACCGCAGCCAACCATTCATCCGCCGCTGGCCAGGGCAGCCCAGCAGTGTCGACCGGCGCTTCGACCGACCGCAGGTCCAGGCACACCGATCCGCCCCGCAACGCGCGCACCAGCAACGCGACAGCCAGCACGACTTGCGAATCGGACTCACCGGCCATCGCCGAAAGGCGCTGGGCGACATGCACATCCGCCGAATCGACGACGCCGGCCTCGTTGAATGTCCGCAGCAGCCCGGCAGCACTGGCAGCGTGGCGCCAGCCCGCCGGGTCGAGAACCTCGACCGTCATGCGGCCGCGCTCCCCGAGTCGAGAGCGTTCGACAACGCGATCACCAGCGCAGCCGGTGGTTCCCAGCTGAACACCCCGGCCGGATGGCCGTCGACCACCGGAGTCTCCGGCCCACACATCCCACGCACGAACAGATACAGCACGCCACCCAAATGTCTGGCCGGATCGTAGCCCGGTTGCCGCCATCGCAAGAACCGGTGCAGCACGACGCTGTACAGCAATGCCTGCAGCGGATAATCCGAGTGCAGCATGGCCTCGACCAGTCGCGGCCGGTCGTAGTCGGCAGCGGTCAACGGCCGATCCGGATCGCCCAGCCAGTTGGTCTTGTAGTCGACGACCAGATAGCGGTGCCCCGGCCCGTCTGGAATCCGCAGCACGGCGTCGACCGAACCACAGAGATACCCGCGCAATGGCTCTCGACCAAGCGCGTCACGGATCAACCGGTCGGCATACGGCGTCAGCGGATCCTGCGCCGGAAGGTGCGATCGCAACAACGCTCCGACGTCCGCCAGTCGAATATCCGGTGCGGCGGCCCGAAGATCGCCACCGGCCAGCGGAAACTCGAAGTCCAACTCCCGCAGTCGGTCCCGCAGTCCGACCTGGCGCAGCGTCAAACCGTCGGCCAGTGGACCCAGCGGGGTGTCGTGCATCGGGACCATCGCGGCGGCCAATTCAGCAGGGGGCACATCGACCGGCCACCACGCGGAATGCACGCGGATCTGCGCTTCGAGCTCGCCGACGAGATCGGCCGCGAACGGGTCGGTCGTCTCCAGCACCGCGTGTACCAGTGTGCCGAATTTCGCGCCTGCCGGCAGCTCGGCCATCGGCGACGGCATGTCGGACCCGGATGCCGGCTCTGTTAAGGGAATTTCGCCGACTTCGTCATCCAGCTCGGCGACTTCCGGTTCACTGCTCACACCCGTAGTTGCTGAGTTTTGTGAGTCTTCGGAGACCCTGATCAGACCGGAGTACGAGGTGCGTCGCCACGCCGTGTCGATGGCGCGATGGAAATGGCGCGTGTCGAGTTCGGACGGCGGCGCGTGGCCGTCAAGGCGCGGGGCCGGGCAGATCACCGATTCCTCCAGCACTGGTCCGCCTGCAACCTCCCATTCCCGAAGGCGAGCCCAAGCATCATCGTCGTTGATCTTCGGAGGCGTACAGCGGTCGGGGACCACCGCCTGGCCGGGTGAGCGTCCCCGCAGCAGCCGCGACAGCCCGCCGTTAGGTTCATCGTGTGCCGGTGACCACCAGGCCACCACTTGCGACCGGGCCCGCGTCAGCGCAACGTAAGCCAGCCGAGTGTCGTCGCCGGCGGCCTCTNTGCTGCCCAGTTTCTCGACGGTGTTGAAGTCGGGACTGTCCTTGCCGCCGATGTGCAGACAGCGCACCCCCTCATCGTGGAANAGCACCAGATCGCGCTCCTGGATGTTGCGGTTGAACGCGAACGGCAGGTACACGATGGGGTATTGGAGGCCCTTGCTNACCCACACCGTCATGATCTGCACGGCGGCGGCATCACTGTCGAGCCGCCGATTNCGTTCTGTTGCACCNCCCCNTTCTTCGCGTTGTCCGCGCAGCCAGTCGCGCAGCGCCGGCAAGGTGTAGTGCTCGCGGTGCGCGGTCTCCTGCAACAGCTGCGTCATGTGNGCCAAGTCGGTCATGTGCCGCTCGCCGTCCTGCCACGACAGCACGCGGTTACTCATGCCGNTCAACTGTGCGGCCTCGAAGATCGCGGCCACCCCGCGTTCCCGGGCGTGGCCCGCCCACTCCCGCAATGTCTCGGCGACGCGATCGGTCAGCGCATCGCCTTCCGCGACAAGGGTTTCGGCCGTCTCGCCGAAGAACATCGTGGCCGCGGCGGCTCGCACCACACCGGGGCGGTGCGGCTGGTCGAACGCTTCCAGCAGTGACAGCCAGTCGTCGGCGGCCTCCGAGCTGAACACGTCCGAGTCGCCGGTATACACCGCGGGGATCCCCGCGTCGGCCAGCGCGCGGTCGCAGACTCGGGCGTCCTTGTGTGTCTCGACGATCACCGCGATGTCACGAGCCTCGAGCTGTTTACCGTCGAACGTCGCACCGCTGGCCAGCAGTGCACCGATGTCGGAGGCGAGGTCGCGGCCGATGTGCTCCCGCAGGTCGCCGATCGGCAGATTCTGTATCCCGCTGCGGCCCAGAGTTGCTCGGCGTACCACCCGCAGCCGAAATGGATCGTTGTGCGGCGCTCCGGTAAGCCGGTGACCCTGGTGATGCGCTTCGACGTCGTGAACGACGATCGCGGGATCGCCGAGTTCGGCACCTCGCAGCACAGCTTGCAGTCGCTCGACGAGAGCGGCGTCGCTGCGCCAGTTCGTGCCCAATGTCCGCTTGTCGCCTGCTGTGTCAGCCGCACGAAGATAGGTGACGATGTCGCCACCGCGGAACGCATAAATCGCCTGTTTCGGGTCGCCGATGAGAATCAGTGTGGATTGCCCGCTGAATGCGCGGTCGATCACCTGCCACTGCACCGGATCGGTGTCTTGAAATTCGTCGACCATGACGATGGGCCAGCGTCGATGCATCCGCACCCGGGCGGGGGAGTCGTGGGCAACCAGCGCGGCGGCCAGGCGACTGAGCAGGTCGTCGTAGCCGAGGATGCCCCGGCGCCGCTTGCGTGTTTCCAACTCGGCGAGAACGCCTTCCGCGAAGTCGATGCAGACTGCGGCCCGTGAGCCCGGCTGCGGATCGCGTGGACGCAGTTCTGCCGACGGGTTCTTGACCACCTCGCGGGCGATTCGCAACGCGTCGCGGTAATTCAGCACGGGATCGTCGCGCTCCCGCCCGAAGTGGGCCAGGTAGAGATCGTCCACGATCTCGGTGACCACCTCGTTGAGATCTTCGACCAGCGTGACGCCCGCGTCGGTGTCGCCTGCCACGCCCAGCGATTTCAGCACCAGCTGGCAGAACTGGTGCGTGGTGGCGATCGTGGCCGCGTCGAAACCTGCCAGCGCATCACGCAGGCGCTGCTGTCGTTCGTCGCGCTCGGCGGCCGTGCCGTCGATCAGGCGTGCCACCAACTCGTTGTCGCCGACCTTCGAGGAGCCGAAAGCGACTAGTGCGTCGGCGAGTTGGCAACGGACACGTTCGCGCAGTTCTTGGCTGGCCGCCCGTCCGAACGTGATGAGCAACATCTGGTCGAGCGTCGCCCGGCCCTCGGCGACGTAGCGAGTCACCAGGCCCGCCAGCGCGAACGTCTTGCCGGTTCCGGCGCTGGCTTCCAGCACCGTGGTGGAGCGATCAGGCGGCAAAGGCCCCAAAAGATCGAAGCGGTCCATCAGTGCGGGCCCCTCTCGGAGCGCAGCATCGGCAGCCACAGTCGCGCCGCGAAGGCACCCAGACGGTTGTCCTCGCCGTCGTGCTGCTCGCCCGACCGCAGGGGTTGCATCAGATCGGCCAGTCGCGCGTTTTTGCCCCAGGCCCGCACATGAGCCGGCGCCTCGTCCTCGCCGGGGTATCGATCGGACTTCCATCGGTACGACGCCTGTTTCTCCGGGTCGTCACCGCAGTGCCGGGCCAGAGCCCACGCGTAGGATGTCTTGATGGGCAACGGAATCGGCTCACGTCTCCCGGTATCGTAGATCGCCACCAGATCTGCCAGCAGCTGGACGGCGTGATCCTGCGGTCGCCCCAGCCCCTCCTCTCGCGGGGTGGTGCCGCGCTTCGGCCGACCAATGCAGACGGCGGACCAGTCACGGCGCGGGTCGTGAGCGGTCAACGCCAACAAGAGAATCCACGACTCAAGCAGGTGCTTGCCGTCGAGCTTGGAGTACGTCACAGACACCAGACGGTCGCCGAACACCTGCGGCACCGTGCCGGTCAGCCGCCTAGAGCCGAGATCGACGTCGACGTCGTACGCTGCCGCGTCGGCTTGGCGGTGCCGCAGCGCAGCGCCTGCGAGCAGCGCAGCCTGATCGCGAACTTCGGTCGCCTTGCGCCACCCGAGCTGACCGGGCGGCAGCCTGCCCCGGCGCCACTCCGCCTGCTTGGCTTCATCCGGTGTCATGCCACCCAGGATGTCGTTCAGCATCTGATCGCCGACAGTCCATTCCTCGAGTGCGTTGATGTCGACCGGCATAGCGTCCTCGACACCGTCGACATCCCAAGGCAACGTGTACTCGAGCGCTCGAAAGAAGCCCTTCACCGGGTCCTTGAAGAAGGCGACTAGATCGGCGAGGACGACGTCATCCGGTGGTGGGGGCGGCAGTGGTTCGCGGAGGAACTCTGGTCGCTCGGCGCGTTGGCCGGTGGCGGTGCGAGCCGCGCGCAGCACGGTCGGATCGAAGCTGAACGGCACGCCGGGCACCAGCCTTCCGCGTTCCACGTTGCGAACATCGAAGGGCTGCAAGGGATGTTCGACAACGACGCGGGCGCGGACTTTCTCGGTTGTGGTCATATCCAACGTGTCGAGCAGCTCGGCCAGCGGAACGGCGGGTGGTCTGCGCTGGCCCGAGTATTCGTTGGCCCCGGTGTACGTTATGACCAGGTGCCCGGTGGCCGCGCCGATGGCGTCGAGCAGCAGTTGTCTGTCCTCAGAACGGATATCGCGCTCGCCGGTCATGGGATCGCGGGCCAGCACGTCGTCACCGTCGACGACACCGAGCCGCGGAAAAATGCCGTCGTCGAGGCCGACCATACACACCACCCGATGCGGGACCGATCGCATCGGCACCATCGTGCAGACCGTCAATGTGCCGGTGCGGAAGTTGGCTCGGGTGGGCCGCCCGGCGAGGTGGCTTTGCAGCAGCGCGCGGACGTCGGGTAGCCGCATCGCGGTGTCGGCGCGCGGACCGGCAGTGCGGAGTACTTCGGTAAACTCGCGCTGCATCTGGCTGGTCTGCCAGGCGTCCTTGTCGTCGAGGCGCGTCAGCAACGTGATGCCGTCGGACAGCGCGGCCAACCATTCTTGCAGCGGCCGCGCCGCAGTGAGTGAGTCGACCGCACGCTGCAGCCTGTCGATGTATTCGGCGAATTGGCCGGCCAGCTCGACCCGGTTGCTGCTGACGTCGTCGAGGGGCAGCGTGTGGTCGATCCAGGCGTGTGAGTCATCGGACATCGCGACACCGGCCAGCACGCGGTCGATGCCGAATCGCCAAGTGTTGTGCACGAAGTCGACCCCGAAGGGCCTACGGTGTTCCTGATCGAAGCCCCACCGGATGTTCGACTGCCGGACCCAGCGGGTGATGCCCTCCAGATCGTCGTCGCTGAAGCTGAACCGGGCGCGCACCGGCGCAGCCTGGGCGAGGTTGAGCACCTCACTCGCGGTGACCCTGCCGCCGGCCAGCGTCAACAATTGCGACGCCACGCCAAGGAGCAGGTTGGTCTGGGTGAGCGCCCGGTCGGCGAGCCGCACCCGGAGCCGATGCGCGGGATGGGCGCCGTGTACCACGTCGCCTAGGCCGAAGTCCGCGACGATCAGCGGAGCGTAAGTCTCGATGTCCGGACACATCACCAGGATGTCGCGCGGCTCCAGCGTCGGGTCGTCGGCGAGCAGGCCGAGCAGCACCTCGCGCAGCACATCGACCTGCCGGGCCGGGCCGTGGCAGCTGTGCACCTGCACCGACCGATCATCGGCTGCCAGTGCGCGACCATCGGGCCGCACGACGTTGGCGGCGATGTCGGACTGCAGCCAGCCGAGCAGGGTGTCGGGTTTTTTTGCACCGCTGAGGTATTCGTCGGTGGCCGGGTTCTCGGGTAGCCCTCGCTGTAGCTCGCGAAGATCCCGGCCCAGCGTCGCCAGCAACGGATGATCGACCGCGCGGTGGCTGGTGTCCGCGCGCCGCGGCACCGCGCCGTGCACGCCCGAGAGCGCCCGCCACAGGTCGTCGCTGGGGTGCGGCAGCCACAGGTGCAACTCGTGGTGGACGGCCAGTGCGTCCAGCAGCTCGACGTCAGTACCCGGCAGCCGGGTGTGCCCGAACAGGGACAGCCGGGCGGGTAGCTCGGAAGGCGACTCGCGCAGCCGGGCGACGGTCTTGTCGTGACGGTTATGCGGGGGATCGGCGGGGACGGCGGCAACCAGCG
>JGI12635J15846_10000476_pt1 | contig 34416 bp, 31 predicted proteins | sample BlaSpr_A8_OM2_M2_FD_15846 | JGI IMG/M metagenome (IMG submission 15846)
GCCGACAAAGCCGCTTTGGCCGGGCGCACCGGTACCGCCGATGCCGCCGCTACCGCCGATGCCACCGGCGCCGCCGATGCCGCCGGACCCGCTGAACATCCCGCCTTGGCCGCCGGCGCCGCCGGTCCCGCCCGCCCCGCCCGCTTGGCCGGCCGCGTTCACGCCGGCGGCGCCGGCGCCGCCAGGCCCGCCGGTCCCGCCGGCGCCGCCGTTGCCGAACAGCGCGGCGTCACCGCCTCGGCCGCCGGGCCCCCCTGGCATGCCGGGTCCCCCCGGCGTGCCGGACCCGCCGGTGCCGCCGTTGCCGAACAAAATCCCGCCGGGCCCGCCCGGCTGCCCGGTCCCCGGCGCTCCGTTGGTGCCGGTGCCGATCAGCGGGCGCCCCAGCAGTAGTTCAGTGGGCGCATTGATGACATCCAGCACGCCCCGCTCGACGGTCTGCAACGGCGAGGCGTTGGCCGCCTCGGTGCCCGCGTACGAAGTCGCGCTGGCTAGGAGGGAGCGGGTGAACTGGTCATGAAACGCCGCCGCCTGCGCGGCCAGCTGCTGATAGTCCAGAGCGTATTGGGAAAACAGCGCCGCGATGGCCGTCGACACTTCGTCGGCCGCCGCGCTCGCCACGCTCGTGGTCCCGGCGGCCGCGGCCGCGTTGCCGCTGGTCAGGGCCGCGCCGATGCTCTCGACATCCGCAGCAACCGAGCCGACGATCTCCGGCGAAACGAGCACGTACGTCATCTGGCACCTGCCGTACCTCTAGACGAGCTGGCAATTCCCGGCAACCATCGGGGCACCGAGTGAGCGTACGGCATGAGGGTAGCCATTGAGCGTTTCCGCGGACATCCCGTGCTTTCTCCAAAATAGCGTTGTGGCAGGTGTATTGGGCGTGGTAAGCGCGACCGCCGGTCATGCCCATCCCGCAGGTTCGGCTCAGCGTGGCGCCACGGGAGCGGCGGCCAACGCCATCGTGGCGCCGGGCGGTCCCATCAGGTGCCCGACATTCCCGGCGGGGCTGGGAGCGCGCAGCAGAAATTCGCGCCGCGGGAAAGCCTCGCGTAGTTCGCCGAGGCCGCAACCGCTCAGCCGGACCGCCCCAAGCGTCTGGTGCTGGCCGGCGCTAAACCGACGAGCTGGCGCCCGGCACTGTTGCCCCGGTGGCGCGGGCACCGCTGTTCCGGCCCGTCGCATCACCACTGCCGAAAGTCGATGCAGTCGCCCCGTCAATACCGGGCTAGCGCGGGAAGGCGACTGACGAGCCAGTCCGACAACGAGTTGACCACCTCGACTCCCGTCTCGAACACGCCGTCGTGGGCTTCGGCCGCCAGCGCCACGCCCCACTGCCCAGACTGCGTGGGCACGATCCCGAACTGGCGGACCAGGTAGCCGCCATGCACACCCGGACCCCAACCCGCCTTGGCGGCAATGCCTTTGGCCGCCAGCCCCCACCGCTGGACATCAGTGATTTGGTGCATCAGACCGATGACTGCCGCCCCGTCAGGGATAACAGATAGCTGCGCTGCGTAAGTCGCCTGCCGGTCCAGGGTCCACTGCGTTTGGCCGAATGCGGTGAAACCACGCCGAAGTCGGCGTGACTCGACCATGGTGCTCGCATCGCCGGATTCTCTGATAATGGCCTCTACCTGCCGCGCCGCGTCCGCCGGGTTGCCGAGTTGGGACCACAGCTGCTCGGACGCAGGATTGTCGGATTCGGTGATCGCCTTGACGACCAGGTCTTGGGCCAGTCGCCTATCGTGGCGCAACGCTGCGATGGCCAAGGGCACTTTGATCGTTGACCAGGCGACGCCGGACGACCACCGTCCCAGCGAAAAGGTTCGGTCCGGACGGCAGATCGAGATGCCGATGTTGGCCGGAACCGTGGCGGAAAGCTGTTCAAAGCTCGATTCAATCGCAAGCCCAAGTGGTCGGGAAGTCATGTGTCTAGCGGCGGATCGGCCAGACCGGATCGCCGCAATCGACGCCCTCGGCCGACAGCTGACGCTTGAGCACCTTGAAGGTCGCCGTCCGCGGCAGCTCTGCGCTGACCCGGACGTAAGACGGCCACTGCTTGGCACTCAAGTCAGGCTGCTCGGCCAGAAAGGCCCGAAACTTCTCGGCGTCGAACTCCATACCCGGCGCGATCACCAACGCGGCCATCACCTGGTCGCCGACCACGGGATCGGGCACCGCGTACACCGCCACCTCGGTCGCGTCGTGGTAGCCCAGCAGCACCCGTTCGATCGGGGCCGCGCCGAGGTTCTCGCCGTCCACCCGCATCCAATCACCAAGCCGCCCAGCGAAGTAGGCGTAACCCGCGTCATCGCGATAGGCCAGGTCGCCACTGTGGTAGACCCCGCCCGCCATCCGCTGGGCCTCGGCCTCCTCGTCGTTGTAGTAGCCCTCGAAGCGGCCCGGCCCGGCGGTGTTCACCACCTCGCCGACCACACCCGCCGGGCACGGCTTGCCAGTGTCGGGGTCGACTATGTCGATCCCCTCAGGCAGCGGACCCAACGCACCCATCGGGGTATCGGGGGTACGGGCGATCGCCACGCCGCCCTCGGTCGACCCGAACCCGTCCTGAACGACACACCCGAACCGGCGCCCGAAGCGATCGACGTCACCGGGCACGCCCTCGTTGCCGTACACCGCGCGCAGCGGGTTGTCGGCGTCGTCGGGCTGCTCGGGTGTGGCAAGCACATACGACAAAGGCTTGCCCACGTAGTTGGCGTAGGTGGCGCGGTAGCGGCGCACGTCCACTACGAAGTTTGACGCAGAGAATTTGCGGCGCAACGCCATCGAGCCTTGGCACGCCGCCGCTACCGCCCAGCCGACCAGCACAGCGTTGGAATGGAACAACGGCATCGACACATAGCAGACGTCGTCGCGCCCAAGATCGAAGCGCTGCGTCATCGTCGCGCCGGCGATCGCAACCTTGCTGTGGCTGCACTTCACCGCTTTGGGCTCACCGCTGGTGCCCGACGTGAAGATCAGCATGAAAAGGTCAGCAGGGGAAGCTTTCTGAAAACGGACCGCGGCGTCCCGATGCGCGGCCACCTCGAGGGCCCACTCAGCGGAATCGGCGTTCAGATGGTCGATATCGCCCAGTGTCGCAGCAGATTTCGAGTCGGCCAGCACCAGCTGGCAGTCCGCCCGGCTGATGTCGCGGGCCAGCGCCTCGCCGCGGCGCACCGGGTTGAGGCCTACCGGGACGATCCCCGACATCCCGGCCGCCACCAGCATCGCCGAGAAGAACGGCGTGTTCTCCAACAGCACCCCGACATGCGGCGGCCGGGTTGGGTCAAGGCGCTCACGCAGCGTCGCCGCGATGGCCGCACCCTGCTGGATGTGGTCACGCCAGCTGGTGAACGAGTCCTCGAAATAGACGCCGCGGTCGTCGATGTGGGCCAGCGGCACCAGCAGATCGGTGACGGTCGGGTCGGTCGAGATCACAGGCTAAGCAGGGGTTTCGGCCAGTTCACGGCCGATCCGACGCAATTGTCGGGTGGCGCCGCCCAGCGCGAACTCTGTCTCTTTGGCGGCCAGGAAGTAACGGTGCACCGGGTGATCGGTGTCGACGCCGACGCCGCCGTGCACGTGCACGATGCTGTGCGCCACCCGGTGCCCGGCGTCAGCGGCCCAGAACGCCGCGCTGGCCACGTCGATCTCGGCGGGCAGATCCTCCGAGACGCGCCAGGCCGCCTGGGTGAGTGTGAGCCGCAACCCTTTGACATCGATGTAACCGTCGGCCAGCCGCTGACCAACCGCCTGAAAGCTGCCGATCGGGCGGTCGAATTGCTCGCGGGTGCGCGCATACTCGGCCGTCATCTGCAATCCCCGCTCGAGTACGCCGAGCTGAAATGCGCTGCCGCCCAGGGCGGCCAGGGTTTCGAGCCAGGCCACGGCCGCCGCGCCGCCAACCGTCCGGGTGCCGTCCACCTGGGTGCCGTCCAGCGTCAGATGTCCGACGCTGCCCAAGCCAGTGGTCTCCAGTGCGCTCACCGAGACTCCCGGGTCATTCGCGGCGACCAGAAAAACGACTGTGCCGGAATCGGTTTCGGCGGGAACCAGGAATGCGTCGGCGACCGGGCCGAAACCCACCTGGGTACGGGTGCCGGTAAGACGGTAGCCCTCACCGGCACGGACGGCGCGAACCGGCCCCTCACCCATTTCGCCGTGCAGGGCGACGGTGAGGATCTTCTCGCCGCTGACCGCTGGAGCGCCCCATTCCTGCTGGAGCTCCTCGGTGCCGAATCGGGCGAGCGCGCCGGCGGCCAGAACCACCGAGTCCAGGTAGGGCACGGCTGCCAGTTGGTGGCCCAGTGCAACCAGAATGGCAACCTGCTCGAGCACCCCGAAACCGTCGCCGCCAAGTGCTGAGGCCGACGCGCTGGACAGGATGTCGGCGTCGATCAGCTTGCCCCACAGCTCGCGGTCGAATCGTTGCTCGAGCCCGTCCAGCTCGCGTTGATGTTCTGGTGTGCACACCGCGTCCACAATCGTGTCGACCAGACCACCGAGGTCATGTGCGGCTTCGGTTGTCGTGAAATCCATGAACGTTTCGTCCTCTCAGCGGTTGGCTCGGGGCAGCCCCAGCGCGACCATCCCGATGATGTCGCGCTGGACTTCGTTGGTGCCGCCGCCGAAGGTCAGGATCAGGCATCCCCGATGCATCCGCTCGACCCGGCCGCGCAGCAGCGCACCCGGCGACTCCTGACGTAGTGTCGCCGCGGTACCCAGTACCTCCATCAGCAGCCGGTAAGCCTCGGTGGCCAGCTCGGTCCCGAACACCTTGGCCGCCGACGCGTCGGCCGGCGACAGGGACTCGCTTTCCGATGACGACAGCTCCCAGTTGATCAGCTTGAGCACCTCGGCCTTGGCGTGCACCCGGGCCAGGTTGAGTTGCACCCATTCCGAGTCGATGAGCCGGGCTCCGCTGTCGTCCTTGGTGTTCTGTGCCCATTCGCGAACCTCGCGAAGGGCCGTGACGATCGGAGCCGATGAGACCAGGGCCACCCGCTCGTGGTTGAGCTGGTTGGTCACCAGCTTCCAGCCACCGTTCTCCTCGCCGACCAAGCTGGTCACCGGCACCCGCACGTCGGTGTAGTAGGTGGCGCTGGTGTCCGGACCGGCCATGGTGTGCACCGGCGTCCAGGAGAAACCCTCAGCGGTGGTCGGCACGACCAGCATCGAAATGCCACGGTGCTTTTTGGCCTCGGGGTTGGTGCGCACCGCCAGCCAGACGTAGTCCGCGTAGNCGATCAGGCTGGTCCACATCTTCTGGCCNTTGATCACGTAGTCGTCGCCGTCGCGCACGGCGCTGGTACGCAGGTTGGCCAGGTCGGTCCCGGCNCCGGGCTCNGAGTAGCCGATGGAGAAGTGCAGGTCGCCGGCGGCGATCTTGGGCAGGAAGAATTTCTTCTGCTCCTCGGTGCCGAAGGCCATGATGGTCGGCGCCACGCTGTTGATCGTCAAGAACGGCACCGGTGCACCGGCGATGGCCGCTTCGTCGGTGAAAATCAGCGAGTCCATCGGGGAGCGGTCCTGGCCGCCGTACTCCTTGGGCCAGTTCAGGGTAAGCCACCCGTCTTTGCCCATCTGCGCGACCGTCTCCCGGTATACGTTGCCGATCCCGTATTCGCCCTGGACCGAGCTCAGTGCCTCGCGGCGCTCCGGCGTCATAAGCGTGGTGAAGTACGACCGCAGCTCGCGACGCAGCTCCTCCTGTTCAGGGCTATAACTGATGCGCATTCCAAGCCGTCCTTCGGTTCAACATCGTTTACACGTCTCGCGCCACAGCTAGCCATCAGCGACTCGGCCGACGGCTACCCATCCGTCTCCCGGTTGTAACACGTTCTAGTCTGGGAATCCAGCGACCTTTCCTCGAACCAATCGGGGCCTTATGGTCGTACTACATACTGTCGGGACGCCGGGCTACATCAAAAGCCAGGTTCTAGGAGGTTGCCGTGCGGGTCATCGTGGATCGTGACCGGTGTGAAGGTAACGCGGTGTGCTTGGGAATCGCGCCGGATATCTTCGACCTGGACGACGAGGACTACGCCGTCGTCAAGACCGATCCCGTTCCACCCGACCAAGAGCAGCTGGCCGAACAGGCCATAGCCGAATGCCCGCGCGCCGCGTTGTTGCGTGGCGAGTGACCCGAAACTAGAGGTATTCATAAATTGACTAGCAGCACGAACGCGACCGATCTATCCGGAAAGGTCGCGGTAGTAACCGGCGCGGCCGCGGGACTGGGACGGGCCGAAGCGCTCGGTCTGGCCCGCCTCGGCGCCACCGTCGTCGTCAACGACATCGCCGGCGCGCTGGATGCCTCCGACGTCATCGACGAGATCAGCGCCGCCGGCGCTGCTACCGGTTCGAAGGCGGTCGCCGTTCCCGGCGACATCAGCGAACGCGCCACGGCCGACGAACTGGTTTCCTGCGCCGACCGGCTGGGCGGACTGGACATCGTGGTGAACAACGCCGGGATCACCCGCGACCGGATGTTGTTCAACATGTCCGACGAGGAATGGGACCTCGTCATCGCTGTACATCTGCGTGGCCATTTCCTGCTCACCCGCAACGCGGCCACCTACTGGCGCGCCAAAGCCAAAGAAGCCAACGACGGCTCGGGAAAGATCTTCGGCCGGCTGGTCAACACCTCGTCGGAGGCGGGCCTGGTAGGTCCGGTAGGACAGGCCAACTACGGCGCGGCCAAAGCGGGCATCATCTCGCTCACCCTGACGGCCGCGCGGGCGCTGGGCCGCTACGGGGTGTGTGCCAATGCGATCTGTCCGCGGGCCCGTACCGCGATGACGGCCGGCGTCTTCGGTAGCGCACCAGATGCCTCAGATATAGAGGAAGGCGGCATCGACCCGTTGTCGCCCGAGCACGTGGTGAGTCTGGTCAAGTTTCTGTCATCGCCTGCTGCCGCGGACGTCAACGGCCAAGTGTTCATTGTTTACGGTCCTCAAGTGACGCTGGTCGCTGCGCCGACCGTGGAGCACAAGTTCAGCACGGACGGCTCGGCATGGGAGCCGGCCCAACTCAGCAACACGTTGCGGGATTACTTTGCTGGGCGCGATCCAGAACGAAATTTTTCCGCTGTCGGACTAATGGAGCAATAACGATGCAAAGCTACTTCGCGGAGGGGTTTCAGCAAATGGAACATGTGTCGAATTGATGACGCCGTAATGGCTCTGACCTCGACAAATTGACGCTTCTGATAAAGAAATACTCGTCATTGACATGGTGAAGTTGTTCTGGGTTAATATGATCCGGCTCATACCGAGCCGGGGACTATAGAAGGCAGCGCAAAGGCGACAACAGAGTTCGCCGTGCGCAGCAAAGGGGGGACACGGGGTTGCTTCAACAGCTTGCGATTCCGGCCCGCGCTGTCGGCGGGTTCTTCGAAATGTCGATCGATACGGCTCGGGCTGCTTTTCGACGGCCCTTCCAATTCCGCGAGTTTCTGGATCAGACTTGGATGATCGCTCGCGTATCACTTGTGCCGACGCTGCTGGTGTCCATCCCGTTCACGGTCCTGGTGGCGTTCACCCTCAACATCCTGCTTCGCGAAATCGGGGCCGCCGATTTGTCCGGCGCCGGAACGGCATTCGGCACCATCACCCAGCTGGGGCCGGTGGTGACTGTGCTTGTTGTGGCCGGTGCCGGTGCCACGGCAATCTGCGCCGACTTGGGTGCCCGCACCATCCGCGAGGAAATCGACGCGATGCGGGTACTCGGCATCGACCCGATCCAAAGACTCGTCGTACCACGGGTCTTGGCGTCCACATTGGTCGCGCTACTGCTCAACGGTTTGGTGTGCGCCATCGGTCTGTCCGGCGGCTACGTTTTCTCCGTCTTTCTTCAGGGCGTCAACCCCGGTGCTTTCATCAACGGGCTGACCGTGCTTACCGGACTGCGTGAATTGATCCTGGCGGAACTCAAAGCGCTGCTGTTTGGTGTGATGGCCGGGCTGGTCGGGTGTTTCCGCGGCCTGACCGTCAAGGGTGGGCCCAAGGGTGTCGGCAATGCCGTCAATGAAACCGTCGTCTACGCGTTTATCTGTCTGTTCGTCATCAACGTGGTCATGACGGCCATCGGCGTGCGGCTTTCGGCGAAGTGAGCAGCCGATGAGCTATGACGCAACGCTGCGGTTTCGCCGCTTCTTTTCCCGGCTCCAGGGGCCGGTTGACGATTTCGGGGAGCAGGCGCTGTTCTACGGCCAAACCGTGCGCTACGTCCCCAACGCGCTCACCAGGTATCGGAAGGAGACGATCCGGCTGGTCGCCGAGATGACGCTGGGCGCAGGCGCACTCATCATGATCGGTGGCACCGTCGGCGTTGCGGCGTTTCTGACACTGGCATCCGGTGGAGTCATCGCCGTGCAGGGTTACTCATCGCTGGGCAACATCGGCATCGAGGCGCTGACAGGGTTCTTATCGGCATTTTTGAACGTCCGTGTTGTCGCGCCGGTGATCGCGGGAATCGCGCTGGCGGCCACCATCGGGGCCGGCGCCACCGCCCAATTGGGTGCCATGCGCGTTTCCGAGGAGATCGACGCCGTCGAATGTATGGCGGTGCACTCGGTGTCCTACCTGGTGTCGACCCGGCTCGTCGCCGGCCTGGTCGCGATCATCCCGCTCTACTCGTTGTCGGTGCTCGCCGCTTTCTTCGCCGCCCGCTTCACCACGGTGTTCATCAACGGCCAGTCCGCGGGCCTGTACGACCACTACTTCAATACGTTCCTCATACCGTCGGACCTGCTCTGGTCGTTCCTGCAGGCCATCGTGATGTCTATCGCGGTGATGCTTGTCCATACCTACTACGGCTACAACGCCCGCGGCGGGCCGGTCGGCGTCGGCATCGCAGTCGGCCAGGCGGTTCGAACCTCACTGATAGTCGTTGTCGTGATCACTTTGTGCATCTCGCTCGCGGTTTACGGCTCGTCCGGTAACTTCAACCTCTCTGGATAAAGGGGACCCACAAAAATCCATGACCGAAGGCGAAGCGCGACGGTCAACCGTCCGGCTGGCAGCGGCGCTGCTGGCCGGATTGATCGTTGCTTTCGCTGTCCTGACTTATTTTTCGTACACCGCGGCTTTCGCCTCGACCGACACCGTCACCGTGTCCGCGCCGCGGGCCGGGCTGGTGATGGAGAAAGGCGCCAAGGTCAAGTACCGCGGCATCCAGATCGGCACGGTCGAGGACATCAGCTACGGCAACGACCAGGCGCGGCTCACGCTGGCCATCAGCAGCGACGAGATGGGTTTCATCCCATCGAACGCAACGGTGCATATCGCGGGCAACACCGTCTTCGGCGCCAAGTCAGTGGAGTTCATTCCGCCCCAGGCCCCGTCGCCGACCTCGCTGCGCCCGGATGCGCACGTGCAGGCCTCGGCGGTGCAACTGGAAGTCAACACCTTGTTCCAGTCGCTCATCGATCTACTGCACAAGATCGACCCGGTCGAGTTGAACGGGACGCTGAGCGCGCTGTCCGAAGGTCTGCGTAATCACGGCGACGACTTGGGCGCGCTGCTGTCCGGGCTGAATACGCTGACAGTGCAGGCGAACCCGAAACTGCCTGCCCTGCAGGAGGATTTCCGCAAGACCGGGATCGTCACCAACACATACGCCGACGCCGCGCCCGACCTGACGACCGTGTTCGACAACCTGCCGACGATCAGCAAGACGGTGGTAGATCAGCAGAACAACCTCAACGACACGCTGTTGGCCACGATCGGGCTGAGTAACAACGCCTATGAGACGTTGGAGCCGGCCGAGCAGAACTTCATCGACGCCATCAACAGGCTGCGGGCCCCGCTCAAGGTCGCCTCGGACTACTCGCCGGAATTCGGCTGCGTGTTCGCGGGTATCGAACGAGGTATCAAAGAGTTCGCTCCGCTGCTCGGCGTCCGCAGAGCGGGCCTGTTCACGTCGTCGAGCTTCGTGCTGGGCGCGCCGTCATACACATACCCGGAGGCCCTGCCGCAGGTCAACGCCTCCGGAGGTCCGAACTGCCGCGGATTGCCAGACATCCCGACCAAGCAGACCGGCGGGTCGTTCTACCGCGCGCCGTTCCTGGTCACTGACAACGCCAATATCCCGTACGAGCCTTTCACCGAGCTGCAGTTTGACGCACCCTCGACGCTGCAGTTCTTGTTCCACGGCACGTTTGCGGAACGGGACGACTTCTGATGGCGGAGTTACCCTCGCACCGGTCGATGGTGATCAAGGTCAGCATCTTCGCGGTGGCCATGCTGGTGGTGGCCGCGGGCCTGGTGGTGGTCTTCGGTGACTTCCGCTTCGGTCCCGAAGCCACCTACCACGCAACCTTTACCGACGCGTCACGGTTGAAAGCCGGCCAGAAGGTCCGCATCGCCGGCGTACCGGTCGGTGCGGTGTCCGGCGTGAAGCTCAACCCGGACAACACCATCGATGTCGAGTTCGGAGTCGACAGCCACTACACGCTGTATTCGTCCACGCGCGCGCTGATCCGATACGAAAACCTGGTCGGCGACCGGTTCCTGGAGATCACGTCGGGCCCGGGGGAGCTGCGCAGGCTACCGCCGGGCGGAACCATCAACTCTCAACACACCCAGCCGGCACTGGACCTCGATGCGCTGCTGGGCGGACTACGCCCGGTGCTCAAGGGGCTGGACGCTGACAAGGTCAACACGATCAGCAGCGCCATCATCGAGTTGTTGCAGGGCCAGGGTGGAGCGTTGTCGAACGTGCTGGCCGACACCAGCGCGTTCTCGTCGGCACTGGGCCAACGCGACCAGCTCATCGGTGACACCATCACCAACCTCAACACGGTGCTGGGGACCATCGACCAAAAGAGCGCGCAATTTTCGGCCAGTGTTGACCAGCTGCAGCAATTGATCACCGGGCTGGCCAAGAACAAGGACACGATCGCGGGCGCTATCCCACCGCTCGCGTCGACAACGGCGGATCTTACTGAGCTGCTGAAGAATTCACGCCGGCCGCTGCAGGGCATCCTGGAAAACACCCGGCCACTGGCCACCGAGCTGGACCACCGCAAGGCCGAGGTGAACAACGACATCGAGCAACTGGGCGAGGACTACCTGCGCCTGGCCGCCCTCGGCGCCTACGGGTCGTTCTTCAACATCTACTTCTGCTCCGTGACCATCAAGATCAACGGACCGGCCGGCGGCGACATCCTGCTGCCGCTCGGCGGACAGGTAGATCCGAGCAAGGGAAGGTGCGCTTTTGTCAAATAACCCTAGGCGCGAACGNGACCCACTGCGCACCGGCATCTTCGGCNTGGTGCTGGNNGTCTGCGTTGTGTTGCTCGCATTCGGCTACGCCGGATTGCCGTTCTGGCCGCAGGGGAAAACGTACGACGCCTACTTCACCGATGCCGGCGGCATCACNCCAGGCAACGCCGTTTACGTNTCGGGCTTCAAAGTCGGCAAAGTGCAGTCCGTCGGTCTGGCCGGAGACAGCGCCAAGGTGACCTTCAGCGTGGACCGCCACGTCGCCGTCGGTGACCAGTCGCTGGCCGCGATCCGCACCGACACCATCCTCGGTGAGCGCTCCATCTCGGTGACCCCGGCGGGCAGCGGCAAGTCGACCACCATCCCGCTGAGCCGGACGACAACGCCCTACACGCTGGCCGGCGCGCTGGAGGATCTGGGTCAAAACGCGAACAATCTGAACAAGCCGCAGTTCGAGCAGGCCTTGAACGTTCTCACCGACACGCTGCACGACGCCACCCCGGAGCTGCGTGGTGCGCTGGATGGGGTCACATCGTTGTCCCGCACCCTGAACCGCCGTGACGANGCGCTGCAAGGCCTGCTGGCGCACGCNAAGTCGGTGACATCAGTACTGTCCGAACGCGCCAACCAGGTCAACAAACTGGTCGACGACGGTAACGAGTTGTTCGCCGCGNTCGACGAGCGGCGCGCCGCGCTGAGTCAGTTGATCTCGGGCATCAGCGATGTCTCAGCCCAGATTTCCGGCTTCGTCGCCGACAACCGCAAGGAGTTCGGCCCGGCTCTGAGCAAGCTCAATCTGGTGCTGGACAACCTCAACGAGCGCCGCGATTACATCACCGAAGCCCTCAAACGGCTGCCCACCTACGCGACCGAGTTGGGCGAGGTGGTCGGCTCCGGTCCCGGATTCAATGTCAACGTCTACGGTGTGATACCGGCGCCGCTGCTGGCGGCGACGTTCGACTTCTTCTACCAGCCAGGCAAGCTGCCGGCCAGCCTCGCCGACTATTTGCGCGGGTTGATCCAGGAACGCTGGATCATCAGGCCTAAGGCACCATGATCGAGTCGCGATGATCCAGCGGTCTTTCGGCAGCCGGGGGCTGCGTAACGTCACCGTCATCGCGCTGGTCGCGGTGTTGATAGGGGGCGTCTACGTGCTGTTCTCGTCCGGTGGCAACGGCCGAAAGATCGTTGGCTACTTCACATCTGCTGTCGGACTCTATCCCGGTGATCAGGTCCGAATTCTCGGCGTTCCGGTGGGGAAGATCGACGCGATCGAGCCGCGGCCTTCCGACGTCAAGATCACTATGTCGGTGTCCGACGACGTGAAGATCCCCAAGGACGCGCAGGCCGTGATCATGTCGCCGAACCTGGTGTCGGCTCGGTTCGTTCAGCTGACCCCGGCGTACACCGGCGGTGCGGTGCTACCCGACGGCGGGAGCATCGATCTGGCCCGCACCGCGGTCCCGGTGGAATGGGACGAGGTGAAGGAGTCGCTGACCCAACTGGCGGTCCAGCTGGGTCCGACGTCGGGATCGATGCAGGGGCCGTTGGGTGCGGCGATCAACCAGGCCGCGGATACGCTTGACGGCAAGGGCGAGTCGTTCCACAACGCGTTGCGCGAGCTCTCGCAAGTCGCTGGGCGGCTGGGGGATTCGCGCAGCGACATCTTCGGCACGGTCAAGAACCTGCAGGTATTGGTCAACGCACTGTCGGAGAGTAATGAACAGATCGTAGAGTTCGCCGGAAACGTCGCGTCGGTGTCGCAGGTGCTCGCAGACAGTTCGCGTCATCTGGACAACACCCTGGGCACGCTCAACAAAGCGCTCTCGGATATCCGAGGGTTCCTGCATGAAAACAACTCGACGTTGATCGATACGGTCAGCAAGCTCAACGACTTCGCCCAGACGTTGAGTGACCAGAGCGACAACATCGAGCAGGTACTGCACGTGGCGGGCCCCGGTATCGCCAACTTCTACAACATCTATGATCCGGCGCAGGGCACCTTGAATGGCCTGTTGTCGATACCCGAATTCGCAAATCCCGTCCAATTCATCTGCGGTGGGTCCTTCGAAACTGCCGCCGGGCCGAGTGCGCCGGACTACTTCAGGCGCGCCGAGATCTGTCGCGAGCGGCTGGGGCCAGTGCTGCGCCGGCTGTCCGTGAACTACCCCCCGTTCATGTTCCACCCGCTCAACACGATCACCGCGTACAAGGGTCAGATCATTTACGACACACCGGCCACCGAAGCCAAGTCGNAGACTCCGATTCCGCAGCTGACCTGGATCCCGGCNAAAGGTGTCCCGTCGCCCGCCGCCCAGAACCCGGCGGATCTGCAGAGCCTGCTTGTCCCGCCCGCTCCGGGCGCTGCTCCCGCCCCGGGCNCAGGTCCCGCGCCAGGTCCTGGGCCNGGCTCNGCGTACGGGCCCGCGCCGGGGCCCCCGCCGACTGCAGCGCCTGCTCCTGGACCCATCCCTGGACCCCTCGGACCCACGCTGCCGCCGCCGACCGAGCAGGGGGGTGGCGGATGAAGCGAATCTGGTTGCGGGGCAGCGTGTTAGCAGTGGGCAGTGTGCTGATGGCCGGTTGTGAATTCAGCGGCCTGAACTCTTTGCCGTTGCCCGGCACCGCCGGTCATGGCGGCGGCGCGTACGAGATCACCGTCGAAATGCCCGATGTTGCCACGCTGCCCCAGAACTCGCCGGTGATGGTCGATGACGTCACCGTGGGCAGTGTCTCCGGAATTCAAGCCCAGCAGCGGTCCGACGGATCCTTTTATGCCGCGGTGAAGTTGGCGCTGGATAAGAACGTCGTGCTGCCGGCCAACGCGACGGCTACGGTTGCTCAGACGTCGTTACTGGGTTCGTTGCACATCGACCTGGCTAGCCCGAAGGACAAGCCGGCGACCGGCAGGCTGACCGNCGGGTCGAGAATCGCGGAGTCCAACACAGGCCGCTTTCCCACCACCGAAGAGGTGTTCTCGGCGCTTGGTGTGGTGGTCAATAAGGGCAATGTCGGTGCGTTGGAAGAGATCACCGACGAGAGTTACCAGGCCGTCGCGGGCCGGCAAAATCAGTTCACCGACCTGGTTCCCAGATTGGCGGAGTTGACGGCGGGACTCAACCGTCAGGTCGACGACATCATCGACGCACTNGACGGGTTGAACCGATTTTCTGCGATCCTGGCGCGCGACAAGGACAACCTGGGCCGTGCGTTGGACACGCTGCCTGATGCGATTCGCGTGCTCAACAAAAACCGAGACCANATCGTCGACGCCTTNGCTGCNCTGAAGAAGCTGGCGACAGTTACCTCGAACGTGCTGTCAAANACCAAGGTGGACTTCGCCGAAGACCTCAAAGGCCTGTATGTGGTCGCAAAAGCCCTCAACGACAACCGGAAGTCTTTCGTCACCTCGCTGCAGCTGTTGCTGACGTTCCCATTCCCCAACTTCGGTATCAAACAGGCCGTGCGCGGCGACTACCTCAACGTGTTCACCACCTTCGACCTCACGTTACGCCGGATCGGTGAGACGTTNTTCACCACGTCGTATGCACTTGATCCGAACATGATGCACATGAGCGAGATTCTCAACCCGCCTGACTTCCTGACCGGCGAACTCGCCAACCTGTCCGGGCAAGCGGCCGACCCGTTCAAGATCCCGCCCGGTACGGCGTCCGGACACTGAGGGGCGGCGCAGATGATTGACAGATTGACCAAGATTCAGCTCGGCATGTTTGCGGTGATCACTGCGATCACGCTGGCTGTGATGGGGATCTTCTACCTGCGGCTGCCCGCTACGTTCGGGATCGGGACCTACGGCGTAAGTGCCGATTTCGTCGCGGGCGGCGGGCTCTACAAGAACGCTAACGTGACCTACCGCGGTGTGGCCGTTGGCCGGGTGGAGTCGGTGGGGCTGAACCCCAATGGGGTCACCGCCGAAATGCGGCTCAACAGCGGCACTCCCGTTCCATCGAATGTCACCGCGACCGTCAAGAGCGTGTCGGCCATTGGTGAGCAGTACATCGATCTCGTCCCGCCTGCCAACCCGTCGTCGGCCAAGTTGNGCAACGGATCCCGGATCGACCGGCAGAANACCCGGATCGGCCAAGACGTCGCCGACCTGTTGAAGCGGGCGGAGAACCTNGTCAACAGCCTCGGCGACACGCGGTTGCGAGAGCTGCTNCACGAGACNTTCATCGCGGCCAACGGGTCCGGTCCCGAGTTGGCCCGGCTGATCGAGTCCGCCCGGTTGCTGGTGGACGAGGCCAACGCCGACTATCCGCAAGTCTCGCAGTTGATTGATCAGGCGGGTCCGTTTCTGGAAACCCAGATTCGCGCCGGCGCTGACGTCAAGTCGTTGTCTGATGGGCTGGCGCGGTTCACTTCTGAGGTGCGCCAGGCCGACCCCCAGCTTCGCTCGACGTTGGCCATCGCGCCGAGCGCCGCCGACGAGGCCAGCACCGCGTTCTCCGGTATTCGCCCCTCGTTCCCGGCGCTGGCGGCCAGCCTGGCCAACCTGGGCCGGGTGGGCGTCATCTATCACAAGTCGATCGAACAGCTGCTGGTGGTTTTGCCGTCGTTGTTCGCCGCGATCACGACGGCTGCGGGCGGCTCGCCGCAAGACGAAGGCGCCAAGCTGGACTTCAAGCTCGACCTGAACGATGCGCCGCCGTGCGCTGTCGGCTTCCTGCCCCCGCCGTTGATGCGCACGCCGGCCGACGAGACGCTGCGCGAACTCCCGAAGGATTTGTACTGCAAGGTCGCTCAGAACGATCCCAGCACCGTGCGCGGCGCCCGCAACTATCCGTGCCAGGAGTTCCCCGGCAAACGGGCTCCCACGATTCAGCTGTGTCGCGACCCGAAGGGCTACGTACCGGTTGGCCGCAACCCCTGGCGGGGCCCGCCGGTCCCGTACGACACACCGNTAACTAATGGGCTAAATGTATTGCCGCCCAACAAGTTTCCATATATCCCGCCGGGCGCCGATCCCGATCCGGGCGTTCCCATAGTGGGGCCGCCTCCGCCCGGCGTGGTGGCCGGGCCGGGGCCGGTGCCGCGTCAGCCGGCGTTCGATCCGCCGCCACCCAATGACAACGGGCCGGCACCGCCAGGGAGCTCGTGGAATCCGCCGGGAGTCCCGCCGGTGCCGCCGCAGCTTCCGTATCCGAAGTGGTTACCACCGCCGCCACCGCCGGAGGGTATCGGCCCGGCGCCCGCACCTACGCCGGCACCTGCGCCCGCGCCCGCACCGCAACCACAGGCCAGCGGACCGGCTTACACCACCTACGACCAAAACACCGGAGCTTTTGCCGACCCGGCGGGCGGCACTGGCATTTTCGCGCCCGGCGACCACAGCGCTAATGGCGCATCCAGCGCCGAGAATTGGGTGGACCTCATGCTTGATCCAAGGCCGATGTAGTGGCTCGCGAAGTGGCTTCTCAAGAATCAGGTTCTGTTAACGACACGACGACGCGAAGTGTGCGTCGGCGGGCTTCGCGAGCGGCAGGCCCCGCCAAAAGCGATTCTTCGGGCGGTGCCGCCACGGTTCAGGTCGACGCCCCGGCTGAGCCGAAGCCATCAAAAGGCTCCGCCAAGCGGTCCGCCGGGCCGGTCAAGACCCTGAAGCCCGTCAAGCCGCCGCCACGGCGGCCCGCTCACCGCAGGCTAGTCGGATGGATCTCTTCTGCCGCTGCGTTGTTGGCGATCGGCGGGCTGGCCGCCTGCCTGACCGTCCTGGTTACCCAGCAACGGCACGCCGAGGCCGAACAAGCGCGCGACCAGCGCTTCGTCGACACCGCTACGCAAATGGTGGTCAACATGTTCAGCTACAAGCAGGACAACATCGACGAGAGCGTGAACCGGTTCTATAACGGCACCAGCGGCCCGCTGCGCGGCATGCTCGGCGCCAACAACGCCATCGAGAACCTCAAGGGCCTGTTCCGCTCCACCAACGCGACATCAGAGGCCGTGATCAACGGCGCTGCTCTGGAGGGCATCGACGTAGTCACCGACAACGCGTCCGTGCTGGTGTCGGTGCGCGTCACGGTGGCCGATATCGACGGAGTCAACAAGCCGTCCACGCCGTATCGGCTTCGGGTCATCGTGCACGAGGATGAACAGGGGCGGATGACCGGCTACGACCTGAAATATCCCGACGGGGGCAACTGATGCGGTGGCGGCGGTGGCTGATCGCCGTCGCGGCTTACTTATCGGTCGCAGGCATCGTCGGGTTGTCCGCCGCGGCCGGCTGGTTCTACTGGGACCGGGTGCAGACCCGCGGCGAAGAGTCAGCGCGGGCGGTGTTGCCCCAGTTGGCCGCCAAAGAAATACCCGAGGTCTTCGCCTACGACTACCAGACCGTTGAACGCAGCCTCGCCGACGCGTACCCGTTGCTGACACCTGACTACCGCCATGAGTTCCAGAAGAGCGCCAATACGCAGATCATCCCGGAGGCCAAGAAGCGCGAAGTGGTCGTCCAGGCCAATGTCGTCGGTGTGGGAGTCATGTCCGCCAAACGGAATTCGGCGTCGGTGATGGTCTACCTGAACCGCACCGTGACCGATAAGTCACGGCAGCCGCTATACGACGGCAGCCGGTTGCGGGTGGACTTCACGAAGATCGGCAACAATTGGCTGATTGCCTACATCACGCCGATCTAGCGAACCAACCATCCCCCGGGCACGTTACCCGCCGTGCCCCGACCGTTCAGTAGCATATCGCAATGTCGTTGCAGTTCAACGGATAACGCTGGACCGGGCTGGGCGGGGGACCGGCCAGTTGCAGTGAAAACGGTTGCTTAGTCATCGACGACTCCAGGCCGCACTCTTCGTCGTGCAAGGTGGTATGTGTTCCGGTGAGCGTCTCGTCGTCAAACGCATAGGTTTCGGTGGACGCCGCGGTGCCGCCGCCCGGGCAGGAAACCCCATCGGCCACGGTCACCTGGAGGGTCCAACGTTGGCTCACCAGCCGGGCTCTGCCGCTGTAGTTGTGCAGCTTGTCCTGACGGCTGATCTGTTCGGCGGTCGTGCTCACTATGTTCAGAGCACAAAAATTTGCCGCAATAAGCGGGTTGGAATAATCGGCCCAGTAGCGGCTTCCGTTTACTTGATCGCACAGCGTCGTGATCGTCCAGGTCACTCCTGACACGCCCGCCTGGTTGAAGGAGTAATTGCCGTCTGGTGGTGGTGCGACCGCACTCGCGGGATCGCCCGATACCACCGCGATTCCCAGTGCGACGGCCGAGAAGATGCCGGCGCCGGCGGCCAGCCCGCGACGGATATTTTTCACAATGTGTCCCTCCAGGTGCCTCCGGGTCCCTCCGGGTCCCTCCAGCGGTCCTTTCCTTCACGCTGCATCGAGTATCACAGCGTTTCGGCGGCAACACCATCGGTTCGCCGAGCTATCGGGCGTCGTGCGGGTGCGCCTCGGCGAGTGCGTCGAGAAACGACCGCGCCCAGCGATCCACGTCATGGGCCAGCACCTGGCGGCGCAGCGACCGCATCCGTCGCCGCCCCTCCTCGACGGACTGGTTGAGCGCCGCCTCGATCGCATCCTTGACGCCTTCGAGGTCGTGCGGGTTGACCAGATAGGCCTGCCGGAGTTCGGCGGCCGCCCCGGTGAATTCGCTGAGGACGAGCGCTCCGCCAAGATCGCTGCGGCAGGCGACGTACTCTTTGGCCACTAGGTTCATGCCGTCCCGCAGCGGCGTGACCAGCATGACGTCGGCGGCCACAAAGAACGCGATGAGTTCGTCGCGCGGAACCGGACGATGTAAGTAATGCACCACCGGATGACCAACCTCGGCGTATTCGCCGTTGATGTGGCCGACCTGGCGTTCGATGTCGTTGCGCAGAATCTGGTAGCTCTCCACACGCTCACGGCTCGGCGTCGCCAACTGGATCAGCACCGTGTCGTCGCGTTTTGCGCGGCCTTCGGCGAGCAGCTCCGAAAAGGCTCCCAGCCGGACATCGATGCCCTTGGTGTAGTCGAGTCGGTCGACGCCAAGCAAGACCTTGCGGGGATTTCCCAACTCGGCCCGGATCTCCTGGGCGCGGCGCCGGACGTTGCCTGCGCGAGCCGCCCGGTCGAGTGCCCCGGAGTCGATGGAGATGGGAAAGGCACCCACCCTAACGGTGCGGGACTCGAGCTCGACCTCGCCGAAACGCGAGCGCACACCCACCGATCCCCGCGAGGTATTGGCGCCGACCAGCCGCCGGGCCAGGATCAGGAAATTCTGGGCGCCGCCGGCCAGGTGGAACCCCACCAGGTCGGCACCGAGCAAGCCTTCGATGATCTCGGTGCGCCACGGGAGCTGCATGAACAGCTCCACCGGCGGGAACGGGATGTGCAGGAAGAAGCCGATGGTCAGGTCGGGCCGCAGCGTGCGCAGCATTTTCGGGACCAGTTGCAGTTGGTAGTCCTGCACCCATACGGTGCCGCCGGGAGCGGCCGTGCGTGACGTGGCTTCGGCGAAGCGGCGGTTGACGTCGACATAGCGCTCCCACCATTCCCGGTGGTAGGTCGGCTTGACAATGACGTCGTGATACAGCGGCCACAGCGTGGCGTTTGAGAACCCCTCGTAGTACTCAGCAACGTCCTCGGCGCTGAGCCGTACCGGCTGGAGCCGCAGGCCTTCCTGGACGATGGGCTCCTCATCACCATCGACTGCACCCGGCCAGCCGACCCAGGCCCCACGGCGGCGGCGCAGCAGCGGCTCTAAGGCCGTCACCAACCCCCCGGGGCTGCGTTTCCAGGTTGTGGTGCCATCGGGCAGCCGCTCGAGATCGACCGGCAGCCGGTTGGCGACCACCACGAAGTCGGAATCCCCGAAACCCTCCGATTCTGAAGTCTTCGAATTTCGGCCTTCCCTAGGAGCCATTTAGACGTCGAGTTTCGCCGGTCCAATACCGAGCATCGACAAGAAAACGCGGCACTCATCGGCATCGTTCGCGTAGGCCGCGACGACCCGCCTGGCCTGGCTTGCGGTGCTGTCGGCCAGCGGCTCAACATCGCCGATTTCGCTAGGGTCAGATTTAGTAGGCATGACACAATTCTAAGCGACGCGGATATTCGCTCACAGCCGAGTTACCTAGCCTGGCCCTTTTCAAATCTGCCGCGACTGCCCTCGCCGCCGCATTGGATCTGTCATAAGTCGGCGTGACATCGAAAACGACGACGGCACTTGATCGTGGCTCTAGAGGACGCCGATCACGCGGAGCCAGCACGGGCTGACGGCCGATCAACCCAGCGGCGAATGGACCTAGCGCTGGCCGTATTGTGCAAGCAATCGGCCCCGATGCGCAGCAAATCCCGAAAAAGCGAGGTGTGCGGAATGACAGTATCCGACCAAGCCGGCGCCGAGGCGGCCAACGCCAACGCGAACGAGCTGGTGGCCTATGAAACCCTCGACGAGGGCCGCATAGCGCGGATTTGGCTCAACCGGCCCGATGCCCACAACGCGCAGAATCGCGGCCTGCTGGTCCAGCTCGACGAGGCGTTCGGGCGCGCCGAGGCCGACGACACCGTTCGCGTGGTGATTCTCGCGGCGCGCGGCAAGAACTTCTCGGCCGGTCACGACCTGGGCTCCGAGCAGGCGCTGCTGGAGCGACAGCCCGGACCGATGCAGCATCCGACCTTTCGCTCGCATGGCGCCACCCTCGAACCCATCATGGAGAAGCTGTATCACCAGGAGTGGCACTTCTTCTTCCAAAACACCTGCCGCTGGCGCGATCTGCGCAAGATCACTATTGCTCAAGTGCAGGGCAACGCGATATCCGCGGGCCTGATGCTGATCTGGGCGTGCGATCTGATCGTCGCCGCCGACAATGCGAAGTTCAGCGACGTGGTCGCGGTACGACTGGGTATGCCGGGCGTCGAATACTACGCTCATCCTTGGGAATTCGGTCCGCGCAAGGCCAAAGAGCTGCTGTTGACCGGTGACGCGGTGGACGCCGACGAAGCCTACCGGCTGGGCATGGTGTCCAAGGTCTTTCCGCTCGACGAGCTGGATGCCAAGACCCTGGAATTCGCGCGGCGCGTCGCCGAGCGGCCAACCATGGCGGCACTGCTGATCAAGGACTCGGTCAACGCCGCCTCCGACGCGATGGGATACACCGAGGCGTTGCGGCACGCGTTCCATGTTCACCAGTTGGGGCACGCGCACTGGGCGGCTCACAACGAGAACAGGTTCCCCGTCGGCCTGCCGCCCGATGTGGAGGACTGGCGGAACGCGAAGCCCACCAAGCTGGCCAGCCGCGATACGCCCTGAATCGCGTCAGCCCAGGGGACCGTTATGCAGGGCTACGTCCGCATGGTTCTATACCTAGAACCTGTTTCAGTTTAAGAGGGGCTCTCGTGCAGCTTTCTTTCGAAGACCGGACGTACTTGGTCACCGGCGGCGGCAGCGGAATCGGCAAGGGCGTGGCTGCCGGGCTGGTGGCGGCCGGGGCCTCAGTCATGATCATCGGGCGCAATCCCGACCGGCTGGCGGCCGCCGTCAAAGAGATCGAAGTGCTCGAGGTCAACGGCGGCTCGATTCGCTATGAGCCCGCCGACATCACCAACGAGGAGGAGGCCGCCCGTGCGGTGGACGCCGCGACGGCGTGGCACGGCCGGCTACATGGTGCGGTGCATTGCGCGGGCGGGTCGGAGACCATCGGTCCGATCACCCAGATCGACTCAGCGGCGTGGCGACGCACGGTCGACCTCAACGTCAACGGCACCATGTACGTGCTCAAGCACGCCGCGCGTGAGTTGGTGCGCGGCGGCGGCGGTTCCTTCATCGGGATCTCGTCGATCGCGGCCAGCAACACCCACCGCTGGTTCGGCGCCTACGGGGTCAGCAAGTCGGCCGTCGACCACATGATGATGCTGGCCGCCGACGAACTGGGCCCGTCGTGGGTGCGGGTCAACAGCATCCGGCCGGGCCTGATTCGGACAGATCTGGTTGCGCCGGTGATTGATTCGCCTGAGCTGAGCGCCGACTACGCGCTCTGCACGCCGCTGCCGCGGCCCGGTGAGGTCGAGGACATCGCCCACCTGGCGATGTTTCTGCTCAGCGATGCGGCCAGCTATGTCACTGGGCAGGTGATCAACGTCGACGGGGGGCTCATACTGCGACGCGGCCCGGACTACTCCGCAATGCTGGAACCGGTGTTCGGCGCCGACGGGTTACGTGGGGTGGTCTGACTCTGCTGTGGACGCGCTCCCGGCGTCGATCAGGTCCGTGGCTTGCCGCATGCCGCTTGGTGAAAGATGTCCGATGGGCAGGCCGACTGACGGGAGAAGAAGATGAACCGACTTGAAGGCAAGCGGATCCTGGTGACCGGTGCAGCATCGGGGATCGGCCAGGCCACGGCGCTACGGCTGCTGGACGAAGGCGCCACCATCGTGGCCGCCGACGTCGCGGTGGACGGCCTGGACAAGACCCGGGCGCGGGCCGAAGAGGCCGCAATCGCTGAACGGCTCACCACCGTGCCGATGGACGTCGGTAACGAGGATTCGGTAATCGATGGCGTGTCCTCGGCCATCCAAACGCTCGACGGCTTGGATTCGCTGGTCAACGCGGCCGGCATATTGCGCGCCGCGCACACTCACGAAACCAGCCTTGAACTCTGGAATCAGATCGTCGGCATTAACCTGACCGGCACCTTTCTGGTGGTCCGCGAAGCGCTGCCGGCGCTCTTGGCGAATTCGCGCAGCGCGATCGTGAACTTCAGCTCCACGTCGGCCTCCTTCGCCCATCCCTACATGGCGGCCTACGCGGCCAGCAAGGGCGGAATCCAGGCCTTCACCCATTCTTTGGCGCTCGAGTATGCCCGCGAGGGTCTGCGTGCAGTGTGCGTGGCGCCGGGCAGCATCAAGTCCGCGCTCACCGACGCCACCGGGGGATACATACCCAAGGACGCCGACTGGTCCTTGTTCAGCAGGCTGATGCCGATCCTGCCCACCACAGTGGAATCCAGCGGCGCCGGGATGGCCGATCCCTCTGTGGTGGCCGGCGTGATCGCCATGCTGGTGTCCGAGGACGGCGCGTTCATCACCGGAACCGAAATCCGCATCGACGGCGGTACGCACGCCTAAGCGCCGCTTAGTTAACGCAAGGCACTCCGCCGCCGCCGATCGGTTTCCCTTGATCCGGTGTGGGATAGGTGCTGGTGCCGTAGCCGTAACTTCCAGAGGTGCTGGTCTTGGTGGACGATGTAGTCGTTGTTTCGTCCGTGGTTGTTTCGTCCGCGGCCGGCAACGAGTAGTCGGTATCCACGGTCACTCGGATGTGTCCGGGCTCAAGGTAGGGATCGGGCTGCTTGGGGGCATCGAGGCCGAGCAGGGTGGCGACGTTGCCTGCATCGGTTTCGGCGCCGACACCATAATCGAGTGTGGTGGTGTTCGGCTCGCCGGACTCACCGTCGCGGACCTGGCCAGCGTTGTAGCCGTGCTTTTTGAGCATGCGAGACACCCGGGTGGCAATGCCGCTCACACTGCCGGCGTTGATCACATCGACGACGGTGGCCGGATTGGGTTTGCTGGCCGTGGTGGTGGTCGCGCTCGTCGGTGGGGCGGCGCCGATCGCCTTGGCCACCTCAGCCTTGATCGCAGCCTGGTCAATGATGTTGACGTCTAGGCCGTCGATGTTGTCATAGCGCACCACGGGCAGCGTACGGAATTCGACATTACCGCCCGCCAGCGCACCCAATCGTTGGATCATCTCTTCGTCCCAGCCGGACGACAGCACCACATCTTTGCGCGCCACAGCCATCAGGCTCTTGAGCTTGTCCAGGTCGGTGAACGTCCCCGCATCCTGAAGTTCCCCCATCACCGACGATATGAATGCCTGCTGTCGGTGGGTGCGGTCCAGGTCCCCGTTCTCCAGGCCGTGACGCTGCCGGACAAACGCCAACGCCTCTGAAGCATTCAACCTTTGGGGCCCGGCGGGGAAGTCGGCGCCCGAATACGAGTCGTAGACGGCGTGATTCAGGCACACATTGACACCGCCCAAGGTCTGGGCCAGATCATAGAAACCGGCCAAGTTGATCTCGGCGAAGTAGTCGATCGGAACGCCGGTCAAGCTTCGCACCGCGCGCAAGGTTGCCGCCCGGCCGGCTTCGCGGCCCTTCGTCTCGAGTTGTTTCTGACTGCTTACGCCTTGGTTGACCAGCTTCTGCGCGACGTACTGCTTGGTGAGTCCGTATGCCTCTTTGATCTTGATATGGTTGTATCCCGGGACGCCGTTGAAAGGAACCCAGTCATCGCGCGGGATCGAAAAGGCGACCACTTTGCTGTCGGCTCCGACGTGCACGAGGATCAGGGTGTTGGTGTTGTAACCGCCGTCATCGGAATCGCCCGCGTGCAGCTGCTTGAGGATCGACCAGGGCAGGTCGTTGCCGTCCTGGTCTTTTCGGGAGTCCAGCCCGATGAGTAAGATATTCATATCGCTGCCGCTGGATCGCGGATCTTCAGGGCTCAGTGCCTGCGAAACGGTGATGCCGCCCAGCGCACCGTGGGCCACCCAATATCCCGTTCCGGTCAGCAGCACTGCGGCCACTGACACGAGCGTCATGAAGCCACGCGTCAGCCCTTTGCCGACAGGTGACGGCTGACGAACGGCTCGATGGCGGTGATGCGCACCCCCAGAGCGTGTCATCGCAAACCTCGACCCCTTATCAGCGCACCACCTGCTACCGCAACAGCGGTTTGCGGTGATGTCGCTCTCGGCATGGCGTCAAGTATGCGATAGCTTGCTGAGAAGCCCCCAATCGAAAGGGCTCGCAAGGGTCTCGAAAACGCCTTGGAGCTTCCTCTGAAATTCCTGAAAAGTGCTTTGGAAAAGCACAGCAATATTGTCTCGACCTGCACGTTCTGGCTAGAGCGCACTGAGCTTGGAGGCCGGGGGAGGGTCCCGAGAAGACCTCACAAGGTCTCGTAAAGGGACTCCGAAGGACGCGGGAGAAGTACGGGCCTGACGACGTCGACCACTCGTCAGCAGCCGGGCGGCTCTGCGCCCCTGGCCAGCTGGTAGTCCCCGTCGCGTTGTCGCCGCGCATGGTGCCAGATGCTGTCCTGGTCGGCCCCGTGCCTGCTACGGCCATGGCCTCGGTCAACGTCACGCATCCCCGGGGCAAGTTCGCCCGTTTCAGTTGAACACGCCGCCGCCGCCGCACCTCGTAGACGCAGCGCAAATTGTCACGGCTAGCGAAACCTGTTCCGGTCCAACTGCCGTCGTGATTGTCCCGTCGACCACCCGGGCCGGTCGGGTCAGCAATACATGTAGTCGACGTGCCATCGGCCGTTCACCCAGTCGGCGCGAAAGTGGCCGCCGAGTTGCGGATTGGCGTCGTTGACGATTCCTGACCCACCAACGTTTGGCGTGAAGCCGGGGGGATCCCAGGTGACGGACTGCGGGTTGGGTGGTGAGGCCGGCGTGCAACCCCTTTGCTTCTCGACGTAGCCGTCAATGACCCGCTGCTCCGCGGTCGGTTGATCACCGAGATCGGGAGGATTGGGCGGCGCTGGGTCGTTGGGGCACAGAACATTTGCACCGCATACGCTCTCGTGGGCATTCACGACTACCGCGGCGCCAGCGCGTGGCGCCCCGGTGCCCCAGGTGAGCAGGGCCGTGAGAACGAGTCCCGCTGCGACGGCGGCGCCGGCAACGTCGCTGATGCGTGTGCGCATATTTCCTCCAAAGGCACGGGCTATCGGACCTTTCCGCGATCCTCGCTCGCAGTAGAGATGAATATCTGAGCGTGTGCTGACTTCACCGAGGTACGCGCGGAGAGGTTTGCATCCTACGTGACCGGAGCAACACTGGTTGTCGACGGTGGCGGCTGGTTGACCGCCGGTGGAGTGCCGGATTTGCCGGGCTACCAGTAGCATTACCTACCCGCTAAGACACAGATTCGATGGGCTTCCTACGATCTGGTAATGGCGACCCCTGATGTCCAGGCACCTGAACCGTTCTTGACTCACCGGCCTGGCGGTGTTCGCATCGTCGCGGATCGCCAAGGCGATCCTCGAGCGCGTGCCGTGGTGTTCTTGCACGGCGGCGGGCAGACCCGCCGCTCTTGGAGCCGGGCGGCCGCTGCTGTCGCTAAGCGGGGGTGGCAAGCCGTCACGATCGACCTGCGGGGCCACGGAGAATCCGACTGGTCGAGCGAAGGTGACTATCGGGTCGTCAGCTTCGCCAGCGATGTCCAGGAAGTGCTGGGGAACTTGCCTCCGCAACCGGTGCTGGTTGGCGCCTCCCTGGGTGGGTTCACGTCGATGCTTCTTGCGGGCGAGCTCTCGCCGGGCATCGCCAGCGCAGTCGTTTTGGTCGACATCGTGCCGAACATGGAGCAATCCGGTGCCAATCGGATACACGCATTCATGGCTGACCGGGTGGAATCGGGGTTCAGCTCACTTGAAGAGGTCGCTGACGCGATCGCCGAGTACAACCCGCATCGGCCCCGACCCACCGACTTGGATGGATTGACCACCAACTTGCGACGTCGCGGCGATCGCTGGTACTGGCACTGGGACCCGCAGTTCATCAGCGGCACGGCGGCGTTTCCCCCGTTTGAGGTCACCGATGCCGATCGCATGCACACGGCCGTAGACGCGATCCTGCGTAGCGGCGTGCCCATGCTTCTGATTCGCGGCCAAATGAGCGACCTCGTCAGCCAGGAGCGTGCCGACGAATTCCTCGCACGCTTCCCGCAGGTCGAGTTCACCGATGTCCGCGGCGCAGGACACATGGTCGCCGGCGATCGCAACGATGTTTTCGCCGGCGCTGTCCTGGATTTCCTCGCCCGGCATGTCGACCGGCCGGGATGAGATCCTCGAATCGACCGCGCGAAACGGGCATGATCGCTGACCTGCGGATGTCATCGTTTCGGAATAGCTCAGCTTGAGGAGACATGCATGCAGCCGGCTCAACCACCAGATGAGTCCGTGGACGCTGTTCCTGCAGAGGTCCGGGCTCATGTGATGCCGGCAGTGCTCGACGAGTTGGCGCGCTGGGGTGTCGAGCGATTCAGCGTCGAGGCCTTGGCGGAGCGGCACCACCTCGATGCCGCGATGATCTACCGTTACTGGGGCGATCGCCAACGACTGATCGTCGACGCCGCTCTCGGCGATGTCGAGACCATGCGCACGGCAACAGACACCGGCTCGCTGCGCGGAGACCTACTGGCGCTGGCTCGCGACGTGACCGATGGCATCAACACCGCGGCGGGCCGGACTTTACTGCGGGCGATGGTCATGGACAGTCGTGCACGTCACGACCAAGACACCCGAATGATGTTCTGGCGGGCCCGTTTCGCCGTCGTGCGCAGGGTCGTGGATCGGGCGAGGGAGCGTGGGGAATTGCGCGAGGACGTGAACACCCTGGCCGCTGCGCAAATTGTCCTGGCGCCGCTGAACATTCGCGCTCTCTACTCAGAGGAACTCATCGACGACAAGTACTGCGAAGCCATCGCCGACATGGCATGGCATGCGATCGCCCGCAAATAGGCGCTTGTTCCGGAGTAGCTGCGGATTGACAGGCCGCGACGCGTTCACTCGCTCTTGCCAGCTAGCAGGCAGGTGCGCGCTGCTACTATCCTGCCCGACACACACAGAGGAGAACGGCGTGATCAGGTTGCGATTGCTGGGGTTGGCCGGTGCCACGGTGATGGCCGCGACCGCGCTCGCGAACCCGGCGCGGGCCGAGCCGGGCCCGACGCCGGGTATCGGGGTCAACCATGAAAGTGGTCGGTGCACAGCGGGTTTCGCGGCCGAGGGCGACGACGGCAGCTATTACTTCATAACCAGTGGGCATTGCGACGAGCACGACGATATGCTGTGGACTTACGGGCAGGATTTCCCGCTGGGCAAGATCACCGTCAGCGAGAAGGTGGGCGAGAAGGACGCCGCGATCATCCGCCTCGATCCGAGCGTCGGTAAGCCAACAGGTGATGTGGGCGGTAGGTATCGGGTCCGGAATGTGTTGAGCCGTGCTGACATTCAGGTAGGTATGCCGTTCTGCAAGATCGGGGCGGTAACCGGTGAGACCTGTGGCGCCATCATCGCCGTTGACTGCTGCGTGGTCGAAGCCAGCGTGTTCAGCCTCAATGGTGACAGCGGTAGTCCTGGTTTCGTCAAGAACGCAGACGGCACCGTGAGTGCAGTCGGCATCTTGAGGGATTCACCAGACGGCGACGATTACACGACCTACTTCACTCTCGTGCATCCACTGCTCAGCAAATGGGGCTTGCGAATTCTCGCCTGATCGTGCCGATCACCGTGCGCGCGACCCAACTGTTTGCGATCGCTGGGATCGGGTAAACCGAAGCGGGCGTCGTGAGCCTGAGTCCACGCGGTAAGGTCCGCTCGTGTTGACGGAGCCCACGGCGGCCATGACGACAAGTGGCGATCAGCAACTAAAAGGAGAGCATTGGTGAAGCGTGGGATCGTGGTCGGCGTAACGGGCGTGGCCATGGTGGTCGCGGCTTGCGCCGGCTGTTCCAGCAACAAGTCCAGTACAGGCGCATCGAGCACGGCAGCAACGGCGGCTGGCCCGCAGGTCATCGTCGACGGTCAGAAACAGAACGTCACCGGCCAGGTCACCTGCACTGTGGCCGGCGCCAACACCAACATCGGCATCGGTGATGCGGCAAACGGAGTCGGCGCGGTGGTCAGCAACGACAACCCGCCCATCGTCCATGCGGTCGGCCTGGGTAGCGTCAACGGCGTCACGCTCGGTTTCTCCGATGCCGCTCCGAATCAAGGCGGCAACGCCGGAGCCGCAATCAGCGGTAAGGCCTACGCGATCAAGGGCACCGCAGCAGGTGTCGATATGAGCAACCCACAACAACCGCAGCCGGTCACCAAGTCGTTCGAGATCGACGTGACCTGCCCGTAGCGGGGCCAACCGGACATCGTCGGGGCCGAAGGCCCAGAAGGGACGCAGCTATGTCAGCTATGTCTATGAAACGTGCCGTTGGCGCGGCGGCGGTCGCGGTGGGCCTCGGCATCTCCGCACTGACGCAGGACAGCGGATTCGCCTATTCAGCTCCGCTTGACCCGACGCCTCCGCCGGGCCCGACAAACCACGGCGGTGCCGGCGGAGGCGGTGGTGCCCCGAACGAGGGATCACAGCCCCCGAAGGCCCCGGAAAACCCGCAGCCCACCGAGCCGCCGAAGACACAGACCAACGCGCCGCCGAACACCCACTCCGCCGCGCCGACGGGCGCAGAGAGCACGCCGCCGCCGGCTACCCACTCCACTGAGCCTCCGACCACGGAGACCGGGCCATCGCACCCAGGCACTACTACGCCACCGGAAACCACGGGGCCACCGAGCGGACAAACGACTCCGCCGGCGGGCCAAACCAGTACGCCGCCGGGTGCACACACCACAGGTCCGCCCAGCACCCCGCCTAGTCCAGAGGCCCGCCCGGCCCTTAATCCGCCGAGCACTCAGCCTCCCCACCCGCCGTACGCTCCGCGCGGAACCTACGCGAGCGGTACTGCGCAGATCGGCGGTCCTACGGGTCTGACGGTTGGCTTCAGCATTCCCGACCACGGGGCGCCACCTCCGCCGCCCCAGCGCGGGTTCGGCTGGAACGACGGCCCGGCTCCCGGCCACCCGCCGCCCAATTGGGAAGGCCCTCCGCCCCCGGGTGGCTGGAACGGTCCGCCTCCTGCCGGTGGATGGAACCGTCCGTGGGCCGGGCCACCCCGCGATGTGGCCCGCGCGCAGGGCGACTTCGGACCGTTCGCCTATAACACCTTTACCGTCGTTCCAGTCTTCAACTGGTACTTCGGCGGTTGGGGTTACTGGTTCTTCGGCGTCTGGATCCCGCTGTACTGATCAAAGCAGCAGCCCCGGAGTTGAACTGGAGTTCGGTTCCGGCGCTAGGGTTGGCATCGTGGCGGTCCCGCTTGGCGACACCGACCCGTACTACGAGCTCGGCTCCTATCATCGGGCTGTCGATACACCGTCGGGTCAGGCGCAATCGTGGTTCGGCCGGGGCATGGTGTGGGCTTATGCGTTCAACCACGAAGAGGCGGTGCGCTGCTTCGAGGAGGCGCTGAGCTTCGATCCTGACCTGGCCATCGCGCGGTGGGGTATCGCGTACGCGGTAGGCCCGAATTACAACAAGGCCTGGGACGCATACGATCCGGTCGAGTTCTCAGCGTCGCTGGGCCGGGCTCGCAAGGAGTTGCAGCTGGCCGTCCGTGGCCGCGCAACGGCCGTCGAACGGGGTCTCATCGAGGCGCTGCTGGCCCGGTTTCCCGCTGCGGGCCAAGCGGATGCCGCGAGGTTGGCAACAGCTAACGCGTCGTACGCGGACGCGATGGTGGCCTTGGCGTCGGCCTACCCCGACGACATCGACGTTGCGGCCCTTGCGGCGGATGCGCTGGTCAATGTGACGGCCTGGGCACTGTGGGACACCCAAACCGGCGAGCCGGCCCCCGAATCTCGGGTTGTGCAGGCGAAACGGATCCTGGAGGACGCCCTGCAGACTTCGGCGGGCCGCGAGCACCCGGGCATCCTGCATATCTACCTGCACACGATGGAGTTGTCTGCCCGTCCCGAAGAGGCGCTGCCGGCGGCCGATCTGCTGCGCGGGCTGGTACCCGATGCCGGTCACCTCGAACACATGCCGACTCATATCGATGTGCTGTGCGGCGACTATCACAACGCGGTGGTATCAAATCTGTCCGCGGTTCGGGCGGATCGCAGATTCCTCGAACGCGAAGGCCCACTTAACTTTTACTCGGCCTACCGAGCCCACAATTTGCATTTCGTCGTGTACGCGGCGATGTTTTCCGGGCAATCTCAGGTCGCGCTACAGGCCGCCGATGAGCTCGCACAGCAACTCACACCCGAGTTGCTGTCGATCGAATCACCGCCGATGGCCGACTGGTTGGAAGCCTTCGTCCCGCTTCGGGTGCACGTACTCGTCCGGTTCGGCCGCTGGGACGACCTGATAGCCGAGCCACTACCGGCCGATCAGAGCCTGTACTGCACGACCGCCGCGACGGTCCACTACGGCCGGGGTGTGGCGCATGCCGCCAAAGGGCAACTGTCACAGGCAGACGCCGAGCGCCGGGCCTTCACCGAAGCGCTGGCCCGCGTTCCCGCGTCACGGTATCTGTTCAACAACACCAGCCGCGACATTCTCGCGGTGGCTAGCGCGATGCTTGACGGCGAAATCGCCTACCGCCAAGGGCAATTCGATTTTGCCTTTGGTCACCTGCGCCGGGCAGTGGAACTCGACGACGCCCTTCCCTACGACGAGCCATGGGGCTGGATGCAACCGACTCGCCACGCCTATGGTGCGTTGCTGCTGGAACGGGGCCACGTGCAGGAGGCGGCGCACGTCTACGCGGCGGATCTCGGTCTTGACCCCACGGTGCGCCGCTGCTGCCAGCATCCGGGCAATATGTGGAGTCTGCATGGGTACCACGAGTGCTTGCGACGTCTGGGCCGCGCCGCCGAGGCGACGATCATTGAGCAGCAGCTCGCGCTGGCCGCGGCGCGCGCCGACGTGCCGATTACCGCATCGTGCGCCTGCAGGCTGACGCCTCCCTGACGGCTTCGTGATCCCCTTTGACATCCTTCGATGCCGCAGATCGGCAGCCCGAGTACCGGGTGATCAACCGGGGCTTCGATCACCAGTTGGTTGAACTCCGGACGCAGCAGGGACGCGAGTTGATCGGCTATGTGGTCTTGGGCAGGCGAACGCTGCACCGCTCGCGCGAGAACCACGAGTTCTGGAAATGGGTCTACCACTACCGCCGAAACAGCTTGCCCATCATCACCCGTGCCATAACCACTCGCGCGAAACACGCAGATGTGCATGTCAGTTCTCAAACTGGATGTCATCGTCTCAATTTCAATGTCATCGCGATGTCATAAATGACACGAAAGTGAGAATCGGGGCCAACACCTCGCGGACGGCCTGGCGGCGGGGCGCCGGGGCCTCGGCGTGGGTTCCGTCAACGCGGTCTCGAAATAGACGACATTTGTGACTCGCGGAAGTTTGTCTCAAAATCCGGGGCATTCCGCGCAAACCGCGGCTGCTGTGGGTAGACGTAGCGAGCGTGGCAACCTGCCCCTACGGAATGGCGAACTCTCAGAAGGAGATAGGCGAAACATGGCAGATGATGCTCTTGTTGCGGAGATGCTCGACTGGCATGGATCAAAGGCCGGCCCATCTCACCGGCGGCCGAGCGATTCGCCAGCTTCGTAAGGCACACGGCGTAGTTAGTCAGGCCGTTTGGGGGCCACACAGACATCGTCGACGAGGATTCAGCCCCCGCCCAGCACCTTGGCTCCCGAGGTGGTCAGGAACGCGGTGAAGCGTCGCGCGGCTGGGGTCAGGCGGCGGTCCTTGTGCCATACCGCCCCGACATGGCGACGCGCCTCGGGGTCGCGCAGGGTGATTTCGACGAGTGCTGGGTCGTGATGTGGCGCGCGCGGTAGCACGGCGACGCCCAGGCCGGCCCGCACAAGCCCGCGCAATGTTTCGTGTTCTTCGCCCTCGAAGGCCAGTTGTGGGACGAATCCAGCTCGCTCGCACAATGAATCAAACACCGGACGTAGGCCGTGCTCGCGGGTCAGCCCGACGAAGGTTTCGGCGGCCGCTTGGCGCAAGTCAACCGATGCGCGGTTGGCAAGGCGGTGGTCGGAGGCGACGGTGAGGCACAGCCGTTCCTCGGCCAGGACCAGCGATTCCAGGCGATCGTCGGCGGGCGGCATCGGCGCGACCACCACGACATCCAGGGCGCCTGCCCGCAGCTGGTCGAGCATCGCAGGCACCCCTCCCTGCTTGAGGGTGAACGAGATATCGGGGTATGCGGCCAGAAACGCGTCGAGCAGCCGGGGTACGTCGCGAAGGCCGCGGCTGTGGCCGAAGCCGAGCGCGACGCGGCCCCGATCGGGATCGATGACCTCCTGGAGGTCTTGTCCGGCGGCGCGCAGGTTGATCAACGCCTGTTGTGCCGCGGGCAGGAACGCCCGGCCAGCCTCGGTCGCGATGATTCCACGCCCGCGCGGCTGCACTAACGGGGCGCCGATCGCGTCGGCGAGGCGATGCATGACCGCGCTGACGGTGGGCTGGGGCACCCCGAGCCGTTCTGCCGCGCGCCGCACGTGCTGCTCCTCCAAGACAGCCACCGCGATGGCGAGCTCCGGACTGATCAGCCGCAACCATTCAATATCTGGATCAAACACATCAGAAAGTTTATTGGACTGATCAATGCCGGGTGCGGGATCGTGACATTAACGGATCGAACACAGGACAAGATAAGGAAACCACCGTGACCGCTGACACGAACAACTCGATCAAGGCGATGCTGCAGAACAAGCAGTTCATCACCGCCCCGGGCGTTTTCGATCTGGTCTCGGCCAAGATCGCCGATCGCACCGATGCACAGGCGCTCTACATGACCGGCTATGGGGTGGTGGCCTCCTACCTGGGCCAACCCGACGCGGGCCTGGCCACCTACACCGACATGCTCAACCGCGCCGAAGCGATCGTCGATGCCATCCACAAGCCGCTGATCGCCGACGGCGACACCGGCTACGGCGGGCTGCTCAACGTCGCCCACACCGTGCGCGGCTATGAGAAAGCCGGCGTCGCGGTGATCCAGATCGAAGACCAACANTTTCCCAAGAAGTGCGGCCACACACCCAACCGCCACGTGGTCCCNACCCAGGAAATGGTCAACAAGATCAAAGTCGCCTCNGACGCGCGCTCGTCGGCGGANTTCCTGATCCTGGCGCGCACCGACGCGCTGACGTCGCTGGGCCTCGACGAGGCATTGCGACGCGGGGAGGCCTACGCGAACGCCGGCGCAGACATCCTGTTTATTGAAGCGCCGGAATCTAAAGAGCAGATGCGCAAGATCGGCGCCGCGTTCGACGTGCCCGTCTTGTCCAACCAGGTGCACGGTGGCGTCACTCCGATCCTGCCGCCCTCGGAGCTGCAGCAGATGGGCTTCGCCGCCGCGCTCTATCCCCTCGCCGGGCTGTTCGCTGCAAGTCACGCCCTGGCCAGCGTGTATCAGGCCCTGGCACAAGGCAAGCCGGTCTCAGAGCCCATGTATGCCTTCGGTGACTTCGTCGACATGATCGGCTTCTCGAAGGTCTGGGACTTCGAGCAGAAGTACGCCGATCTGCTAGCCGAAGACCAGATCTAACCAACACATGGGAA
>JGI12635J15846_10000479_pt1 | contig 34283 bp, 22 predicted proteins | sample BlaSpr_A8_OM2_M2_FD_15846 | JGI IMG/M metagenome (IMG submission 15846)
ACGGGCCGGGAACAAAAGGAGTCGCCAAGCGCTCCGGTTCTCCGGCCCGACAACACGAGCATAAACACTGTCGAAGTCGCTTGACTCCCCTTAGGAACTCACGCCGTGGCCACGCCGCGCCGCCACGCAATGGCGGGCCACCCAAGCACAACTCGACGCGCCAACCCCAGGCCTAAAGACCGGGGTCTGCGCGCTACGGTCACCCGATCAAGCCGGCTAACGCCGATCGTCGAGGTCGGTGTAGGCCGGCGCCCGGGGCTGAGCGCGAACGCAGCCGTCATGCGGCTCCCACGCGAGACGGTTAACCTAGCGCCCATGCAAGACTCGTCCATTCTCTCCCTGCTGCGCGAGCGCGCCGGCCTGCAGCCCGACGATTTGGCGTATACGTATACCGATTACGAGCAGGATTGGGCGGGCGTCAGCGAAAGTCTGAGCTGGGCGCAGGCGTATCGGCGAACCCTGAACGTTGCCCACGAGGTCAGGCGGCATGGCTCTGTCGGGGACAGAGCGGTGATCCTGGCGCCGCAGGGCTTGGCTTACATCGCAGCTTTCTTAGGTGCGATCCAGGCCGGGTTGATAGCGGTTCCGCTGACGGTCCCACAGCCGGGCTCGCATGACGAACGTGTGAATGCTGTCCTGGCAGATACCGCACCCTCAGTCATACTCACGACGTCCGAGGTCGCCGGGACGCTCACTGACTATGTCCAACAGCGGCCGAACATGGCCACCGCCCCGGCGATCATCGACGTCGATTCGCTGGATCTGGACGCCGAGAGTTCATCGAGCATTCGGATCAGCAACGCGCCGAGCACCGCGTACTTGCAGTACACCTCCGGCTCCACCCGCATTCCGGCCGGGGTGATGATCTCGCACCGGAACCTTCTCGTGAATTTCCAGCAGCTGATGTCCGACTTCTTCCCGGAGTTCACTGGCGTGCCGCCGCGGGATACCACCATCGTGTCGTGGCTGCCGTTCTACCACGACATGGGATTGGTTCTCGGCATCATCGGCCCGATCCTGGGCGGCTACCGCAGTGAGCTCACCAGCCCGATAGCGTTCCTGCAACGCCCGGCACGGTGGATCCAATCGCTGGCCAACGCCAACCGCGCGTTTTCTGCAGCACCGAACTTCGCGTTGGAACTGGCCGTCCGAAAGACATCAGACGCCGACATGGCAGGACTTGATCTCGGGAACGTACACAGCATCGTCAGCGGCAGCGAACGAGTCCACCCCGCCACGCTGACCCGCTTCTGCGATCGATTCGCNCCGTACAACTTTCGCGAGCACATGATGCGCCCCTCCTACGGACTGGCNGAAGCAACCGTCTATGTCGCCACTCAAAGCACGACCGGTTCACNGGAAGTCGTCCACTTCGAACCCGAAAAGCTTTCTGCGGGCAGCGCGGAACGCTGTTCGGCACAGACCGGCGCACCGCTGCTCAGCTACGGCACGCCACAGTCGCCGACAGTGCGAATCGTGGATCCCGACACCTGCATCGAGTGCCCGGCAGGAACGGTCGGTGAGATCTGGATCAACGGCGAGAACGTCGCCGCCGGCTACTGGCGGAATCCGGAGGCCACACAGCGCACCTTCGGTGGGATGCTGGCCCACGCAGCGCCGGGCACACCTGACGGACCTTGGCTGCGAAGCGGAGACCTCGGGTTCGTCTCCGGGGGTGAGATCTTCATCGTCGGCCGCATGAAAGATCTGCTGATCGTTTACGGGCGCAACCACTACGCCGAGGACATCGAGTCGACGGTCCAGGAGATCACCGGTGGCCGGGTCGCCGCGATCTCCGTTCCGGTGGATCAGACCGAGAAGCTGGTCACCATTATCGAACTCAAGAAGCGCGGTGATTCCGACGAGGAGGCGACGCACAAGCTCAGCGTCGTCAAAAACCATGTCACCGCGGCGATTTCGAAGTCGCACGGTCTGAACGTCGCGGACCTCGTCCTGGTACCGCCCGGGTCGATTCCCACCACGACCAGCGGCAAGATCCGACGGGCGGCCTGTGTCGAGCACTACCGCCAGCGGCAATTCACCCGGTTGGACGCCTAAGCGGACCAGCCCCCGCCGCACCGAAAACCTGCCATGTGGATCACCATCCTGGTGATGGCCGTCGCTGTGAGCCTCGAACCGTTCCGGATCGGCATGACGGTACTGATGCTGAACAGACCGAGACCAATACTCCAACTGTTGGCGTTCCTGTCTGGCGGTTTCGCAATGGCAATGATCGTGGGACTGATCGTCTTGTTCGTCTTCCGGCGCAGGCTGCTGGGGTCTTCACCGCAGACTCTGCCCAAGGTTCAAATCGTGATCGGCGTACTGGCACTGCTGGTGGCTGCCGCACTGGTCATGAAGGTGCTGATGGGGCGACTCAGCCGCGGATGCCCGGCGAAACCTCCGTTCGGCGGCAGCGCTACTACGGTGGCAGGCAAGTTGTCAGCGCGCGCCCGACGGCTGCTGGACAGGCGCTCGCTTTGGGTCGCAGGGGTGGCCGGCCTCGGGATAGCGCTGCCGTCGGTGGATTATCTGGCCGCGCTGGCCGTCATTTTGGCCTCTGGCGCGGCAGCCGTGGCACAAGCCGGAGCACTGCTGATGTTCAACATCGTGGCCTTCGCGCTGGTGGAGATTCCGCTCGTCGGTTACCTCCTGGCGCCCCAGCCAACGCGGACGTCGATGGCCGCGCTGCACGAGTGGATCCGGTCGCGTCGAGGCATCGAGGTCGCCACGCTGCTGGCTGCGGTCGGCTGCGTCCTGCTCACCGCCGGCATCGCCGGTCTGTGATGCGCCGGACGCCTTAAGCCCTTTCACAGCAAGATAATTGGGAACTCAGGCGGCGTACCGCAGCCACATAGGGTGCGGGCCGGTACTGGGGCCGCTAGCATCGGTTAGAGCCGGAGTGGGCTGTTGGGGAGAAGAAACAGATGAAACGACTGATCGCGGGGGCTCTCGCCACCTGGTTGGTGGGTTCGGTTGGTGGATTCGGACCCGGCGTCGCTACCGGCGACCCCGGCTTTCCGTGGATGCCTCCGGCGCCGTCCCCGGTGGGCGACGCCCCGACCGCGAAGGTCGTCTACGCGGTCGGCGGCGCGAGACCGCCGGACTTCGACTGGGCCTACTACACCAAGCGGGTCGGCGAGGGCTTCTTCCCGGGCGCCAAGCGTGAACTCATCAACTATCCCGCCGGAGCGGCCTTCTCCTGGGTGCCAACCTTTTTGCTCCCAGGGCCCCGAGACAATGTCACTATCGGTGCGTCGACCAGACAAGCCAGCAACAACCTCGACAGGGCTATTCACCAGGGCACCGAGCCGGCCGCCGTGGTGGGTTTGTCCCAGGGGGCCCACGCCCTCGACGAGGTACAGGCGCGGCTCGCCAATGACCCGACGGCGCCACCGCCGGACCAGCTGAGTTTCACCAGTTTCGGCGACCCCCAGGGAGCAAATGCGTTCGGCAAGAGCGTCCTCGCGAGCTTCTTCCGGCCCGGCGACCACATCCCGGTGATCGACCTCACGATGGCTCAGCGGCCGGAGAGCCAGTACAACACCAACCGGATCTTCGGCGCGTATGACGGCCTCGCCGACTTCCCGGACCGGATGGACAATCTCTTGGCCTTGCTCAATGCCGGCTTCGGGGCCTTCATCGGTCACACGCCGGCCGCCTTCATCAGGCCTGACCAGGTGCCTCCGCAGAACACCAGGACCACGGTCAACTCACGCGGCGCGACCGAGACGACGTACATGATTCCGGTGAATCACCTTCCGTTGACTTTGCCGCTGCGCTACCTCGGCTGGTCCGAAGCAAAAGTGGATCAAATCGATGCCGTACTGCAGCCGCAGATCGATTCGGCATATTCGTTCAACGATAATTTGCTCACCAAGCCGATTTCTGTGGATCCAGTGAATGGCATGGACCCGATGGCCCACGTGGACCCGGCTTTTCGCGAATCCGTCCTGAATTTCTTCGCCCAGCTTCGTGCGGTACTCCCCCCGCCGCCCGACTGACTCGCGACGAAAGGTTCTTCAGGCTTCGGGTGATGCCGCGGCCACGGCTTGGAACACCGTCGTTTTCTTCGTGAGGTCTTCCGCTGGGCCCTGCTCCCATGGCCGCGCCGGCCACCAACTCGCCCGTCCGAGCAGAGCCGCGATAGCGGGCACCGTGATCGTGCGCACCACGAATGTGTCGACCAGGATTCCGACTCCGATCACGAAGCCGGACTGGACGACAGCCCCGATGCTGGAGAACAGCAGGCCGAACATCGACGCGGCAAAAATGAGGCCGGCCGCGGTGATGACTCCACCGGTGGAACGCACCGTACGGATGACACCGGAGCGCACGCCGAAGGGCGACTCTTCACGCAACCGCGACGCCAGCAGCATGTTGTAGTCCGCCCCCACGGCAACCAGCACGACGAACGCCAATCCCGGTACGCTCCAATGCAATTCCTGCTGCAAAATTACTTGAAACAGTAATACGCCGATGCCCACCGCCGACAGATACGACAGGATCACCGACCCGACCAGGTACAGCGGCGCAACTATCGCGCGCAGCAGCGCCGTCAGGATCAGCAGCACGACGATGATGGTCACGAGGATGATGAGTCGGATGTCGCGGTCGTAGTAATCGCGGGTGTCCCGAAGCGTGACGGGATATCCCGAGATTGATATCGAAGCGCCGGACAGCGTGGTGTTGGGCTGCGCACCTTTGGCGGTGTCGAGGATCGTGTTGACCTGGTCCATGGCCGCGGTGCTGAACGGGTTGAGGTCGGTTTGGACGAAGTACCGCACTGAATGCCCATCCGGCGAGATGAACGTCTGGGCGAGCTTCTTGAATTCCTGTGTGTCAAGCGCCCCCGGCGGGATATTGAAACCTGCCATCGACGGTTGCGACGCGTCCTGACCCATTGCCATCAGGAAAGACGATGCCGCACCAAGACCCGCACCCATCTTCTTGACCTGGTCCACGAGAAGCTGCACACCGTCGGCCAGCTGACGGCCGGCACTGGCGAGATCGTTGGCGCCGTTTTGCATCATGGCCATCTTCGAGCGCGCGGCGCTCGGGTCGTCCAGTCCCAGGTTGTGCAACGAAAGCACGGCGCCCTGAAGTGTTCGGCTCAGACCACTCACCATCGAGCTCACGGTCTGAGAAGACTGTGTCGACTGCAACTCGCGGAAGAGGTCGGCGATCCTGCCGAGGGTTCCGTCGTCGCGGGCGGTGATGAGGCTGTGGAACTGGGCGCGCGCCGCACTACAGATCGAGCTGGCGTCACAAACCATGCTGGTATCCAGAGCGGCGACTACGGCGTCGACCCATTCGAAGTTGTTCATCATGCCGGAGAAGTTGATCTGCAGCGTGTTGCCGAGCGTCCGGACGCTGCTGACAAGTTTTGTGGCAGTGTCGATTTCACCGAGCGTCTTGCCGCCACCGAACATGGCCTGAACTGTTGCCAGCGCATCGACCAGACCGCTGACGCCGCCGATCGCCTGGTTGACTTGAGTGCGTACGTCGCCGAGCTTGTCTGCCAACTGGCCCGCACCCGAGGACAGCCGGTTGAGGTCGCTGTTGTGGTCGGTGATCAGGTCGGCCCCGGCTCCCAGCTGTTTGCCGACCTGAGCGGCCTGATACGTCGCCCTGGCTATTTCCAGCGATTGTCCGGTCGGCCGGGTAACCCCGCGGACAGTGGCGACGCCCGGGATTTGGCTCACCCGTTGCGCCATCTGCTCCAGGTCGGCAAGCCCACCGGGGGTACGCAAGTCGTGCGGAGACTGGATGAGTAGATATTCCGGAATCGTCTGATTCACCGGGAAATGGTGTTCCAGCGCGGCGTAGCCGACCGAGCTCTCAACTGAACCCGGCAGTTGCTTGCGGTCGTCGTAGTTGAAGCGAACCAGCGCCGTACAGCCGGCCAGAGCGATCAGGACCACCAGGCTGGCGGCCAGATATCGGGCGGGCCGCCGCACTACCCGCACTCCGGTTCGCCGCCAGAACACGGCGGTCCGTTCCTTGCTTGGCCCGACCCAGCCACGCGGCCCGGCCAGTATCAGGATGGCGGGCAGTAAGGTCACCGCGGCGAGGAACGCCACTGCGATCGCGATCGCCAATGCCGTGCCCACCGTTGAGAACACACCCAATTTGGCAAATCCCATGCCGAGGAAGGTGATTCCCACCGTCCCGGCGGACGCGGCAATCACCTTGCCGATGGAAGCCATGGCCCGCTTGACGGCTCGACTCGGATCATCGCCCAGACGGACGTAATCGTGATACCGGCTGATCAGGAAGACGGCGTAATCGGTTCCAGCACCAGCGATCATCGCGCTGAGCAACACGATCATCTGGTTGGAGACGGCCATGCCGGTCAGCACCGAAACGCCGGAAACCACCGCCTGAGCCGTTAGCAGGGAGGCACCGATTGTGATCAGGGGCAAAAACATGGTGACCGGGTTGCGATAGATGACAATCAGGATGACCAGCAACAAGACGGCGATTGCCAGCTCGATCGACACGCGGTCGCGTGCGCCGGCATCAGTCAGGTCGGCGACGGTGGACGCGGGTCCCGTCAGGCTCGCCTTCAGCGGAGATCCGGCCGCGCCCGCCAAGGTTCGCTTCACGATGCCCGCGACGTCGTTGTAGGCACGGTAGGACTCGGGTGTGCCCAGCTCACCGGAGAGACCGACCGGCAAAATCCACGCCTTGCCGTCCTTGCTGGCGAGCAGCTCACGCAGCGGCGGCGCGCTGAGGAAGTCCTGCAGCATCACGACGTCTTTGGTGTCCTGACGCAGCCGATCCGTCAGGGTGCGGTAGACGTTTTCATCGACCGGCCCCAACCCCTTGGCCCCGTTTTCGCTGGTTAGCAGCACGATGAGCACGTTTTCCGAGCCGGCTTCGTGGAATGCCTGGCTGATCTTTTTAGCGGTGGCCGTCGACGGCGCCTCGGCGGGCAGGATCGCGACGGGATGTCGCTGAGCCATCTCTGTCAACGACGGCACGGTCATCGGCACCACCAGCGCAAGCGCCAGCCAGCACCCGATCACAATCCACGGCCGCCGCGCCACGATCTCGCCTAGCCGCTGGAAAATGAGCTCATCCCCAGTCGTGCCGGGCGCGCGCGACGTGAATCAGGCAACATTTCGCCACTGACCGCTTTCGGCGACGCGCTCAAACACGGACTTCAACGCTGCCAAATAGCGGGCGACCGATTCCTGAGCCTCGGGAGTGTCGGGGAGCATCACTGTCACCGCGGTCTCCTGCTCGACCCGGATCACATAAATCGACATCTGATACGAGTACCGGCTATCGCTGAACACCCCGATATTCAGACCGTCCAATTCCGCGGTGAGCAGTAGGGAAAGAGGCGCGGCGCCCGTGTCGAGGAAGTTGATGACCGGGAAGTTCGGCCGCGCCCTGTGCGCCGTGGGCGCCAACTCGACCACGCGGTCATAGGGCACTTCCGCCAGGTTCGCACCCGTGTCGAAGCAACTCTGTGCGGCGCGTGCGGCATCTCCGAAAGACGAGTCGGCGATGGGGACGGTGATCGGGATCAGTCCGGTGAACCAGCCCTGCGTCAGGGCATCGGTCGGCGTTTTGCGGGTGTCCCGCGGTGTGAGGCCGTAATACGTGTCCGCGCCGGTCAACTCGTGTTCGGCCAAGCCGCAACAGGCCAGCACACCACCGATGAATCGGGCGCCTGCCGTTGTGCAGGCGGTCTCGAATCGAGACGTCTGCTGCTCGTCCAGCATCGTCATGGTGACCATGTCAGACACGCTGGGCTCGGACGCGTCACCGAGCGGCAGCGGGAAATCGGGCAGGCTGCCGTCGTTGCTCTCGGCGAACTTCGTCCACAACCGAACCTGTGGCGACTCCGCGATAAGCGAATCGGTGAACCGGCGCTGCCGGATACAGAAGTCGTCGTAGCTGCCCGCCTCCGGCAACTCGAGAGGCGCCCCACCACCCACCAGAGCGCCGTACATCATTTGGAACTCCATCAGCGTCACGCCGACGAACATCGCGTCCACATGGACGTGGTCGACGCTGGCGTAGAACGTAAAGCGATCCTCGCCTTGAACGATCCCGAACTGGAAGCATCCCCACTGGAGCGGATCGGGCGTGCTCACGGCAAGTTCCCGAAGTTGGTCCAGCGTCAGCTCGCCGTGTTTGACAGGTACGAATTCGATGTCTGTGGGATCCTGCAGCGTTCGCCGCACGATCTGTCCGTTATCGGTGTGCTCGAACCAGCTGCGGTAGGTGTCGTGCCGGCGGACGTGTGCGTTCACGACGTAATTCGCCGCCCGGATGTCGCAGTGGCCGGGTATGTCGCTGCTAATGATCATCAGGCGTGAGTAGTCGAGCCCCTTCGCTTTCTGCTCGACATAACCGCGGATGTGCTGCGTCTGCATGTAGCTGACGGGCACCTGGCTCACCGGTGCGTGCGAAACCTTCTCGCGCGTAGCNGCTGACGGTTCCCAAGAAATAGTGTTGCCCGTCATCGGTTCCCAATGAAGCAGCGATCCTATTGCTAAAGGCCCGACCCGCAACGTTCTCTCCTCAACTCCAAACACCCNGCAACGATCAGGATGCTGATGGTGCAGCTTCCATGTCTGCCAGGGCTTCGCATAGGTGCTCTGCCAGACCCCGGACCGTGGTGATCTTCGTGGGGCTGATGCGAACTCCCGTTTCCGTTTCAATACGGGTTCGCAGCTCCAAGTTACCCAGTGAATCCAATCCGTAGTCAGACAATGGTCGATCTGGATCGATGGTGCGCCGCAGCAGCATGCTGATCTGGCCGGATACCAACCGCCGCATCGTGCTGGGCCACTCCTCGCGGGGTAGCGACTTCAGCTCGGCGAGGAACTTGCTCTTGTCCGGTTGGCCTTGGCCCATGGATCGGAACGCTTCGGCAAAGCGGCTGCGCTGCGCAAAGGCGGTCAGCCACGGCAGATCCATGATCGGCCCGTAGCCCGAGTACGGGCGGTCGTGACGCAGCAACGTCTGGAACGCTCGGAAACCCTCGGCCGGCTTGATCGATACGCCGGCGCCTTCCGCCAGGGCCGTGGCGCGGCCAACCTCGGACCACGCTCCCCAAGCGATCGCGGTACTCGGAAAGCCCTGGGCACGACGCCAGTGGGCGAAAGCGTCCAACCAGCTGTTGGCCGCGGCGTATGCGCCCTGACCCGGCAGACCCACCAGCGCTGCGGCCGACGAGAACGAGCAGAACCAATCCAGCGGCTGCCCGGCTTCTACCTCACGCAAGGCCTGGTGCAGGTTCCACGCGCCGTAGACCTTCGGCGCCCAACAACGGTCGATGAGTTCGTCGCTGAGGTTGCTCAACGCGGCGTCCTCCACCACCGCGGCTCCATGCAGTACGCCGCGCACCGGCAATCCGGATGCAGTCGCCCGCGCCACCAACCGCTCGGCCGTTTCCGGCTCGGCGATGTCGCCACACTCCACCTGGATATCGGCCCCGGCGGCGCGGAGGCGCTCGATGGCCTGCTGCGCTTGATCGTTGGGCGCCGAACGGGAGTTGAGCACGATCCTTCCGCAGCCCGCGGCGGCCATCTCGCCGGCCAGGAACAGCCCGAGGCCGCCGATACCGCCGGTGATGATGTAGGCGCCGTCGGCCCGGAACGCCCGAACCTGCTGTGGGGGCAGTATGGCGACACTGCTTCCGGTGCGCGGCACGTCGAGTAGCACCTTGCCGGTGTGCCCGGCGCCGGCGACCAGGCGGACGGCAGCAGCGGCGTCGTGAATCGGGTAGTGCGTGCTCTGCGGCATGGGCAACACGCCGTCGGCCGTGGCTTGGTACACGGTGGTCAACAGGCGCCGAATGATCTCTGGGTGGCTGTATGTCAGCAATGCCAGGTCCACCGCATGCAGCGACAGATTGCGGCGGAAGGGAAACAAACCGAGCCGGGTGTCGCGGTAGATGTCGCGTTTACCGATCTCAATGAAGCGCCCCCCAAAGGCCAGCAAGTCTATTCCCGCGCGTTGCGCGGCACCCGTTAGCGAGTTGAGCACGACGTCGACGCCGTACCCGTCGGTGTCGCGGCGGATCTCATCGACGAACTCGGTGCTGCGTGAGTCGTAGACGTACTTGATACCCATGTCGCGCAGCAGTTGCCGGCGCTGTGGGCTGCCCGCCGTCGCGAAGATCTCGCATCCCACGGCCCGGGCTATCGCGACGGCCGCCTGCCCGACGCCGCCGGTCGCGGAGTGGATCAGCACCTTGTCGGCCGGCGAGATGCGGGCCAGATCGTGCAGGCTGTACCACGCGGTCGCCGAGGCGGTAGGCACCGCCGCCGCGTCTTCCAGCGGCACCTGGGGCGGAAGCGCAACCGCGTGCTGGGCATCGGCGATCACGAATGTGCCCCAGCAACCGTTACGGGACATGCCGCCTACGTGGTCGCCGACCTTGTGCTCGGTGACGCCGGGTCCGACCGCGGTCACCACACCGGCGAAGTCGCCGCCCAACTGCTGCTGGAAGCCCTCGAAGCTGGGATACCGCCCGAAGGCGACGAGGACATCAGCGAAGTTGATGGTGGACGCGGTAACCGCGACCTCGATCTCCGCCGGTCCTGGCGGAACGCGGTCAAATGCCGTGAACTCGAGCGATTCGAGGTCACCGGGGGTGCGGATCTGCAGGCGCATGCCGTCGCGTCGGTGCTCGACGACGGTGGTGTGCCGTTCGGCCGGGCTCAGCGGACCGGGCAGCAGGCGGGCGGTGTACCACTGGCCGTTGCGCCATGCCGTCTCGTCTTCCTCCGAGCCGCTGTTCAGTTGTAGGGCCACCTGCCCGAGTTCGGTCTGACCATCGATGTCGATCTGAGTGGCACCCAAATGCGGGTGTTCGGCGTCGATCACCCGCATCAATCCACGCAGTCCCGCCTGCTCCAGGTTGGCCAAATCGCCGGTCCGCACGCTGGCGGCATTCCTGGTCACCACGAAGAGTCGCGGCGGCTCGCCGGGGAGTTCTGATAGCTCGCGGGCGATGGTCACGATGTGGGAGACGTAGTCCCGGCCGCGCCGCCATGCTCGCGAATCGCCCGGGCCGTTGGCCCCGGGTGCAGCCACCACGACGACACCGGTGAAGCCCTTGAGAGGCCCGTGACCATTCGAGGCGGTCAGACCGCTGCCGTCCAGCAACGAACGCAGCTGCGCGGTATCGACCGGCCCGAGCGGCAAAGGCACCGGTGTACAGTGCGCCCCAACGGAATTCAAGGCTTCGCCGAGCTGCGCCGTCAGCGGATCCAGCACGTCGCAGGTACTGAGCAGCAGCCAGGATCCGGGCCCGGCCTGCGACACCTCGGGTAGTTCACGAGGCTGCCATTCGATGGTCAACAGTCTCTCGTTGAGCATTCGGTTGTCGCGTTCGTGCTCCGATACGCCGCCGGCCAGCCGCAGCCCCTCGATAGTCAGCAAGACCCTTCCGGACTGGTCCAACACGTCGAGGTCGGCCTCGCACTCGCCGGGCCGCGACGACGTGACCCGGGTGAGGCAGTAATGCGCATCGCGGGTGGTGTGGTAGTTGCGCAGTCTGCGTACCCCAACGGGCAACAGCAGACCACCGGCGCCCGCCTTTTGCACCTCGGGATGAACGACCACCGACTGGAAGCAGGCATCGAGCAGGGCCGGGTGGGTGGTGTAAGCCGACTGCTGCGAGCGGATGGCCCCGGGCAGCGCGACGTCGGCGAGCACGGTGGTGATATCCCCTTCGGCAAACCGCGCCGCGGCCAGGCCCGAGAACGCCGGACCATACTGAATGCCGACGATGTCGAATGCCTTTCGCAATTCGTCACCGTCTACGCGGGTCGGATGGCTCGCCATCAGCGCATCCATATCGTGTGCGGGCGGCTCCGCCCCATCCCCTGAATCCCCCGAATCCGCCCGATCCGCTTGACCCTCTAAGGCATGCAGGACGGCGCTGGCTCGGCGAATGCGTTCGCCCTCCTCGTGGGTGTCGACGGCGAACTCGAGGACGCCCGGTGTCAACACCGTTGCCGCAGAGGATGCCACCGTCTCGCCATCCAGCAGCAGCGTCTGCTCGAACCTGATGTCGCGGACCTCGGAGGCTTCGCCGAGGGCCACGCGTGCCGCGGCCAACGCCACCTCGCAGTAGGCGGCACCGGGAAGTGCGGCGACGTTGTGAATCTGGTGGTCGCCCAGCCACGGATGCGTATCGGTGCCAACCTCCCCCTGCCAGACGTGGCGCTCGGGTTCCTCCTGCAGGTGCACATGTGCCCCAAGAAGGGGATGAACGGCCTGAACCGAGGCACCGTGTGCCTGGTCGGTGGTCTCGCGGCTGAGCAGCAGCTTGCGGTGAGTCCAAGCCGGCAGCGGCGCGTCCACCAAGCGGCCATCGGGGTACTGCACGGAGAAGTCCACGACGGCGCCGGCGCTGTGCACGTCGGCTACGAAGCCACGCAACCCGACCGGCATGTCCTGTTCGCGGCGCATGGCTGCCAGCGCCGCAATGGGCATGTCGAGACTGCCGGCGTTCTGCTCGACGGCATGGGTGAGCAGCGGATGCGGCGCCAGCTCCCCGAAGACCCGGAACCCGTCCTTGAGGGCTGCCTGCACAGCTGCGGCGAATCTCACTGTATAACGGAGGTTTTCCGCCCAGTAATCACCATCGAACGACGGCTGTTCCTTGGGGTTCCATAGCGTCGCGGAGTAGTACGGCACTTGCAGCGCCGTCGGCTCGAGGTCAGCGAGGACCTCGACGAGCTCGTCGAGGATCGGATCTACCGCCGGCGAGTGCGACGCGACATCCACGGCCACCTCGCGTGCCATCACGTCCTGCTCTTGCCAGGCTGCCACCAGGTCGCGAATGGTCTGGGTGTCACCACCGACGACGGTCGACGTCGGTGAAGCGACCACGGAGAGCACTGCATCGGACACTCTCCGAATGGAGAGTTCCGACAGCACTTGCTGGCCGGGCAGTTCCACCGACGCCATGGCGCCGCTGCCCGAGATGCGGGACATCAGATGCGAGCGGCGGCAGATGACGCGCAGCCCGTCTTCGAGCGACAGTCCTCCCGCGACGACGGCGGCGGCAGCCTCACCGAGCGAATGCCCGATCACTGCGCCGGGACGCACCCCATAGGACTTCATCGCCTCTGCCAGCGCGACCTGCATGGCAAAGATCGTCGGTTGGACGCGGTCGATGCAGGTCACCGTCTGCGGTGCCGACATGGCCTCGGTCACCGAGAAGCCTGATTCCCTGGCGATGATCGGCTCCATCTTGGCGATCGTCGCGGCGAACACCGGTTCCTTCGCGAGCAGTTCGGCGCCCATCTTGGACCACTGCGAACCCTGCCCGGAGAACACCCAAACCGGGCCGTGGTCGCCTTGGCCCACCGCAGCCTGGTACGGCATGTCGCTGTCGGCGACTTCCCGCAGGGCCTCACTCAGCTCACCGACACTGCTGGCCCAGACCACGGTCCGCACCGGCTTGTGTGCGCGGCGGCGCGCCAACGTGTAGCCCAGATCGCGGAGTCGGGCGGCGCCATCAGCCGCGCCGGCGTACTCGTCGACCCAATCCGCCAACTGGGCAGCCGTTACCCGCAGTTGCTCGGGGGACGTGGCTGATATCGGAAACGACAGCGGCCTGTCGACTTCGGCCGCCGGTTCTTCCGGTGCCTGCGCTGGCGCTTGGTCGGGCGCCGGTACTGGTGCTTGTGCTGGTGCTTGCTCCAAGATGGCGTGCACGTTCGTGCCGGACATTCCATACGACGACACCGCGGCGCGCCGCGGCCCGTGGCCATTGGTGGGCCAGGGCGTATTGCCCCGCGGCACGAACAGTTCAGTCTTGATCTCGGCGAGTTCATCGGGCAGCCGGGTAAAATGCAGGTGCTGCGGAACCTGGCCGTGCTGCAGCGCCAGGATCGCCTTCATCAGCCCCAGCGGTCCGGATGCGGACTGCAGGTGGCCAAAGTTCGTCTTCACCGATCCAAGCGCGCAGGGGCCGTCGGTTCCGTACACGGCGGCCAGGCTCGAGTACTCGATCGGGTCCCCGACCGGGGTACCGGTTCCGTGCGCCTCGACCAGACCAATCGTGGCGGGGTCGACACCGGCGGCGGCCAGAGCGCTCTTGTAGACGGCGACCTGCGCCGTCTCCGACGGCGTCGCGATGGTCACGGTGCGGCCATCGTAATTGGCCGCAGTGCCGCGCACGATCGCCAGGATGCGATCACCGTCGCGCTCGGCATCCGGCAACCGTTTGAGCAGCAGCACGACGCATCCCTCGCCGGACACGAATCCGTCCGCCGCAGCGTCGAAGGCGTGGCAGCAGCCCGTCGGCGACAACATGCCCTGCAACGAACCGGTAACGGTCTTGAGCGGTTCCAGGGTCACCACCACGCCGCCGGCGAGGGCGAGGTCGCTTTCACCGCTGTCCAGGCTGCCGCAGGCTTGATGCACGGCCATCAATCCCGACGAACAGGCCGTGTCCACCGTGAGCACGGGCCCCTGCAGGCCCAGCGCGTAGGCGACTCGCCCGGACGCCATGCTTGGGCTGGTGCCGGCAAATCCGTACGGTCCTTCAGCGGCGCCGATCTCGAAGGACAGCAGTTCGTAGTCCCCGTGCGTCAAGCCCACGAACACGCCGGTCTGCGATTGAGCAAACGACGCCGGATCAAGGCCCGCGTGCTCGATGGCGTCCCAGGACGATTCCAGCAACAGCCGGTGCTGTGGGTCGACCGCGGTGGCCTCGCGTTCGGTCATGCCGAAGAAGTCGCAGTCAAAGCCCCCGACGTCGTCCAGGAATGCCCCCCAGCGTGTCACCGACCGGCCAGGCACGCCGGGTTCGGGGTCATAGAACTTGTCCGCGTCCCACCGCTCGGCGGGAATCTCGCCCACGAAATCGTCGCCGCGCAGCAACGCCTCCCACAAGCGCTGCGGTGAATCGATTCCCCCCGGAAGTCGGCAGGCCATACCGATAACAGCAACGGGTGTGACGGTTGCGGCAGGCAATGTGCACTCCCCCTGTTCTCGCCCATTTGCCGATGGGCAGTCGACGGCCGGGCGAATGCGGGAAGAGCCCCGGACGCGACCGCGCGTACCAGTCCCTCGTCCACTCGGGCTCAGGATTCCTGAGTTGTACAGGTGTCAACTTTCTGACTCAAACCGAGTCAGTTAATGGGAAGAAATATAGCGGCGCGTCGAGCAGGCCGCACACGGAAGCGTCCAACTCACATGCGAGTGAGCAATTGCATAATCGGCGCCACACCGCAATCGAGTACAACTACATCTGCAGTCTAAGGGCAGTCTTAGCCGATCTCCGGCAACGCTGCTGTGACCCAGAGCGGCCTGGAACCGCCAGGTCGAGAACATACCTCGCTAAGCGAGAATCTGGCGCTTTGTATACACCTCAGCAAGGAACTGCTCGACGGCCACCGCGGCGTGTGCCGCGCGGGCCGACCCGAAGATATCGAAAGCGTGCTGCGCGCAAGGCAACTCCGCGTAGACGACGGGTTCGCGGCTGACCTCGCCCAGGCGCGCGGTAAAGCTGCGCGCCTGTTCGAGCGGGACCAACGAGTCGTTGGTGCCGTGCAGCACGAAAAACGGTGGCGCGTCCGCAGAGACGTGGGTGATCGGCGAGGCGACTCGGAAAGGCTCAGCCACGTCCGTCCGACTCACCTTGAACACGTGCTTCGCCACCATTGGCGCCATCAGCGGGTGCATCGCGTCGTCGGTTCGGGTGAAGTCGTAGACGCCATAGAACGGGACAGCCGCTTGCACGCGGGTGTCGGCCTCCTCGAAGCCGGGCTGGAATCGCGGATCGTTGGGGGTAAGCGCCGCCAGCGAAGACAGGTGCCCGCCGGCCGAGCCTCCGGTGATCGCAATCCAGTCGGGATCACCGCCGTAGTCAGCAATGTGCTCTCGGGTCCACGCGATGGCGCGCTTGACGTCGACGATGTGATCGGGCCAGGTGGAGCGCGGGCTGAGCCGGTAATTGATCGCGACACACACCCAGCCGAGCTCGGCCAAGTGGCTCATCAACGGATGCGCCTGCCCACGCTTGTTCCCGGTCATCCAGGCGCCGCCAGGAACCTGCAGCAGCACCGGAGCCCGTTCGCCCCGGTCGAGGTCAGGCCGTCGCCAGATATCAAGGTGGTTTCTGGAGCCGTGTTCCCCGTAGCTGATGTCGCCGTCGTGCGCGTAATCGCGGTAGACCCGCAGCATTCGTGCCGCGCCGGGTTTCTTCGCGGTGGCGCCCCCGGGCGCAGGCCGCTTCCAGAGATCACCCGACTCGGTGCGACGGTCGGGTCCCAGGCCGGCGTCCAGCGCCGCGGTCAGCGGTTCGTTCGCCTTGTGCCCGATGTGGCGCAGTCCCACCAGGCCCAGCCCTGACAACGCCGACACCAGCCAGCTGAATCGGCGTACCCGGGGCGGCAGCCGCCGCGACACGGCCGCCAGCGCCGTTAGCTGGACAAAGAGAGTCTGCATCGGAAGTTCCGACGCGAATACGCCGGAACTGAACGCAAACAGCGATCCGTAACCGCGCTTCGATAGCGGCCGGTAGCCATTCGCGGTGTATGCCAGACCCAACACGGCTACCAACACCGCTGCCAGTCGCTTCACACGTTTCCTTTCCGGGGTGCCTTTTCCGTCGGGTGCCCTTTTCCGCCGGCTACCCTTTTCCGCTGGGAAAGCCCTTACGCTTTGCCGGCTTCCCCGGCCTCTCCTCGTTTCCCGAGCTCGCCAACCTTCGCAGGGTCCTCGATGATGTGGTAAGCCGGGTCGATCATCGACATGGGCCGGCTTCCGGTCTGGCGGGCCTTGCCGGCAATCCGCAGCAGCTGGCCGGGCTGGATGTCGGCGCCGCCGTGCCCGGGACGGAAAGTGACGCTGATCTCGCCGCTGTTGTCGCCCAAGACGATCGACCGAACTGTGCGTCGGCGTTTGGTGATGTCCTCGACTTCGTTGACCCGTCCTTCGAAGGTAGCGCGATGTCCCGGGATCAGGGCCGCCACAGTAACCACCGAGGACGACCGCTCGGGGTGTTCGTAGGCTTCGACGTCACTGTCCTCGCCCTGGGAAACCCACGCCTCTACCTTGTCGAGTTCGCGCACGACCCGTTGCTCGAAGCGTTCGGGGTATGCCTCCTGGATCCGTGACTGAACGTCGTAGGGCACGATGGTCGCCGCGGCGTCCGGAATCACGCTGACGGCCCGGGCGATCTTGTCCGCTGTGCGGTCGTGTAAAAGTCGCCCGATCAACGGCGCATAGGTTCGACGTGGCAACAGCACCGTCACGTTGGTATCCGCATGCTCGTCGCGCGCCTTGGCCACAAACAACTGCGAAGCCCGGATGATCCGCCGGTCCGGGCAGTCCACCACCCGCAGCCGGGTGTCCAGTTCGAAGTGATCCCAACGCTTTCGCAGTTGCGCGGCATGGGCCGCGTCGACCATGAAGTGCACCGCGATCAATTCGTCGGCCCGCAATCCTTTGCCGTAGCGAAGCGCTTCGATCACCGCGAGGTCAACCGAGTTCACGAAGACGAACACCCGGTGGCGTGCGTACTTCACCAAGTCGGGGCGGTCGGTGCGGAACATCTCGAGAATGGCGGCCTCGGCGCGATATTCCCGATTCAGGCGTATCAGAGTGAACACCAGCACCGGAAAGACAACGACTACCAGCCACGCACCCTCGGTGAACTTCGCCACCGCGAAGATGCCGACCACGATCGTCGACAGGATCGCCGCGGACAGGTTGATCGCCAGCCGGCCTCGCCAGCCGGGTTCCCGGTGAGTCAGATGATGCTTGGTCATCCCGTAGCCGGCCATCGAGAATCCGGTGAACACGCCTATCGCATAGAACGGGACCAGCGCGTTGACTGAGCCACCGGTGATAACCAGCAACGCCACCGAGAACGCCGTGAGCATGATGATGCCGTTGGAAAACACCAGGCGGTGACCGCGTTTCATCAGCTGTCGCGGCAGGAAACGGTCTTCGGCGACGAAACTGGCCAGCGCTGGGAATCCGTTGAAACTGGTATTCGCACCGGTGAACAAGATGGCAGCGGTGGACGTCTGGACGAGAACGTAGAAGACGTTGCCGACAACGCCGTGACCGAAGACCGCCCGGCCGATCTCGGATAACACCGACGGATAGCCGGCGACATACGGGGTGGCGTGGGTGACGTGGGCCAGGTAGGCGACACCAGCCAGCAAGAATCCGAGAATGCAGGCCATTGCGGTGAGCACCCGACGCGCGTTGAGGCCCTGCGGCTTCCGGAAGACGGTGACGGTATTGGAGATCGCCTCGACTCCCGTCAGCGACGAACCGCCGTTGGCGAACGCACGGAGCAACACCAGGACCGTCGCGCCCATCACCAAGCCGTTGCCCTGGTGGACGTCCACCGTCCCGGCCATGTGCGCGGAATCGTATACCGGTAGATCCCCGAATATTGCGCGGACGACACCGGTGACGATCGTCAGGATGATCATGGTGATGAAGAAGTAGGTTGGCACCGCGAATGGCCGGCCCGCTTCCCGTAATCCGCGCAGGTTGGCGTAACAGATGAGGACCACCACGCCGACCGTGATTGCCAAGCTGTAGGGACCCAATGCGGGTAGCGCTGACACCACCGCAACCGTGCCCGCCGCCGCCTGCACCGCCACGGTCACCACGTAGTCGATCAGNAGGGCCGCCGCGGCGATCTGCGCGACCCGGGGCCCGAAGTTCTCCCGGGCGACGATGTACGACCCACCCGCCCGGGTGTAGGCCATGACGACCTGCCGATACGACGCGGTCACCAACACCAGAATCACCAAGATGACGCCGGTGATGGGAAGTAACAGCGCAAAAGCCGCCAGCCCCGCAGCCGGCAGCAGTTCGATCAGGATCTGCTCGGTGCCGTAGGCGGTCGANGAGATCGCGTCCGGCGAAAGTGCGCCAAGCGCAACGGGGTTCGAGAGCTTCTCCGAACTCAGGTCCTCGGTGATGAGCGGCTTTCCCAGAAAGACGCGCTTGGTTATGTCCGCGATCGACAGCGGGATGCGCAGTTTGCCAGCCGTAGCAGCCGTAGTTGTCACGACCACACTCCTTACCCGAGAGTGAAGCGCTTAGGAAGCATTTGGCGCCTCTGCCGCGAGCCGATCCACCGCGGCGACGATGCGTTCGTCGGTGCCGGTCAGCGCCACCCGCACATGCTGCGCCCCGCCCGGGCCATAGAAATCACCGGGCGCCACCAGGATGCCCCGGGCGGCCAACCACATGACACTGTCCTGGCATGGCTCGCCGCGAGTAGCCCACAGATAGAGGCCGGCGTCGGAATAGTCGATCGCGAAACCCGCTGCGCGCACTGCCGGTGCAAGAGCGGCCCGCCGCCGCGCGTACCGCTCCCGTTGCTGCTGTTCGTGTGAATCGTCATTCAGGGCGGCCACCATGGCAGCTTGTACCGGCGTCGGCACCATCATCCCGGCGTGTTTGCGCACCGCCAGCAGCTCGGCGACCAGGCCCGGGTCTCCTGCGACGAAGCCGGCTCGATACCCGGCCAGCGACGAGCTCTTCGACAACGAGTGGATGGCCAGCAGGCCGGTGTGGTCGCCGTCGCAGACCGAGGGATGCAGCACCGACAGGGGCTCGGCGTCCCAGCCCAACCCCAGGTAACACTCGTCGGAAGCCACTACAACGCCGTTCTCGCGACCACGCTCGCGCGCCCACCTGACCACCTTGCGCAGGTGGGCGACGCCCAGCACACGCCCGGTCGGGTTGCTCGGGGAGTTCAGGTAGACCAGCGATGGGGATTGCGGGCCCAGCTGAGTCAGTGAGTCCGCCCGCAGCACCCGCGCCCCGGCCAGCCGGGCGCCGACGTCATAGGTCGGATATGCCAGTTCCGGCACCACGATCGCATCCGCCGGGCCCAGCCCGAGCAGGGTCGGCAACCAAGCGATGAGTTCCTTGGTGCCGATCACCGGCAAGACGGCGGTTTCGGTCAACCCGATGATGCCGTAGCGGCGGTTCAGAGCGGCCACCGCAGACTCGCGCAACCTGGCGGTGCCGGCCGTGGCGGGGTACCCCGGAGCGGAGCTGGCGGCCGCCAGGGCCTCCCGGATCACCGGCGCGACGGCGTCGACCGGGGTGCCGACGGACAGGTCGACGATTCCGTCCGGGTGCGCCGCGGCCAACGCTTTCGCGTCAGCCAGGGTGTCCCAGGGGAACTCCGGCAGGGACGCCGATACGACAGGCCGGCCCATCCCGGGCTCAGGCAGCGCCGAGCCGCTCAGTCGCCTTCACCCTGTGGCGGCAGGTCCTTGACCACTTGCGGGTCATTCTCGGTCAGCCCGACCTTGGCTGCACCACCCGGCGATCCCAGCTCTTCGAAAAAGTCGGCGTTAATCTGCGTGTACTGGCCCCACTGTTCGGGCACATCGTCTTCGTAGTAGATCGCTTCGACCGGGCAGACCGGTTCACAGGCCCCACAGTCGACGCATTCGTCGGGGTGGATGTACAGCATCCGAGCGCCCTCGTAGATGCAGTCGACCGGGCATTCTTCAATGCACGCCTTATCTTTGATGTCGACGCAGGGTTCAGCGATCGTGTACGTCACGGCGTCTCCTCAACGTTTCCTCCACGTTCTGGTCAGGTGGGCTGCTGTTCGCCCCGCCGCAGGCTCCCCGCCTTCTGATGGCAAAGCGTTTCAGTTACTGATACTAGACGTTTCACATACACGTCAACCACTTGGCTCCTCAGCTGGATTGCCTGGCGCTATGCGACCAGTTGCACACCGCCGAAGGGTGCAATTTGTGCTCCGCGGGTGGGCATGACACGCAGCCGGTGTCGTGCCGCCGCGCATCAGCGCGTTGGCCCGGACGGGGAGGGCGGCGGCTGCTCGCGATGGGTCACATAGCGGTCCAAACTGCCGTTCCACCGGACCGTTTCGCCCAGTGTGATCAACGTCACTAAGCTACTGAACTGCGGATTGTTACATCCGGAACGCGGTCTCCGATAAAACGTTGCGATAGAAGAACGCCCGCGGTGCCTGGTAGCCTAAACCAGAGACGACAACCGTTGGGCAGATGTCGTCGCCGTCGGTTGGCGGTGCATTAGTTGGGGAAGGTTCCACAAATGAAGCTGTCGTTAACCAGACTGGCTGCCGCGGTTGGCGGGGCGGCATTGGCATTGACCGCTGCGGCAGGGGTCGCGTCCGCTGAGCCCGATCTGGGTCCGATCATCAACACAACTTGCAGCTACGGGCAGGTCATGGCGGCACTCAACGCGCAATCGCCCGGAGCTGCCGCGCAACTGAACGCATCGCCGATCGCGCAGTCCTATTTGCGCCAATTCCTCGCCTCGCCGCCGCCTCAGCGCGTAGCGATGGCCCAGCAGATCCAGGCCATGCCGCAGGCTGCGCCCTACTTCGGCGTAGTCCAGTCGGTCGCCGGCGTCTGTAACAACTACTGAGCCGACCACCCCTCGCGCAGATAGTTCAGTAACCCCTTAGTAGCCGGCGCACGCTGCCCAAGGTTTCCGGTCCCGCGCTGCTATAGATCCGCGACGGGTCGGCTGGACGGCGGCCCCAGAGCAGCAACACCCGTGCCGCACGCCGTCTGTAGACCCACTGATGCTCGCCAGTAACGGGCGGCTAGGCCGCCAGCGGAGAGTAGGTGGTGGTGCGCTGGCGCGCCGGACGGCCGATGCCCTCGGCGATTGCGGTCAGCTCGGCCGCAGTCTTGGACGACCCGTGTTCTGAACCTGCCATCCGCGAGATGGTCTCCTCCATCAACGTGCCGCCCAGGTCGTTGGCGCCGCCGTTGAGCATCACCTGGGTGCGCCGCACGCCGAGCTTGACCCAGCTGGTCTGAATGTGGGAAACCCGGCCGTGCAACATAATCCGGGCCAGGGCGTGTACAGCCCGATTGTCGCGATGGGTGGGCCCCGGACGAGCGCCGCCCGCCAGGTATAACGGCGAATTCTGGTGCACGAACGGCAACGGGACGAACTCGGTGAAACCACCGGTGCGGTCCTGGATGTCGCGCAGCACGTTGAGGTGAGCGACCCAGTGCCGCGGACTGTCAACGTGTCCGTACATCATGGTCGACGACGAGCGCAGGCCCACTTCATGTGCGGTGGTTACGATGTCGATCCACATCGATGTCGGTAATTTGCCCTTGGTCAGCACCCAGCGCACTTCGTCGTCGAGAATCTCGGCAGCGGTGCCGGGGATGCTGCCCAGTCCGGCCTCGCGCAGGCTGATCAGCCACTCCCGAATGCTCAACCCACTCTTGGTCACACCGTTAGCGATCTCCATTGGAGAAAATGCATGCACGTGCATCGACGGCACCCGGGTCTTGACGGCACGCACCAGGTCTGCGTAGCCGGTGACCGGCAGCTCCGGGTCGATCCCGCCCTGCATGCATACCTCGGTGGCACCTTCGACGTGCGCTTCCCAGGCACGGTCGGCGACCTCTTCGGTAGACAATGAATACGCATCGGCGTCACCCTTGCGCTGGGCGAACGCGCAGAACCGGCACCCGGTGTAGCAGACGTTGGTGAAGTTGATGTTGCGGTTCACCACGAAGGTCACGTCGTCACCGACCGCGTCGCGGCGCAACGAATCAGCCAGTGCAGCAATCGCTTCCAACGCAGGACCGTCGGCGGTCGCCAACGCCAGATACTCATCGTCGCTGCAGCTGGCAGGATCGCGTTCCGCAGACCGCAGCGCGGCAAGCACATCGGTGTCAATGCGCGCCGGAGCGTTAGCGGCGAGCTCGTGCACGTGCGCACGGATCGATTCCCAGTCGCCGAAAGCGCTGTCGAGGTCGCTGCGGGCTTCCGTGTTGCGGCCCTGGGTGTCGATCGCCGCATTGAGATCCACCCGGCCGGAAGACTCCACGTCGTCGGGCTCCTGCCAGGGCATGCCGACCGGGTTGACGTCGCGGGCCAGGCCGGTCGCCGGATCGGCCAGCGCCACAACATGTCCGCGCACCCGCGGGTCGATCCATGCGGCCCCCGCAAGCACGTATTTGGGCTGGGCGGTCAACCGCTGCACCAGGTCGTAACCCGCCTCCGCGGTAACGGCGGCCAGTTCATCCAAGGCGGGCCAGGGTCGTTCCGGGTTGACATGGTCGGGCGTCAGCGGCGAAACACCGCCCCAGTCGTCAACCCCGGCGGCGATCAGCGCCAGGCACTCGTCGCGTGACACCAGGTTCGGCGGTGCCTGAATACGCATGCCTGGGCCCAGAACCAGCCGAGCTACCGCAACGGTGGCCAGGTAATCCTCGATTCCGGCATCGGGCACAGCGGCCATCGGAGTGTGTTCCTTGGCCCGGAAATTCTGCACAATTACTTCTTGGACATGGCCGAACTCTTTGTGCGACTTGCGAATCGCGTGCAAGGTATCGGATCGTTCGGACAGCGTCTCGCCGATGCCGACCAACAGACCGGTAGTGAACGGAATGGACAACCGGCCCGCGTCGGTCAAAGTGCGCAGCCGAACGGCCGGGTCTTTGTCCGGGCTACCGAAGTGTGCAAGCCCCTTCGTCTCGAAAAGCCGCCGCGACGTGGTCTCCAGCATCATGCCCATCGACGGCGCGACCGGCTTGAGCCGCGACATCTCCGACCAGCTCATGACGCCGGGGTTCAAGTGCGGCAGCAGCCCGGTTTCCTCCAGCACCCGGATCGCCATCGCGCGCAGGTAGGAAAGCGTGGAGTCGTAGCCTCGCTGACCGAGCCACTCTTGCGCTTCGGGCCAGCGGTCCTCGGGCCGGTCGCCGAGGGTGAATAATGCCTCCTTGCAACCGAGTTCGGCTCCGCGGCGCGCGACGTCGAGGATTTCGTCGGGTTCCATGTACATCCCCGCCCCTTGGGCACGCAGCTTGCCCGGCACGGTGACGAAGGTGCAGTAGTGACAGTTATCGCGGCACAGATGAGTTACCGGGATGAAGACCTTGCGCGAATAGGTGATCGGCAACCGGCCGCCTGCACCGCGTCGTCCGGCCGACTCCAGACCCGCGTCGCGCACCCGCGCCGCGCTCGCGCAAAGATCCGCCAGGTCGTCGCCGCGCGCAGTCATCGCGATGGCCGCCTCATCGAGGTTGAGCGCGACGCCGTCTCTGGCTCGCCGCACTACCCGCCGCAGCGCCGACGCGCCGGTTTTGGGTGAAACGACGGGGCTGGGCAGAGCAGTGGGCTCCTGGCCCGGAGTCAGCGGCACGTTGGTGTAACTTCCCCACGATCGAATTTCATCCGCGCGTCCCAACATCTGGAATAACCTTGGCAACGATGGCGGGTGCCATATGCGCAACAGTAGCGGCACGCCCCGTCCGACCCGCCGCCGACCGTCCCGGCGTCGGGACCACCCGGCGCGTCGTCGGCCAACCGTTTCGCTGCGCATTTCCGCTAGTCAGTGTGGGATACCATCCGTTCCTAGCTATCACTCAACAACGACTGGCCGATAGCGCGCTCTTAGTGACGCAATGGGCCAAAGGGGGGAGTGTGGAATGTCTTTGTTGCTCGCGGTGCCGGAGGCGCTGGTTGCGGCGGCCTCCGACGTGGCCGGTATTGGGTCGACGCTGAGCATGGCCAACGCGGCAGCGGCCGCCCCGACAACCGGCGTGCTGGCTGCGGCCGCCGATGAGGTCTCGACGCAGGTCGCCGCGTTGTTTTCCCAGCATGCGCAGGGTTATCAGCAGCTCAGCGCGCGGGCAGCGGCGTTTCATGACCAGTTTGTGCTGGCTTTGAACTCGGCGGCGAGCCAGTATGCGGCTGCCGAGGCCAACGCTGTGCACAACTTGGTGAACGCGGTCAATTCACCCGCCGAGAAACTGCTCGAGCAACCGCTAATCGGGCGCGGCGCCACAACGGGCCAGAACATCGTGTCCAACGCCATAGGCCGGGTCCAAAGCATATTCGGGGGCACGGGCGCTTCCAGTGCGCTCGGCGGCAGCGCCGCGTCCGCAAGTCAGGCCGCAGCCAGTGCGCTCGCGCTGCGGCCCACCGGCGGGGCCAGTGCTCTGGCCGCCGCCAGCGCGCTGCTACAGCCGGCCGCCAACGCCGCGGCGGCACCCGGGACGATCGGCAACGCCATCCAGAATGCCTACCTCGCGATCGAGCCGTGGGTGCAGTACGGCTTCAACCTCGCCGCGTACGCGGTGGGTTACCTGCCCTATGTCGGCTTGTTGGCACCGCAGATCTACTTCTTCTACGACCTCTTTGAGCCCATCGTGCAGAGCGGCCTGTTCAACATCATTGACTGGCTGGGCGGGACAATCACCTTCAGTCAGGGGCTGAGCAACTTCTGGGCGACGACCACGGCGTCGATCAACCAGTTCATCCAGACCGAGATCAACTGGGTGCTCGGCTTCCTGCCGCCGCTCCCGCCGCTCCCGCCGCTCCCATAACGCCCCGTCAGTTGTGGTGACTGCGCCGCCACAGCACCCACACCGGTGGCGCTACCCCCAAAACGACCAGCAACAGAGCTCCGTAAGCCATCAAGCCTTGGCCCCCGAAGATGACATCGTCGCCGGGACCGCCAATGCTCATCACCGCCACCGTGAGCAACCAGGTCCATAACGGCAACGCAGCCACCCGAGGCGACCTTGTCCAGCGCCCGGCGGCCCATACCAGGGCCGCGTTGACCAATCCACTGATCAGTCCGCTGATGGGAAACGGAATTGAGCCGATATAGAAAGGCAGCAGCAGAGCCCCGGCCAGGGCAGACAGGATACCGTCGACGGCAAACAGCGCCAGCACAACGACGCGAATCGCGGGATCCGTTGCGCCCGCGTCTTCAATGGACGCGATGCGCGGCTTGGTTTCGGTCAGGTCGGAACGCTGTCGACTTGGGAGAGTATCGAGCCGATAACCCACTGCAAGCTGTCGAGCCGATCCTGCCAATGCTGCATGTTAGGGTCCAGGTCGGGGTCCATCCGAATTCCTTCCGCGGCTGCCTATTCGGCAGCTTACCGCGTGTCGGGCCCATCGAGACCGAGTCCTGCGATCAGATCTGTCTCCCAGCCACGCTCATCACGGTCCCCCGCGGAGCCGGAGGCGAGAACATAGTGTTCTTGCCCCAAGATCGGCAGCGCCATGTTGTTCGACAGGGCGCAGGCCCGGCCGGTCGGGCCCACGATTACCTGGGTGGCGTGTGCGGCGAGCGCAGCCGTCTTGGCGGCGCGCGCGTCCGGGGCGGCCTCGATGACAGCGTCGATGTCCTCGTCTGAATATCCGAACTTCAACTCTTCGCGCGGCGGGATCATCCACCCGGGTAGCAGATCGTCTCGGCCCAGCGCCGCCCAGGCCGCCGCGAACGTGCTGGTGGAGAAGACAGTCCAATAGAGCTTCGGCACCGTCCATGGCTTGCCTGGGTAGTCGGCGGTGCCGGCCGCCGCCACTGCAGCCGTGGTCACGGTGTGGGTATGGACGTGGTCGGGGTGGCCGTAGCCACCATCGGCGTCGTAGGTCACGACGACGTGCGGTCGCAGCTCACGAATGATGGAAACCAGAGCCCCGACGGCCTCGCCTTCGTCGGCGTCGATGAACCTCTGGCGACGCCGCTTCTCGGTGCCGACCATGCCCGAGTCGCGCCAGCGGCCCGCGCCGCCGAGATACATGGGCGCATCGACACCCAGCGCATGCAATGCCGCGGTGAGTTCGCCGATTCGGTAGCCGCCGAGTTGATCCGCGTGATCGACCGAAAGCCCGGCCCACCGGTCGCCGATAACCTCGCCCTCCTCACCCAGCGTGCAGGTGACGACACGCACCTGCGCCCCGCGCGCGGTGTAGTGCGCGATGGTGGCGCCGTTGCTGAGGCTCTCGTCGTCGGGATGCGCGTGTACGAACAACAGCCGCGGCGTCGTCTCAGGCATGGACGCACCGTACCCGCCGCCCGTTGGTCGAAAGTCTCGACTAGTAGGCGGAATCGTTCTTTAACTAAAAATGCGGTCGCGGCTGTTGCCTCAGATCGCCAGCAGATAGGAACGCGGACGGCTACTATCGAAAAATGTCTCAGCTCACCCAAACCGCCGGCAACCCCAGCCCCAGCCGCCGGCGAGGCGAGGTCCTCGAACGTGCCCTGTACGAGGCCACGTTGGCCGAACTGGCTGAAGTCGGATACGGCGGCCTGACGATGGAAGGGATTGCGGCACGCGCCCACACCGGCAAGGCGGCGCTGTACCGGCGCTGGGCAAGCAAGTGCGAACTCGTGCACGACGCTCTGGTCTTCGCTCTGCCGCCGCTGCCCGAACCGCGCTCCGGCCGGTCGGCCAGAGAGACCCTGCTGACGGCGTTCACCGCCCACCGTGACGTCGTGGCCGGAAAGACTGCTTTTCCCGGCCTGGACATCATCCACCAGCTCCTTCATGAACCCGAAATGCGCGCCATCTTCGCCGACGCCGTGGTGGGCCCGCGCGTGAAAATCATCGAGTCGATCTTGCGAGCTGCGGTCGACGCCGGCGACATCGACCCGGCCACGCTCACCCCGCTGACCGCGCGAATCGGACCGGCTTTGATCAACCAGCACTTCCTGCTCACTGGGACACCGCCGAACCGACGCGAGCTAGCCCTCGTCGTCGACACCGTGATCCCGCCGAAACTACCTGCGGCGCAAGTCAACTGACAAGACGCATGCCGTCAGACCGCGCGGTTCTCGCGGCCGCTGCCGCAGCGCTGGCCGCGTTTCTCGTCGAATCGATGCCCACCAAATCCGTTGCCGCTGTTGGCGCCGGTGTTGCGATCAGAAACGACATCACGCATTCGATGTCGGAGCGCAGCCCCGACCTTAGGGCCCGGTTTTATTCCATTGGCCGGCGTCGCCGACGATGCCGACCGGTACCGCACCCGACAGGCTGACGTTCTGCACGCTGGGGCCGGCCGCGACGATGGTGGTGTCCTGCAAGATCGGCAGCACGGTCGACATGTTCCATAGTCGCGGTTCGACCGCGGTGATTACGTCGTTGATGTTCTTGGTGCCGTTGAGCGCGGCATCGATGTTCGACTGGATGCTGCGATCGCAGATTCCGGTGAGGTTCGAGGGCGCTTGCACCAGCGCGCCGGGCTCGGGCGGGCGACTGGACGGGGTCGGCGTCGGCGTCACATAGCTGGTGCTTGGCCCGGCGGGCGGCGGCGCGCCGGCGGGCGTGGACACCGACACATTGGAAGGCGTGTTGGAGGTTGATACCGTCGTCGACTGCAACGCGGGGCAGCCGTAGCGCGAGGCCAGCAGCGTCGCCAGATTCCCACCGGCCCGGTGCCAGCCGACGATGGCGTCCACCCGGTTGTTGTCCAGCGCGTCGTGGAAGAGCGACACCGGGTCCAGCGCCAGCACGCTCGCGGCGATCCCGACGTTGCGCAACTGATCGGCGACGGTGTTGGCCACCGCCACCGACGTCGGGTCGTTCGTCGCCACCCCGATGACCAGCGTCAGCTGTTGGCCCTCCTTGCTGATCCGGCCGCGGATGACTTCCGGCGGCCCGGTACTCACCGGCGTCGTCGAATTGGACGCCGGTGGCGCCGGTGACGTCGACGCGGTGCTCGCGATCTGGTATCCGGACCCGGTCAGCAACGCCAGCGCCGCCTGCGTGGTCATCGCGGGTGGCGCAGTGGGCACATAGCCCGGGTCGCTGGGCGAACGGATCTGGGACTGGTCCAGCGTGACGGTGTTGTCACTGCCGGCACCCACCGCGGCGAGCAGGTCAACGTCGAGCAACCCCAAAATCGCCTTACGGACTTGGGTGTCGGCCAGCTTGGGCTCGTTTGCGCGCAGCGTGAACTGCATGACCCGCGGCGTCACAATCCGGGCGGTGCGGACGTCGGGGATCGCGGACAACTGCGCGAAGGCCGCCGAACCGCCATGCACCTGGGCCACCTGGGTGTCGCCGTTGCGCACCGAATCGGCCAGCGCAGCAGGCGCGCCGGCGCGGCGGAAGAGGATCAGCGCGGGTTTGGCCGGCGGCCCCCAGTAGCGGTCATTGCGGGCGATCAGGATTTCGTCGCGCTGCGGGTCGATGTTCTCTACCCGGAACTGGCCACCAGTGACGGGCAGCGCCCGGGTCAGCCCGGACCCGAAGCCGCCTGGCACATCCTTGACGATATGCGCCGGCAGCAGATCGCTGAACAACTCCTTCCACGCCGGATATGGCTGCGCGAAGGTGACAACGGCCTGCTTGCCGCCCTCGATCGACTGAACACCAGTGATGAGGTCGTATCCGGCCGGATCAACCACCCCCGGCTGACTAACCATCTGCCGCCACAGATACCAGAAGTCGTCGGCGCCGATCGGGGCGTTGTCGGTCCATTGCGCCTCGGGCCGGATTTTGTAGGTCACCGTGAACGGGTTCTGGTTGGTCACATCGGCGGAGACCAGCAAAGTCGGGTCCAACTCCCAGCGCGAACCTGTCGGCGTATCAGGGTCGGGGACCGGCCGAAACGCACTGGGTAACACCAGGGCGCTGATGGCAGCGTTCACCGGCGACAGGTCGGACAGCAAATGCGGGTTGAACCCGGCGCCGATCGAGTCGATGCCCATGATGATCTGGGTAATCCGCTGTGGCGGCGGCGCCGAGTTACGCGGCGTGTCGGTGCTTTGCGGCGCCGGCGGCGCTTTGACGGTACAGGCTGCCAGCGCCAGACCCACCAATGCGACCAGCACGCCGACCGTCACGAACAAACGGCGGGCTCGTCTCGGCACGCCCATCAGGGTATCGAGCGCCATTCCGGCGGCCCGGTCAACCAGGCGCGCGACGAGCGTAACGCGGCGGCGAAAAACCGGGCCGGATTTCGCAGTGGCGTTACGCTCGCGGGCAGCGGCCGCCAACTTGCTAACCCCGGGCCTTGGCTCGCGCCCGGCTGCGGGCCCGGGTGGTGGCGTCCAGCTCGACCTTGCGGACCCGGACAATCTCGGGAGTTACTTCGACGCACTCGTCGGACGAACAGAACTCCATGGCCCGCTCCAGATCGAGCTCAATCGGTTTGGCCAACGTCTCGAAGACATCCGCGGTCGAGGACCGCATGTTGGTCAGCTTCTTCTCGCGGGTGACGTTGAGGTCGAGATCCTCTGGGCGCGGGTTGATTCCGACGACCATGCCCGCATAGGTGTCCTGGCCGGGCTCGACGACGAACTGGCCCCGATCGGCAAGTTGCACTAACGCGAACGGCGTGACGGTGCCGGACCGGTCGGATACCAGCGACCCGGTGTGCCGGCCCCGGATCTCCCCCGCCCACGGCTTGTACCCGTCGAACACCGCATGTCCGACACCGGTGCCGCGGGTCTCGGTGAGGAAATCAGTGCGCCATCCGATCAGGCCGCGGCTGGGTACCACGAAATCCATCCGCACCCAGCCGGTGGTGTGGTTGGCCATCTCCACCATGCGGCCTTTGCGCGCGGCCATCAATTGCGTGACCGCGCCGACGTATTCCTCCGGGCAGTCGACGGTCATTGCCTCGAACGGCTCGTGCAGCTTGCCGTCGATGGTCTTCGTCACCACCTGCGGCTTGCCCACGGTGAGTTCGAAGCCCTCCCGGCGCATCTGCTCGACCAGCACGGCCAGCGCCAGCTCGCCGCGGCCCTGGACCTCCCAGGCGTCCGGCCGGCCGATGTCGACGACGCGGATCGACACGTTGCCCACCAGTTCGGCGTCCAGCCGGTTGCGGACCATTCGCGCGGTGAGCTTGTGGCCGGACACCTTGCCGGCCAGTGGCGAGGTGTTGGTGCCGATGGTGACCGAGATCGCCGGCTCGTCCACGGTAATCCTCTGCAGCGCAACAGGATTCGCAAGATCGGCCAGCGTGTCGCCGATCATGATCTCCGGCAGGCCTGCGACGGCGACGATATCGCCGGCGATGGCTTCGTCGGTTGCGCTTCGTTCCACGCCTTCGGTGGCCAGCAATTCGGTGATCTTGGCGGTGGTGACGGTTTCCTGACCATTCACTTCGCGGATCCACGCGACCTGCTGGCCTTTGCGGATCCGGCCGTTGTAGATGCGGATCAGCGCCAGCCGGCCCAAGAAGGCCGAAGCGTCCAGGTTGGCGACCAGGGCCTGCAGCGGCGCGTCCGGGTCGCCCTTGGGGGCCGGCACATGCTCTTCGAGCACCTCGAACAGCGGGTCCAGATTCGTGCCGTCGGGAACCTGGCCGTCGAGCGGCTGCGTGGTGCTGACCACGCCGGCGCGCCCGGATGCATAGAGCGTCGGCAGGCCCAGCGCGTGCTCGGCGGCAGCGGACGCTTCTTCGTCAAGATCCGATGCGACGTCAAGCAACAGGTCGTGGCTGGCGTCCACCACCTCGGCGATGCGCGCGTCGGGCCGGTCTGTTTTGTTGACCACGAGAATCACCGGCAGATGGGCGGCCAGCGCCTTGCGCAGCACGAACCGCGTCTGCGGCAGTGGGCCCTCGGACGCGTCGACCAGCAGCAGCACGCCGTCCACCATGGACAGCCCGCGCTCCACCTCACCGCCGAAGTCGGCGTGTCCCGGGGTGTCGATCACGTTGATCACCGTCACCGTTCCATCCGGGTGAATCCGGTGCACGGCGGTGTTCTTGGCCAGGATGGTGATGCCCTTTTCCCGTTCCAGGTCGCCGCTGTCCATCACGCGGTCCTGCACTTCCCCGCGTTCGTGCAGCGCGCCCGACTGCCGCAGCATCGCGTCAACCAGGGTGGTCTTGCCGTGGTCGACGTGCGCGACGATGGCGACATTGCGGAATGGCACGTCGGTGATTCTGGCAGTGGGGGCTGCGGATAGCGAACTGGGCTTGGGGTGGGCCGTGCCGCACGCCCATGAGGATCGGTACCTCAAAGGGCTCTGGCTAAATCCCTCAGCCAACCACGATCGGCGGGCACCCAGTCGACATCGTGCAGTTCAGCGGCCGTCACCCAGCGCAACGCCCGGTGGTCTTGCGGGTACGGTTCGCCGCGAATCAGGCGCACGCGATACGCCCGCAACGTCATCATGGGGCTCAGCGCAATGTCGTGGCCAAGGCGGTCGCCCACCACGACGTCGCCGACCCCGAGGCCCAGTTCCTCGGCCAGCTCGCGCGCCAGTGCGTCGCGCTCGGTTTCGCCGGGCGCGACCTTCCCGCCCGGGAGTTCCCAGCGGCCCGCCAACTCCGGCGGCCGAATCCGTTGCGCCACCAGGACCGTGGAGCCGGAGATGACCGCCCCGGCAACGACGATCTGAGTCGGCATGGCCTCCGACGGTATACCGTCAGAGGTATGGCTCTGTTAACGGATGAACAAGTAGACGCCGCACTGCCCGATCTCGACGGCTGGGAGCGTGCCGAGGGTGCCCTGCGCCGGTCGATCAAGTTTCCGAGCTTCCTCGCCGGCATCGACGTGGTGCGCCGGGTGGCCGAGCACGCTGAAAGTAAAGATCATCACCCGGATATCGATATCCGTTGGCGAACAGTGACTTTCGCGCTTGTTACGCATTCCAAGGGTGGTATCACCAAGAACGATATCGCGATGGCGCACGATATCGACGGGATAATCGCGAACTAGCCAGGCAGCGGGCCACCACGCGAGCTGCGCAATCAAGCTTCGGCCGGCACGGAGGCCATGGCAGGTGAAGGGCTGTCAGCGGCGGCGCCTCTCCCGGTCGCGGCGATCCAAATCAAGGTCGCCACTGCGGCCGCCACGTAGACCAGCCCGGCCCAGGCCAGATACCAGGGCCGGCTGATTTGCCAGATGCTCGGTTGAGCGAAGCTCAGCAACCACGGAACACCGGCGAGCGTGAGCGCGAGCCAGCCCCAGCCAACAATGGGCGCGCCGGGGCGCTGGCGCAGCTGCCCGTGAACGGCCCAGATCATCAGGGGCACCAACCACACCCAGTGGTGGCTCCACGAAATCGGTGAGAGCAGTAGCCCGAACAACTCAACCACCAGCAACCTGCCGAGCCGATCAGATACGTCCAGTGCACGCCAAGCCAACACGGCCAGCACCGCGGTAACCGCGATCGCGGCCAGCACCGGCGGACCATAGCCGGCATCGTGGCCGAGAATCCGCGAGATGGCGCCACGCCAGGATTGATTGAACGAGGTGGCGATGGGCCCGACCCGGCGCGCATCGCCTAGCAGGTCGGTGAAGTAGTAGCGAGCCTGATCGCCAACGATCAGTGCCGACACCCCAACGGTGGCAGCGAACACGACCGCCGAAAAGGCCACTTCGCGCCATCGCCGGACGCCGGCGAAATAGATATCGGAGATCGCCGGCGTCAACTTGATGCCGGCCGCCACGCCGACCAACAGGCCCGATAGCCACCACCGCGTGGTGTGGACCGCCCAGAGCACCCCCAGCATCAGAAACACATTGATCTGCCCGTAGTCGAATGTGCTGCGCAGCGGCTCAATCCAGATGGCGGTCGCGGTCCACAACATCGCAACACGCCGACTGCCGGTGTCGGCGGGAACGCCTAATAGACCCTGGCTGATCCGAACCGCGCCATATAACGCAGCAATCGTCGCTACCTGCCATAAGAAGGCAACCAGGCCGAACGGCAGCAGATGCAACGGGTAGAAGACGATCGCCGCGAACGGCGGATAGGTGAAGGGCAGCGGGAAATCCGGCGTCTGATCGGCGTAGACGTAGCTGTAAAGGGTGCCGGGATGGTCGATCGCGGCCGCGCCTCCGAGGTAAACGTGCAGGTCGACGAAGTTTACGCCGTGGGGCGTCAGGTATGTCCAGGCGAATCGGGCCGCGATGCTCACGACCAGCAACAGCGGCGCGGAGGTATTGAGCAAACCTGCCAATCGCCGGGTCACGGGTGCCGCCGGGGCGGCCGAGGTGATGTCCGAGGTGATGTCTATGTGCCCGACTTTAGCGATCACAGCGAGCGCGGTGGCGTTGTCCGTCGTTACCGAGCGACCCAGTACGGTCGCCGGCCTTGCCGGCGGGACCTGTTACCGAGCGTCCGGTAACCGGTGTCATTCGTATCGATAACGATCGAATAAATGCCACACGTGTCACTTGAGTCCCATCAGTATCAACGTAACTTCGGCTCGGGACCTGTCGTCGAAACCCAGGGAGAGTCATGCCAACCATCTGGACCTACTTGCGTGCAACCGCCGTCGTGGTCGGTTCGTCCGCAGCGCTGTTAACGGGCGGTATCGCCCACGCCGACCCCGCGCCGGTTCCGGCGCCTGATTTGCAGAACATTCCGCAACAGCTGATCGCTTCGGCGGCCAACGCACCGCAAATCCTGCAAAACCTCGCCACCGCCCTCGGCGCGACCCCGCCTGCGGCGCCGGCCACTCCAGGCATCACCTTTCCGGGAATGACCCCCGCCGCAGCTGCACCGGCAGCCGCCGCCCCGGCGGCTGCTATCCCGTCCATTCCCGGGCTGACGCCTGCGGCA
>JGI12635J15846_10000480_pt1 | contig 34219 bp, 31 predicted proteins | sample BlaSpr_A8_OM2_M2_FD_15846 | JGI IMG/M metagenome (IMG submission 15846)
CACGGGTCTGTTCTTTCCTGGGCCTGCGCAGACCGCGTAAGCGAGCCGCAAGCCCAAGCCATTGCCAGATAACAGAGCCATTGCAACTTCATTCACCCCCCCAGTCGCTCAGCTTCCAATCGGACGGGAGATGATCTCGATTGTAAGGGTTCCCAGTTGTTGGTGCAAAATCTTAGTTTCCTATCGACAAGTGCGCCGGCGGTGAGCTTCCGCGGGGACCCAAGTGTTTCCCGCCGGGGCACTTGCGATAGGAAACTAAGATTTATCGTAAGTAATGTCTTAGCCGCGCCCGCTAAGCTGCTAAGCTCTTAACCCAGCACCTATGTTCTCCGTCAACAGCGTTCGCAATTCCGAGAGTTGTTCAGCGCTCAAAGCACGTTTTGGGACGATAGCGCACTGCACTGGGGACGAGCAGCGCAGGATTTGATTCCTAGTTTCCATCCAGCGAACATAGGTCTTCCACTCCACCGTACTCGATCCTCCATCCCATTGCCAGTTGACCCCATTGCTGTCAAACGACGCTGTTCGCTCTCCCTGTGCTGACGGTTGCTTCACGAATTGCGTGCGGGCAAACCATCACGGAGAGCCCCACAGCATGAAAGTCCACAGCAGGACAAAGAACGCAAAAGGTGCCAAGTTCGACAGGAGCTGCGAGCTGGGAGATGTAAAAAGCGAAAAGACAATCAAGAGCCCCAGAACCGGGAGGCTCCGCCGGGAGCACGTTAAGCTCGGGTGCTTGGGACTCGAAATGGCCGTTTATCGGCGCTGTCTTACAGGGTGACCCGCCTGGCCAAAAATGTGAGCAATCTCGCTCAGACGGCGGGCGAGCCGATCCGCTAATATTTTATTAGGCTGCTGGCGGGCCGCGTTTCACGTATGAAGGACGATGTTGTCCTTTGTATCTTCCAACTGTTCTTATCGGCAATCCATGCCGAAGGCGTTCTAGCGTTCTTAACAGCACGAATCAGGAGTCTCAAATGAAACTCAATATAGGAAAAGCAATATGGATATTTGCCCTTGCAGTAGCGGTCACCGCGTTCGTCACGCCGAAGCTCTCCGCTGCTCAATCACAGCAAGATCAGAGCAGAGACCAGGCCAATCGCAACGACAACGCGAACAACCTCATGTACCAGCAAGGCCTCAGCCACGGGCAGGCCGACCGCGCGAATAATCAGGCTCACCAGTATCGCCTACAACCCAATAATGCGGACGATCGCCGTGCCTACGAGTCTGGATACGATCAAGGCTACCAAAATAGTCGTGATGCCAATCCCAGCGGGCAGAATGCCCATTACGGCGACCGAGCCGAACCCAATGACAACGTGGCGAGCCAGAACGGCTTTCAGGATGGCACCAACGACGGCCTGCAGGATCGACAGGGGGGGCACAGCTCTCGTGCGACGAAGCGTCATAACTATAAGGAAGGCGACCGCGGCTACAGTTCCAGCTTCGGCAGCAAGGACCAGTTCAAGGCGCCGTACCGTCAGGCCTACATTCAGGGATATGAAAAGGGCTATAACGGCCAAGGCTCCGACAACCGGTAATCCCGGCTCGAAGCACGGCAGGATTCTTGTAGAGGTGTGTCGCAGCGCAGGACGAGCCGAGTGAATTGGAAGCCACGCGACGATGCCCAACTCACTCGGTTTTTTTCAGCGGCAGTTCGCTTTGTTGCACCGATCACACGCCGTACGGTTCTTCTCGCCTTTGCGAGTTTTCCGCTAGTTGCATGCAAGTGCTGTTACCCTACTAGGACTCTATCGCCAGTGCTCAGGCCGAGAAACCGTCGGAGCGCAGAGGATGTAGCCGCCTGAGCACTGGCGACAGAGTCGGTTGAGCGAAGCCGCCGCTGGGAAGCCGCTTTGTTCGCGGCGGGCGCTATGTGATTTCAATCGATTTTCGGATTGGAAGGTTCGCAAGTAGTTCTTTCCGGCCCGAAGCCACTACTTCTTGGGCTGCGAAGTACTATAGGCCCACTTCGGGATCATCAGCTGCGCTTGCGCCGGATCGAGCGCCGCCAATTCCACCTCTCCATTGGGTACTCCCGTCGTCGTGCTTGCCGCCAACGACGTCGGCGTCGGTTGGGTTCGGAAGTAATACACCTTGCCTTCTGCGGCCGTGAATGTAATGGCCGAGGCGTTATTATCCCTGCGCGACTTAAGGGAAGACTGCTGGCTTGTGCACAACCGATGCTCGCCAGGAGCAACCGTAAAATACATGTAGGATTTGGATCCATAGGCTCCGACCCATTCGCCATCGACCCCTACCCGAGTATTCAAGGCCCCAATGCGGATGGCAGTATTGTCCAGTTCCGAATCTCCAAATACGTACACCAGCGCCTTGCCTGTTTCCGGCGCACTGGTCGGATGCGAGTGAGCCTCCCGCTTAACCTCAAATTTAGTCTGGCCGGGACCACAGCCCGCGGAATTCTCCTGAGCCCACGCCATTGTTGCGAGTATGACCACAGCCAGAGCTGGTTTGTACATAGGCCCCCCCGGAGTTCTTCAAAGGCACGTCATGATGTACCGACTCAAGTCTATTGCCGATCAGTCAGATACGCAATGACTGTCGAAACCAGGCGTTTATAGAACGTTTTGACAGTTAAGTGCCGGAGTTTAGAGTCCTATGAAAATCTTCGTTTCGATGGCGGTTCTATTGACCCTTTGTACCTTCCCATTGCTGTCGCAGGAGAGTAAACCCTTACCCTTGAAGGGTGTCGTCGTCCGCCAAGATGGCACAGGATCGAGGGCCGCTTATGTCTTCGTTCGCGACTATCAAGCCGGAACACAATGGGAGATGCACACGGAAGCGGATGGCGGCTTTTCGTTCGTGGTTCACCCAGGCTGCTATGACGTCTTTATTTCACAAGCGGTATTTCTTCCTTTTTCCCCAGAGAATATGTGTTCAAGCCGAAACATTTTTCAGACTTAGGCTGCGCCCAGGCCCCCATCCTCGATTGCGTATCGATTAACCGTTCAGGGTGAATAGTTGACGAAATCAGCGTTTACACTCAAAACTCCGCGTTCGCTCGCTCCCACGCGCGCACGCACGAACCCCCGTCACGCGCGCGGGCGGGCCCTAGCCAAAGTCAAAATCGGATTCCGGGAGTGGGGTGTAGCACTTTTGCCGTCGCCATATACTACCCGTCAATTCGGTCATTCCGCCCGCCTATTGCAGGGATGCTTGAAGAAACAAAAATCCCTGTACCTTACCCGCGTCATCGGTTAGGCGATCGAAGGTGACTGCGCGGCGCGAATCAGAAAATCGCGCATCCTGCAGCAGGAATTTGTGGATCGCATTCATGACCGCTCCCGAGGTATTGTCAACGCTTTCGACGTAGGTCACGCCGCAAACCACGTACAAATGAGCATTCCACTCCATAAGCAGAGCACGTTGGTTGAGGATCACGGTGATGAGGCGGCCGGCATTGACGGCATCCAGCGGCAGATAGTCCGCCGCGACCATGATCGGGCGGCCATCGCTTAAAAGATGCCTTCCTTGCAACTTGCTGGCAACGTCCTTCAAAGACTTTGGGTCCGACGACTGGACGCTGTCTTCAAGGGCAGAATCCTTCTCGCAGCATACGTCCTTGTCGTTGAAAACAAGCTCCAACGATGTCGCCAGAACATCCGATGCGTGCGTAGACCGCGCCGTCAGCAGCGCCAGGTCGTGCACCCGGACCTCCTGCTCAGGATAGGCGACTTGCCCGTACGCCAAGCAACAAGCCAGGGTGCCCGACGCCACAAGGCATCTGCGCAGAAAAACAAACGCAAACTCCGCCGTCAGCCCGCAGAACGCCATTGCCATCCTCCCTGCTGCCAACTTGCCGCCTCATCATCCTACTCCCACCCTTGCCGATTCTTGGCCAAAACGAAGTTACGAGCAGTGGTAGACTCCGGCCATGAAGGATGCGCGGCGGGAGCTGGACGAGTCCAAAACCGCTGAGTCCGAAACGATTCAGCCAAAGAATGTGTCCTTTGCGCTCGCGGCGCGTCCAGCGCTTTATCTCGTAGCCACCCCCATCGGGAACCTGGAAGACATTACGCTGCGTGCGCTGCGCGTGCTCAAGGAAGTCGACATGATCGCGTGCGAAGACACGCGCCAGACTCAAAAGCTGTTGAATCACTACGTCATCACCACGCGCACCGTCAGCTATCACGAACACAATGAGATGACGCGGGCGGCGGAGCTGGTGAAGGATTTGCAGGAAGGCGCGAGCGTCGCGCTGGTGACGGATGCGGGCATGCCGGGAATTTCCGATCCGGGATTCAGGCTGATTTCGCTGGCAATTCGGCATCATGTGCCGGTGGTGCCGATTCCGGGGGCGTCGGCGTTTCTGGCGGCGCTGGTGGCAAGCGGTATGCCGACGGATTCATTCCGCTTCAGCGGATTTCTTCCGGCCAAGCGCGGCGAGCGACGAGCGGCGCTGGATGCGGTGAAGACTTCGCCGCGCACTCAGGTTTTCTACGAAGCCCCGCACCGGATCGTGGAGACACTGGAAGACGTCTGCGAGGTTCTGGGAAACGCCCGGCATGTGGTGATTGCGCGGGAAGTGACTAAATTGCACGAAGAGTTTTTGCGCGGGCGGTCGGGTCAAGTGCTGGAGATTTTGAAGGCGCGCGACGGAGTGAAGGGCGAGATCACGCTGCTGATTGGGAAGGCTGAGGAAGCGGAATCGCAGGCCGCGGTGACGACCGGGATCAGCGTCCGCAAAAGAGTTCAGCAGATTATTTCCGAAGACAAGATCGACGAGAAAGCTGCGCTGAAGAAAGTGGCCAAGGAACGGCGGATTTCGAAGAGCGAGGCGTATCGGGAGTTGCAGAGGAGCAAGTAATAAGCCGTGATCTCTGCTTCTCAAAATTGCGAAATCGTCCCTTTCTTACGGCCGTCTTCAGTGCGGAAACCCTGTCGATCGAGCGGTCGTCTGAGATGGCAGCCCAGGCCCCGCGATCGTTGGCATACGAAAAGACAGTGGCATTGAGCGTGTCAGGGGAGCCGCCCTGCTCGTAAACGAGAGCTGCGGAATTGTCGCCGACGGCGGCGAAAACGAGGCGTCGCGATGGGACACCGGGGAGAATAGAGTCCGTGCTTATGGGCTCGCCCGGATCATTCATGTCAAACCGCAGCCCCGTAAACTGAGTGAACGACTACTTTAGAAGTAAGCGGCACCGGTCACTCTCCCGGCAACCTGGAATTGCAATCCGAGCACGTTCTCTACCTCGCTTGGTGTAAGAGAGCGCGCGCTGTTCTGCGTCGGGATGACGCTGAAGGCAGGAGTGGGGCCGTGAGCCCTATAGAGGCCTACGACCGCGATAGATGCCACGGCGATCACAGGGATCGCTAATCCAAGTCTGAGTTTCAAATCTACTTCCCGGCCAACTCCCGCTTTACAGCCTCACTCACCACCTTCCCATCCACGCGCATGCCGGCACCGGAGAAGCGGGCCATGGCGTTCTTCATCACGGCGCCCATGTCTTTCATGGGGGGAGAGCCCATCTCGGCGATTACGGCTTTCACTCCCGCGATCACTTCATCCTCACCGGCGGCTTTGGGCAGGTAGGCTTCGATCAGAATAATTTCGGCGGCTTCTTTGTCGGCCATTTCCTGGCGTCCGCCTTTGGTGAATTGCTCGACGGATTCCTTGCGCTGCTTGATGAGCGTGGTAAGAACGGCCTGGGATTCTTTCTCATCGAGCGGCGCCATTTTTTCGATCTCGCGATTCTTGAGCGCGGATTTAACCATTCGCAGGGTGGAAAGGCGTTGCTCCGCGCGCCCCTTCATGGCGGCGGTGATGTCTTGCTGAATCTGTTCGATCAGGCTCATGAGAGGATTATAGACGGGGCTATCGGTACTGTATCCTGCTTTGTGGAAAGAATCGCCGCACGGGAAGGGCGCTTCCAGTAAACTAATAAATTACTCCACCGGTAAGGATTCTCACTGATGCTACGCAAAAATCGTCTTTTTACTCCTGGGCCAACGCCGCTGCTGCCGGCGGCGCAAACGGCGATGGCGTCATTCACGGCGCATCACCGCACGGCGGACTTCCGCACGTTGTTTCAGCGCGTGCTTGCGGATATGAAGGAATTTGTCGGCACGAAGAATGATGTGCTGGTGCTGGCTTGTTCGGGGACTGGTGTGATGGAGGCGTCGGTGTCGAATCTGACGTCGCCTGGCGATAAGGTCTTGGTGCTTACCGCCGGAAAGTTTGGCGAGCGCTGGACCGGGCTGGCTAAGGTTTTCGGCTGCAACGTGGACGTCCTGAGCGTGCCTTACGGCACCACGTTCTCGCTGAACGACGTTCGCGCCAAGCTGACTCCCGAGGTGCGCGTGGTATTTGTGCAGGCGACCGAGAGTTCGACGGGCGCCCGGCATGACGTGCGAGGCATTGCTAAAATCGTGCGCCAACAGGATGACGCGTTGTTGATCGTGGATGCGATCACCGGATTAGGGACGACCCACCTCGATGTGGATGGCTGGGGCGTGGACGTGATTATCGGCGGCTCGCAGAAGGCGCTGATGATGCCACCGGGGCTGGCATATTGCGCGGTCAGCGAGCGGGCGTGGAGGCGAATGGATACCACGACTTCACCGCGTTACTACTTCGATTTGCGCAAGGAACGCAAGGCAGCGGCGAAGGGCGAGTCCGCTTACACTCCGGCGACCTCGTTGGTTGCGGCGCTGGGAGCGGCTTTGGAGTTTGTCCGCGGAATGGGAAACGGGGATTTGGCGAAAGGGCGCGAAGCACTGGTGGACAATGCGGAGCTCTGTGCGGCAATGACGCGCGCGGGGGCCCAGGCCCTGGGACTCAAGCTTTACGCGGCTTCGCCGGCTGCTGCGCTGACGGCGATCTGTTCGCCGGATGGGCTTGATTCCGGGAAGATCGTGAAGGAGTTCCGCGAGTCGTTCGATGCGGTCGTGGCCAACGGACAGGGCGAGATGAAGGGCCAACTGTTCCGCATCGCGCACATCGGTTACTACGATTATCTGGATACGATCGGCATTCTGGGAGCCCTCGAACATGTTCTTGCCCGGGTCACAGGAAAAACTGTCGAGCACGGTAGAGCATTGCGAGCTGCTCAGGAAGTGTATGCGAAGCGGTTCTCCGGAAATCCGCAACTGGTAGAAGCTTGAGACCGAGCAAAAGGGTCGTCACGCTAATTAATAGTAAAGTTCATCGCACTGGAAGTTTCCGCCATCATGCCGGCGCTGCCGCCCATGCTCATGCCCATGCCCATGCTGGCAGTGGCTGGGTTGGTTATGGTTACAGGGACGGTTGCGGGAGTTGCGATATCCGCGGCCGGGACGGTCGCCATTAGTTGGTTCGCGCTTACATGGGTGGTGGTTAGTGCGGTGCCATTCCAATTTATGGTTGCGTTGCTCGAGAAGTTGCTGCCATTCACGGTCAGCATGAACGCAGCGCCGCCTGAATTCATGTTTGAAGGCGCGAGTTCGGTCATGCTGGGCATGGCTCCGGCCATCGTGGGGGTAGTGGAGTTCGAGCTCATACCGCAGGCCAGGGTGAGGGCCGTGAGCGCGGCCAGCAGTACTGCCGAAAATCCTTTCATGGTGTTCCTCCGTAGGCGTCGGCCCAGTTGTGAAGTCTATGAACGAAGCGAAGTGGCCGTGTCAACGTTGTGTCAAATGTGAGTCAAGGTTTTGTCGCCCGTATTTCGGGCAAAAATTCTCTGCTGAGGGTTCGGGATAACGATGAGCGCATCTGTGAAAATTGTCGTAGCGGAAAAGATTTCTGCCTCCGCGATCGAGCAACTGAAAGAGCCGGGATGGATTGTGCTGACTGCGGATGAAGTGGCAGGCAAGTTGAACGCGGAATTGGAGTCAGCCGACGCTTTGATCGTGCGTTCAGCGGTGCAGGCGGATGCGGAACTCTTGTCGCATGCGAAGAAACTGCGCGTCATTGGCCGGGCTGGAGTGGGCGTGGATAACATTGATCTGGATGCAGCCACGCGCCAGGGCATTGCGGTGATGAATACGCCTGGCGCGAATGCCGTGGCGGTCGCGGAACAGACGCTGGGCATGATGCTGGCCATGGCTCGACATCTTTGCCGGGCCGACGCGCAGATGCACGCGGGCAAATGGGAAAAGAAATCGCTGCAAGGCACGGAGCTGCGAGGCAAGACTCTGGGCATTGCCGGGCTTGGCCGCGTCGGCGTGGAAGTGGCGCGGCGGGCGCGAGCTTTCGGGATGGAAATCGTCGGTCATGATCCGTTTGTCTCTGTTGGCGTAGCGAAGGAACAGGGCATCCGTCTGCTGAGCCTGGACGAACTCTACGGCGCCGCGGACTACATCACTTTGCACGTGGGTCTTACGCCGCAGACCGCGGGCATGATCAACGAAGGAGCGATCAAGAAGATGAAGAAGGGTGCGCGGCTGGTGAACTGCGCGCGCGGAGAACTGGTGAACGAGGGCGATTTGGCGGCGGCGCTGAAAGGCGGGCACGTAGCCGCGGCGGCGCTCGATGTTTTCAACGAAGAACCATTGAAGAACTCGCCGCTGCAGGCTATGGAGAATGTCATTCTCACTCCGCACATCGGCGGGTCTACCTATGAGGCACAGGAGGCCGTGGGGGTGCAGATTGCGCAGCAGGTGCGCGAATACCTGAAGCATGGGGTGATTCAGAATGCAGTGAACGTGCCCTCAGTTTCGGCGGAAGAGTATGCCGAGATGCAGCCCTACATCGTCCTGGCAGAACGCATGGGAGCGTTTCTCGCGCAGATTTCCGAAGGATCGATTGAAGAGATCTCGCTGCGCTACAGCGGCCACATTGCGGAGTGGAAAACGGAACTGATTCGCAACGCCGCGATCAAGGGCATCCTGAACCAGGCACTGGAGGAAAAAGCGAATCTGGTGAATGCGGCGTCCCTGGCGGATCTTCGCGGACTTCGCATCCATGAGATACACAAGGCGAAGGCCTCGACCGGTGGTGCGGGGAGCGTGCTCTCCGTGTTTCTGAAGAGTTTAACGGAAGAGCACATGGTGAAAGGCGCGGTACTGCACGGGAGCGCACCCCGGCTGCTGCACATCGATGGCATCGACGTGGAGGCGCCACTGGAACGCAATCTGATCTACCTGCGGAATCGCGACGTGCCCGGTGTGATCGGCAGGGTGGGCACGATCCTGGGCGAAGGCGAGATCAACATTGCGGATTTTTCGCTGGGGCGGCGTGCCGCAGAAGCATCATCGGAGCCGCGCGAGGCCATTGCCGTGGTGCACGTGGATGGCCGGGTGCCGGATGAAGTGCTGAAGAAGTTGGAAAAGATTCCGGCGGTGAGGCAGGCGAAGGCCGTGCGGTTGTTCTAATAGAAGTCCAATTTCCATTTCGATCGAACTACAAAGTCGAGAATCCGGATGCGCTGCCAAGTTCAGGGGCAGGTGTACTTTACTTTCCTCCTGTGCGGCCCAGCGAAGGGCCGCGTTTACGGGGTAGGACCTGAAGTTCACGTGTTCTGGTCAGCCGCCGTGGTACGGCGTGTTGGCGACGCATTTCAGCGAGGGGTCAAGCTTCGCGAGCGTTATGCCCAATCCCGACTGGTGCTTCGTTTCATCTCTTCGTGCGGGCTATCGGTTAAACGTTGAACGGCAGCGGACTGGTACCCCGCGCCGGTTAATCCAGTGCTGCACATCACCATCGTGGGCGATCGTCAGCTGCTGCTTCTCAATTGCTTTACAAGAATTGTTGCCTACGGAATAGAGGGGCAGAAATGGATAACCGAGCCGCCTTGCTCGGACGGGCTTAAAGTTGTAGCCGTCGCAGGAACTGGATCAAATGCCTCGGATGGGATGCTCGAACGGATGAACAGATTCCGCGGAAGGCGGATCTTTGTTCCGGCGCACGAGGTTCTGGCGCGCGAAGGCGCTAGCCTAGGAGCCGTGCTCGTCCCTTCGCAGCTTGCGGCTCTCGGCCAGCAGCGCCATCGAATGCATTAAATTCTGCAACGTAACGATGCCCACCAGCCGCTCTTCCTCGACCACCGGAATGATGCTCAGGTTGCGCGCCGTAAGTTTGCGGAAGGCGGAGGCCAGCGACTCCTGGCGGATCGAAACTTCAAAAAGTTTGTTCATTACAGCCTGGACGTAGCCGTTGCCATCCACGCGCAGGGCTTCCAGAATGCGCTGCCGCGAAATTACTCCCACCATGTCACTGCCGCGCACCACCGGAAAATCATCTTGCAGAGAGTGCACTGCCTTATCCAGAGCGTCTTCGAGCGTGTCCGCGGGCGAGAGAGTCGCGAAGTCGGTCAGCATTACTTCTTCCAGCCGTACATTGTCCAAAACCGACTGGAAGATGACTGCCCGCTCCTCAAGCTGCGCGGCCGAAAAGATAATGACTCCGACCATGGTCAGCCAGGTGTTGCTGAAAAGCCCCGCGACCATCAAAAGCATTGCCAGGGCGTGGCTGATAGAGACTGCCCGTCGCGTGGCGGCCGCGGGATCAATGGAACGCGCAAAGAAAGCGCGCAAAATACGGCCTCCGTCGAGAGGATATGCGGGCAGAAGATTGATGCCAGCCAAATAGAGGTTCGCCCACACCAAGCTGCGCGGCAGATTGGCGGACTGCAGGAACGGCCACTCCCACAGATGCGCTTCGGGAACAATCGCGTAGATCACGCCCGCCGAAATCATGGCGAAAACCAGATTCACCAGGGGCCCGGTGAGGGCGATGCGGACGTCACGGCTCCAAGTTCCGGTGGGGGATTCCGGGGGTTGACTATGGGATTCATCATATACGGTGACGCCGCCGAGCGGGAGAAGAATGACAGCCTTGGGAATCAATCGGGCGCGCCAGGCGACCAGCATGTGTCCGATCTCGTGGAGTGCGACGCAGGCCAGCACGATCGCCACCAGCGCCAGATCGCGCGGACCGTTGGCCGAGGGATGCACGCTATATTCGGTCCAGAAAACAAATAAGGGCAGGATCAGGAACGTCAGGTGGATGCGAACTTCCACTCCGAACAGGCGCCCGATGTGAATGGAGAAACTTCTCATAGTGTTTTCTACTGCGTGTTTTCAGCCACTACAGTTATTTTACATGGTCGGATATATTGACCTCGGTATTCGGAGGTACATTGCCATGCGCGTGATCGCCGGGAAGTTTCGGGGCCGTCCACTGCGGTCATTGTCCGGGACGGATATTCGTCCGACTTCGGACCGGTTGCGCGAAACGTTGTTCAATGTGCTCACCGCAGGCAATCCGGCGGCACTGGAAGGAACTGTGTGGATGGATCTGTTTGCCGGCACCGGCGCGGTGGGAATCGAAGCGCTCAGCCGTGGAGCCAAGCAAGTCTACTTTGTAGAGAACTCGGCGAGAGCGGCGAAATTGATTGAGCAGAATTTAAAGTCGCTCGAGATCGGGGAAGGATACAGAATTCTAGGTGACGATCTGGCGGGCATTTTGTGGCGTTTGAAGAGAGAGCACGTGGCGGCTGACGTGGTATTTCTCGATCCGCCTTATCGGATGCAACAGGCTTACGAGCACACCCTCACGACACTGGCGGATTCGTCGTTGGTGTGGGCGATGTCGGTGGTCATTGTGGAGCACGAAAAAAAATTCGATCCGGGCCACGAGTTCAGGTCGCTGGGAAGAATTCGCAAACTGGTGCAAGGGAATACTGCCCTCAGTTTTTACCGCATCGGAGGACATCCGGAACCTAGCAGGTGAAATACCGGATCCGGCTTGGCGCAAGCTACATGAGAAGTTCGCTATCCCGCCGCATGAGGGGATGCTGCATCTCCTGCAGATCATTCTTCACCATGTTGAGTCCGTAAACGCAGCCTTCGAATTCGCGCGAGAGATTAGCGAACAGCGGCGCGACTTTAGCGTATTCGAAGTGTTCGAACTTCGACACGATGTAGTAGCTCTCCTTGCCAGCCTTCATCCACTCCACAAAATTCTCCAGCCTATGGCGGCGCAGGCGGATGTGATTGATGCTCTCGGGAAACATTCCCGCAAAAAACAAGGCATAATCTCCAATGTGCTTGCGCACCTGACGCTCGCGATCGAATGAGGGTGCGGGGCCGTAGATGGGATCGGATTCCAGGAGCATCTCGCCCAGGTCAGTCAGGGGACGGTCGGTAACATCGTGAATCTTGAACAACTGATCGGCCTCGCAGAACTCGGTCAGCAAATGTGAAACATAGGAGACGACCTGCGGATCGCGGATACCGATTTCCTCGGCGTAGTGGCGGCCAACCAGTTCCTGGAAAAGCTGTCGCAGCGGATGCGATTCGGGAATCATCGTATTTAGGCCCCCCTAAAACATCTATTGCGAGCGGAGCTTCCAATTGCTAACTAACTAGTTAACCCAGCTGCTCGACAAAAGCAAGTGACTTTTGTTTATCGAGCGCATCCGTTTCGCTAATGGTTAGAGAGCTCGACCCCCCGCCAAGGTTTTCCGCGGGGTTATTGTTGGCACACTCTCTTCGTGGCTGCCAGTATGATTGGGTTAACAGCGAATTAAAATGAATTTTCATAGAAAGGAACGACCCAATGGGACGTCTGAACATCTCTAGCGGTACACCCTGGGAACCAATCGTAGGTTACTCTCGCGCGGTCAAGGTAGGGCCCTATGTGCATGTATCGGGGACGACGGCAACTGGGCCTGATGGCAAGATTGTGGGGGTTGGCAACGTGCAAACTCAAGCGGTGCAGACGTTGAAAAATATCGAAAGTGCCCTGCACAAGGCTGGCGCCAGCCTGAACCATGTGGTACGCACGCGAATTTATGTGACGAATATTGGGTTGTGGGAGGAGGTTGGCAAGGCGCATGGAGAGTTCTTCCGCGACATTCGCCCGGCCACATCGATGGTGCAGGTCAGCGCGTTAATTTCGCCCGAGATGCTGGTGGAGATCGAGGCCGATGCCTACGTCGGATAAGGGCGATCGTTTACGGATTCAAAGTCCGAGCAAGCCCTGATAATCGCTATTCCTGGACAAAACAAAAGATTTCCTGGTGTTTGTTTCAATTCCCTTGACATCGGCTTCGCCGTGAGCATAATTCATCAATCCGAAATTCTGGTTTTGCATGGGGTCGTGTTTTCTCAACGATCCTGGCGGCGCCGGAGGGGGATTTATGAGTGTGCTTGAACTTTGCGACCGGGAAATTGCGGCGGTTCCAATGGAAGCAACCGTAGCCGACGCCATCAATAAAATGCTGGATCACCATGTGGGAGCGGTAGCGGTGGTCGACTCCGAGTACCGGGTCGCCGGGATTTTCACGGAGCGCGATGTCCTGCGAAAGATGGCACTCAGCCACACCGAGCCGCGCTCTACATCGGTTCGCGATCTGATGACCACTCCGGTGGAGATGGCGACGCAGCGCACCGGAGCGGGCGAAGCACTCACGATTATGTTGGAGCGCCACTTCCGCCATCTGCCGGTGGCCGACGACAACGGCAAGCTGCTGGGCATACTTTCCATTCGAAATCTGCTGGAGTGGCGGGTCGACGATCTAAGCCGGGAGTTGGAATCGCTTGAACAATACGTTTCCAATGATGGGCCGGGAGGCTAAAGGGCGAGCTCCCTGCAGCTTTACGCTCCTGACTGATGTCCACCACTTCATCGGCCGCGGCGAAGACGATAGCTGGCGTGCGCCTTGCCACGTCAGTCTTCTTCCTGCTCTTTGGTGAATACAAACTCGCCGGACCAGGCTTTGCTCACGGTGGATTCCAGGGATACCTTCGGGATTTTATCGCCAACGGCGCTGTGAGTTTCTACCGGCCGTTCCTCTCCAATCTGATATTGCCGCACGCCGTTATTTTCGGCTACGTCGTTGGTGTGATCGAAATCTTGATCGGAATCAGCCTGCTGCTCGGTCTGTTGGTGCGGCCAGCTTCGATTCTCGGGGTGTTGTTCCTGCTAAATCTCACTCTGGCCACCTGGTGGGAGCCGGGCCATGGCGCCCCGTTTTGGCGATATTTTGGAGCGGAGCTTGATCATCTGCCGCTGTTGCTGCTATTCATCATCTTCTTTGCCGCGGATGCCGGGAAGGTATGGGGCCTGGATGGGCGGTTAAGGTAATGTTCTTGTTGCCTCGAGTGTTGGGCAATTTAATCACACAAGAAAGGGAGAGCCTCATGAAGAGATTTCGGCATTCCGTCATGGCGGTCGTGGGGATGCTGCTGGTAGCGGGGCATCTCGTTGCGCAGCAGAGTTCCAGAAATGCCGTGATCCATATTCATGCCGGCCATGTGCTCGATGTAAAGACCGGCAAGATGCTTTCGAATCAGACGGTCGTCATAGAAGACGGCAAGATCCTGAGAGTGGAAGCCGCGGACGAAACCAAGGCGTCGGCAGATGTGCTCCGCATCGACTTACCGAACGCAACCCTCTTGCCAGGATTGATCGACGCGCACACCCACCTGACCATGGATCCGACGTTCGGTTACGAGGAGCTCGGTATATCCATACCGCGCGAAGCCTTGACGGGCGCCAAAAATGCCCGCATCACTCTGCAAGCCGGATTTACAACGGTTCGCAACGTTGGCGCGGACGGATTTACCGACGTGGCTCTGCGTGACGCCATCAATGCGGGAGATGTGCCCGGCCCGAGGATGCTGGTGAGCGGGCCGCTGTTGGGCATTACCGGCGGGCATTGCGATAACAATCTGCTGCCCTACCAATATCACGCCACCGGAGACGGAGTGGCCGACGGCATCGCGGCGGTGCAGCACAAGGTGCGCGAGAACATCAAATACGGCGCCGACCTGATCAAGATCTGCGCGACCGGAGGCGTGCTTTCCAAAGGCGATGACCCGCAAGCTTCGCAGTACACGTTAGAAGAACTGCAGGCGATCGTGGCTGACGCGCATCGGCTGGGACGAAAAGTCGCCGCCCATGCGCATGGCGCGCAAGGCATCCTCTGGGCGTCGGAGGCCGGAGTGGATTCGATCGAGCACGGCTCTTACATTGACGATGCCGCAATCGCCGAGATGAAGAAGAATGGCACGTATCTCGTGCCCACGCTCTACTTGAGCGATTGGTTTATGGAAAACGCCGCAGCCATGCATGTGCCGGATTTTTATCTAGCCAAGGCGAGGGCAGTCATGCCGGCGGCGCGCAAGAACATTGCGCACGCATTTTCGAGCGGAGTGAAGGTTGCCTTCGGAACGGATGCGGCGGTATATCCTCACGGGCTGAACGCCCATGAGTTCGCGGTGATGGTGAAGCTCGGGTTGACGCCATTGCAGGCCATTCAGGCCGCCACCATCAATGCGGCGGATTTGCTGGGATGGCCGGGCAAAGTGGGCAGTCTCGAAACCGGTGCGTGGGCGGACATCATAGCCGTGGAAGGCGACCCGCTTAAGGACGTGACGACGCTCGAACGGGTAAAGTTTGTGATGAAGGGCGGCGAGGTGGTGAGGAACGAATACGAAAAATGATGAAGTTTTAGGACTGCGATTTTTGCTGCGCCCGCTCGGTGATCCAGTCCGTCCAGAAAGACGAGGCGCCGCTGGCCAGCAGAGGAGTCCTGTCGAGCACGGCATCGACAAAATTTTCGATCATCGGATAGTGCAGGTTCGCGTGAGGCGGAAGATTCTCTCGGCCGCCGGGATAAATGAGTTCGGGGCCGTTCAGCGGAGTCAAATCCATTTCGCCTTCGGTTCCTCGGATGCGGCACTCGTCCCGCTTGACTTTGGAGTGCCAGCGAACATCCACAATCCCGCGCAGGCCGGTGGCGTAGTCGATCATCACGGTCGCATTGTCTTCCACCGCATAGTGATGAACCACATTCGAGAGCTGGCCGGAGGCACGCAGCGGTTGACCGAAAAAGAAATTCACGACATCGATCCGGTGTGAGGCAATGTCGTAGAGCGGGCCGCCACCGGCCAGGGCTGGATCGAGTAGCCAACTGCGATGGCTCGCGTTCTCTTCGCGCCATTCATGGCAAGTGAGTTCGGCGAGGACAGGTCTGCCGATGGCGCCAGCCTCGAGGAGTTGTTTGGCGCGCCGCACCTTAGGATAAGTTCGGCGATAGTAAGCCACGCCGAAAGTGCGTCCGGATTCTTCTGCTGCCTGAACCATCGAGCGCGCTTCAGCCTCGTTCATCGCCATGGGCTTTTCGCACAGCACATGTTTTCCCGTGCGCAGAGATCGGATCGCCTGCGGCGCGTGCAGGAAAACCGGAGTGGCTACATAAACCGCGTGCACGGCGGGATCGGAGAGAGCTTCGTCAAGCGTAGACCAGACGCGCGTGTTGTAAGGCCCGGCTTTTGCAGCATCCTGCGTGACCAGACCATACAAGCGGCTTCGTGATTCGGCCTGGATCGCGGGGATGACGCGACGGATCGAGATATCGCCGATTCCAACTACGATCCAGTTCAGCATAGGTGGGAGGATAAAATTGTGACAGAAAATTAAAGGCCGGCCTAAGCCGGCCTTCACGAGCTGCGACAATTTAGCTACTTCTTAGGAGCGATTGCATCCTTCGCAGCCTTGGCGACGCGGAATTTCACCACGGTCTTCGCCTTGATTTGGATGGGCTCGCCGGTCTGCGGATTCCGTCCCACGCGGGCTTTGCGATGCGCCTTTACCAGCCGGCCCAGGCCGGGCACAACGAACACGCCATTCTTCTTAGTTTCCTTCACAGCTACGTCGGCCAATTGTTCCAGGAACAATGCAGCAGTTTTATTGGGGAGTTCAGTCTTCTCGGCTAGATGACGGACGAGTTGAGTCTTGGTTAAACCTGACGCCATAATTTTCCTCCTCGGAAAGATTCGAATTTTAATTCCAGCGGGCTCGATCTTATATCAGTGCCCTGTGGAAAACACCCTCATTCTACGCGGGTTCCATAGATATAACACACAAAAAAGGCCATTTTTACATGCTGATTCGCAGATAGGCGTCCCAGAATGGCCCAAATATGCGTGTTACAGCCATTAGCCATTAGCCGTGGGAATTAAGGGTGGAAATCCCATGATCGTTTGCGGCCCAATTTCCACCACGCCCCGACACTGCGGCGATGCCGGTTGCGCTAATTGCCAATAGCTAACTGCCCCCCCACCCACCTCGCGCGACGCTGAACTACCGACGGTGCCATAATGCTGAAGAGGAGAATCACGATTTGAGTTGCGCCATCTGTGAAATTCGCAAGGAGAAACGCTTCTGTCCTGCCGTTCACGGACGCATTTGCCCGCAGTGCTGTGGCGAGCAACGCGAGGTCACATTGGATTGCCCAAGTAATTGTCCCTATCTTCAGCAGGCGAGGGAGCGCGAGAAGCCGCGCTCCGCGGGGGAGTTTGATGCGGCTGCGCTTTTTCTGCAAATCGAGATTTCAGAACAGTTCACCTACGAACGCGAACACTTGCTCATGGGTCTGAGCTACGCGCTGGCCAAAGCTGCTCACGCCGACCGCAGACTCAACGATCGCGATCTGATCGCCGTGCTCTCAGCGATGTGCGGCAGTTATGAACGCCGGGTGAATTCCGGGCTGCATTACGAGCAGCCATTGGCCAGCGCGGCGCAACAGGCCGCTGCGGCACAAGTAGAAGAGATGGTGAAGCAATACCGCGAAGCCGAGCAGAAGGAACTGGGCTATTCCAACTTGCGCGATGGCGACGTGCTCAAAGCCCTGGTGTTCCTGGTTCGGCTGGGCTACGGGCGGACCTCGGGACGGCCAAAGTCACGCGCCTTTCTCGATTTTCTTTTCGATCAATTTCCGGAGAAGATGTCAGCCGTGGTTACGCCTCAAGAAGCGGCCAGCCGGATCATTGTTCCGTAGGGCTGGCCCTGTCGACTGGAAGGGCCATTTCCGGGTCAATGCATTATGAAAGAGCGCCCGCTGCAGAAGGTCGAGACTGGGTGAGGCGCCGCCTCCGCTGTGCAGGGCTTCGCTCCCCCGTCGTCTAGTTATAGCTAGGTCCCCCATCGGCCAATTTGCAACCTCGGCAGAGCAAGAAGAGGGGAACTGCTGTTCCACTGGGTACGTACGATTTGAACTGATCGTGGGCTTGATCATGGTTGCCCTTACGCCCGCGATCAACGGCCTAAGCCGATACCGGGAGCACGAGGCCGACCGCTGCGGGCTGGAACCTGTCCATGGGATTGTCCCTAACGCAGGCGAAACGGCCGCAGAAGCCTTGCGAAAAAATGCAGGGATTGGTCTTGCGGATCCGGCCCCCCGGAATTTATCCGCTGGTGGCTCTTCGATCATCCTTCCGCGAATGAAGGGATCATTTTTACCCAGCTATGATCCCTGGTCGCAACGGAAAGGAACCAAGCTATGTCAAGTAACGACGCATGAGCCCTCAATTCGGGCTCAAACCTTTACTAGGGCTGTACCTTGTCAACTGCCGAAATCAACTGACGCAATCAGATAGGACTCATTAATCCTGGTTCCCTTTTCTTACCGCGTGGTTTCCCAAGACGCCGCTAGTCGTTAGGCGTCGATCATCGTCAGATACGGCGGACCGTCTGCTCGGGCGGCAGCGCGTCTCGCAGCGCGCGGATCGTTTTGTGAAATATCGGGTGTTGCGCCTCTGGCGCAATCTCTGCCAGTGGCTCGAGTGCGAAGCGGCGCTCGTGCAAGGCGGGATGGGGAATCGTAATGTCCGGAGAATTCACGATTTCGTTATCAAACAGCAGGATATCGATATCCATGGTGCGAGGTCCTTTATTCTGTACCCGCTTCCGTCCCATCTCTTGCTCGATCCCGAGAATTTGAGCCATCAGTTGCGGTGGTGTCTGGTCCGTCTCGAGCGCTACGGCGCAATTCAGAAACCAAGGTTGCTCGGTAAACTCTACGGGTTCGGTTTCGTACAAGGAAGACACGGCCGTCACCCGGCCGGCGGCGCTCAACCGCGCCACAGCGGTCTGCAACTGAGCCTCGCGGTCGCCTACATTTGAGCCCAGCGAGAGATAAGCCAGCGATGCCATAGACCTTAATGCGATACCTTAGTTACTTTTAATGATTCGACCTCGATTTTAGAATTAGAGCATGCTGGAGTCTCTCCTTTTAAGCCGGGACGCCGAAGTATTCCGGATTTTGCGGCCGACGCTGGAGAAATTGTCGATTGAAGTGGAAGTCTGCCAGGAGGCGAAGAAGGCCAGCGAGATCCTGATCTCGGAAAAATTCGATGCCGTAATCGTGGATTGCGATGACCTGCCGGGCGGCGCGGAGGTGTTGGAGGGGCTGCGCGCCACCTCCAGCAATAAAAATTCTGTAACCTTCGCCATCGTGAACGGCAAGAAAACCACCACCCAGGAGGCTTTCGGCATGGGAGTAAATTTTGTACTCCATAAGCCTCTTACCGCTCTGAATACGACTCGCTGCCTGAACGCGGCCCTGAACTTTATGTTGCGCGAGCGGCGCCGCTATTTCCGGCATCCGGTAAAGATGCCGGTCCAGTTGACGGTTGGCGAAAAAGAATGGCAGGCCAAGAGCACCAACATCAGTGAGGGCGGAATACAGGTTAAGCTGCAATATGCGCTTCCCCGGAATGCCACACCGCGAGTGCGGTTCACTCTGCCGGAGACCACCTTCCTTCTGGAAATGGAATCGGAAGTAGCCTGGGCCGATCTCAGTGGCCGGGTGGGGCTGCGCTTCCTCAAGGTGCTGCCTCGATTCCAGGAATTGCTCGAGCGCTGGCTCGACAGTCAAATGGAGCAACAAATTCCAGAACCCACCAAAAAAACGCCTGAGCTAAGTTCAAACCCCGCCCGCTAGATGGTATTCAGTTGGTAACTTACTTTCGCGCATTCCCGTGGCACTCTGTAAGCACACCGGAGGGCCGTCGTCATGTTATCCAACACTTATCGAGTCGCGCGCATGCAGAAAACCTTGCGCTGGTTTGAAGGAGACATTCCGTTGCTGAATCTCCGGGTCAAAGATCTGTCTCCCGAAGGCCAGCAGTCCGCGCGCAAATTCGCCTTGGCGCTGGTCGATCAAACCCGAGCGGAATTGCACCGCCTGCTGGAAGAACAGCCAGAGGCCACCAACGAGGCTGGGGACGCGCCTTGCGAACCCGCTGACTAAATCCGCCTGCCGATCTGGGCTTAAAAATCCTTGGATGTAAAAAGGCTTGGATCTTACAGAGACGGACCAACAGACGCTAGGGCTGTGTAATGTTTCACGTCGGACGCCTGTTCCTCCGACAGGGTGACTTCCTCCCACAAAGACTGGTCGCGAAGGATGCGCGAGACCAAAGCGGTGTGCATGGCGTGGCCGGCGCGATCGGCAACGATCCTGCCTAAGATCGGCTTGCCCAGGAGCGCCAGGTCGCCCACCAAATCGAGAACTTTGTGGCGAACGAACTCGTCGGTGAAGCGAAGCGGGCCGTTTTCCACTCCATCGCGGGTCAGCACGATGCAGTTTTCCCTTGATGCGCCACGGATCAATCCCATGTTGCGCATGGTTTTCTCGTCCTCGCGGGAGCCGAAGGTGCGCGCCGCAGCGATATTCCGCAGGTAGCTGCCGTTGGACAATTCGACCTGAAACGTTTCCTTCCCGATGAGGGGGTGAGGAAAATTAATCGAATAAGAGACCGAGTAACTGCCGGCGGGATAGACCGAGATAAATTTGTTGCCTTCGCGCATCTCGACTTCGCGCAGAATCTTCATGTAGCGGCGGGGACGCCGCTGTTTGCGGATGCCGGCTTTTTGAATCAGATCCACAAATGGAAGAGCGCTGCCGTCCAGGATGGGGAGTTCCAGGTTATCCAACTCGATGATGGCATTGTCCAGGCCAAGGCCGATACAAGCAGAGAGCAGATGCTCGGTGGTGGAGATCAAGACGCCCTTTTTCATCAGACTGGTGGCATAGCTGACGCGGGCGACATTGCGGCTGTTGGCTTCGACCTCGAAGCCGTCCAAATCGACGCGGCGAAACACAATTCCTGTTCCGGGAGGAGCAGGAAGGATTCGCATGCTGACGTCGGCACCGCTGTGCAGTCCGACCCCACTGCATTCCACGGCCGAGCGGATTGTCTGCTCTTGAATCAAATAGGTTTCGCTTATGTCCCGGTGAATGAATAGATTACAGTGGCCGGGGTTTCTTCGACTGTGGTAAAAAAGCCACAGTACGTGGCTTAGAGATCGGGCGAATCTCATTGATCACTGGACGTAAACACTGCTAAATATGGGCTGGTCAGCAGGTTAAGCGACGGGTGTAGCCAGCTTCGGGAAGGTTCTTAGGTTACGGAGGTCGCTCAGCGTTTGCCGTTGGCTTTGATTGGATTGTAGCCGGAGTTGGCGTTAAACATGGCGGGGTTGAGCGACTGGTTGTAGCTGGCGGAAGTGACGAAGCGCTCGGTTTGCATATCCCCGTTGAAGTAGCGAGTGAACCCGAAGGGGGTCATTATGCCTTGGACTGGGCGATATCCGTTGTAGGTTTCCTCCTCTAGATTGCGCTCCCGATCGACGGGATCACGCCAGGAATAATCCTTTTTGATCGGCAGATGAGTATCAATGTCGAAATAGACACTCACCGACTCATTCTTGGAATTGATCAGGGTGACGCGCTGTGCGGCGAGGTTGCCGGCAAGCGCTGCGCCGTCAAAAAACAGCGCCACGGAGGGATCGTTTGCCCAGGAGCGCAATATGGTTTCCAGGGAGACCTTGCGATGGCGTAGATAGTCATCCATATCCTTCTTCTCCACGGCGCGCGGACCTTTGTATGTGACCTCGTCACCCTTGTCGCCGTTGTATATGTAGGCGATGTCGCGCTGCGGAGTGAGCTCGATTCTTTCCTTGTCCGGATATTCCAGGAATCTCCAGAAAAGGACTCCGTTGCTCGAAGGGCGTCCATGAAAGAAGCTGTAGGTGCGGCCCTGCTCCTGCATATTGCGAACGCTTAAGTAGGCGTCCCCTCCTAAGGCTTTGATGGCTTGATCCAGGAGTTCGTGTGCCTGATGCGCACTTACCTGATCGGGTGGAATGGAAGTGGTTGAAGCGGAAGGGTGCGAAGGGTTTTGTGCGCCTTCCTGGGCTGCAGCCGGTCGCTTGCCCCAGGCACACATCACCAGTGCAAACGCCAGCGTAACTATGAGAAGCAAAGGTTTCATGTAACCGGTCAATAGTTCAGGAGTGAGCCTGAATAGGAATTGTAGCCGCTTGCGGCAGAAATGCGGACTGCGGCGCGCGGTGCCGTTCCCTTCGCGCTGATTTTGACGAGCGCCGATTTCAACAAGCAGTTGGATGCAGAAAAAACCGGCGGAGTCGCTTGCCGGGCCGCGATTGTGGCCCTAGCCAACCAGCACGGCGCCGCCATTTACGTTGAAGATCTCGCCGGTGATGAAGCCGGCATATTTGGTGCACAGAAACAGCACCGGGGCCGCAATCTCCTCGGCAGTACCCACGCGCCCCAAAGGAATAGTGCTGCGGATTTTTTCGCCGCTTCGCGGATCATCGAGCGCGGCCTTTGACATATCGGTATCGACCCAACCGGGGGCGACCGAGTTCACATAAATTCCCGCGGACGCGAGTTCCGTGGAAAGTCCCTTCACCATGCTGATGAGGGCGCCCTTGGTCGCGGCATAATCGCAATGGAAAGCCTCGCCGCGCTGGCCAGCGGTGGAGCTGATGAGCACGATGTGGCCAGCGGCTGAGCCTTTGCGGGGCTGTGCCTTCATTTGCGCGACCGTGTGTTTGACCAGACCAAACACCGCGTCGAGATTAATGGACATTGTGGAGCGCCATTGCCCGTCCGTCATCTTTTCAATCGCTACATCCTCCGCTGGCCAGACGCCGTGGTTGGCAACGAGAACATCTATCCTGCCAAAGTGCTTCACAGTTTCCGCGACCAGGACGCGAGCGGACTCGGGGTCGCTTAGTTTGCTGCCGATGGCGTGGCAATTCGCTTCGCCACACTCTTTCGCTAAAGCTTCCGCTTGCGAACGTGCCTTCTGATAGTTGAAGACCACCTTGGTGCCGGCTGCGGTGAAGAGGCGGACCGTGGCGGCTCCGATGCCGCGGGAGCCGCCTGTGATCAGGGCAACTTTGTTGGGGAGAGAAAGAGAAATGGGCATGGAGAGAGTTTCTCGTTTCCTGTTTCCGGTTGCAAGTGGTGTTGATGGGAGAAACTGGAAAGCGAACTGATCGGCCAAGAGGAAGGTACTGGCACCATATTGGATATTCGCGGTTTGGCTTTTTTCATTCAAGTCGAAGCAAACGCGTCAAAATTACCCGTGTCGGGCCGGCCTATGTGCACATACCCTGCTGGCCGCAAATCAGACAAACTGCCCTGAGCTGCTGATGCCTCCCCGGTATAAACATTCGAGTCAGAATCCCATCCGAACAGCGAGAAGCGAGATTCCTCAAACGTCGAGGGCGGGAAATGAGTACCGCGATAAGAGGGATTCGAATGATTGTGGAAGCCGTTTGGGCAATTTCCCCTCAAATGTGGATAGCCGGGAGTTGCGGTCTTCGTTTCGGATGGGGACACCGTGAGCCTTTACCTTCAATGCAGAGGACTCGAGCAGCTTCTCGGAACGGTATACATGCTTCTGATCCTAGCGACATCACGACTGAGAGTAGTCGTTCCGCTCCATTGACGCTCCGAGCCAGGGCTTCCATACCGTCTAAAGGCGCTTAATTTTGGGCCGCGGCTTCCTATTCCGAAGGCATGCTCCGATACCAAATATTTGAGATCTGGAAACTGAAAACCGGAAACTAGAAACTTTCCTTTGACGAGGGCGTTCTCTCCGACTTCAATTCGCGCAGCAGCAAACGAACCAGCATACCGTCAAAGCCCGTGCCACTCATTTTGGCGAGCTCGTCGAGAGCTTCATCGGGAGTGCGCGCAGCGGCAATCGACTGCTCGGTCAACATATTTGCGTAGGCGTCGGCGAGGGCGACGATGCGCGCCCACAAGGGAATCTGCTCGCCCTTGGCGCCATCCGGATATCCCGTCCCATCGAAGCGCTGATGATGATGTTCAATCGCCTGGCGAATCATGGCGCTATGGGGCAGGATGCCGGCGATTTCGGCTCCCACGCGCGCGTGCATCCGGACCAGAAAAAATTCGTCGTCGGTGAGGGGGCCGGGCTTGTTCAGAATGCGTTCAGGGACGAAGATTTTTCCCACGTCGTGGACCCGGGCGGCATAAACCAGCTGGCTGATTTCTTCCGGCGGCAGCTGGAGCGCCTTGGCGATAATCTCTGTGTAGCGCGCGACCAGGTCACCGTGGCCCGAGGTTCGAAGTTCGCGCGATTCCGCCGCGCGGCTGAGGATTTCGATTGATTCTTTCAGCAGCGGCACATTGCAGTCCTCTTCGCCGCCACAGAACTTCACCAACATCGAAGCCAGCTCTTCCAGGTGTTCCGGCCCGTTGTGCTCGCGCTGCAGGAAGCCTTCGATATAGGTGGAAATCTGCTGGCGTTGCGAAGCGAACTCTTCGCCACCGGCGTATTCTTCGGTCGCGGACACGCGGTTGCCGCCCGAACGCTTGGAAACATACATGCCCGCATCCGCGACGCGGATGATGTCTTCGATGGAGAAACCATGCATGGGGAAGCTGGCCACGCCGAAACTGCCGGTGATGTGGTGTTCGCTGAGCATGGTGTCGGTCGTAATCCACTGGCGCAATCGTTCGGCCAAAACCTCAGCCTGCTCGGGGCCGGTTTCCGGCATGAGGATGATGAACTCATCTCCGCCGTAGCGGGCGACCACGTTCGACTGCCGCGACTTTTGCTCCAGCAGTCGTCCTACGCGAGCCAGGACCAGATCGCCTTCGAAATGGCCCATCGTATCGTTCACTTCTTTGAACTTGTCGAGGTCGATCAGGACCACGGAGAATGGCCTTCCCGATCGCGAGGCGCGCTTCCATTCCGCCGATAAAGCCTCCCAGAAAAAACGCCGGGTCTTGATTCCGGTGAGGCCATCGGTGATCGACTGCTGTTGTAGTTTTTGAAAGACAAAGGCGTTATGCAGAGCGGTAGCCAGCAGGTCGGCGAGCGTGTTGAGAATGAGAACATCCTGGGGAAAGAATGCGCTGTCATTGCGGCTCTCGATATTCAGCGCGCCCAGCAGAGTTTCGCCGTAGGTGATGGGAATGCAGAGAACGGAGCGGGATTCTGGCAGGATCGCGCCGATCTGATCTTCGACGCCATTTTGAACCAGGGCTCGTTCGCCGGTGCGGGCGACGCGTCCGAGAATGCCGATGCCCAGTGGAATCCGTTTGCCCTTGGCTTGCGCCGTGGCTCCGGCCTCAGCCTTAATTTCAATCTCCTTCGTGCCGTAATCGAGCAAGCCGATGCCGATATGATCGAAGCTGAAATTCTTTTGAATTTCTCCCACAATCTGGCCCAGCATGTGGACCGGATCGTCACTGGAAATCGCCGTTCGGGAAATATTGTTGAGGAAGGCCAATTGCCGGGAGCGCCGCTGTTCCTCGGCGAACAGGCGCGCATTTTCCACGGCGACCGATACCTGTCCGGCAGCGGTCATGAGCACGTCCAGGTCACGCTGTTCGAAGATAAACTCCCGCTCCGTGCTCATGGCCATCATCACGCCTGCCGGCTTGCTGCCCAGCAAGATGGGAGCTGCGCACAAACACTTAGCCGGTTTATCGGGCCGGTAGGTGATGCCCAACCTGGCCCGCATCTTCTCCAGGTCCGAGCGTATCAAGATCGGCTGCCCAGTCCTAATCACATATTCGCTGAAGGCATTCTCGAGTTTGCGCTTTCGCTTGGGCAGGACGCGATCGTCTTCGATCTCCAACTCGAAGCAGATTTCATCGCCGGTCTGGAATGCGATGTAGAAATTGCTGTTGTTGAAAATCTGTCCCAGCTCGGCGTGGATGGTCCTCAGAACCTCGTCCTGATCCAGCCGCGAGCTGATGGCCTGACCAATCTCGGTGAGCAGTTCGTACTCCTGCGTGCGCCGGTGGGCGTCGTGCGCGATCACATAGTTCTCGACGGTGAGTCCAAGCTGCAGGGCCAGTCCGACCATGAGACGCGGCCCCGACGTGCCGAACGCCTTGCGCTGGGCATGAGGAAACAGAATTACGCCGAAGGTATGCTCGCGAGCCTGCAGGCTTACCGCGGTCAGATTGCGGATCTCCGCTTTTCCGAGTACCTCTTTGAATCCGGCGAAGGAGCCGGCAGAGCCTACCGGCATCGGCTCCGTCATCTGGACGACGCCGTGAACGGTGAACAGTCCCCCATGCCGGTGAGCCAGGTCGCAAATATATTCTCCGGCGCCGCTTTCGGTCAGCAGGTACAGGAATTCCTCGGTGAATCCGCGCTGTACCGAAGGCAGCAACCCGCGCCAACGCTCGGAAACGTAGATGACGGCGCGCCCGGCGGATAAAGCGCCGGCCAACCGCTCCAGCGCCGACTGCATACTGGGCAGCAAATCATCGGCAGAGAGCAGCTTTCGAGGGTCCGCGCCCAGGGTCGACAGAGCCAGGGTGTTTTCCTGCACCGCGTTGCGCTCGTTCTCAAACAGGACCATCACCATGGCGATGCCCAGCAGCATTTGCGGCACCGGTCCAAGAACGTGCCCAACCGCGCCAAACGTCTCCATCCACGGGTTGCCCGACTGTATTGCACTCATCAGCACAGCCCAGAGCGCAAGCGAGAAGGCGAGCAGTTGAAAGGCCACCGACCCTTTGCGGTGAGCGTGCAAATAGAAAACCGCCGAGCAATACATGAGAACCGCACTGAGGAAAATCACGGTCAGGCTCAGCGGACGTTCGCCCATAGGGAGCGGGGCGGCGAACATGTGAATGCGCAAGTCCACGCAAGCAAAGACAACTCCGCTGAGAGCCAATGCCCAGTCAAACCAGCGAAAGTGGAATGTGGTGCTCGTGAGGCGGGTCGAAACGAAAATGCTCACTGCCATGGCCACCAGGAACAAAGAGCTGGCAAAAAACGCAGCCGTTGCCGGTGGCCGGTAATAGCGCAATGCATCCAGCGCGTAGTGAATGGAATAGCAGGCCCAGGCTATTTGCCAGACACGAAAATAAACCTGCCGGCTCTGCTGATAGAGGTAGCCGAATAGCAGACACAGCAACAGAGCGACCACACCTGGAATGATCACGATGCTGGTAGAGATGCTATCCATGATTTCTGTTCCGGCTAAAATTCCCTGGGTAGTACTGCGCTGGCAAATCTGAGAAGGATGATACCTATGTTTTCACAGCCAAGGCGGTGAATACAACAGGATTTAAGTACAGTGCCCCTCGGTCAAACTGCTGGTTACTGAGGTTAGGCAGCCCCTCCGCTTGACGATGCTTTTCCAACCCCCATACCATCACATTCAAGCCAACTATGTCTGCATCTGATTTCAATACCTCCAAGCCGCGCGTCCGGTTTGCACCGTCGCCCACCGGATTCCTCCACCTGGGCAGCGCCCGGACCTTCATCTTCAACTGGCTCTATGCCAGACGCCATAGCGGCACCATGATTCTCCGGCTCGACGATACCGACGTCGAACGCAACACCCAGGCCTCGGTCGATTCCATTTTTGATGGATTGACGTGGCTAAACCTGGGATGGGATGAGGAGTACAAACAATCCGAGCGCCTGGACCTGCATCGCAAAATCGCCTGGAAGATCTTCGAAAAAGGACTCGCCTACCGCGACTTTACGCCTGCCCATACGGGCGACGCCGAGAAATCCGGGGCGCAGGGAACATGGCTGTTCAACCCCGGCGCGCGCGAGCTTCCTCCAGCGGAAAGCGACCGCCGCGCAGCCACGGGCGAGCCGTACGCGTTGCGCTTTCGCGTGCCGCGTGAAGGAGAGCAGTGGATACGCTTCGCCGACGCGGTTTATGGCGAGCAGGTAAAGGCGGCGGCCGATATCGAAGACTTCGCCTTGCTTCGCTCCGATGGCATGCCGACCTACCATCTGGCCTCTTGCGCCGATGATGCGGACCTGCGTATCTCCCACGTCGTCCGCGGCCAGGACCATCTGTCGAATACTTTCAAGCATGTGCTTATCTTTGAAGCTGCCAGCAGCGCGCCGCCGCAGTTCGCCCACCTGCCGCTGCTGGTGGCGCCCGACGGCACCAAACTTTCCAAACGCCGCCACGGTCCCGTGGTCAGCGTTACAACTTACCGCGACGCGGGATTTCTACCCGAGGCCTTCATCAATTTCCTCTGCCTGCTCGGCTGGTCTCCTAAGAACGACCGAGAGCATATGTCCTTGCAAGAGCTGACCGATGCCTTCTCGCTCGAGGGCATCAACCGCTCGAACGCCGTGGTGAACTTCAAGGAAGCGGCGGCGACTCCGGAGGAAACCTTCGATCCGAAAGCGGTGTGGCTCAATGCCGAGCACATTCGCAGCTTGCCGGTGGAAGAATTGAGCGCCCGCTTGCTTCCCGTCGTTCTCAGCGCTGGATTCAAAGTTGCGCCGGAGAAGATGCTGCGGATCACGCCGCTGATCCGCGAGCGCATCAAGCTGCTGAGCGACGTGCTGACCGCCGCCGACTTCTTTTTTGTGGATCAACTGCCCAACTATGACCCGGCCCAACTGATCCCGCAAAAGGGAGACGCAGCCATGGGGCTGAAAGTTCTCAAGCGCGCACGCGAAATATTGGCTGACGTCGAATTCAAACACGACCCGCTGGATCAGGCTCTGCGCGCGGCCGCTCAGGAGCTCGGAGTGAAGGCGGGACAAATGTTTCAGCCCATTCGAGTTGCGGTCTGCGGCCGTAAAAACGCGCCCCCGCTGTTTGAAACGCTGGAGGTGCTGGGCCGGGAGACGACTCAAGCGCGGATTCAACAGGCAATTCAGAAGGCCGGTCCTGTCGGGGCATGAAGCTCTCCCCCAATACGTTGCCTGCGATAAGATCAAAGAGTAATGAATTCATCGCATCCGCCTACTGACGCTAGAGAAAAAGCTGTGGCTGCCTCGCCGTCGCCCGCTCCGTCGAATTTCGTCCGCGACATCATTCTCGACGATCTCAAGACCAACAAGCACAATGGCCGCGTGCAGACGCGATTTCCTCCCGAGCCCAACGGCCATCTGCACATTGGACATGCCAAGGCGATCTGCATCGACTTCGGACTGGCGGACGAATTCGGCGGACATACCAACCTTCGTTTTGATGACACGAATCCCGAGAAGGAAGAGACCGAATACGTCGAGTCGATCAAAGCCGATGTGAACTGGCTCGGGTTTCAGTGGGACGGGCTGTTCTACGCCTCCGATTATTTCGACCAGCTCTATGCATGGGCGGTCAAGCTCATCAAAGACGGCAAGGCGTATGTCGACGATTTGTCAGCAGAGGAAATTCGCCAGCATCGCGGCACGCTCACTGAGCCGGGCGAGGACAGTCCATATCGCAATCGTTCGGTCGAAGAGAACTTGAATTTATTCGAGCGCATGCGCGCGGGGGAATTTCCCGATGGTTCGCGCGTTCTGCGGGCGAAGATCGATATGGCGTCGCCGAATCTCAACCTGCGCGATTCGGTGATGTACCGCATTGTGCACGCCGAGCATCACCGCACCGGCAACAAGTGGTGCATTTATCCGATGTACGATTACGCGCACGGCCAGTCGGATTCCATCGAGCGGGTCACGCATTCCCTCTGCACGCTCGAGTTCGAGGCTCATCGTCCGCTTTACAATTGGTTTATCCAGCAGCTGGAAATTTTTCCCTCGCGGCAAATCGAGTTCGACCGGCTGAATCTCACCTACACGCTATTGAGCAAGCGCAAACTGCTGCAGTTAGTGCAGGAAGGGCGGGTGAGCGGCTGGGACGATCCGCGCATGCCCACGCTTGGCGGCATCCGCCGGCGGGGCTACACACCTGAAGCGGTGCGCAATTTCTGTGGCGCGATTGGCGTTTCTAAGACCAACGGCTCGATCGAGCTGGCCATGCTCGAACACTTCGTCCGCGAAGATTTGAACCAGCACGCGCCGCGGGTAATGGCGGTGCTGCGTCCGCTGAAAGTTGTGATCGACAACTATCCCGAGAGCCAGGTCGAGGAGATGGACGCGGTCAACAACCCGGAAGACGCGAGCGCGGGCACCCGCAAAGTGCTATTTGCGCGCGTGCTCTATATCGAGCAGGATGACTTCCGCGAGGTTCCGCCGAAAGGATACTTCCGCCTGTCGCCCGGGCGCGAGGTACGCTTGCGCTACGGCTACCTTGTTACCTGCAATAGCATCGTGAAAAACGACCAAGGCGAAGTTGTGGAAGTGCATTGCACGTATGATCCGGCAACTCGTGGCGGCAACACTCCCGACGGACGCAAAGTGAAATCGACGATCCACTGGGTGTCTGCCGCGCACGCCGTCGATGCCGAGGTGCGAATTTACGAGAATCTGTTTACCAAAGAAAATCCGAATGAGGTCGAAGACGGCCAGGACTTTACCGCGAATCTGAATCCGCACTCGCTCGAAGTAATTACGAATGCGAAGCTCGAACCGTCGCTGGCGACCGCGGCCATTGGTGCTCGTTATCAGTTTGAGCGCCTGGGATATTTCTGCGTTGATCCGGATTCGAAGCCGGGCAAGCCGGTATTCAATCGCACAGTGGCGCTGAAAGATACCTGGGCGAAGGTGGAGAAGAAGCACGGCGGGAAGGGCTGACCCGTGTCGCAGGGTGAATCAAAGAACGAAACCCCGAGCGAAAACTCAACTTGGGGACGCAAGCCGGTCCAGCTACAACGCAATTATCGGCAACGATCCCGATAACTTCACCCCCGCATTGCCGATTTTTGGCGGACTATTCACATTTGTCATACTGAGGCGCGGCTTTTGCGACGAGGCTGTACTCGTCGGCAGCGCCCGTTTTGCAAGTGAGTGCACAGGTCCTTCGCTTCGCCAAGGATTACAAGGTTCCATTGGGCAAAAGCAACCGAGCGCCGCTCTCAGTGTGCTCTGGCGGCTTTCTCCACTCCCGCCAGCATCTTGTCTAAATCAGTACGCGACAGGTAGCGGCCGTTGACGACCACGGCGGCAATCTTCTGGGTGTTGCGGATGTCGTCGAGCGGATTCGCATCGAGCAGCACAAGATCTGCCAGTTTACCCTGCTCGATCGTTCCCAGTCGATCCTCCATCCCGAGAAACTTCGCGGGGTTGAGAGTTGCGGTTTGCAGCGCTTCCATTGGCGTGAATCCGGCGGCTACGAAGCGCTGGAGCTCTTCGTGCAGGCTGAAGCCGGGGAAAACGAAGACGCCGGGAGGCGTATCTGTTCCCGCAAGAAACGGAATGCCAGCGTGGTGCATTGCGTTCACGAGCTCCAGTTCTTTTTCGATGAAGCGCTTTCGGGTGGCCAGATCGTCGGTGTTGAATTCGTGAATGATCTGATCGGTGAATCGTTTCCAGGTCACGTCTTTCCAGTAGGCCGGCACATATTTGGCGCGGCCATCATGGGCGAAGTCGGTTTCGTCGATCAGATTGCCGCCGCGCTCCCAAACCAGGGTGGGGCACTGCCAGGTGTGGTTCTTGGCCAGAAGCGCGAACAATGCTGCGGCTCGCGCGGGATCGTAGGTGGAGAGAAATTTACTCTCTGTCTTCGAGCCTTTCAGGAATTCGTCTTCAAGGGGCGAGCTGCCCTCAAAAATTCCGATCAGGTGCTCAAAGCTCTTTTGTCCCGCATTCGATGCCTCGGAAGCGCGCACAGCATCCGGCACATGTCCGACAAAAGTAATATTCTGTTTGCGCGCCTCATCTGCGATGGCGAAGACAGCATCGCGAGGGATTAGCGATTGCAGCTTGATAAAATCCACGCCGCGTTGCTTTAGATCATCCACCGCGCGGCGACCATCTTCGGGCGTCGTGATCGCAACTGAGCTGGGGAAACGCGGCTTGGGGCCATCGAGCATCGGACCAGAGATCCACATGCGCGGTCCGATCAAAGTCCCGGCGGCAATCTCTTTGCGCCATTCCTGAAGCCCATCGAGTTCCCCACCCATATCGCGCACTCCAGTGATCCCGTTGGCGATAAAGAGCGACAGAGCGATTTCTTTTCCGCGGGGGAACCAATCCCCGAAGATCATGTGGACGTGCATGTCCCAGAGGCCAGGGATGAGGAACTTTCCTCGGCCATCGACGTGAATTGCCGCGATTTTTGGGGCATGCACATCCTCAGGCTTTGTAATCTCAAGAATGTGTCCATCGCGCACGACTACGGTCCGGTGAGGCAGTGCCGGAGCGCCCGTCGCGTCAATTACCGTGACATCGTCGATGACAACCGTCGCAGCGGAAAGGGCCGATTGGGCGCAGCTAATCGCTGCCATGCTGGCGAATGCAAATATCCAAAAGATGAGCCGTTTCATGGGGCTGCAATCTTAGGCGCGCACGGCGCCGTTCGTCAAAGCGGTTTCGAATTGGACGAGAGCGCCCGGCAAAACGCGGGCGCTGACAACTGAAAACTAATTATGAATGTGCGGGCTCTGCGCCGGATTGGCATGGTGCTCGGGCGGTTCTTTCACAACTTTCACTTCGAAACTCACCGGCAAAGTTTTCGGCGGATAACAGGCGGCGTTGTCGCAAGCCTGGTAGCGCAGCATGCCATGCATCACATATTTTCCCGGTACCACCGAGTGCAGGGGATGGACAGCTACGGCGATGGTGAAATCGCCGGTGTACACGCTCAACTTTTCATCGGGGGAGAAGGGAAAACTCGCGTCTTCGCCGGCAGGATACGCAATCTTTCCCAGGATAATGTCGGTGGGCAGGTCCATCTTCAGGTTGGTTGGAATCAGGAACTCCGACTTGGGAGTGTTCGAATTGATGTGGTAACCGGGAGGGACGCGAAAATTCAGGTCGACCATGGTCGCCTTGGCGCGTTGGGTTGTGGTCAAGGGTACTGGGGCGATCGTAAGCGACGGGGCTTTTCCGGGCACTTGCGCCGAGTAGAGACTGGTTGTGGTCAGCAGAAGCAGTGCCAGGAAAGTGCGCAACCTCGTCGTGTGGCCAGATTTAAAATTCTGCGGGTCGACCTTCATAGGATCGATCGTCATAGAGTCGATCGTCATAGGGTCGATCGTCATCGTGGAATCGTATTCTTCTCTGCCACGGATGCCTGGGTCGCGCCTGCCTTGGTATCCAGCGCCTTCTTGATCGAATCTTCTATCTCCGCCTTGCCCCGCAATCCAATGATTTTATCGACGATCTTGCCATCGCGGCTGATCAGGAAGCTTTCGGGCAATGCGGGGACGCCGCCATATTCGTCGCCGACTGATTCTTTTCCAATCAGAATGGGATAGTTCACGCCCATGTCCTTGGCAAACTTGCCGATGTCTTCCTTGCTCGCGTCATCCATGGCGACGCCGACGATCTGAAAACCTTGCGAGGCATATTGCTGTTGCAATTCGACGAACCAAGGCATCTCGATTTTGCAGGGACCGCACCATGTTGCCCAAAAGTTGAGAAGGACGGCTTTGCCGCGAAGATCGGAAAGGCGCATGGTCTTGCCATCGAGCGCTTCGAGAGAAAAATCCGGAGCAATGCTGGATTGGGTGAAGCCGGGCGCGAACGATGGGCCAGAGCGGCGCGCCATGTGCAATCCAAAGTACAGCATTAGAGCGACCACGAACGCGACTACGACAAGAGCTAGAGGACTGCGGCTTCTTGCCTGGATTTTTGCTGGCGTCGTTGCCGGCAGCCGCGAGGCCGAGGCGTTCGCATCAGGTACTTCACCGCTATCAGTCTCCAGGTGGGGCGTTGCCTGCGCCGGCGCGCCCGAACGTCGCCTCTGGCGATAGAGAAGGTACAGCACCAGAGCAACCGCGACCGTCGCGACGGTGATTGCAGTCGTATTGCTGTGGGTGACAACTCCCTCTAGCCAAATCTCAAAGCGGCCCAGGAACGAAAGCTTGTCTGAGATCAAGGTGAACCGATCAAGAACGAGCAATTCTCCCAGGGCGATAAGTATGACTCCGCTGCCTACCTCAATGACATGCATGTGGCGCCGGAAACGACCGTAGAAACTGAGGAATTGTTCAATTCCCAGCGAGGTAAGCATGAAGGGCACGGCCAGCCCCAGGGAATAAGTGGCCAACAATAGGACGCCCTTTACTGCTGAAGCCTGAGCGCCCGCGAAGCCAAGAATCACTGACAGAATCGGCCCTACGCACGGCGTCCAGCCAAAAGCGAACGCGAAGCCGATCGCGAAGGATCCGCGCGCGGTGCTACTACCCTTCACATTGTGCAGACGGGCGTCCGTGTAAAGCGCCTTTATGGTGACCAACCCCGTCATGTGCAAACCGAACAGGATGATCAACACGCCGGCTTCGCGAGCCAGTAGTGATCGGTACTGCCCGAGCGCCTGGCCGATCTCCGTAGCGGCGGCCCCGAGCCCGATGAAGACGAC